>WNFD01003293.1_pt2 | contig 27507 bp, 23 predicted proteins | sample 5400491 | NCBI WGS metagenome assembly WNFD01 (sample SAMN13153343, study PRJNA577476) | soil metagenome | isolation source: 120 cm saprolite under Douglas fir tree site 2 hole 2 replicate 2 | place: USA:California | collected 2015-04-18
CGCTCGAAATTCTCGACACGGTCGGAGAGTAATCCCGAACCTAAACTGCCGCTGGACCCTTCTGCGCTGGGGGCCAGCACCGAACGAACGGTTTGTGCGTCAACTTCGTCTGCCGGCGCAAGCAGCATCAGGCGCTCGACCATGTTACGCAGCTCGCGGACATTGCCTGGCCACAAGTATTCCTGTAGAGCCGCAATGGCTTGCAGGGTAAACGTCACCGGTTTCCAGCTGTTCTGCGCGCACACTTGCGCTGCGAAATGCGCGATCAGGGCGGGGATATCGTCACGCCTTTCGCGCAGAGGCGGAAGCGAGAGTGGGAAGACGAACACGCGATGAAATAAATCCTGACGGAACTTGCCGTCGCGCACCAGTGCTTCGAGATTGCGGTGTGTGGCGACGATCACGCGAACGTCAATGCTGACGGGCTTAGACGAACCGATGCGCTCGACTTCGCCTTCTTCGAGCACGCGCAGAAGCTTGGCCTGCATGGGCAGAGGCATGTCGCCGATTTCGTCCAGAAAGAGCGTTCCATGTTCGGCCTGCTCGAATTTGCCGATGTGCCTTCCGGCGGCGCCGGTAAATGATCCTTTTTCGTGGCCGAACAATTCGGATTCGATCAACTCGGAGGGGACCGCCGCACAATTCAAGGCCACAAATGGACCGGATGCGCGCGGGCTCTTGTCGTGTAACGTGCGCGCAACCAGTTCTTTCCCGGTACCGGTTTCGCCGAGGATACAGACACGGGTTTCGCTGGCGGCGACGCGGTCCACCTGCGCCATCACTTTCTTCATCGCCTCGCCAGCCCAGACGATTTCGTGTTTGCCGAGGCGCTGGCGAAGCTGGCGGTTCTCCGATTCGAGGCGCTGCAGCTTGAGCGCGTTTTCAACCGTGAGCAGGAGCTTGTCAGTAGAGATGGGTTTTTCGAGGAAATCCAAAGCGCCGAGCTTGGTGGCGCGCACTGCCATCTCAATGTGCGCCTGGCCCGACATCATCACTACCGGAGTGGTCACTCCCTGCGAGCGCAAGTCCTCGAGCAGCGAGAGGCCGTCTCTTCCGGGCATGACGACGTCGGAAAAAATCATGTCGAAATGATCGGACTTTGCCAGATCAATTGCTTTGGCGGCATTGTCGCAGACCGTGGCTTCGTGCCCCGCCAGGCGGAACGCACGCGACAGCGTAGCCAGAGTGTTGGCTTCGTCATCGACGATCAGCAGGCTGGCCTTCACGGTTTCTCCTCAACTCGACTACTCAAACACCCGTACTTTGCGCCGCCGACAATTTGTCGCGGTTCGCGGGCAACTCGATGATAAACGTTGTACCCCGGCCCGGCTCGCTGCTCAAGCTGATTCTCCCGCCATGGTCGCTGACAATGGACTGCACGATAGCCAGGCCGAGTCCTGTACCGTGCAGTTTGCTGGTGTAATAAGGAGTGAACAGGCGCGCGCACTCTTCCTGAGAGAGACCTTTGCCGGTGTCTGAGACTTCGATGTACGCGGAGGCTGAGTCTTGGCGGGCGCGCAGCGTGAGAGTTCCGCCGTCCGGCGTGGCTTCGATTGCATTCAAGACAAGATTCGAGAGCGCTCGATGAAGCAAGTCAGGATCGGCGGCGATAGGCTCCGGAGCTTCGCTGCGCGGGACAGCCGAGAGCTTGTCCTCAGCTTGCCGAAGGAGCGATTGTCCCCGCATTTCAGAAAGTTGGAGTTGGCACGCGATATTTGCTTTTGCAAGTTGCGCCTGATGCAGCTTGACGACCTCCCGAACCAATTCGTTCAGCCGCACCGCTTGAAACTGCGGCTGAGGCATTTTGGAGAAGTCGCTGAAGCGCGCGATGATGGTCTTCAAGTTGGAAATCTCGGCGAGCAGCGTGGATGCGCTTTCCTGAAAAGTCTCGTTGAATTCGTGTTCTCCCTGCCCGCGCGCGCGCAGAAGGTTTTCCACGGTGAGCTGGAGCGGGAAGAGCGGGTTCTTGAGTTCGTGGGCGAGGCGGCGCGCCAATTCACGCCAGGCGGCAACGCGTTCGGCCTGCACCAGGCGCTCGCGCTGGTCGAGGAGATCGCGCGTCATGTGATTGAAGGAATCTGCAAGTTGACCAATTTCGTCATGCGAAGTGGAGGCCACCCGGGCGTCCCAGTTACCTCCAGCAATTTCGCGCGCGGCGTGGGCCAGCTCTTCGACCGGCCGAGTAACACGCGCTGCTGCCCAACTGCTGAGCAACACAGCCATCACCAGTCCAACGCCCGCGGCCAGCAATGCGGCCGAGCGGATTTGTCCGCGCAGCTCGGTGTAAATCTGCCGTGAACTGCCCACCAGCAGAATTCCCAGCAATTGATTGTTTTCTCCGGTCAATGGAATTGCGTTCACCGTTTCGTCGCCGCCGGAATTAACACGGGAGTTCCCGAGGGCATTCCCGTGGGCGTTCTCATGGGCGTTCTCATGAACGAGGGCGCTGGCTTCGCTGCCATCACGCAGCACTTGGCTAATCAGCGGCGCAAATTCCTGGGGATTGGTCGTCGAGTCGGCGGCGCCGATCAAATGGTCAGGCAGAAACTTTTCGTGGTCCAGATTTTCATACAGCATCACACGCATTCCCGCAGGCAGTTCGAGACTGGCGAGGAAGGTCTTATCCAAGCGAATCCCGCCGATCACGTAAAGTTTGCGGTCTCCTGCGGCGATGGTGCGAATCGCAAACAAACCGAGAGCGGGACCGGCGGGAGTTTCTTCTTCCTTCAAGAACGGATTGGCGGGCGGGGTTGGGGTGACCAGTGATTCGTTGTATCCAAACTTAGCCGGCCACTGGGCTGAGGAGATGATGGTGCCGTGATCGTCGGCGAACTCAAGAAAATCCAGTTGCTGGGTTTCGGCGATGACCTGCGCGTCGTCCAGAAAAACGCTGTAATCGGGAGCGGGGCGAGCGGCGGCGAGGGCGATCCGGCTGCTCTCGGAAGTGGCGGTGATGGCTTGAATTTTACGGCTTACTTCCTCGCCGCGGCGGCTGAACTCGCGGCGAAACTGGCCGACCAGGGCCGTCGTGCGCTCGTCGTTAGCACGGTCGAACGCGCGCCGAGCCATCACGGAAACAGTCCCAGTAACTGCCGCCACCGACACCAGGACCGTCAGCGCGAACAACACCAGCAGCCTCCGCCGGAGGCTCATGGCTTCTCTCCTGACAACCAGACGTTGCTCACCTGCCAGGTTCCGTCGGGCAGCACGCTCCAGTCATGAACATTCGGCCGCAGGGCAACCGCGCTTCGCAGGTGAAGCAAGGGGATCACTCGATGCGATTGCAACAGATTTTTTTCTGCGGAGTACAAATCGCTGACCGAACCATTGCCGAACTTGGGTTGAGGAAGCTGTAAAGCCTTCGCCAGCTCAGCGAGCGTCGCGTGCGGATCGAAAGATGCCAGCGGAATTCGCACCAGGCGCAGATCGGAACTGCCACTGCTGTTTAGTTGCAGCGTGATTCCCGCATCGCGGGCATTCAGCAAAACCCGTTCCGCAATCACGCGCGCGACCGTGTCTGATGCGTCATATCCCAGCGTCCAGGCAGGAATGTGCTTCGACTGCGCTCGCTCCTGTCGCGCACGGTCCATGTTTCCGGCGGCGACGTTTCCGGCGGCGGTATTTCCGGCGGTGGGGAAGACGAATGCATATCCCGAAATCCAATTGGGAAGAAGCGCGCCGCTTGGCTCTCCTCCGCCCTGGAGCACTACGTTGTTCACGGAGGCAGTATCAATACTGAGGACCAGTGCGTTCCGCGCGTGATTCTCGTCTTCCGAACGCGGATCGTGGGCGAAGACCAGGGAGATCAACTCCTCCGGCTCAGAACTCATCACCATGCGGTTTTCTGCGCGGGCGCGGTGGATGTTCTCGGGTGCGATTTCGACCACGTCGGCTTTGCCGAGGTCCAGCGAGAGGATTTGCTCGTGATCATTTTTCGCGAAATCTATTTGGACGGTATCCAGAAATGGCCTGCCTGCCCAGTACTGTTCGTTGGCGGTGAGAGTGGCGCGTTTGCCCGCGTCCCATTGCGCAATGGCGAATGGCCCGGTGCCGCTGAGTTTGGCGTCACTGTTGCCGCGGCGGACAATACTGTTGCGTGCCAACGCCAGCTCGGCTGGCACGCCGGGATCGGCGGATTCGGTTTCGATCATGACCATTTCCCCGGCAGCGATCACCTTCCACTCCGGATTGCCGCTCCGCAGAGACGCGGCGACAGTGCTTGAGTCGAGAGGAGTGCCATCATGAAAACTGACACCGGCGCGCAGAAAAAAGCGCCAGCGCTGGCCGCCGGGATCGGATTGCCAGGTGGTTGCGAGAAGCGGTTGCGGACGGCCGCGGTCGTCGAGGGCGACGAGGGTTTCGAAAACCAGCCGCGAAAGACCAACTAGGACACTTGAGGCCGCGGGATCCAGCGTCTGCGGCGCTTCTTTCATCGCCAGGCGCAAAGCGCCACCGTAATGCGGACGCGACTCGGCGAACGCCGGAACTGACGCGATGCCGAGCCAAAGCAGGCTACTGGCCGCAAGTAAGAGTGAGCTGCATCGCTTCATAGCTACTTGTATCCGAGTCGCGAACTACAACAGTCGCGCTATCGCCGTTCTGCGCCGTCCATAACGCAGTGATGTTCCCGTTCAACTGCAGGGCCTGGCTTACCGCAACCGGCTCGCGGTCGGCAAATTCAAAAACCCTTACCGAATCATCCGTGGCGCTTCCGACGGATGTTGCCAGCACTTGCCAATCAGGCCGGCAGGCGGCGTGGACGCCGGCCAGGTCGCTGCCCCAGTGGATGTTGGCCTCGATTTGGTGATTCATGCCATCGAGCAAATGCAGTTGACCGTCCACGCCGGTGAAAATCCAGAGCGCGTACTTGCTTCTCGGGAGCGCGGCCGCGGAATAAAACGCCGGGGCCGACTTCTGCTGGCCGATGCCGGGAACCAGGGCGCCGGTAAAAAAATTACGCGCCGGAGCGAAGAAAGCGGAAACCCCGAAGTCTTCCGTTTGCAGAGGCCAGGGATCGTCGCTGCGCAAACAATTCAACGTCAGAGGTGAAGCATTCGTGCTGCGGCAAATCAGGCCGGGCAGGTAGGCGTCGAACAGATGGTCTTTGCGGAGCATGATTCTTCCGCGAACATCGCGCGGCAACGGGTGGTCGTGGTTGACGGCTAGCGCCTGTCCCGGGACCCAATGTCCGTCTTTGAATTCAAACACCGTGACCGCATTCTCGCCGAGCACCAGCATCCTTCGCGGATTGCCTTCGAGAATCGCAGCGTCGAGGATGGGATCGGTCTGCGAGACGAGTTGGGTTGCCTGGAGGGTAAGCGGGGGAGCGCTTTGCGGGTTGATTGCCGAATCGGGGCGAGGCGTGGCAACCATGGCAACGCTGGGGTCATTCGTCCCCTGCTGGATTTCCGCGACCCAGACGTAGTTCTGCAGGCTCTCCGAAAGCGTTACTTGCACGGTAGCCGCAGCTTGATCTGGCTCGAAAACGCGTATACCGGAATCAGCCAGGAAAGCGGTCAGGCCCCTGCGAATCCCGTCCGCTTCGGATGGAGGGATCGAGGAACGATTGGTAACCTCGAGGGCCACAACTCCGGGGCCGGTGACGGCTGCGATTTTTTCGGCCAGTTGCGCCTCTGGGCGGCGCCCGTCCGCAGCCCACGTAAATTGCGAGAACAGGAACAGCACACACCAAGCCCAACGCACGCATGGAGAAGAGCGCAGCATTTCAGGATTGTGCGCATTATAAACTGCAGTGGCCAGCGGGCAGTGGGCGGTGATCAGTTCGTTATCGGGGGGCATGGTGCGCTTTTCCTCCTGACCACTAACAACTGACCACTGGCCACTCTATACAGACACCGTCCTCTGCTACTTCTCCTCTGCCTGGTCCGCTTCGCTGCCGTGGTTCGACATATTCATGCTTTTCAGCACGTCGTTGGCGAAGAAGAACTTGCCGTCGGAGGGAACCATCATGATCTGCAGCTTGTCTGACAGCTTTTCTGCGACAATTTTATTGATCAGCAGCGGGTTCCCCTTCAGGATCGCGCCTTCGTTCCGCATCCGCTCCGCATCGGCCACGGCGGTGACGCGAATCCTATCCGCTTCGGCTTCGGCAAGGAGCTTGCGGCGCTCCATCTCGGCTTTGCTGTCAAGCAGCTTGGCCTGGGCCATGGCTTCGGCGTTTTTCACGGTAGCCTGTGCATTCGCCTCGGCATTTTGGACAGTTGCTTCCTTTCGCGCTTCGGCTTCGAGCTTGCTCTGTTCGATCTGCTTCTGCTTGAGCGGCAAGGTGTACTGCATTGCGTCGGCTTCGGCTTTCGCTTCCAGCACTCGGACCTGCGCCTGACCTTCCGCCTGCTTCACTTGCTGCGCCTTTGTGGCTTCCGCTTCCAATTCTGAAATCCGAACCTGCTTCTCCTGAATCTCCGTCTGCACACCCATCTGGTCATTTTCCTGCTCTTTCAGCAGCAGGCTTTCCAGGCCTTTCGCATATTCCGGCGGAAGCTGAATGTCGCGCAGCATGACTTCCTTCACCACGATGCCGTCGGCAGCGAGTTTTTGCGTGATCTGGTCTGCAGCCTGCTTGCGGATCTCCTCGCGCTTGGTGGCAAAGACCTCACGCACGGTGTAATTGGGCACCAGTTCCCGCCACGCACTGGCTACCACTGGAGGAACAATTTCTTTCTCCACCGGCTGAGGGAGATTGCTTTGGATGTAGTCGAGGTGCTTGGGATCAAGACGGTAGCGGACCGTGATCGCCAGTCCGACAATCAGTCCTTCTTTGGCCTGGACTCGCAAAGGCTCGGCGTCTCCGGATTGCTTGGCTTCTTTCGCGCTGCTCTCAAGTCCGCCGGTGGTGAAGAGCTGATCGCGAGTGTCGAACAGGACGACGTCATCCGCAAGTGGAGTTACGAAGTGCGCCCCGGGATACAGCGTTCCAGGAAGAGTGCCGCTGGTTTGGCTCACGCGAACGCCAGCCATCCCGCTGGGGACGACGACGATTCCGAAGGACAAGAGTATCGGAACCCAGGCGAATAGGGATAGCACGATTGCGTTGCGCCAGTGGATGGTGGGTGCATCCGGCACCGAACCTGTTCCGGGAGTTGCCAGAAATTGTTTGTGTCTTGCAAGCAAGAAAAAATCGCGAGCCAGAATGGCGGCCGCTGCCGCGATCATCCCGGCCCCGCCCCACTGCAGAAGGTATCTGAGAAAAACCATTGCTTTCTCCTTAATGTATTCAGCGTTAATCTATTCAGCGTTGCAGCCCGGCTTTGACCCTGACCGGCTGAGGGGTAAAGAAAATCCGAAATACTTGTCCGAAGATCAGTTCTTCTACCAGAAGCGCGACTGCTACCGAAAAGACCAGACCGGCAACTACTGCCATGAAAGTGATGATGAGTTGCATATGAGTTTCTCCGTTCGTGCTGCGAATGGAGTGGCAATTTGTCGCCCGGAGTGCATCTTATTGAGGGGACAAGGCTTAGGGGGCCGTGCATGCCGCGCGCACGTGGGGGGGTGAACACACTGTGTCTGGATGGGGACAAAGTTCGCGGACAACAGTGTCCGCGCGCCACACGATTTCCTCAAGCCTGTCGGGTTAGAGTAAGCTCAGGCTCTTAAGCGAGCATGATCGGCATCCAAAACGGCTTTGCTCCGCGGGAACTCAACCAATCAGAGATTTAGGGGATAGAGAATTGCCAACCAAAGACGGGCTTTGGTACAAGGACGCGGTCATCTACCAAGTCCACGTCCGCGCTTTTTTCGACAGCACGGGCGATGGAAATGGAGATTTCCGCGGGCTGGCGCAGAAACTCGATTACCTGCAAGACCTCGGCATCAATGCCATCTGGCTGATGCCGTTCTTTCCTTCGCCGCTGCGGGATGATGGCTACGACATTTCTGACTACCGGTCCGTGCATTCCAAGTACGGTACGCTGGACGACTTCAAGCTCTTCCTCGATGCTGCCCACCAGCGCGGAATCCGCGTCATCATCGAGATGGTGTTGAATCACACTTCTGACCAGCACCCGTGGTTTCAGGAATCCCGCAGCGCGCCGGAAAATCCCCGGCGCGAGTGGTATGTGTGGAGTGATACGGACACAAAATACAAAGGCACCCGAATTATCTTTGTGGACACCGAGCTTTCCAACTGGGCCTGGGACCCGGTTTCCAAGCAATACTACTGGCATCGTTTTTTCAGTCACCAGCCGGACTTGAATTACGACAACCCCAAAGTCCGCGAGGAAATGTGGGACATAATGCGCTTCTGGCTGGAGATGGGAGTGGATGCTTTCCGGCTGGACGCAGTCCCGTATCTGGTGGAGCGCGAGGGCACCAATTGCGAGAACCTTCCGGAAACCCACGCCGTGATCAAAGACTTTCGAGCCCGCCTGGACAGAGAGTTCCCTGGCCGGATGCTGCTGGCCGAAGCCAACCAGTGGCCTGCAGATCTGCGCTCGTATTTTTCGAATGGCGATGAATTCCACATGGCGTTTCACTTCCCGCTTATGCCCAGAATGTTCATGGGGGTAAAGCTGGAAGACCGGAAACCGATTACCGAGATCCTGAAGCAGACACCGGAAATTCCTGAAACCTGCCAGTGGTGCCTGTTCCTGCGCAACCATGACGAACTCACGCTGGAGATGGTCACCGACATGGAACGGGATTACATGTATGACGAATATGCGCGCGACAAAGCCATGCGGCTGAACCTGGGGATCCGGCGACGGCTGGCCCCGCTGCTCGACAACGATCGCCAGAGGATCGAGCTGATGAACGGAATGCTGATGTCCCTGCCCGGAACGCCGATTATCTATTACGGTGATGAGATCGGTATGGGAGACAACGTGAACCTGGGAGACCGCAACGGCGTGCGCACTCCGATGCAGTGGGATGGAGGCTGGAACGGCGGATTTTCTTCGGCTGATCCGGAGGCTTTGTATTCGCCGCTGATGCTGAATCCGGTTTATGGCTACCAGGCCATCAACGTGCAATCCCAAAAGCGCTTCGATCACTCGCTGCTTTCGTGGATGAAGCGGCTAATCCGGGTGCGGAAATCCTGTGCCGCGTTTGGGCGAGGAACCATCGAATTTCTGTATCCGGCAAATCATCGAGTGCTGGCCTACGTGCGCAAGTTGGGAAACGAGACCATTCTGGTAGTGAATAATCTTTCCAGTGCGGCGCAAGCCGTGGAACTCGATTTGAAGGCGTACCGAGGGAATATTCTGGTGGAGATGTTCGGACGGAACATTTTCCCGCGAATTGGAGACTTGCCGTATCTCCTGACCATGGGGCCGTATCAGTTTTATTGGTTCCGGTTGAGGAGAGTGTAGCGGCTAGCCACTAGCTCCTAGCTTCTAGCAAGCCGGTTCCATGCAGGCTAGAAGCTAGCAGCTAGGAGCTACTTTGCCTGAAGGCAGCATACTTTCGGATGACTTTATTCGCGAGCTGATCAACGTTGGCCAGGTGGACATTCTGGTGGGAGTGCCCACCCACAACCATGGTCAGACGGTGGGACAAGTTGTACAAGCGGTCAGGGCAGGCCTGCTGCAGTGCTTCCCGCGGGCCCGAGCGGTCATCATCAATGCCGATGGCGGATCGAGTGACGGCACTCAGGACCTGGTCCGCGCCGCCTCGATCAGCGATGCCAACATTTCGTCGGATGTCCGCGCACTGCGCACGCTGCACAGCATCAGCACGAAGTATGAAGGGGGGCCGGCAAGCGGAATCGCCCTGCATACGATTCTGGCGGCGGCGGACCTGCTGCAAGCCCGGGCCTGCGCTGTGGTCTCGCCGGAATCCACCACGCTCGAACCGCAGTGGATCGAGCGGCTGCTGCGCCCGGTGCTCGGCGACGGACGCGACTTGGTATTGCCGGTTTACCGGCGCCATAAGTTCGACGGATTGTTGATTCAGAACCTCGCATATCCAATGACTCGGGCGGTTTATCGCTGCCCGGTGCGTGAACCATACCCTGCAGATTTCGCCTTTTCTGCCGCTTTAAGCAGCCACTTTCTCGCGCAGGACATCTGGGAGCACGAACAAGGCCGCAAGGGTACGGAGCTCTGGCTCGCGCTGCTGGCGCTGGTGGGGAAATTCAAAGTGGTGCAATCGTTTCTGGGGACCAAAGCGCGCCTGGAAAATCCGCGGGCGGACCTGGTAAGCGCGATGCGCGAGACTGCAGGGATCTTGTTTTCCTCAATGGACACGTTCGCTTCGACTTGGACTTCGGGGCAGGAGCCGCTTGAGGCTCCATGCCAGGGCTGCGAACCAGGTGACAACCTGGAGCCCCTGCGCCTGAATCGCAAGCGGTTGTACGAGGCGTTCAGGCTCGGCGCACACGAACTCGAGCCGGTGTTTCTGTCTATTCTTTCTGCCGAGACGCATGGCGGAGTCCGGCAGTTGGCGTCTACAACAGAGGACAATTTTGTATATTCCGCGGAGCTTTGGACGCGAACCGTCTATGAATTCGCGGCGGCGTACCACAAAGCGGTCATTGACCGCGATCACATTGTGCAGGCCCTGGTGCCGTTGTTCCGTGGCCGGGCATTCACCTTCCTGACCGAGAACCACGACGCCTCCACGGAAGAGCTCGAAAGCAACATCGAAGCCTTGTGCCAGACGTTTGAGAGGGAGAGGCCGTACCTGCTTAAGTTGTGGGACGGCGGAAAGTGAGGTTTGCTATGTGGCGAGATTTTATTGCCGAGTTGGCCAGAACCATGGACGAAATTCTGCGGAGCGTGGCCCGGTTTTTGCCGCGGTTCCTGGAGATGCTGGCCATTGTGGTTGCTGGCCTGGCGATCGCGCTGGTTTTGAAATATCTGCTGCGCAGCCTCTTACGGATCACGCACTTCGACAAACTGTCGGAGCGCACCGGGGCAACGCATCTGCTACGCGGCGCTGCGCTGCCGTCGTTGACTGAACTGGTGAGCCGTTTCGTCTTCTGGATGGCCTGGTTCGGATTCATTCTTCTGGGAATCAGTGTGCTGGGAGTGGTGGGGATCGAGCAGCACGTCACCAGCTTCTTCGGTTTTCTGCCCCGGCTTATTGTGGCGCTGCTAATTCTGTTCTTCGGGCTGTTGGCGGCAGGCTTCTTCTCCCGGGCCGCGCTGCTCAGCGGCGTCAACGCTCAACTGCCGTCGCCGCGCCTCATCAGTTGGGCGGTACGGACGATGATCATTCTTTTCGTCGTCTCCATGGCGTTTGAGGAGATGGGCGTGGGATCGCGGACGGTGATTGTGGCGTTCACGCTCACCTTCGGCTCGCTCATGCTGGGGCTGGCGCTGGCTTTCGGTCTGGGAGGAAAAGACCTGGCGCGGAAATATCTGGAAAAAAGGTTTGGAGAGCAGTTGCCCGAGGACCATAGTAAAGAGAGGGAGGACGAGCTGTCTCCGCTGTGACGGGAACACATAGGGCTGGCGCTCTCGCCCCGCCGCACTTTGCAGTGCATTATTCGCGACCGAGTGAAGGCGGGCTTTCGAACCCCAGAACCGCTAACTCTTGATGGTTTTCGAGGACTCATCCCTCCACACCGCAGCCTTGCGGAAGTACGACTCGTTCGCCATGTGGCAGGCCAAAGCCGCGTGATGTCCGAACACGGCATCTTCAGTCACTGGCTTGCGCGTCTTCACTGCCTGGAAGAAGGTCCAAAGGTGGGGCTTCAATTCATCGCATTGGACGCTTCGGAAAACCACGCTCTCGGGCACCGGTTCGTGCCCAGGAACCGAGTCATGCTCATCATGCCACTGCTTGTAGTAAGCGTCCCGCAAGGCGCGCGGGAAGCTGCTGGCATACCAGCTGGGCGATTCATCCTTGCCCGGTAACGGGCAGCGTCGGCGAATTCGTGAGTTCGCGGGAGAGGGTGTGGCGGCCGTCGTAGAGATCACAGGCGGCTGCGCATTCAACTCCCGGCAACTGAATCGAGGCCGGCAGCAAATTCGAGCCCTGCATTCCGATCCCGACCATGCCGAAGCGAACCCTATCGCTGGGAGCCACGGTTTGCGGCATCGCCCACAGCGGATCGGGATCCAGAAAAATTGTTTTGGCGGAGAGAGTTGCTCCGGCTGCGGTTGCACTCAGTCCCAGAAAATTTCGGCGAGAAGTTTGCATCACGCCTCCGATTCTCCTCGGTAATCCTCTGTGTCCTCGGTGGTGGACGGCCTTTTTTTACCACAGGATGCACTGGGACACAGAGCGAGCAGACGCTGGAATTCATTTTTTCAGCATCTTGATCGCAACTTCCTTGAACAAGACTACGTCTTTGTCGCTATGGTTCTGGAGGCCGATGTAGCCCTCGTTGGGCCGGGTTCCGCGCTGCGGTTCGAAGCTGAATTTTCGCTCGGGAAATGGGTCGCCTTCCGTATAGTCGGTAACTTTCACACCCTTTAGCACCACCACTGTGTGCGGGCCATCGAGCGTGATTTCCATGGTGTTCCAATCCGGCCCGGGCTTGCCGGTGCGTGCCAAAGGTTTGGTAAGGGAGTACAGCATGCCGGTGATGTGATATTCGTCCTCGCCCCCCGCTTCATTGTCAATCTGGACTTCGTAACCGTAGTGCACCGGCATCCGCTCCTCGCGCGGCTCAATCGGAATACGGATAAATACGCCGGAGTTGTCGTTGTGGTCCCGCATCTGGAAAACCACACGGATGACGCAATCCCCCAATTTGCCGCCGGTCCAGTAGAGAAGTCCCATGCCGCCGTGAGTCCGAATCAGGCCGTCCTCTACGGTCATGGAGCCAGGGCCGACGTGTTTCCAGCCGGTCAGGTCTTTGCCGTCAAAGAGCTGCTTCCATTCACCGGCTTGCCCGGGGGCGAGAGCGGGGAGTGCGAGGAGGCCCAACAGGAGAATCCAGCGGCGCATAAACATCTCGAAGCCCGCCATATTACACCAGATTGGAAAGCCAGGTAATCGGGGTTACCGGGGACAACTCCTGCATGCACCGAAGTTCATGAAATTGGCATCAAACCAGCTATAATTAGCAAAATCGGGCGGCTGTCCAAGCTCGCCCTTGAAATTCGGAGTCAGATGTCCACCAAAATCAAGACAGCTATTCTTGTAGTATCCGCAGGCGTTCTGCTGTTTTCGCTGGCAGGCGGAATCGGCGGAGTGCGCGCATCCAACGACAGCGCCTACCGCCAGATGGAAGTTTACAGCGAAGTGCTTTCACGAGTACGCAGCGAGTACGTGGAAGATCCCAACCTCCCATTGGTGACTGACGGAGCTTTGCACGGGCTGCTCGAATCGCTCGATTCGAACTCCAGTTATCTGAATGCCCAGCAGTATAAGGACTACAAGGCCAGCAAGACTAACGCCCGGGGCGACGTTGGCGCGGCCATTTCGAAGCGATTCGGTTATGCCTCGATTGTCTCGGTCATTGCCGGCGGGCCTGCGGACAAAGCTGGAATGCAGGACACCGACATTATCGAAGCCATCGAAGGCAAGAGCACGCGCGAAATGTCGCTGGCGCAGATCCATGGCCTGCTTTCGGGCGAGCCTGGCTCCAACGTGAACCTCTCCGTGGTGAGGGCGCGCCGGGCTGAGCCGCAGAAGGTCGTAGTCACTCGCGATGTGGTGACCATTCCGGCGGCACAGGACAAGATGCTGGAAGAGGGCATCGGCGAAATTCATGTGGACGCGCTGCCCAAGGGCAAGTCTCAGGAAATTGCCGCCAAGGTCAAAGCCCTGCAACGGGCGGGCGCGAAGAAACTAATCCTCGATTTGCGCGACTGCGCTGAGGGAGAAGAATCCGAAGGTATTGCGACTGCAAACTTGTTCCTGAACCACGGCACTATCACGTATCTGCAAGGGCAGAAGTATCCGCGGGAGGCTTTCAACGCTGATCCGGCGAAGGCGATTACGACTCTGCCGCTGGTGGTTCTGGTGAACAAGGGGACCTCCGGCGCATCTGAAGTGGTGGCGGCGGCGGTGCTCGAGAATGCGCGGGGCGATGTTGTGGGCGACAAGACCTTCGGCGACGGATCGGTGCAGAAGCTGATTGAACTGCCGGACGGCGGCGCGCTGATTCTGTCGATCGCGAAGTATTACTCTCCGCAAGGCAAAGCCATCCAGGATGCTGCGGTAACTCCGAACATTCTGGTTGCCGACACCTCCGATGATGCAGTGCCCGACGAGGATGAAAGTGCGGCGCCGCCCGACACAGAGAAGAAGGAAAAGACCACTCCAGAGCACGACGAACAACTGCAGAAGGCGATTGCAGTTCTGAAAAGCCGGCAAAGCTAATAATTCACGTCTGAGCTTACTAGCTCCTAGCCGCTAGCTTTTAGCGATCAAAACCAGGTCGCTAGAAGCTGGTGGCTCCGTGTCCTTGTGCGAAAGCGCTTCCCCTCACTCTCCCGACTGGTATCCTAAGCACAAATCCATGGAAGCAGCTCTAGAGGAAGCGGGGGTTAGTCCGCCGGCCCGCCAGAAAATGGTGCGGCGGTTTGTTTTCGGCCTGCTGGTATTGCTTTCGGCGCTGATCGGCGCTCTGACCGGGCTTCTGCTGGTTTATTCGACCGACCTTCCGCAGGTTGAGGAACTGGAGAACTATCGCCCCATCTCCACTACCGAGCTTTACGATATTCACGGGCGCACTATCGGTTCATTCGCACTGCAGCGGCGCGTGGTGGCTTCGTATGCAGATTTCCCCAAGTCGCTTCGTGACGCTCTGATTTCGACCGAGGACAAAGACTTCTACCGCCACCTGGGAGTGAACGTGTGGCGCATCGCCGGGGCAGCATACCGCGATTTCGAATCCGGAGGCCGGGTGCAGGGCGCGTCCACGCTCACTATGCAATTGGCGCGCAATCTTTTTCTATCCCCTGATCGATCTTTTCATCGCAAGATTCAGGAAGTGCTGCTGGCCATTCAGATCGAGCGCCGATTCACCAAAGAGCAGATTTTCACGCTCTATGCGAACCAGATTTATCTCGGCCACGGGGTTTACGGGTTCGAAGCGGCTTCCGAGTTTTATTTCAGCAAGCCCGCCAAACAGCTCACGCTCGAACAAGCTGCTTTGATCGCCGGCCTGCCCAAGTCTCCTGTTTCTTATTCGCCGGTCATCCACCCGGAGCGCGCACTGCGCCGCCGCAACCTGGTCATTAATTCCATGCTCGAAGACGGCAAAATCACTGCCAGCCAGGCCACCGACGCGCGCAATGCGCCGCTGGAACTGAACCTGGCGCACGATCTCAATTCGCTGGCTCCGTATTTTGTCGAGGAAGTCCGTCGCTATCTGGAGAATAAGTACGGCACCGACCAGGTGCATGAAGGCGGGTTGCGGGTCTATACCACGCTCGACATGGATTGGCAGCGCGCCGCGAACCAGGCAGTGCTCGATGGCCTGGCGGTCTATGAGCGCCGCCACGGCTGGCAGGGACATTTGGAAAACATTCTGCTTGAAGGGCAGACTCTGGCGAGTTACCAGCATCCTGACTGGGACGCACAGCTCGATCCCGGAGACTACGCGCACGCGCTGGTGACTGCAGTTTCGCCATCGGGAAGCGCATCGCTCAAAGTTGGACACTACGTCGCGACTCTGGCGCAGGCCGAGGTTGTGTGGACGCAGCAGAAGCTTGCGAAACTGCTGACTCTCGGGGACATCGTTTACGTAAAGCTGCTCGCGCTCGGCGTAGACGGCAAAGCGAAAGTGAGCCTGGAGCAGGATTCCGGAGCGCAAGGCGCGCTGCTGGCGATTGATAATGCCAGCGGCGACATCCGCGCCATGGTCGGCGGACGCGATTTCATTCTTTCGAAATTCAATCGCGCAACCCAGGCACTGCGCCAGGTCGGTTCCTCGTTCAAACCTTACGTGTACACCGCGGCAATTGACCAGGGCGCGCGTCCCGACGACACCGTTCTCGATGCCCCGGTTACTTTTCAGAGTGCCTCGGGCCTGTATTCTCCGCATAATTTCGACAACAAATACGAAGGCACGATCACGCTGCGCCGCGCGCTGGCGCAGTCGCGAAACATTCCCGCGTTGAAGCTGGCGGATAGGACAGGAATTCGCACGGTTGAAGATTACGCCCGCAAGTTCGGCATCACGTCGCCGCTGCCGCCTTACTTGCCAGTGGCGATCGGCGCGGCGGAGGTCACTTTGTTCGAGCAGACTTCGGCGTTCAGCGTCTTTCCCGATGACGGAGTCCGGCTGGTTCCCCGGCTTATCACCAAAGTTGCGGACTATGACGGGCGAGTCCTTGAAGAAGACTATCCCGACGTGAAGACTGCAATCGCCGCGGCGAAGTTGAAACTTCCGCTTGCCGGAAAGACGGGCACCACCAACGACTTCACCGATGCCTGGTTCGTCGGCTTCTCGCCATCGGTGACGGCGGGAGTGTGGGTGGGATACGACGAAAAGAAATCTTTGGGCGCAAAGGAAACAGGCGCCCGGGCGGCATTGCCGATCTGGATGGAATTCATGACTGCCGCACTGACAGGCAAAGACCCTGGCCAGTTCCAACCTCCGCCGAACCTGCCGCCGCGAGCTGAGGCGCCGAAAGTGGATACGTCAGACCTCGCGCCTGCGGGAGATGAGAGCCACTGAGGTAAAAAAACGCCGCCCGAAGACGGCGTGTCTTGCCGGCATAAAAATTACATTAGTGATGGCCGCCGTGGGAGTTGCCGCTGCTGTGCGAGCCGCCTCCACCACCGCCCCCGGAGCTCTGGCTGGGGGCTGAAGCGTGTCCGCCGCCGGAGGATCCACCCGAGGATCGGCTGCCACCATAAGAGCCGCCTCCGCCATAGGACGGAGCTCTACCCCCGCTTCCACCGCCATAGGATGGGGTCGAGCGGCCATAAGAGCCTCCGCCATAAGAAGGCGACGGACGACTGTATGAGCCACCGCTGTAGGCAGGTGAGGAGCGTGCATACGAACCGCGATCGTATGAAGGCGACGACGGCCGACTGTACGAACCGCCGCCGTATGCAGGGGCGGAGCGTCCCGACGAACCGCGATTATACGACGGCGCTGGGGAAGGCACTGGACGGCTGTACGATCCGCCGCCGTAGCTCGGAGACGGTCTGCTGTACGAGCCTTCGTAGGAAGGCGACTGTCTTCCACCACTGTAGGACGGCCGGTTGTTGCTCGGGCTTGTATAACTTCCCCGATCCCCCGCCGATGAATAACCACGCGGTGCGACATTCCCCGTAGGCTGCGGCACGCTGACTTCGCGCCGCGGCCCAGCCGATCTCTCATTGGATCGCGGCGCGGAGACGTTTCCACGAGAGTTTGACCCCTCGTTACGTGGGGCGTAGCCCGGTGAGGGACGCGGCACCGATGCCGACCGCGAATTGCCAGCCGACATGGGTCCGCCCGGCTGACGGTAAACCTCCGACCGCGGATTATTTCCTCCCTGGCTGTAACCCTGCCCCGGACTGGCGTTGCCTCGGTCCATGCCCTGATTCGGCCGGCTACTGGTTGTCATTCCGCCCGCGCTTGGTGGGCGTGGAACCGAGCGCGACACCGGAGCGCCGCGATCTGGCATCCGCACGTTGCTGTTCGGGCTTGCGGCACGGTTCGGCAGGCTTTCAACCGGTCGCTGAACACCGCGCGCATTGCCCATGACCGATTCGCCGCCCCTGCCCGTCGTCGCCGACGCGCCGTGGAACGCAGCCGGGTTGTTCCGGCTCACTACAGGTCGAGCAAAACTGCGCGGAGGTGGCATGGCTGTTGACCTTCCCACATTCGCGCCCAGCATTGTGGTCCGTGTCGGCCGCACATCCAACGACCGCGTCGGAGTCATTCTGCCCAATTCATTCTGCGAAACCCTGACGTTGTTACGGGCCACGGAGCGGGAGTTCACCATGGTGTCGCGAGACACAGCGGTGAATCCGTTAGGCGCACGCATATTGGCATAATGCAGCGGTTCGCCGCCATGCAGGCCGTTTCGGTTGATGTAGGTGTTGTTGTAGATGTTCGTAATGTTGGTGATGTGGGTGTTGGTGATGTTCACCTGATTGAAATAACCGCGGCTCACGCCATACCAGGGGATAAACGGTTCGCCAAATCCCAGCGGGCACCAGCCATAGCCTCCGCCGAAGCCGAACCCGAAGCCCACACCCCAGCCCGCTCCGCCATAGAAGGCGACCAGCGCGGGAGAATAATACGGGCGGACATAAATCGGCCCCGGCGCCCACCCCCAATAATTCTCGTAGTACACCCAGCGGCCATAGTGGAAGGGAGCATATCCCCAAGGCTCATCTTCAACCCAGGTCCAACCCCAGGGTGCGACCCATATCCAGTGTCCGTAACGATACGGCGCCCATCCCGCGTCAACGCCGCTTGGGACCCACACGTTTCCGTACTCTGGGGAATCGCGCCAGGTGCCGTATTCGTCGAGATCTTCGGAGCCGACCACGTCGGGCGAAACATACCGGGCTGAACGAGAGTTATCGAGCCGCCCATCACGCGACTGTGCCCACTCATCGAAAGCATCCAGCGAGGGCGCGGCGTGAATCTCGTTTTTCATTGAATTGCCGTTGCTGAAACGAGCCTGCTGGTTTTGGCGAATGCGCACCGCCGGCCCTTGGCCGCCGGCTTCGCCTTCGCCTCGCCACACGGTGATAACAGTCGTGTCCGCCTCGGGATTTACGTCGAAGCGGTAGTCGCCCGGCTTCAGAACCGTGAATGCCTGGTTGGGGGTGTCCACTTCATAATTCTCGCCGTCATACAGGCGGCGCACGTGCAGGTTCATCGCGCCCTGATGCAGTTGCAACTGAACCGCGTTTTCGCTCACGTTGGTCAGCGTGAGGCTGCTCTCGGAATCAATCCGGATCAGGCCGGTGCCAACGTTAATTTCGGCGCGCGAATTCTTGTCCGCCCAAACGTTGTCGGAGTTCGTCAACGGGCGGTTGATCGCGCCGGCAACCCAGTCATCGGTCCCATGAGGTTGCACGGAAACCGAGCCGTTTATGAACTGCAAACGGGCGGCACGAGACGGTGGGTCGTTTTGCGGGTCACCTTGCAGCGGTTGATCACTCGGAGCCGGGGGCTGGCCTTGATCCACCGCCACTTGGTCTTGGTCCTGGGCCAGTACCACAAGCGCTGAACTCGAAACCAGCGCCAGAACCACGAGAATGCCTAAGATACGTTTATAAGTCTTCATAATTCCTTCCTGCGGAAGTCCCAAGAAGCAGTCTCCCGAGGCACAATGCGCAACCCGCAATCCTAGTCTCTTAGAGGGCGCACCCGACAGAATCGTCTGCCGTCGAGTATGTAAACCCCGGAATCAGAAAAGAGTTGCGGCCGCATAATTGCCGTAAACATTGGCAAAGTAAGGACTTAGGTCGTTGGGATGGTGCAATGGTGAAAGACCTCCCACTTTCCCCAGCGTATCGCCGTGCTGCTAAGATGAATTTCTCCGAGAGGGACACCAATTGCCCAGCAAGCTTTCCCACTACGACCGGTCCGGAAAATCGAAAATGGTGGATGTTTCGGGGAAGTCCGCAACCCGGCGCGAGGCTGAGGCCAGCGCGTTTGTAGCAATGAAGCCGGCCGTGTTGAAGGCATTGAACAACAACCCGAAGGGCGATCCCCTGGAGACAGCGCGGCTGGCGGGAATCATGGCCGCAAAAAAAACAGCGGAGCTAATTCCACTCTGTCACCCGCTGCCGCTGGCTCACGTTGATGTCCAATTGCGGCAATGCGAAAATGGGGTCGCGATTTCCTCGAAAGTAAAGACGACTGCGGAAACGGGCGTTGAAATGGAAGCGCTGGTTGCCGCCAGCGTGGCTGCGCTGACGGTTTACGACATGTGCAAAGCGCTCGACAAGGGAATTGAGATTCGCGAAGTAGTGCTGGAACGAAAATCCGGCGGCAAGAGCGGCGATTACATTCGCAAAAAGTAGTGGGTTAACTGAAAGCTGATAGCTGACGGCTGATGGCTATATGCAAAGCAACGTAAAAGTCCTGCTGGTGGATGACAATCCGATGGTGCTGGCGATGCTGCGGGACGCGCTTACGCCGCTGGCCAAGGTCACTACTGCCGGCGACAGCGCCGACGCGCTGCTGAAAGCGGTGGACGACGCGCCTGATTTACTGGTGAGCGACTATCGCATGCCTGGCATGGACGGCCGACAGTTGGTGGAAAAACTCAGGGGACGGTCCGGCACCTCAGGGATTTCTGTCATTCTCCTGGCGACGAAATCCGACATTTCCGAAAAATTGTCTTTGCAGGACCACACCGCCGATGACTTTGTGGAAAAGCCTTTCTTCCTGAGAGAAGCCACGCAGCGCATCAAACGCGTCATCGACAAGATTGCGCTGGAAAAAATGTCGAAGTCCACTTCGTCCGACGGCACGGTGCGCGGCAGTCTGGCGCAGATGAACGTGATCGATCTGGTGCAATCGCTTGAAATGGGCCGAAAAAGCTGCCTGCTCACTCTGGCTCTCGACGACGACAAGTGCGAGATGTACTTCAGCGAAGGCCAGGTCCCACACGCAGTTTACGGCTCCCTCACCGGCGATGGGGCCGTGTTCAAGGTGTTGCGCTGGACGGGTGGGAATTTCCAGATCAACTTCGAAGGCAAGACAAAGCAGCAATCCACCACGCTGAACACGCAGGGGCTGCTCATGGAAGGCTTGCGGTTGCTCGATGAGTCGCGGCGGGACAGCGGCGGCCAAACCGAAGAGGAAGAAGATGTCCTCCTCGACTCCTGACACTTTCCGGGCCGCAGTGTTGACGGTGAGCGATTCCTGCGCGCGCGGTGAGCGCACCGACGCCTCCGGGCCGGCGGTGGCGCGGACCTTGCAGGAACATCATTTCGCCATCATCGAGACAAGAATTGTGGCTGACGATCATGGCGCCATCCAGAAGGCGATCGTGGATCTGGCCCGAAGGGCGCGTCTGGTAGTAACTACCGGTGGGACGGGAATTTCCGCGCGCGATGTGACTCCTGAAGCTACGCGCTCGGTTTGCGGCAGAATGCTCGACGGCGTCTCGGAAAGAATGCGGCGCGAAGGCGAAAAGAAGACGCCGTTTGCACTGTTGAGCCGGGGAGTATGCGGCGTCTGCGGGACCTCGCTGGTGCTGAATCTGCCTGGGAGTCCGACTGGCGCGGTGGAATCATTGCAGACGGTGATTGATGTGTTGCCGCATGCGATCCAGATCTTGGCGGGGAAGACCGAGCACTTGACGAATTGAAGGATCGGATCTTGGCTGTTGGCTCTCGGCTCTTCTCCGCTGAAGCGTTTCTGCTGTTTCTTACCTGGACTCGCGTAAACTCGTATCCGCAGTCAATTCACCACCGAGATCCCAAGAGCCAAGAACTAAGAGCCAAAAGCCGTTTCGATGAAAACCGTCCAGCACATTTTGACCCGGTACACGGCATTTCTATGGGCGATCTTGCAGCCGCTCGGCGCCTGGGGAGTGTTTGCGGTGGCTGCATTGGACGGCGCTGCCGTGGGGCTGCCAATGGACGTGGTGGTTGGCGGCTACGTTGCTCAGAACCACGCGCGACTCTTAATTTATGTGGTCATGGCAGCAACAGGCTCGGCCCTCGGCAGCCTGGTGGTTTACGCGATCGGATACAAGGGTGGCGAGGAACTGCTGCGCAAGCGGGTCTCTGCGGAGCGGTTCGAAAAACTGCACGAGGCTTTCGACAAACACCCTTTTTGGAGCCTGATGTTTCCGGCGATGCTGCCTCCGCCGACGCCGTTCAAGCTGTTTGTACTGGCCTCGGCCGTAGCGGAGATGAGCATCGGCCATTTTCTACTGGCAATTTTTCTCGGGCGGACGGTGCGCTTTCTTCTACTAGGAATTCTGGTGGTGAAGTTTGGCCCGGGAATAGTGCAAACTCTGCGGACATTCTTCGGCCATCATTTCTACTGGGTGTTGATTGCGGCGGTGGTGGGGCTGGCGGCGTGGCTGGTGGTCAGGCGCTGGAAGAAAGGGAGACGGAGTCTTTCCCCCGTGAGTTAAGGCGGTGAGTTAAGCCGCGGCCGCCGGACCGCTGCTGGCTTTTTCAGCGAACGAACTCATCAGCACCGGCACCGCGAACATCGCCGCCGTGAACAGCAAATCACCGATCAGCGCGGGACGAAAAAATGGCACCGCAAGGGTGTAGCAAGTTATCAGGCCGGCTAAGGTCTTGGGATACATGTTGAAAGAGGCCCACACCGCAAAGTTGCTGAGCAGGTAAAAAGAAACTGAACTACCGAGCGCAGAGGCGAGGATCAAGAGCGGTTTCGAATTCTCACGCAGCCGCGTCCCCAGCATGAGAACCGCCGCATACCAGGCCCAAACCACAAACTGGTCCCAGGTGAACGCGTAGTGCCAGAACCATTTGGTGAGAACCACATCCGAGGCGGCCAGCATCGCCAGCGGCGCCCAGATGAAGCGGCGCGGTCCGCGTGCGCCAAAGAACAGCAGAGCAGCCGTGACAGGAGTGAAAGTCCACGGATGCGGCATGAAGCGGACGGCAATGGCGAGCGCCACGAAAACGTAAGCCAGCATAAATCACCTCAGCGCATTGATTGTGGCGGTTAGGCTGGGAATACGTCAAGTGGGTGATGCTCATGTGGGTCGGACATTCTTGTCCGACGCCTTTGACGTTGAATTTGGTGGCCACCAAGCGGGTCTCGACTCCCAGCTAAGGCAAGAGCAAAGTCAAAAGTGTCGGACAAGAATGTCCGACCCACACGGGCCATGCTAGTCCGGCGGCTGTTGCTCCCGGTTGCCCCATCGTTCGGAAATTACGTGCAAATTGCGGTCGAGTTCGACTGATCCGGAGAGCATGTTGCGGCCTCGCATGCCCGGATAGCCAAATCGCAGGTCATGGAAATAGACAGTCGAGTCTTCGCCCGAAGTCTCTTCCGTGAGCAGCGGATACTGCGCCCAGGCGAGATAGACGCGCCCGAAATAGGACTGCTTGGCAGCGAGGATGGCGGGAGTCTCGGGCGGCTTTGGGATGGTCAACAACTCGGCCGGATCCAATTGTCCGCTAAGCGAGTTCACGTCTGAAGTCACGAAAGACTTTTGCGTCTCGACCACCGCATACCAGCGAGTCAGGCTGATGGCGTACGGGTACACGGAAACCCGCACTGGGGGCCCCAAATCGAAGCTTTGCATTTCAAGAGCGTGTAAAGCGTGCCGGTGCTCGTAATCCCGAGTCGCATACAGTCCTGCAACACAAACCAGAGCCAGAACCGCTGCGGTGCGTCCGCGCGGCAAAGGCTTGTGCCGGGAGAAAATTAATGGCGCGACCAAGCCCGCAATCAGAAAGATATAGAGGACTGGCTCGATGATGAAGACGATGTCCCAGGAATACCAGTGCTCCGAGAACGGCCAGAATGGGCGAACCCCGTAGTTGTTGGTGAAGTCGAGCAGGATGTGACTGAGTCCGGCGATGTAAGCGAACAGAAACAGCAATCCCCAGCGCGGCGGAAGATTCGGAATGTTGGTCTTGCTTCCACGCAACCGCCAGATCACGTACATAAGCCCGACCACGGCGGTCGAGACCAGAATCAGACCGAGAAATGAATGGGTAAAGCCGCGGTGATGTGCAAATCCAAAGACCGGGCCTTTGAAAGTGCCTAGCACGTCGAGATCAGGCGCCTCGGCCGCGAGGGTCATGGTTGCGGTGGCGAGGGCGGTCTTGCGGTTGAATCCGGCGCGGGCCAGACAGGCTCCGGTCAAGAAATGGGTGATGGGCTCCAAGTAAATTTTCTATCACAATCGTGGGCTCCAGCGCGTCGTCGGTCTTCAGTTCACGTGCCCAGTGAAGGATGGTTTCTCGGCACTAGCACGGTCACCGCGTCGGGAACCATCGAAAGCGTGATGGGCAGGCGGCCGAGCAACTCGCCGTCGGCTTCAACGTAGATTCTGTCCGTTTTCTCCCCGGAAATGGCGCGGCAGGTGACTCGGTCTGCAAACGCCAGCTCCACTCCAGGAACGCCGTTCGACATTCCGAGTATGCCGCGAAAGACATAAGCCAGATACATCGCGCGATTGCCGGTCCGGCATAGTACCAGGCGCAAATCATTGCGTGCGAGCGAGGCGCCGGGTGCGAGTTCGCGCAACACGCCGCCGAAGTTGTTGATGCGGACGGCCAGCATTTCGGACAGCCGCGCTTCTCGCTGCTGAGCGCCGCCATTGCCCGAAAACTCGGCCTCAAAGTAGCGCATGCGATGCGTCATCCAGAGATGCGTGGCTTTGCTGTAGTAGGCGAGCATGCCCATGCGATCCTTGATCAGGCGATTGAGCTTGTAGAACAAATGTGCGTCCACACCGACGCCGGCCGCGACCGTGAAATAACGAAAAGTAGGGAGATCGGCGAAATCGCGGTAGTCGATCCTTCCCACCGCAACTCGCTTCGGAACCGCCGCTAGCAGGGCGTGAGCCGCGCCCGCTGGAGTCAGCGGCAGCCGCAGGTCGTGTGCCATCGCATTAGCTGTGCCGAGAGGGATGATGCCAAGGGCCGCTTCTTTTCCAGCTAGACCCTGCAGCACATCGTGGATGGTGCCGTCGCCACCGCAGGCGACGATAGTGTCGAAGCCGTCGCGAATGGCCATGCGCACCTGCGCGGCGGCGTCGGATGCGGCACGCGTAGGGGCAACTTCAACCTCAACACCGGCCCCCACGAGAACCGACTTGGCGGTTTCGATGTCCGCTAGCCGATGTTTGAGACCCCGGCCAGAGACAGGATTGTAGAAGAGGGCGGCTTTACGCATGAAAGGGGATTGTACCGGAGGCGAAAGATCACAGCCGAGCTAACACGGAACAGGCTGCCTTTTTTGTAGCACTCGCAAGATCCAGTACCCCGCCGCTGCCGCGGCCAGATGCTTCAGCGTATGTCCGCTGACGATGTGGCCAAACCATTATGCATCGGCGCCGATCACACGCGGCTCCTGCTCCTCCAAAATGAGGACCGACCTGGCAGGATTGCGTGCAAAATACCGCACGACGACTGTGCGGTTCCTCCATTGCTCGACCTGATCGCGGGCATCATCTTCGCTGAACGCGCGAAAATAATATGACGAGGAGTAAGAGTTGCCGTCAACCGAGTAAGAGTAGTGAAGATCTCCGCCCCAGTGAGCGTCGTAATCGTCACCCACCATCATCGGTTCTGCATATTCCACGGTGCCGAGAACGGAAGGCCAATTCTGCGCTTCCTGGTGCAGCTTGCTCTCTGCCCAGTCACTAACATTTCGCAGAGACCACAGTATGGCGAGAAAGGGGGAGAACCACTGGTGAGGAGAACCATACCCGCGCTGTGGAATCTTCAGCGCGGGGGTCGGATCAAGTTCGCGCAAAACTGACGCTTCAGGATTTCTCAGTTTGTAGTGAACCTGAACGGATTTGTCTTTGCAGTTATCCACGAATGTCCACGCCCTCTGCTCATCCCAAAATTGCCGGCTGAGGTAGCCAGAGTAGTAGTTGTCATCAATATGGTACGAATAGCCAACTACTCCGAGAGCGTAGTCGAGGAATCGTCCGTGAATTGCCTTAACGTCGCAGGTTGTGATTTGCCCCGAGGCCGTCGGCCAATTCGCTGCCCGATTGTTTCTTGCTGATCTCAGTGCTGCACGAAAACTGAAGGTCAGCGCGGCAAATACAGCGAGGCCGAGGCTGAAGAAAATTGAGCCAATATAGGCGAGGGCGCGTCCTGCCTCCTCTGCGTTCCGTTCGTCACGGGAAGCTCTCACGGTAGAAAGGCTGCCAGAGGAGCGGAAATCAATCGAAAACTAGCAATCGAAACCGTACAATCATTCGTTCATGCTGATAACCGTCCGATCCTTCGCGAAGATCAATCTCGGCCTCCGTATCGGCGCGCTTCGAGCGGACGGGTTCCACGAATTGCGGACGGTTTACCAGACCATCGCGCTGCACGACGTGGTTCGCCTGTCTGTGGCGCGCGGCTCCGGGATCGAGATTCGGTGTGACGATCCGCGGGTGCCGAAGGATTCGACGAACACCTGCTTCAGGATTGTGGATCGTGCTATGCAGGCGCTTAAAGCGCGAGGACGGGTTGTCATCGAGATTGAGAAGCTACTGCCGGTGCAGGGTGGACTGGGAGGGGCTTCGGGCAATGCGGTCGCGGCACTACTGGCACTTGAGATGGCACTAGAGAAGAAGCTTACGGGACCCGAGAGACTGAGCATAGCGGCGGAGGTGGGGTCGGATCTACCGCTGTTTCTCGTTGGCGGAACCGTCCTGGGGGTGGGACGCGGAGAGGAAGTTTATCCACTTCCGGATTTGCCGCCTATGCCGTGCGTGGTAGCGACGCCGGAGATTCCGGTTTCAACGCCGAAGGCGTTCGCGGATTGGGACTCTTTGTTCCCCACTCTCCTTTCTCATTCCGAGCCGGCGTCAGCCGGAGAGGAGCCTGCTGTTGGCCGGCAGCATGGGTACTCCCGAGGACAGCAGGTTCCTCGACTGCGAAGAATGACAGAGCTTTTAAAGGAGGGAATTTCTATTGGGGAAAGTTCATCAAAACAGTCCAAATTGACGCCTACAGTTCCCTCCGATAGAATGATTGAGTTCAGCCGTGAGATTTCCGCGTGGCTGAGTGCGGGGCTGGGCACGATCAAGCACCGCAGATCCGGTGTCTCCGCTAAAGCGAAGAGTGGAGGCCGGGCCGAGACCCTGCAACTCGACCTTGTCCGAACCGGGATTGAAAACGACTTCGAGAAGGTCGTCTTTCCGCAGTATCCCGAATTAAGCGAGCTCAAGAGTGTGCTCGACGGGGCGGGGGCGCATTACGCGTCACTCTCCGGGTCGGGTTCGGCGATTTATGGTTTATTTGAGTCGCGCGAAAAAGCCGCGGCGGCTGCGAAGAAGTTGATAAAAGCTGGTGTTCCGGCGGTGGTGACAAGTACCTTGACGCGGCAGCAGTATTGGAAACAGCTTCTAGCTACTGGCTCCTAGCTGCTAGCATACAACTAGTCGCTGCTTTACTGGGCCGTCGACTAATGGTAGGTCAAGTGCCTTTGGAGCACTTTGTCTAGGTTCGAATCCTAGCGGCCCAGCCAGAAATGCGGCTGGTGGTTCTTGGCTCTTGCCTGGAGCCACGGGCTACCGCGAGTAAGGGTTTTAACCAACAGCCAACGCCCTAGAACCAAGAGCTTATTTATGGCTACTCTCGTTACAGCGACGGACAAGAAAAGCGGAATGAGCGCAGACGAGAAACACGAGCGCAAGCCGCATCGCGTGCGCGTGGACGATAAGTTCAAGATTTTCTGCGGCACGGCGAATCAGCCGCTGGCGGACGAGGTGTGCGCATTTCTCGGCATGACCCGTGGCCAAGCTCTGGTCAGGAGGTTTGCCGACGGCGAGGCTTACGTCCAGATTCAGGAAAATGTGCGCGGCGCGGATGTGTTTGTGATGCAGCCGACCTGCCGCGAGGTGGACAAGCATTTAATGGAATTGCTGTTGATGATTGATGCGCTAAAGCGGGCTTCGGCGCGGCGAATCACGGCGGTGATTCCCTATTACGGTTACGGGCGGCAAGACCGCAAGGACAAGCCACGGGCGCCGATTTCAGCCAAGCTGGTGGCGGATTTACTAACTA
>WNFD01004474.1_pt1 | contig 27503 bp, 24 predicted proteins | sample 5400491 | NCBI WGS metagenome assembly WNFD01 (sample SAMN13153343, study PRJNA577476) | soil metagenome | isolation source: 120 cm saprolite under Douglas fir tree site 2 hole 2 replicate 2 | place: USA:California | collected 2015-04-18
TGCCGAAGGTCACGATCTACGATCCGCGCGGAAAGCTGGAGGCGCAGGGCGAGGTCCCCGCCGGCACCAATCTTCTCAAAGCCTCCACGGAGCTCGGGGCCAAGCACGGCTCCGCCTGCGGCGGCGTGTGCTCGTGCTCCACCTGCCACGTGTGGGTGAAGAAGGGATTCGACTCGCTCAGCGAGCCCGAGGACGCGGAGCTGGACATCCTCGACAAGGCGTTCGACGTGAAGCCGTACTCCCGCCTCGGCTGCCAGGCCGAGCTGGACCACGCCGAGGTCGAGTACCAGATCACCGAGGAATCGGAGAAGACGTGGTACGACGAGCACCCCAAGGAGCGGCACGAGGCCGAGGCGAAGGGCCTCTGGCCGCCGAGGAAGTGAGGTCCGCCATGCCCAAGCAGCTGAAATGGACCGACGTGGAGGACATCGCCATCCTGCTCTTCGAGAAGCACCCCGAGGTGGATCCATTGAGCGTCCGCTTCACCGACCTGCACAAGTGGGTGCGCGAGCTGCCCGGCTTCTCCGACGACCCGAACAAGTCCGGCGAGAAGATCCTCGAGGCGATCCAGATGCGGTGGCTGGACGAGCGGGAATGACCGCCGGGGAAGCGAAGAAGAAGCTGCTCAGGACCGCGCTCGCCTACCCGGATGCCTGGAAGGACTACCCGTGGGGCGAGACGGTGGTGAAGGTCGGCAAGAAGATCTTCGTCTTCCTCGGCCTCGCTGACGGGACGCTGCACGTCACCTGCAAGCTGCCCCACAGCTTCGACGCGGCGCTTTCCACTTTCTCCTTCGCCGAAGCCACTGGCTACGGCCTGGGCGCCTCGGGCTGGGTAACCGCGACCTTCGAGGGAAAGCAGAAGGTCCCGGTCCCGCTGCTGCTCGATTGGATCGAGGAGAGCTACCGCGCGGTCGCACCGGCGAAGCTCGTCAAGCAGCTCCCGGAGTACCCAGCAGGAGAACGTCGATCCCCTGGCCGGGCTCGAGCTTCCCCTCGCCCGGCTCGATCTGCGCGATCGCGTTGACCGCGGACCACGAGGCGATCTGCATCGACGATTGCTGGCCGCCCGCGGTGAAGACGAGGCGGCCGGCGTCGACCGAGGCGCGGCCCCGCGGAAAGAAGGTGAGGCCGGGGATTCGCGAGAGCGTCCCGCCGCGCAGCTCGGCGCGCGCGCGCGGCCGCCGCGGCTGCGGATCGCCGGACAGGATGCGCAGCGCGAGCCGCACGAACAGCTCGAATCCCAGCATCGCGGCGGCGGGATTCCCCGGCAGGCCGAAGACGAGCCGGCCGCGCGAGGCGGTGCCGAAGAGGATGGGCTTTCCCGGCCGGATGGCCACGGTGTGGAAGATCAGCTCGCCCCCGAGCCGCTCCAGCGCCGCCTGGGCGTGATCGTGATCGCCCACCGACGCGCCGCCCGTGGTGACCAGCACGTCGGCCTCGGCGGCCCCGAGCTTCGCCGCGATCTCCTCCACCCGGTCAGGCGCGATGCCGAGGAGCAGCGGCTCCGCCCCCGCCTCCCGAGCGAGCTGCGCCAGCGCGTGCGAGTTGGTCTCCACCAGCTTGCCCGGAGCGGGCTCCTGGCCCAGCGCCACGAGCTCGTCGCCGGTGGTCAGCACACAGCTCCGCCGGACCCAGGCGCGTCCCCGCCGGGAGCACTGTCGCGCCGGCCCGCACTTCCTCGCCGCGGCGCCGGATGTGCTGCCCCGCCTTGGGCGCTTGCGCGGGTCCCACGCGCAGCTCGGTCCCGCTCCGCGCCGCATGCTCCTGCATGACCACGCAATCCGCTCCGGCCGGCACCGGCGCGCCGGTGAAGATGCGCGCTGCCTCGCCGGGCTGCAGCGCGCGCGGGGGCGGCGCATCGCCCGCCGCCACCTCGTAGACCACGCGCAACGCGCCCGCCGCATCGCCGGCCCGCAGCGCGTACCCGTCCATCATCGAGATGTCGGTGCCCGGCAGGTCGCGCGCGGCGGCGACCGGCCGCGCCAGCACCCGCCCTCCCGCCTCGGCGAGCGGCGCGTCTTCGGCGGCCAGCGCCCGGCTGCGCGCCTCGACCTCCGCCTGGGCCTGGGACAGCGGCTTCATCGACCAGAACGCATCCCACAACTTCCCAAAACACGAAAGCCCCGAGCCGTCGGCCGGGGCCCTCAGTGTCCTGCGGCCGGCGCCGGACGGGCGCGCTCAGGGATCGGCCGACAGGGGCGTCGTGGTGCCGAAGAGAGGACTCGAACCTCCACGGGGTTGCCCCCACCAGACCCTGAATCTGGCGTGTCTACCAATTCCACCACTTCGGCGGACGCCAGAACGGGGGGCCGATGTACTGGAAGCAATGCGGCAAGTCAAGGCGATCCCTGGGAACTTGCCGGGACCGGTCCGGGCCGGTAGGATACACTCGGGGTGAAGGACCAGGTGAAGTCCGCAGGGTCCAAAACGGGAGCGCCCAGGCGCCGCATCCTCGTCATCGACGACGAGGAGGGCTTCCGCGATGGTCTCGCAGACCTCCTGAGCATGGAGGGTTACGCCGTCTCGGTGGCCAGCAATGCCGTCGAGGCGGTGCCGATGCTGCCCGATTTCCGCCCGGACATCATCCTCCTCGACCTGCGCATGCCGCTGCTCGACGGCGAGGCGTTCCTGCGGGGGATCCGCGGGATCCCGGCGAGCCGCGAGGTGCCGGTGGTGCTCATCAGCGCCAAGGACGAGCTGCCCGCCATCGCCACCCGCTACGGCGCGGCGGGGTATCTCTCCAAGCCCTTCGAGGCGCCACAGTTGCTGGCGCTGCTGGAGCGCGTGCTCGAATAGGGTCAGTGCGCCGTATCGGCGTCCGGCTCGCCCGGGCGATGCACCTCGATGCCGTTCGGCTGCGCGGCGGCCGCCGAGATCGGCTCCGCTCCCGCGGATGGCGGCTCGGAGGGCATGGGCTCGGGCTGGTGCTCGGCTCCCGCATCGCCGGCCTCCGCACGCGGACGATCGGCGGCGGCCGGACCCGACGCCTTCGGCCGCTCCTTCTGCGCCGGCGGCGGGACCTTGAGGCCCGCCTTCCACAACGCCTTCTCGGCGAGCGCGAGCCGCTCGCGGGTGACCTCCAGCTCGCCCTTGGTGACGAGGTACACGCGGTTGTTCGTCTCGGCCCGGCCGCGCGCCTTCTTCAGCTCCTCGCGCGCCGCGCGCTCCCTCTCGCGCTGCTCGCGCAGGGCGGCCTCCGTGTCCTTGAGCGCCTTCTCCAGCTGCCGCCGGCGCTCCTCCACTTCGCGCAGCTTCGGATCGTTGGCCGCAGGGGCCTGCACCGGGGGCGGCAGAACGACCTCCCGCGTGCGCGCCTGCGCGCGGTCCAACTCGGCGCGCAGGGAGGCCATCTCGGACAGCGCTGCGGCGGCGTCCTTGCGAGCGTGCTGCTCGGCGGCGTGCGCCTCCTCGGCGAGCCTGCGCGCGTGGGCGAGATCCTCTTCCAGCTCGGCCTCGCGGGCGCCGCGCTTCGGCTGCACCTTCTCCTGCCCCCGCTTGCGCAGCTCGTTCAGCTTCTCGCGCGCCTCGAGGACCTGGGCCGAGCGCGCCTTCGCGTCGGCCTGGGCCTCGCGCGCCTGCGCGCGCGCCTCGTCGGCGTCCTTGCGCGCGGCGTCCGCCTCGGCCTTGAGGCCGGCCACCGCCTCGGCCGCGGAGCGGCCCTGCAGCCAGAAGACCACCGCCAGGATCAGCGAGACGACCGCGACGACGAATGCGACTCCCGTCATGGATGCACTCCGTCCGGAACCAGGGGCGCGCGAGCGTACCCGAAACGCGTGGGCGACGCGATGCCAATCCTCACCTGCCACCGCGTGATCTGTTGGGGGGTCGAGGGGGGAGCGAGATCCCCCTCGTAGAGGCGCCGAAGGCGCCGGATCGAAGAGCGTCGCGTCACCGGCAGAGCGGTCAACTCTAGCGACCCGTGGGATCAAATCGTCGGCGGAGATCCCTTCAGCTCGGCGTACACCGCCTTCTCGACCTCGCTCCGGTGCTCCTTGCCGGAGTGGTAGCTGTAGCTGGGGCCGACGAACTTCACCCCCGCGGCGCCGTGATCGCGGCACTCCTCGATGCGCACGGCGACCAGCGCGCACGGAAACGGCGCGGACTGCATCCGCTCCTTCTCGATCACCGCCGTGCCGTGCAGGCCGTAGCAGAGGTCATTGCCGAGCACCTCGACCGCCACGTGCGGGTTCGCGCGGATGTTCCGCAGCGCCTTGCCGCGCGTGTCCACGGCCATCGTCAGCGTCTGCGGATTGCGCGCGACCACCCAGGTCATCAGCGTCGTCATCGGACGGGCCTTCTCGTCGACCGTCGCCACGACGCAGGTCTGCCCGCCGAGCAGGAACTGCACGAGGTGCGGCGGCATCTCCGCGTGAGCGCTCATTGCGGGTGTTCTAGACCGCACCTCCCGCGGTCCGCGAGAAAAAGCGCAGCGCCGCCCTAGGGGCGGCGGCTGACTATGGGCACGCCTCGATGCCCGCGGAGGCGAGGCGCGCCCGGAACACCGCGCAAGCCTGATCCCGCTCGGCGCCCTCGAGCTGGCCGGCCACGAGCGACAGCAAGGCGGCCTTCCCTCCGGCGTCCGGCCGCTCGCCCAGCGCGCGGACGGCGGCTAGCGCCGCTCGCGCCGCCCCGACGGGATCGCCCGACGCATCCGCCCACGCCCACAGCGCGCCGGCGAGGACCGCGGAGACCGGGGCGCCCGCGGGCAGCGGACGCGAGAGATCCAGCTCGCCGGTCGGGTCGCCCTCCCCGTCGGAGGCGCCCAGGTAGCCCGGATCGGCGGCCGCCGCGGCGCCGAGGAACAGCGCCACGCCTTCCGCCTCGTCCGGGTGCGTGCGCGCCACGGTCCGGAGCTGCCGGCGAGCCGCTTCCCGCGCTACCGCTCCGGGATTCAGCGCGGCGGGGATGCGCGCTCCCTGCGGCCCGCCGGCGAGGGTGAACGCGTCGGCCTCGGGCACGTACCGCAGCCCGGCGGGCGCTTCCGCCGCGTCGGCGACGATCGGCGCGGCCGGCAGCGCCTCCGCGCCGGCCGAGATGAGGAACGCGCGCGACCGGTCAAGCGCCGCATACGCGCCGAGGAAACCGCCGCACCGCCCGGTCTGCGCCGCCAGCGCGCCGGACGCCGTGCGCCTCAGGGCGCAGTCGGGAGCGGCCCCGCCGACGACACGGCCCGAATCGACCGACGCGCCCACCAGCACCCACCCCGAGGGTCCGCGCACCGCGGACAGGTCGGCGCCAGGCAGGTCCACCTCGACGGCGGTCAGCTCGCCGGAAAGCCGATCCAATCCCGGCACCTGGGCCCGGCCCGGCACGGCGGCGGGACCGCAGGCGGCCAGGGCCACCCCGGCGAGGAGGAGTGCGCGTCGCATACCCCCAAGTTGTACACGATCTGCGGCGGCGCGCGCTCCTTCTCGGGATAGGATGTGGGGAATGCGCCTCTCCATCGCCACCAAGGTCTTCCTCGGCTTCGCGGCCGTGCTGGTGATGAGCGGCGCCGTCTCGCTGTTCGGAATCGTTCAGATGCACCGCATCGGGCAGGGCCTGAGCCTGGTCTCGAGCGGCTACTTCCCGCTGACGCGCATCGCCGGCAGCCTCGAGGCCTTCCAGAAGGAGCGGGAGCGCTCCACCGACCGCCTGCTGGCGGAGGCCGATCCCGCCCAACGCGCCAGCCTGATCGCGCTCGACCGCACGTACTTCGCGCGCATCGCCGACGAGCGGCTCGCGCGCGCCCGCGAGCAGATCCAGGCGGCGCGCGAGGGAGCCAGCGCCCGGGACCGCGCCGCCCTCGACCGCATCGACGCGCGGCTGCAGCTCCTCTCGGCGCGCATCGCCGAGCAGGACCAGGCCGCTTCGGCGCTGGCGCAGCTCCTCGCGCGCGAGGGGCGCGTCGCCGCGCAGGACCTGCCCGGCGCGCAGGACCTGATCGCGCGCCTCAAGACGAGCGAGCGCCGCGTCGACCACGAGATCCGCACGCTCCTCAACGTCATCCAGGAGCAGATGAACGGCGGGCTGGCCGAGGCGGAGCGACAGGAGCGCACCGCGCGCTGGGCGATCATCGGGCTCTCGCTGCTCGCGCTCGGGGTCGGCCTGCTCGTCACGTGGCGGTCGAACCGCGCGCTGGCGCCGATCGCGCGCCTCACCGAGGCCGCGCAGCGCCTGGGCCGCGGCGCGCCGGAGGTGGTGGCGGTGCCGGAGGGCGGCGGCGACGAGCTGGCCGTGCTGGCGCGCGAGTTCAACGCCATGGCCCAGCGGCTCGCCGCGCGCGAGCGCGAGCTGCGCGCCCAGGGAGAGGCGCTGGTGCGCTCCGAGCGGCTCGCCGCGATCGGCCGCATCGCGGCGCAGATCACGCACGAGATCCGCAACCCGCTCTCCTCGATCAGCCTCAACGCCGAGGAGCTGGGGGAGCGGCTGCGGGAGCGGCCGCCGGAGGGCGGCGCCGCCGCGGCCGCGCTCTGCGACGCCATCGTGCGCGAGGTGGACCGCCTGGCCGCCGTCACCGAGGAGTACCTGCGCTATGCGCGCGTGCCCAAGCCGCAGGTGGCGCGAGCCGACCTGAACGAGACAGTCCGCGACCTGCTCGACTTCGTGCGCCCGGAGCTGGTCGCGGCCGGCGTCCGGCTCGAGCAGCAGATCGACCCCCATCTGCCGGAGGTGGCGGCGGACGTGGCGCAGGTCCGCCAGCTGCTGCTCAACCTGGTGCGCAACGCGCGCGAGGCCATGCCGGGCGGCGGGTCGCTCTTCGTGCGCACCCGCGCGCAGGACGGCGCGGCGCTGGTCGAGGTCCGCGACACCGGACCGGGCATCGAGCCCGCGCGGCTCGCCCGCATCTTCGACCCGTTCTTCACCACCAAGGAGCGCGGCACCGGGCTGGGGCTGGCGCTGGCCCAGGAGATCGCCCAGGAACACGGGGGCGAGCTGACCTGCGCGTCCACTCCCGGACAGGGCACCAGCTTCACGCTCCGGCTGCCGGGCGTTCCGGACGAGCGCGTACGCGCCCGCCCGCCTCCGGCGGCGGCAATTGCGCACTCCTGATCAGGCGCCTAGAAGATGCCCTTGCGTCAGCGGCATGGAAAAGCGTAGCGCCGCCCTATCGGCGGCGACTATCCTGCGCGCCCCCATGAAGGACCCGGTGCACAAGAGCGTGCTGGGGAACGGCCTCCGCGTCGTGACGGTCGAGCTGCCGCACCTGCACGCCGGGATGCTCGCCGCCTACGTGCGCGCCGGATCCCGGCACGAGGACCCGCGCGTCAACGGCGTGTCGCACTTCCTCGAGCACCTCTTCTTCCGCGGCAGCGCCGGGTACCCGGACGGCCGCACGCTCAACTCCCTGGTCGAGGACGTGGGCGGGAACCTGAACGGCGTCACCACCCGCGACCACGGCTACTACTACACGCCCATCCATCCCGGCCGGATGGAGGTCCCGTTCGCGGTGCTGGGCGACATGCTCGCGCGGCCGCTGTTCAAGGAAGTCGAGCTGGAGCGCGAGGTGATCCTCGAGGAGATCCTCGACGAGGTCGACGAGGAGGGGCGCGACGTCGACGTCGACAACCTCTCCAAGCGGGCGCTGTTCGAGGGGCACCCGCTGGGGCAGAAGATCGCCGGCACCCGCGAGACCGTCAGCGGCTTGCGCGAGGACGACCTGCGCGCCCACCACGCACGGGCGTACGGCGCGCGCAACCTGGTGGTGTGCGCCGCCGGCCCGGTGCGCCACGAGGAGGTGCTGCGGCTTTCGGAGCTTTGCTTCGGGCACCTCACTCCGGGCGCGGTGGTCGCCGACACGCCGTTGCCGCGCGGTCCGCGCGGGCCGAGGCTGGTCGCGGTCGAGCACCGCGAATCCCAGACCGAGCTGCGCCTCTCCTTCGCCGCCGCGGCGGAGGACCACGGCGACTTCCCCGCCCTGCTCCTGCTCCGCCGCATCCTCGACGACGGGCTGGCGGCGCGGCTGCAGCTCAACGTGGTCGAGCGCAAGGGCCTCGCCTACGCGGTGCACGGGGCGATCGACGCCTTCAGCGACTGCTCGGTGTTCGAGGTGGAGGCCGCGTGCGCGCCGCGCAAGGCGCCGCTGGTGCTGGCGGAGCTCTTGCGCCTGCTCGCCGAGCTGTGCGACGAGGACGTGCCTCCGGACGAGCTGCGCCGGGCCAAGGTGCGCCACCGCATCGGGCTCGAGTTCGCGCTCGATTCCGCCGGCGAGATGATCGGCTGGTTCGGCGGGACCGAGTTGTTCCGCGCGCCGGAGGGATTCGATGAGCGCGTCGCCAAGCTGGAGGCCGTCACCACGCAGGACCTGCGGCGCGTCGCGAGCGCCACCTTCCGCCGCGACGGCCTGGTGGCCTGCGCAGTGGGACCGGTCGCGGGCGTCGAGAAGCGGCTCGCGGCAGCGGTGGACGACGCGCAGGGGCTCCCGCGGTGAGCGACCTGGATCCGCTCGGCGGACTGCCGCAAGCCGCGGAACCGCCGTCGGCGGAGAGGCAGTCCGCTCAGTTGCGATCGGCCGAGGCGCGCCGGGGCCCGCCTGCGCCCACCACCGTGGCGCTCCTCGCGCTGCTCGGGATCCTCTTCCTCGCCGAGATCTGGCTGGGGAGCGGGCTGGATCCGGACCCGGTCGCGCTGTTCCGCCTCGGCTCGCTGTCGGCGGCGGCGGTCCGGGACGGAGACTGGTGGCGCCTGGGCAGCTACGCCTTCCTGCACGCGGGACCCTTGCACTTGCTGTTCAACGCCTACGCGCTGTGGATCCTCATGCGGCCCATCGAAGGGCTGTTCGGTCCCGTGGTCGCGCTGGGCCTCTTCGCCGCGACCGCGATCGCCGGCGGCGCCGCGAGCATCGCCGCGGCGACGCTGCGCCAAGCTCCCTGGCAGCAGGCGGTGGGCGCGTCGGGCGGGATCTTCGGCCTGTTCGGCGCGCACGTCGCTCTCTACTGGCGGCTGCGCCACCGGCTCGCGCCCGAGGCGCGCAGGGCCGCGGCGCGCACGCTGCTCTTCAACCTGCTCATCAACCTCGCGCTCGCGGTCGGCGCGCAGGCGGCGAACTTCCCGCTGGACAACGCGGCGCACGCGGGAGGCTTCCTCTCCGGCATCCTGCTCGGGCTCCTCGCGCCGTCCCACGTGCTGCCACCGCGGCCCTGGAGCCGCCCGGCGCTCGTCGTCCTGATCGGCGCGTCGTTCGCCCTGGCCGGCATGGAGGGGGCCGCGATCGCGCGCGCGGTGAATCCGCACCCGCGCACGCTGCGCGCGGAGGGCGTCCAGGCGCGCGTCCCCTGGGACCTCGTCCCGGGGCCCGACGGACACGCGCAATCGGCCGACGGGGTCCACGTCGTGCTTCTCCATCTGGCGGGCGGCATTCAACAGGGGCACGAAGTCGCCCTGGGCGGGCGCACCTGGTCAAAGATCGTCACCACCAATCCGGCGGAGAATCCGACCGTCGTGTTGACCGCCCCCGACGGATCCGAGCACCTCCAGGTCGAGGCGTGGTGCTACGATCCGGACTGCACCGACGCGAAACGCGACCAGGTGGCCGAGCAGGTCGCGGCCGGGGTGCGCCCGGCGCGCTGAGCACGTCCGCGCGCGAAGTCAACCCCCCGCCGCGCAACTGCTTCTGCGCCCCGAAGTCAAGCCCGCCGGTGCAAAAATCAGCGGGGGAACCTCTGGCGCGCGGCGGGACTGGTGCTAGCCTGTTTGTATGCGCGAGTTCCTCTACCGGCTGGTGCACCGCCTCCACGACGAGGCCCGCCCGCTCTCGCGCAACAAGCACTTCCACGCCTTCGGCGACTCCGAATCGCGCCGTGCGCTGCGCATCGACCGGCACCTGCGCGACCTCGAGGCGCGTCTCTCGGAGCTGCGGGAGCGCGGCGAACCGCCCCGCGTCAGGCCGTTGCCGGACGGCGGCGTGCAACTCGTCCTGCGCCACCGGGACATGGCGGTGGTGCGCACGGCGACGCTGACGGCCGAGGAAGCGCGCCTGCTGGCGCGCCATCCCGCGGGCGCCTGGGCACTGGGCTCCCCCACAGCGGAGCAGGTTTCCGCAGGCGCTGCGCGCAAAGGGCAGTAGCACCTACCCCAGCAGCCGACGAGCCCCCGCAGGCCCCCTTGATCCCGCCGAGCGTCGGTACCTATGCTCACCGATGTCCCGGAGTGCTTCGTGTTGACGGGACGTTGACCGCGGTACTGCAGAGGTCTCCCGGACGGGGGCCGCTAGAGAAAGGCAGAAGGATGGCGACAGGCACTGTGAAGTGGTTCAACGACGCGAAAGGCTACGGGTTCATCACGCCGGACGGCGGGGGCAAGGACGTCTTCGTCCACCACACCGCCATCCAGATGGAGGGGTTCCGCAGCCTGGCCGAGGGCCAGAAGGTCGAGTACGAAGTCACCGAGGGACCGAAGGGCCCGCAGGCAGCGAACGTCCGGAAGTCCTAGAGAGAGGCTCCGAACAGTTCCGGAACCGCCCGGTGCGCCCGCGCCGGGCGTTTTCGTTTCACTGGCCGCCGACAGTCGCCGCCCCTACGGCGGCGCTGCGCTTTTCGAGGGGCCGGTCCGGCGGCCGTGTTCTCTTTGGAGCGGCTAGCGCGTCATTCTTGCGTCAGTAGACGGGGCTGTACCAGACGAAGTTGAGCCGCAGCCCGGCGGCCCAGAGCTGATCGTCCGCGAACCCCGGCCCGTTCGGCACCTGGTGGTAGCTGAAGTAGACCTCGGGGCTGACCGCGAAGTGCCGGCCGACGCGCGCGTCGTAGGAGAGTCCGGCGACCACCGCTGGAGCGGCGCCCAGGCTCACGTCCGGGCCGAAGCCGTTGTTGTTGATGGTGACGCCGCCCAGGCCGAAGCCGAGGTTCAGGTTGAGCCCGTTCCCCACCGTGTCGCCGATCAGCACCGTCTGACCGCGCAGCGTGACCAGCCAGTTCGTCAGCTCCCGGCTCTGCGGGTAGAACGCCGTGTCGGCGCTGAAGTCGCCGAAGAGCTGGAACCGGTCGGAGAAGCCGTACCCCATGCGCAACCCGAAGTTGAGCGCGCTGCCGCGGAGGTAGTTCGGATCCGAGAAGCGCACCGCGCCGCCGCCCAGGCCGAAGCTGAAAAGGAATCCCTCGCGCGCATCGCGCCGGACGGGCGAGTAGCGCCGCTGCTCCCAGGGCCTTGTGGATCCGTTCTCGGGGCTGCGCTCCAGCGTCCGCCCCCACGTATCCTCCACCGCCTCGTGCCGCGCCTCGAGGTGCTCGTTCACCGTCGCGGCGTACACGCCGAGCGTGAGGAGGTTCAGGAACAGGTCGGCCCAGCGCGAGCCCGTGCTGGCCGTGACCACCACTCCGCCGTGCACGACCGGGCCGCCGGGTCCAGGCTGCGCGGACACTGACGCGGACGCGCCGGCCTGCGGCGTGCTCACCTCCGCGCGGGGTGCGGAGCTCGGAGCCGGGGCGGCATCTTCGGCGCGCGCTGCGACGGAGGTCGCAAGCACGAAGGAGAGGGCGAGGACTGCGGTGCGGCTCACGGTGAGCAGACCCTCCGGGCGCCTGCCTGGCCACCCGGGCGCATTATACGATCGGTGGCTGGCGGGCACGTTTCAGTGCTCGACACAATTCAGCGCAGAGGGCGCTCCCCCGCACCTCCGACCTACCTTTCAGGAGCGTCCGGCGACGGAAGGGCCTGCGGCGGCCCCCGAAGCAGCGAGCTGCCCGCACCCGGCCGCGACCTCCTGGCCGCCCGAATAGCGGATGCCGAACGGGATGCGGGCGCGCGCCAGCACGTCCAGGAACGCGGAACGCGCCTCGCGCGAGGACCTGCGGAAACCGCCCACTTCGCCGTTCACGTCGATCAGGTCCAGCTTCACCAGGCGCGGGTCGAGCAGGCGCGCCAGGGCGTCCGCGTCGGCGGGCGAGTCGTTGACGCAGCCGAGCAGCACGTACTCGACCAGGACGCGGGTGCGGCGCGCGCGGGCGTGGTCGTGCAGCGCCGCCACCAGCTCGCCCGTGGGCTGGGTGCGCTCGATGGGCATGAGCGGGAGCCGCTGCATCGGATCCGCGTGCGTCAGCGAAACGGCGAGCCGGAACTTGTGCCCTTCGGCGGTGTATCGCCGGATGGCGGGCACGATGCCGGCGGTGGAGATGGTGATCGCGCGCGCGTCGATGGAGCCGCCGCACGGGTGGCTGAGGATGCGCGCGGCGGCGATCACCTGCTCGTAGTTGAGGAACGGCTCGCCCATCCCCATGAACACGATGCCCCGCACGGGCCGATCCGCCTCGCGGCGGACGGAGAGGACCTGCCCGACGATCTCGTGCGCAGCCAGGTTGCGCGAGAAGCCGAGCCGTCCGGTGGCGCAGAACGCGCAGGCCAGCGCGCAGCCTGCCTGGCTCGAGACGCAGACGATGTACTTCTTCTCCTTGCCCGCGTACGCGCTCAGGTCGGCGCCGGGCGCCTCGCAAGGCACCGGGATGCGCACGGCCTCGACCTGCGCTCCACCGTCCAGCTCGAAGAGGACCTTCACGAATCCGTCGCTCGCGGTCTCGCGGCGCAGCACGCGGAGCGGCGCGGCGCTGGTCGCGGATTCGACTGCTTCCAGGACCGCGCGGCGCACGCCGCGCACGGATCGCAGGTCCGGCTCGCCGCGCTGCACCGCCGCGGCGAGGAGCTTGCGCCCGACTTCCTCGGTCAGGCCCAGAGCGGTGTAGCTTTCGGGGAGAAGCCCGGCCCGATGCATGGGCCTGAGCTTCTCCTGACCGTCATTTGAAGTCCACGGTCATCTTCAGCCGATCGACGGTGACCGGGCTTCCGCCAAAGCCGGGAGCCGCCCGAAACGCCCCTACCAGCATCAGGTAGATGTTGCCGTCCGGTTGCAGGAACCCGGTCGCCGGGCCCGTCGGCGACGCGAGCAGGCGAGACCCCGCCGCCGCATCCGACGTCGAAACCCCGATGAACCGCCACCTGGTCCCATCCCACAGGAATGCCTGCGCGCTCGGCAGCCCCGCCCCATCCACAGTGAGCTTCATTGCAGTCGCCTGGTCGACAGCGGGCAGGCTGAAGGGGGCTCTCATGAGGAGTCGGGCCGGAGCCTCGCGCGTCGTCACCCACATCTGGTCGCTGGCCGCGCCACCCACGTTCCCGCCGAAAAGGTACGCGTGGGAAAAGTCGCCCGCCATGGTGAAGCGCGTCCGGCCGGCGGGCGCAAGGGCGGGGGCGCCGTCGAACGGAACCTGCCTCCACGCGTTCGTGTCGACGTCCCACTCCCAGAAATCGGTGAGCGCCGCGCCCGCGGCGTCCGTGCCTCCGTAGAAGCCAGCCCTGCGGTGGATTGTGATGAGCGGGAAATTGAAGATGACCGTGGTCTGCCACATGCCGCCGCCGGCATTCGCTCGAGCAGGCGGCGGAGTTCCGGCCGGGGTGAGCTTCGTCCAGGTCACCTGCGTCGTGCATGCCGTGGCCGGCAGGATCACGTTGCAGGCCAGCTTGCCCTGCCAGAGGTCGTTCTTGAGCCCGTTCGCAAACGCACCAGTGCCCCCGGTCTTGTTGCCGCCGAACAGGAGGAAGGTCTGCGAATCCTGAGGAACCAGCGTGGCGCCCGTCCTGAACCCGATCTCGCCGCCGGCCGTGTTGAAGTTCGCATCGGCGCAGGAGAACGTCTTGTTCGCGACGGCGAGGGTGCCGCCGAACGGATACCCCGCGTACACCATGCAGCCGTTCTGGTCGTTGCTGTTCACGCCGGCGCCGCCGGAGACGACTCCCTGGCCGCCGACCATGATCATCCCGGCGAAGTTGTCGGCTGAGCCCGCCGCCGGGTTGTTCGAGATCGGCACGTTCGCCGGAGCGGCCGCCATGCCCGCGTTCGCGAATGGAAGCGTCCCGACGTCGAACCATCCCGTCGCGGTCACGACGGCCGGGCTCGTGTTGGTCTGCATCGAGCTCTGCGTCCCGTACGCGACCACGCGGTTGTGCGGGTTGCCCGCCGCGTTGAGTCCGCCGGCCATCGAGAACTGGAAGTTGAACAGCGTCGTGCAGGGGAAGGCCGCGCAGCTGGTGCTGCCCCCGAATCCGATTCCCACCGAGGCCTTGGCGCCGCCGGTGGGCACCGCGTTCGCTCCCGCCGGCGGAACGACCTGCGTCCACCCCTGGAAGTTGGTGAAGGTCCAGAAGGTGCCCGCGGGGTCCGCGGCCGTTCCGGCGATGTCCGTGCCGCCGTAAAGCACAACGCCGTTGACCGTGGACAGGGTGGCCCCGACGCGGGCGGGCGGGCCCCCGTCCGGGTCCTGCGAGCTCGCCACCTGCGAGAACTCCTGCCATCCCACGGTGGTGCCTGGGGAAGTGCCGGTCGGATCCTGCAGCGCGCTCGGGGAGGTGGTCGAGGCGGTGTGGTAATCGACGTAGCCGATCGAGCTGTAGGAAGCAGAGGACTGGATGCCGCCGTCGGGGAAGAGCGTATCGGCCACGGCGAACTCCGTCGCCTTGCCGCCCGGTCCCGGGCCGCTCGCGATCCAGGTCGCGGGCGCGTACACGGAGTCGCTGCTGGCGGTCACGTCGTAGGCGCTGTTGGGGTTCGCGTTGCCCGCGACGTCCTTGCCGGCGAAGGTCATTTCCACCTGCTCGGGATAGGCGGTCACCGGGATGGAGTGGCCGCTGTCGTCCTGGACCCGGAGCGATACCTGGGCCGTCGCTTGGGGAAGCTGGAACTCGAGCACCGACCCGTTGGACTGGACGGCGGAGTCGGCCAGATCGCTGCCGGCCTGGCTCGCGATCACGCGCACGCCGACGAAGTCCGGGGTCGAGGTAATCGCGCCCTTGTTGGCGGTGATCGTCGTCCGGATCGTGCCGTCGGCGCTGGGCCGCTTGAAGAGCAGGAACTTTGTCGCGTCCGCGGCCAGCGTCCTCGCCGTCGGAGCGCCGCTTACGCACTTGAGGCTGCCCGCGGCGGTCGCGGTGCCGAGATCGCAGTGGTAGTCGCTGGGGCACTCTCTGGAGCTGGTGCAGGCGAAGGAGCTCGGATCGGGTCCTTTGCAGCCTGCCGCGGCGGCGAGCGCGACCGCGAGACACGCGAGCTGGAAGGTGCGGAAGAACCGGTGGTCGTTGGCAAAGCGCATCTGTTGCGGCCCCCGTGTGGAGACGTTCGGTGATTTGCAAGAAGTGGAGAACAGCGAATCCGGCACTAGAACCTGCCCTGCACGGCGACCCCGTCGCCCGATGGCAGGAAGTAGAGCAGTCCCGCGCCGATCCCAGCCGCGGCTCCGGCACCGAGCATGATCGCGCCGAGCGTACGGCTGGACTTGGCGGTGGAGGAGAGGTCGTCGATGGTGGTCTGCGGGTGCGGCCGCGCGTTCAGCTCGTCCTCGTACTTGGAGGCCTTGGACAAGAACGCCAGGCCGCCGCCGATGAACAGGGCGGCCGCTCCAGCGGAGACGTACGCGTAGGTGCGGCTCCTGCCCCGCGAGGGCTGGACCGTCGTGCCCGCCACCGCCTGGAGGCGGGGGCGGCCTGCGCGGGAGGCTGCGTGGGCGCGACCGCGGGCGCCGCGCCTGGCTTGAGCGACTCGGCAACGGCGGTCCTCTCCGGCGTCTGTGCCGCAGAAGGCGCGGCCTGTGGAGCCGCGGGCGGCGCGACGGGCGCCGGCGCCGACGGTGCGGTCAGCCCGCCGGGAGTCTGCGCGATCCCCTTGGGAGGGCCGTCCTTCGCCCGCTTCTCCTTCGCGAGGAGCTCGTCGATCTCACGGATCGCCTTCTCGATCACGGCGCGGTTCTTGGGATCGTCCGTCTCGCGCAGGTAGCTCTTGTAGAACTGCTTGGCCTTCTCGTACTGCCCCGCCTGCCGGTAGCTCTGCGCGATGTTGTAGAGCAGCGGAGCCAGGGGCCGGATGCGGTAGACGAGGATGTACTCCTCGGCGGCCTTCTCGTACTCGCCCAGGTCGTAGTGCACCTTGGCCCGCGCGGCGTGCGCCTTCGCGGAGCATGAACCCCCCAAGCAGAGCTCTAGAAGTCAATCTTGATGGTCTCTTCGCTGCCCTGGTCCACTTTTTTGTCTTTCTTTTGCTGCTTGCGGGGCGCCGTCGCGGGCGAGGCGGCCGCCACCTTCATCAGCTTCGCCTGCACCGTCCTGGACACGTCGGCGAACACCTCGCTCACGTAGGGGTCGGGCAGGTAGCCCGGCTTGCGGAACTCGAAGCGCACCTTCGAGTTCTTCGGCACCTGGAACTCGAAGGCAGTGGTGCCCTGCTTCCGGCCGTCCTTCCAGGTGGCTTCAACGTCCACGCCGAGCGGCTCGGAGGCGACGAACAGCGTGACGTTCTGCACCGTCTCTGGGTTCGCCTTCTCCACGGCCCGCGCCGCCTCGGCCTGCTTCTCGGCCTCGCGCTTCGCGCGCTCGGCTTCGTGCAGCATCGTCTCGGCGAGCTGCGCCGATTGGCGCCGGGAGTCCCACACCATGTAGCCGATGCCCCCGAGCGCCAGCACCAGGACCACCACCATACCGGCGATGAGCGGGGTCTGCGAGCGCGCGGGGGGGCGCTCCAGGATGGCCACCGGCGGCGAGGTGGGCCTCGCCGGGGTGGCGTGCTGCATGCGCGCGAGATCGGGCGCGGGCGTGGGCGGCGCGGGCTTGCGCGTGAGCGGGCGAGGCGGCGGGGTCTGCTGCGGCAACCCCGGGTTGGAGCGCGACATCGCCATCTCGTCGGCGGTGGCGATCGGCAGCTCGTGTCCGATGCCCAGGTGATCCATGCAGGCGCCGATCGCCTGCCGCAGCTGCTCCATGTTCTGGTAGCGGTCCTCCTGCTTCTTCGCCAGGCACTTGAGGACGATCGCGGACCACTCCTGCGGGAGCAGCGGGTTGAGCGTGACGGGGTCGGGCGGCGGCAGCTGGAGATGGCCGATCAGCACCTCGCCGAAGCTCTGCCCCGGGAAGGGAAGCTTGCCGGTCGCCAGCTGGAAGAGGATCACGCCCAGCGAGTAGACGTCGCTGCGGGCGTCGATGCTGTTGGTCATCCCCCCCGCCTGCTCCGGCGACATGTACGCGGGCGTGCCCATCACCATTCCGGTCTGCGTCTTGCCGGTCGACTGGCCCGAGCCCGGATCGGTGAGCTTGGCGATGCCGAAATCCACCACCTTGACGAAGTGCCGGCGGCCCTTGTGGATGGTGAGGTAGACGTTGTCGGGCTTGAGGTCGCGGTGGATGATCCCGCGGTCGTGCGCGGCGGAGAGCGCCTCGCAGATCTGGAGCAGGATCGGTCCCACCGTTTCCACCGGCACGGGGGTGCCCGGCTCCGCGAGATCCTGCAGGGGCTTCCCGTACAGGAACTCCATCACGAAGTAGTGCCGGTTGTCCTCGGTGACGTTGAGGTCGAGGATCTTGAGGATGTTGTCGTGGCCGATGACGTTGACCGCGCGCGCCTCGTTGAAGAAGCGGTCGACGATCTTCTTGTCGGCGGAGAACTGCGGGTGCAGGAACTTGATCGCGACGCGCGAGCACGCGCGTGACGCGGTAGGAGCCGATGCTGCGGCCGATCAGCTCGTCGTCGGGCTGGAGGGCGGTCAAGTCGAGGCCGTCCTCGGGGCAGTGCAGGATCTCGTCCTCGTACGTAGTGGCGCAATCGGGGCAGGTCCGGGACACGAGTTCTCTCCGCGCGTGAGGCCAGACCGCGACGCGCGGCCGGAAGGCGAGGGGGCCCCGGAAGGCCCCCTTCCCCCCCTGCGCGCGGGCGCCTGCACGCACAGTCGACACCCCGCGGGGCGCTGCTGTCAAGCGGCCGTTTCAGCAGGGCTGCAGTGGACTTGCGCGCCGGCGGGGCGCGGCGCGGCACCTACTTGAGGGCGTCGCCGATGTCGATCAGCCCGTCGTTGGGGAGATCGCTCTTCTTCTTCTTCGGCGGCGCCTTGCGGGCGGCGCGCTCCGGCTCGCGCTGCGCGGGCGGAGTGGGTGAAGCGATGGCGAGCGCCGTCAACCTGGCGCTGAAGGTCTGCGCGACGTCGGCGACGAGGTCGGCCTGGTAGGGCATGTACCCCGACTTGGTGATCTCGAGGTGGACCTTCGCGTTCCGGGGCGCCTCGATTGAGAGGGGCGCGGTCCCGTCCCTCTCCCCACCCCTCCAGCTCGCCCTCACGCGCGCCTCGAGCGGGTCGCTCACCACCACCACGTACACCGGCTCCGGCTCGGGCTGCGGCGGCGCCGGCTGGACCGCCGTCTTGCGCGTCCTCACCACCTCGTCGGCGGCGCGCGTCGCTTCCTGGGCGGCGGTCAGCGACTTGCTCACGACGTACCCGACCGCGCCGAGCAGGAGCACGATGGCGGCGGCGATGCCTACCACCAGGGGGGCGCGGCTCTTCTGCAGGGCGGTGGCGGGGAGGGTCGGCTGATCCTCCGGCTCCTGCGCGCGGGGCTGCGGTCTGCCGGGCGCCGCCCGCGGCCGTCCCGGGGTCGAAGCGCGCGGCCGGGACGCCGGCTGGGATCGGCCGGGCGAGCTGCGGCGCGCTCCCGCGCGCGGGTCGGTGGATCGGCCCGGCTGCGAAGGCGTGCGCGCGCCCGGGTTGGACGGCGATCCGCGCGAGGCGATGGTGTCCATGTCCTCGCTCTTGCCGGCGGGCGGCAGCTCGGTGCTGATGCCGAGCTGGCCCATGACGCGCGAGATCGCCTCGTGCAGCTGCTCCATGCTCTGGAAGCGGTCCTCCTGCCTCTTCTGCAGCGTGCGCAGGATGACGGTCTCGTACCCTTCGGGGACGGCCGGGTTCAGGTCGCGCGGGCGCGGCGGCGGCAGCTGGATGTGGCCGATCAGCACCTCGCCGAAGGCGGCTCCGGGGAACGGCAGCCTGCCGGTGGCGAGCTGGAACATCATCACCCCCAGCGAGTAGATGTCGCTGCGCGCGTCGATCAGCTGGGTGCGGCCGCTGGCCTGCTCCGGCGACATGTACGCCGGCGTGCCCATCACCATGCCCGTCTGGGTCTTGCCGGTGGAGACGCCCTCGGAGTTGGTCAGCTTGGCGATGCCGAAGTCCACCACCTTGACGAAGTTCTTCTTCCCCTTGAGCGCGATCAAGTAGACGTTGTCGGGCTTCAGGTCGCGGTGGACGATGCCCGCCTCGTGCGCGGCGCCCAGCGCGTCGCAGACCTGGAGCACGATGGGCCCCGAAACCTGGAGGGGAACCGGGCCGCCGCCCTTGAGCAGGCTCTGCAGCGGACGGCCATGCAGGAACTCCATCACGAAGTAGTGGCGGTTGTCGTCGGTGACGTCGAGGTCGAGGATCTTGAGGATGTTGTCGTGGCCGATGACGTTGACCGCGCGCGCCTCGTTGAAAAAGCGGTCGACGATCTTCTCGTCGTGCGAGTATTGCGGGTGGAGGAACTTGATCGCGACCTTCGAGCCGATCGCCGGATGCTCGGCCATGTAGACCGAGCCCATTCCGCCCTTCCCGAGCAGCTTGACCACGCGGTAGGAGCCGACGATGTGCCCGATCAGGTCGTCGGCCACGCCGTCGGTCAGGCTGACGCCGTCCTCCGGGCAGTGCAGGACGTCGTCGTCGTAGGTGTTGTGGCAGTCGGGGCAGGTGCGGGACACAGGAACTCCAGTTGAATCGCCAGGCTGAACTGCTGTCAAGCAACCGCCCGCGCCTTTTTGGGCGGGGTATGCTGGGGGTGGGATGCGCTTCGCCAAGCTGCACGGTCTGGGAAACGATTTCGTCCTGCTCGACCTGCGCGGCCGGGCCGGGGCCGCGCCGCCGTCGCCGCAGCGCGCCACGGAACTGTGCGATCGCCATCGGGGAATCGGGGCGGACGGTGTCCTGACGCTGCTCGACGGCGACCGGTTCGTGATCCACAACGCGGACGGGTCCGCGCCGGAGATGTGCGGAAACGGCGCGCGCTGTGCGGCGCTGTGGATCGCCACCGGCGGAGGTGCGCGGCCCGCGCGCGCGCGCGTCGTGCTGCAGACCGACGCGGGGCCGCGGCCCTGCGCGGTGGAGGCCGAGTCGGGCTCCTTCGGCCAGGTCGAGGTCGAGATGGGCGAGGCCGAGGTGGGCGCCCCGCGCGAGCTGCCCGGGGGCTTCACCGCGGTGCCGGTCTCGACGGGCAATCCGCACCGCGTGGTCTTCACCGAAGGCGAGCTTCGCGTCCTGGCCGCGCGCCACGGGGCCGCGCTCTGCCGCGCGGAGGATGCGAACATCGAGTTCGTCTCTCGCGTCGGGCCGGCGCGCTACGCCGCGGTCGTCTGGGAGCGCGGCGCGCGGCGGCCTTTGCCCGGGGCGACGTGGATCCGTCCGCCGAAGTCATCGTCGAGCTGCCCGGCGGCGCCCTCTCCATCCACCGCGATCCATTGACCGGCCACCTTCTCATGCGCGGCCCCGCCCAGCTCGTCTTCACCGGCACCCTCCCCGACTGACCCCCCGCTATCGCAGCCTAAAAGACGAACGCGGAGGCGCGGAGACGCGGAGGTGTCGTTCAAAAAGAAAAAAGATCCGCGTTGATCTTTTGGTCCCAGCTCGCGTCCGGATGCGCAGGCGGCACTGCTAGCGCGGCACGCTCGGTGCCGCGGTGCCAGCGTCAGGAGCGAGGGCGCGCTGTCTTGGAGCGGTGGGCTGGCGCGGAGGAGAGGTCGGAGGCGGTGTCGAAGGGGTGGGGTGGGGTTTGGATTGGGAGGCGTCTTCGAGGAGGCCCTGGATGCCTTCCAATTCGCGGAGGAGGGGGCCGGCTTCGAGGGCGTGCTCGCCGCCGCCCTCCTCGACGGATTGGAGCTTGCGGCGCGCGGAGAGGACCAGCTTCGCGGCCTGGAGCAACTCCTGCCGGGCGGCGGTGAACGCCAGCTCGCCGCGCAGTCCGGCGAGCTGCTGGTGCTGCTCGGCGGTGAGGCCAGGCAACGCGCTCGCGCGATCGACCAGCCGCCCCGCTTCGGCGATCGACTTCTCCTCGCCCTTCTGCGCGTCCCCGCGCGCCCAGGGCACCACCAGATCGAAGAGCGCCCGATCGAGCGCCGTCTGGTCGTCGAACTCCTGCTCGGAGACCTTGGCGCCCTGCGGGATCGGGATCGGCCCGTAGACCTTGCCGAGCTGCGGGTCGTCGGCCGCGATGTTCGCCATCCCCAGCGGGAAGAAGCGGCCCTTGGAGATGGTGAGGACCGACTCGTCCGGCCGCCAGGCGAAGCGGCGCAGGTTGCGCTCCGACGCGAGCCACCACACCGCGGCGAGGAGGCCCAGCACCAGCAGCCAGAGGACCAGCTTCGAGAGACCGCCGCCGCGGCGCGCGGGCTGCGTCTGCGTGTCGGCCATCGCGCTCAGGCCCCCTTCAGCGCGCCGATGAACGGCAGGTTGCGGTACTTCTCGCCCGCGTCGAGCCCGTAGCCGACCACGAACAGGTCCGGCACGGTGAACCCCAGGTACTGGATGGGGATGCGCGTGCGCAGGCGCGACGGCTTCTGCAGGAGCGCGCAGATCTTCACCGACGCGGGCCGCCGGGTGGAGAAGTTGTCGAGGAGGTACCGCATGGTGAGGCCGGTGTCGACGATGTCCTCCACGATGAGCACGTGCTTGCCCTCGATGGGCCGCGTCAGATCCGAGGTGATCTTCACCACGCCCGAGCTCTCGGTCTCCTCGCCGTAGCTGGAGAGCCCGATGAAGTCGACCGAGAGCGGCAGATCGATCAGGCGCGCCAGGTCGCTGACGAACACGAACGCGCCCTTGAGGACGCCGACCAGCACCAGCTCCTTGCCCCGGTGGTCGCGCTCGATCTCCGCGGCCATCTCCCGGACGCGGCCGGCGATCTGCTGCTGCGTGTACAGGACCTCGAGCTCGTCGCCCAGCTTCATCGGATCTCCTCGGGACTCACACGTACGCGTTGTTCATCAGCTCGCCGAATCCGCCGCCACCCGGCACGATGTACTGCCGATCGTCCAGCCCGCGCTCCCGCTCCCACAACGTCCCAGGGACGGTGTCGAAGACCTCGGGCGGCGAGAGCCCGCGGTCGAGGCGCAGGGCGTAGATCAGCGTCCCGGGGTGCTGCGCGGTGACGCGCTTCACGTACTCGGGAGTGACGATGAGGTGCGCGGCGATCACCTTGCGCGGCGACCCCACGACCTGCGTCTTGTAAGCGTCGAGGGCGGTGCAGATGGAGCCGCCCGTAGCGCCCATCGGATCGGGGAAGAGCAGGATGGCGTCGTCCACGTCGCCGCCGATCTTGCTGCCCGAGATGCGCGCGCCGATCACCTTGGACGCCTCGTCCATCACGCGGGCCATGACGAAGTGGTCCTGCCGGACCAGGCGCGGGTCGAGCAGCGTGTTGAGGAAGTCGTAGGTGATCTGCGAGGGCAAGGTGCCGGCGCGCGCGATGTTCACCGTGATGACGCGCACCTCCGGGTCGATGGTCTCGCCGTGGAACACCCCGTGCGGGGTGTGGTCGATCATGCGGGTGGGAGTGGCGGCCGCGCGCCGGGGGAACTCCGCGTTGACGACGACCCGGAGCAGGTCGCGGTACAGCTCGCCGACCAGGCGGTTGATGTCCGGCTGGTTGGTCCCCTTGGCGCACAGCCTGGCCAGCTGCGTGAGCGCGAGAGGCTCGGCGAGCACGTGCACCGAGGGGCCATAGCGGTGCGGCATCTCCGGCGCGCGGTACGGGATCTCGTCGTACGCGTGGTCGCGCATGAACAGCCTCCCTCAGCTCCCCTGGGGCCCGGCTCGTTTCACGAAGGGGAACAGCTCCTGCTCGGGCGGCGCGGTGGCGGGCTGCGGCTCGGGCGAGAAGCACTTGCGGCAGCGCGGCTCGTACGCCTCCGCGGCGCCCACCACCACGCGGTCGTCGGCGGGGACGGTGCGCTGCGAGCGGCCCGCGGGCGCGCCGCACACCATGCAGATGGCCAGCTCCTTGGTGACGTACTCCGCCTCGGCGAGGAGCTGCGGCATCGGCTCGAACGGGGCGCCGCGATAGTCCTGGTCGAGCCCGGCGACGATCACGCGCAGCCCGCGCTCGACGAGCGCCCGGCACACCTCGACCGCCTGGGGACCGAGGAACTGCACCTCGTCGATGCCCACCACCTCGGCGGCGGGATCGAGCTGCTCGAGGATCTGTGGCGCGGTGTCCACCACCGTGGAGACGATCCTCCACTGCGAGTGGCTGACCACGGCGTCGGGGTCGTAGCGCGAGTCGACCCGGGGCTTGAACACCTGCACCTTCCGCCGGGCGATCACGGCCCGCGTGACGCGGCGGATCAGCTCCTCGGTCTTCCCCGAGAACATCGGCCCGCAGATGACCTCCAGCGTGCCCATCAGCGGGGCGACCCTCCCTCGGCGCCGCCGGCCGGCGTCCTGCCACGATCGCGTCGGAACCGGAGCGACAGGCTCGCGTCGACGCCGTCGGGCACCGGCCGCGCCAGGAGCACCGCGTCGCGCAGCGCGGCCATCCGGTCCGCGACCATCCGGGCCCCGGCGCCCACCATGCCGCCTTCTCCCTCGGCGGCGGCCTGCAGCGAGCGCAACAGGCCCTGCACGTCGAACCACCCGACCTGGTCGCGCGGCGAATCGAAGCCGGAGACGCCGGCCTCTTTCAACTGGTCGCTCAGTGTCCGGGAGCCCGCCTCGGGCGCGAGGGCAAGCCCGATGGGGCCGAGCTGCGAGGGACGCGGAGGAGGTGGCGCGCGGCGGCGGCGTCCCCGGCGGGGCGGCGGCGCCGGCTCGGGCTCCTCCTCGTCCTGGGGCAGGCCGCCGACGGCGAAGTAGAAGAACCCGTCCTTCACCGCGGCCATCGCCGCCCCGCCGCCGAGCTTCCACAGAGTCGTGCCTCCGATCGGCACGCGCTGGGCCGGGCTCACTTTCCGATCGATGGCCTGCTGCAGCGTGCGCGCCCGCTCCGGCGCGAGCTCCGCGGCGACCAGGAAGCCCGAGCGGTCGAAGGCGCCCACCTCCTCGCCCAGCACCGCCTCGAGGAGCGCGGCGGCATCGAGGTACAGCGCGATGCCGAAGTTGCCGGTGAAGGCCGGCAGGAGGTCCGTCTCTAGATTCAGGCCGGTCAGCTCCTCGGCGCGCTCGCGCGCGCGGTTGGCGTCCGCCTGGCTCGCCTTGAGCAGCTCGCGCCAGAGGGCGTCCGGCCGGCCGGACACCTTCACGTACGCGGCCGGACCTCTGGGGAGCCGGGCGGCGAGGTCGGGCGGCGGCTTGAGCGGCTTGAACGTCTTCTGCAGCTCCTCGCCGGACAGGCGGCGCGGCTGCGCGAAGAGCTTCATCTGCAGGGCTTCCGGACCGTCGAGGAGCGAGAAGGCGGCGAGGCCGAGCTGCGTGGCGAAGCGGCCCTGCCCGTCCTTCTCCGACGGCCGCGAGAAGAACACCGCGTCGCCCTGGCCCACGTGCTCGAGCGCGAGCTGCCAGCCGGGATCCGCGGCCAGGCCGCCCGCAGGCGGAAGCGCGATCACGCCGCGCAGCGCGAGCGTCGGATCGGTGAGCCCCGGCAGGCGCAGGTACAGGTACCCGTACCGGAGCACCACCGCGACCTGCTCGCCGCCGCGCCCCGCGCCGAGCAGCACCGGCACCCCGTTCTGCGTCCGGGTATCGGTGAGCTGGAAGGGCCCGCCGGCGAACCGCCCCTCGGAGGCGCGCGAGAGCAGGCGCTTCACCGCCGCGAGCGCCTTCGCGTCGTCGCTGGAGCCGACGGCGGCCACCAGTGCCTCGGGATCCTGCGGGACGGTGAACAGCGCCAGGCCCTCGTCAGGATCGAAGCCGTTCTCCTGCGCCGCGCGGGCGTCGAGCGCGTCGAATCCGAGCGCATCGGACAGCTCGGCCGCGGTCTCCTCGAAGACGTCGCTCAGCGCGAGCTTCGCCGCGGTCGCCCGGTGCACGTTGACGCGCTCCCACGGACGCTCCTGCACCCAGGCGGCGCGCACGTCGACCGGCACCGCCGCGGGCACGGGCCGGCGCAGCACCGTCGCCTTCGCGCTCGCGCTCCGCTTCTGCCCGTCGGCGTCCACCACCGTCTCGGTGACGCGGTACATGCCCGCGCGCGGGAAGGCGTGCTCCACGCGCGCTCCCTCGACGGGCGGCGTGCCGTCGCCGAAGTCCCAGATCACGCGGGTGCCCTTCGGCAGGTCCTGATCGGACCCGTACGCGACCGGCACTCCGGAGACGACGGTCCGGTCCTCGCCCGGCGCCGGCGCCACGTGCCGGGCGCAGGCCGCGCACAAGAGCAGCGCCCCCCAGGCGAGTCGGCTCGGCATGGCGCTCCCATCTACCACAAGGCGGCGTCCCTGCCCGGCTCGTTCGGCCGTGCTCGGGATGCCGCTAGAACTGCATCAGGACGTTGGCGTTGGCGCCGCCGAAGCGGGCGTTGCGGATTTCCCAGGAGAGGAGCGCGCGAAGCGAGAGCGGGCCCAGGGACACATCGCACGAGCCGTACAGCTTGTCCTCGTAGGGAGCCGAGTCCACGGCGGGGCCAACGCCGGTCCGCCGCAGCACCGGGAGGGCCAGCGCGTAGCCCAGCTCCCAGAGGGCGCTCCCGTCGTCCCGCTGCGCGGCGATCCGCGCGCCCGGTTCGCGCCGGGTGAGGCGGTAGGGGACTCCGTCGTCGTCGCCGAGCGCCTCGCCGGTGAGCGCCCGCAATCCGAGCCGGGGGCGCCAGCGCGTTCCGGCGAGAGGCGGCAGCAGGCCGTCGAGCCGCAGCGTCGCGACCGTCTGGCGCAGCGCCGAGGACGCGCCCAGCTGGGTGCGCGCCTCGTGGGTGCGGAGGACGTCGAGCCGCGCGTCCAGCTCCAGCGCGGGCACGGCGTAGCGGCCGTGGAGCGACAACTCGCGCCGGGAGCCTGCCTCGAACGTGACGAGGGGCGCGCCGGGAAAGCTCGTCTCGCTTTCGGTGGTGGCGTCGACGGACCCGGCGACCGACCACGCGCCCTCCTCCCAGCGCCCCTGCGCCTGCGCGTGCAGCACCGGCGAGGCGCGCGTCCCCCCGTCGAGGTTGGTCCGGTTGTAGAGGAACTGGTCGGCGACGACGCGGGCGAGCAGGTACCGGCGGCGCGACGCGCTGGCGACCAGCACGCTGCCTCCCACGCCGTAGTCCTGCTTCCTCGCCGCCGGGACCCCGGAGGCGCCGAGCCAGAGCCCCGGGGCGACGTTCACCAGGAGGTCGGCCACCGCGCGCGTCACCCGGCCTTGCGAATCGCGGTCGTTGCGCAGCTCCGCGTGGAGCGAGAAGCGCGAGGCGAGGTCGAGGTTCACCACTCCGCGCTCGACCGCGTCGTATTCGCCGCCCTCGATGCTGCCGAGGTCGATCCAGGCGTTCCCGCGCTGCGCGAGCTGCCCGGCTTCCCACTGCGCCAGGCGGGCCGGCGTGAGCTGATACGTGTCGTCGTGCAGGTAGAACATCGGGTCGTCGAGCGCGCCGGCGGAGGCGGCGCACGCGGCGAGCGCGCCGAGCAGGACGGCGCGCATCAGAAGATCACCTCGAGCCCGCCGCTGAAGCCTCCGAAACCGCCGGTGGTCACCTGGTGGCTGATGAGGAAGTGCAGCCGCACGCGTTCCCGCGGCGCCCAGCGGGCGGTGCCGTACACTTTGTCGCCCCACTGGTCGAGCGAGGCGCCCGCGAGTTCCTGCGCGCTGTGGATCCGGACGTAACCGGCCTCGAAGGTCCACTCCTCGAGGGGGGTCCAGACCGCGCCCAGGCGGCCGCCCAGGTCCCAGCGCGAGAAGCCGTACCGGGCGCCCGCGTCGAGGCCTCGCGCCCGTTCCCTCCACCCGAGCGCGACCGCGCGCAGCGCGAGCCGCGGGAGCACCGGCGCGAGCAGGTACGCCCGCGCGTACGCGAACCCGCGCCGCAAGGCGCTCTCCGCTCCCTGCTCGGTGCGCGCAGCGTCGAGGCGCCGCGCGGTCACCCGCACCCCGGCCGCGCTGCCCCGCTCCGCCCAGCGCAGGTGCGCCTCGACGTCGCTGCGCTGATCCGAGGTGGCCTGCACGCCTTGCGGGGGAACCGCGGCATAGCGCACCTCGCTGCTCGTCCCCAGGTCGGCGCGGGCCCACGCGGAAAACGGTCCGCTCGCCCAGCGCCCCTCCGCCTGCGCCCGCCAGACCGGCGAATCGCGCCGGGCTCCGGAGGAGTTCTGCACGTTGAAGAAGGCCGCGTCGTCGAGGAGCCGCAGCACCGCGTAGCGCGTCCGATCGGCGCTGGTCAGCAGGAGAGCGCCGCCGATCGCGCTGTCCTGCTTGACCACGTCGGGGGTGCCGGACACGGCCAGCTCCACGCCGGGCGCGATGCGCAGCAGCACGTCGGCGGAGAAGCGCGCCACCTCCGCCTCGCGGGTGCGGTCGTCCTGCACGTCGAGGTGGAAGCCGAGCCAGGGCAGCGCGCGCAGGTTGGCCTGCGCCTCCTGGACGGCGAACAGCTCCTTGAGCGTCACGCTCCCCAGGTCGAGCCGGACCGCGTTGCCGGACCAGCGCGACTCCTCCCAGAGCGCCTGCTCCTCGGGAGCGAAGTCGTAGAGGTCGTATTCGATGGCCTTGAGCGGATCGAACAGCTCGTCGGGCGGAGCGGCGCGCGCCGCGCGGGCGAGCGCGGTCGCGAGAAGGACTGCGGCCGCGGCTCGCACGCGCCTCTCTT
>WNFD01003296.1_pt1 | contig 27483 bp, 26 predicted proteins | sample 5400491 | NCBI WGS metagenome assembly WNFD01 (sample SAMN13153343, study PRJNA577476) | soil metagenome | isolation source: 120 cm saprolite under Douglas fir tree site 2 hole 2 replicate 2 | place: USA:California | collected 2015-04-18
GGCAGGCCGGTGCTGCCCGTATTGAGTCCGGCCTTCCGCAGCATGCGGCTGCCCGCGTCGTGGCCGAAGAGGTCGGGGCCCTGCGCGGTCAGCCCGCCGTCCACCACGATCACCTGGCCGGTGATGAAGCGGGATTCCTCGCCGGCGAGGAAGAGCGCGGTGTCCGCGATGTGCTGCGGCAGACCCGCCTCCGGCCACGGCTGCTTCTCCCGCACCAGGCGGTCCCACGCTTCTTCCCGGCGGCCGGTGGCGAGCGGGGTCCGGATCATGCCCGGGGCGATCGCGTTGACCCGGATCCGCTGGGCGGCCAGCTCCACCGACACCGAGCGGGTCAGGTTGACCACCGCGGCCTTGGCCGCGGAGTAGGCGTGCGGACCGCCGCCGCCGCCGATGCCTGCGACCGACGCGGTATTGATGATGCTGCCCCCGCGGCCCTGGGCCTTCATGCGATTGGACGCGTGCTTGATGCCGAAGAACACGCCGCGCACCAGCACCGCGAACGTGAAGTCCCACTCGTCCGCGGTGGTCTCGCCGATGGGGCCGAACGCACCGCCGACCCCCGCGTTGTTGAAGACGCAGTCGAGCCCCTGGAAGCGCTCGACCGCCAGCTCGACGAGGCCCGCCACGTCGCGCTCCACCGAGACGTCCCCGCGCCGCGGCGCCAGCCGATCGGCGTGCCCCTGGGCGTGGGCGAGCGCGACGGTCTCGGCCAGCCCCACCTCGTTCAGGTCGCCGATCACCACCCGGGCATTCTCTCGAAGAAATGTGAGTGCGGTGGCGCGGCCGATGCCGCTGCCGCCACCGGTGATGACCGCGACCTTGCCGTCGAGCCGCCCGCTCACCTCCGGCTCCCGCTACCCGCGCGGTTTCACCCAGGTCTCGGACCAGGCCAGGGTGGCGCTGCTGCCCTGCCGGTCGCCGCGCATCTCCGGCCACACGTTGCCCGGCGCCACCTTGTCGTTGATCTCGAGCTGGGCCGCGCGGGCCGGAAAGAAGGTGCTGAACACGCCGATCGGCCGGTCGTTGAAGCCGGGAGGCGCGTTGAGCACGAAGGGCTCGATGCAGTCGTACCAGGTCAGCGTGACCCGGGCGTCGACGGCCATCACCGTCTCGGTGGCGCTCGACCAGGGCCCGCCCTGCCGCTCGAAGCGCGCGCCGATCACCGGGATCGACGTGTCCGCGAAGGCGGGGAAGAGCAAGGTCTCGATGGATTTCTGCAGCCACCGCGCCACCGCGATATTGTCGCTGTAGATGCGGACCCGGCCGTCGGTGAGCGTGCTCTGGAGGAACAGCGCGTGGCCGCCGCCCGCCGGGCACCACAGCACGCGCCAGTGGCTCGCGCGGTCGGACAGCGTCTTGCCGCCGTCGGGGCTCAGCCGGATGAAAGAGTTCTCGCCGGTCATCATGACTTCGTTCGGGTCAACTGGCGGCATCGGTCGTCTCCTCTGAGAGTGGTTGGGCGCGGCGGGGCCGGCGCGGCGTTGGCCCCGGCCGGCCCCGAGTGAAGATACTGGGTAAGGAGGTCCGGAGCAAGGGGATGGAGCTTGAGCCGTACGTGGTGGACGTGGCGCAGGCGAGCCTCGACGATCTGCGGGAGCGGCTCGCGAGAACGCGCTGGCCGGACGAGGTGGACGGCGCGGGCTGGGACTATGGCGCGAGCCTCGCCTACATGGGAGAGCTGGTCGAATACTGGCGGACCGGCTTCGACTGGCGCGCGGCACTTCGCTCGCGATGAACACGGTGCCGCACTTCCGCGCCCGGATCGACGGCGTCGGCATCCATCTGATCCACCGGCGCGGGCGGGGGCCGGCGCCGATGCCGCTGCTCATCACCCACGGCTGGCCCAGCTCCTTCGTCGAGATGCTCGCGCTGATCCCGCTCCTCGCCGACCCGGGGGCGCACGGCGGCGACCCCGCCGACGCCTTCGACGTGATCGTGCCGTCGGTGCCCGGCTTCGGCTTCTCCGACCGGCCCGGCCGCGGGATGACCCGCAGCCGCGTGGCCGGGCTCTGGGCGGGGCTCATGGAGGGGCTCGGGTATCCGCGCTACGCCGCGCATGCCAATGACATCGGCGCGGTGATCAGCGCCTGGCTCGCCGCCGATCATCCCGACCGCCTGATCGCGCTGCACACGCTGATACCCAACTTCCCGCCGGCGGTGATCGGCGCCGACGCGCGGCCACTCACCCCGGCCGAGGAGGCCTTCGCCCGGCGGCAGGAGCGCTGGGAGCGCGAGGAGGGCGGCTACAACCGGATCCAGGAGACGCGGCCCCAGACGCTGGCCTACGGGCTCCACGACTCGCCGGCGGGGCTCGCGGCCTGGATCGTGGAGAAGTGGCTCGCGTGGACGGGCGAGGCGGGAGCGGTTGCCCGGCGCTTCAGCCGGGATCTCCTCCTGGCCAATGTCACGCTCTACTGGATCACCGGCAGCGCCAACGCGGCGAACCGCTCGTATTACGAGCGGGCCCGCGAGACCCGGCGCATCACCTCGCGCATCACGGTGCCCACCGGGGTCGCCCTCACGAGCGAGGCCATCCAGCGCCCGCCGCGGGAGCTCGCCGAGCGCAGCTTTGCTGACATTCGCCGCTGGGTGGATCTGCCCCGCGGCGGCCACTTCGTAGCGGGCGAGGCGCCCGAGGTGCTCGCCGAGGAGCTCCGCGCATTCTTTCGGCCGTTCCGTAGCGCCCGCGGACTGTGAGATAGTGCTGCGCCGGGAGGCCCCACGATGAACCCACATGCCCTCTACCTGGTCCGGATGGACGTCGCGCACGACCTCGAGCCCACGTTCAACGACGTGTACGACAAGGAGCACCTGCCGCTGCTCCAGGCGGTGCCCGGGGTCGTCCGGGGCTCGCGCTATCGCCACCCCTCGCCGACGGAGCCACGCTACCTCGCGGCCTACGAGCTCACGAGCGCGGCCGTGCTCCAGAGCCCGCAGTGGAAGACGGCGGGGGAGACGGGCCGCTGGCCCGGCGAGATCCGGCCGCGCACCATGAACCGGCACCTCGCGACCTATGAGTGGGTGGGGTCGAGCCCGGCGCTCACCTACCGGACGCCCTACATCTTCTGGGTCATGATGGACATCGAGCCCCACCGCGAGGCGCTGTTCAACGAGCTCTACGATGTCGAGCACGTGCCGCTCCTGCTCAAGCTGCCCGGCTGCGTGAACGTGGTGCGCTACCGGACCGAGACGCCGGGCGAGCCGCGCTACCTGGCCGCCTACGAGGTGGACCGGCCGGAGCTGCCGATGTCGAAACTGTGGAACGACACCTCCGACATCGGCCGGTGGAAGCCCGAGGTGCGGCCGTACACATACAACAAGCGTTACGTTGTGAGCGAGCGTATCTGATGGCAGTCGACATCGCCCTGACCTCCCTCGCCATGCCGCTCACCGAGTTCCCCGCGATCGCCCGTGAGGCGGAGCAGCGGGGCTACCGCACCGCCTGGGTGGGCGAGGCCTCGGGCGCGGAAGCCATCGTGCTGTCCACCCTGATCGCGACGCATACGCAGACGCTCAAGATCGCCAACGGGGTGATCCCGGTGCAGACGCGCACGCCGATCGTCTACGGCCAGGCCGCCGCGACGCTCGCGCACCTGGCCCCGGGCCGCTTCGCCCTCGGGCTCGGGCTCTCGAGCGAGATCATCGTGGGGCAGTGGCACGGGCTGCCGTTCACACCATCCATCCAGCAGATGCGGGAGGCGGTGCAGATCATCCGGATGGCCGCGGCGGGCGAGCGGGTGAACTTCGAAGGCAAGTTCTATCGGCTCAAGAACTTCCGGCTCGCGATTCCCGCTCCGTCGCCACCGCCGCGGATCTACCTCGCCGCGCTCGGCCCCCGGATGTGCGAGCTGGCGGGCGAGGTGGCGGACGGGGTGCTGCTCAACTGGATCCCGCCGGCCGCGGTGCCCGCCTCGGTGCGTCACGTGGAGACCGGGGCCAAGCGCGCCGGCCGGAGCCTGGCGGACGTGGACGTCGCGGTGTACGTGCGCACCTGCGTGACCGACGAGCCCGAGCCGGTGCGCGAGTCGCTGGCCCGCGACATCACGGGCTATGCGATCGTGAGCGTGTACGCGCGCTTCTTCGAGGAGTGCGGCTTCGCCCCGGAGGTGGAGGCGGTCAACCGCGCCTGGAAGGCGGGCGATCGCGCGGGCGCGGTGAAGGAGATCTCGGAGCGCGTGCTCGACGGCCTCGGCGCGGTCGGCTCGGCCGAGGCCTGCCGCGAGCAGATGGCCGCCTTCGCGCGCACCGGGGCGACTCCGGTGGTGCTCCCGTTCGCGCCGCCCGGCCCCGCCGCGCGCGCGTCGCTGCTGCGGACCTTCCGGTCGTTCCCGGCATGAAGCCCGCCCCGTTCGAGTATCACCGCCCGGCGTCCCTCGCCGAGACCTTCGATCTCCTCGATCGCTACGGCGACGACGGGCGCATCCTGGCCGGCGGCCAGAGCCTGGTGCCCGCGCTCAACCTGCGCCTGGCCACGCCCCGCGCGGTCATCGACATCAACCGCATCCCGGATCTCGACGCCATCCGCGTGACCGGCGAGGGGCTCGTCATCGGCGCCCTCGTGCGGCAGGAGGCGCTCGAGCGCTCACCGCTGGTGCGCGAGCACGCGCCGCTCATCGCGGCGGCGGTCCCGCACATCGGCCACTCGGCGATCCGGGCGCGCGGCACTATCGGCGGCAGCCTCGCGCTGGCCGACCCCGCCGCCGAGCTGCCCGCCTGCGCGGTCGCGCTGGGCGCGACGATCCGCGCCGGGCGCCGCGGCGGAAGCCGGGATATCGCGGCCGACGACTTCTTCCGGGGGATCTACACGACCGCGCTCGCGCCGGGGGAGATCGTCACCGAGATCATGGTGCCGCGCCCCGCCGCGGGATGGCGCTGGGGCTTCGAGGAGCTGGCGCGTCGCCACGGCGACTTCGCTCTGGCGGGCCTGGCCGCGGGGGTACGGGTCCCGGGGCGAGATGCAGCCGTGGCAGGGCGAGGTGAGCCGGAGGCGAGCCGAGCGGATAGAGGGATCGAGCCGAGCGAATACAAAGAGGTGCGGCTGGTGTTCTTCGGCGTGGGCACGAGGCCGGTGCGGGCGCGGCGCGCCGAGGCCGCGCTGGCCGGGCGGCACGCCGACGCGGAGGCACTCGCCGCGGCCGGCCGGGCACTGGACGGCGACCTCGACCCGCCCGGCGACGTGCACGGCTCGCCGGCCCTGCGCCTCCACCTGGCCCGCGTGCTGCTCTCGCGGGTCGTGGGCCGCCTCGTGGAGGCGCGCTCGTGAAGATCGCGCTGACCGTCAACGGTACCGCGATCACGCGAGACGTGGAAGGCCGCCAGAACCTGGTGGACTTTCTCCGGTACGACCTCGGCTTCACCGGCTCGCACATCGGCTGCGAGCACGGCGTGTGCGGGGCGTGCACGGTGCGGGTGGACGGCACCCCGATCCGCGGCTGCCTGATGCTCGCGGCCCAGGCCGACGGTTGCCGCGTGGAGACGATCGAGGGCGTGTCCGACACCGGGGCCATCGCCGCCCTCCAGCGGGCGTTTCGCGCGGAGAACGCGCTGCAGTGCGGCTTCTGCACGCCGGGCATGCTGCTGACCGCGCAGGGGCTGCTCGAGCGCAATCCCGATCCCGATCCGGCGGCGATTCGGGAGGCCATCGGCGGCAACTACTGCCGATGCACCGGCTATCACGCGATCGTCCAGGCGATCCTGGGCGCGGCGCGGAGCCGATCGGCGAAGGCGCCGGCCGCAGCCCCCTTTCTCGTCCCGGTTGTCGCCGCCCCGGAGAGCGGGGATTATATCGGCCGCTCGGTGGTCCGGCCACAGACCGCGCGGCTCGTCGCGGGACGTGGCACCTATACCGACGACGTGGCGGTGTCCCGGCTTCTGCACGCGGCCTTCGTGCGCTCGCCGCACGCCCACGCGCGCATCGCTCCGCGGTGGTGGCGGAGTCGCGCGCGCTCGCGGAGGATGGCTGCGCGCGCGTGCGCGTGACGTGGGAGCCCCTGCCGCCGGTGGTGGATGCGGAAGCCGCGCTCGCGCCCGGGTCGACGGTCATCCATCCGGAGCTGGGCGACAACCTGGTGCTGGAGACCCGGATCAAGTCCGGCGACGTGGACGCCGCGTTCAAGGCCGCGGACGCGATCTACCGCGAGACCTTCGACACCGGCCGGCACACGGTGGTCAGCCTGGAGCCGCGGGTGGTGCTGGCGGACTACGACCCGGCCGACGAGACGCTGACCGTGTACCACTCGGGCCAGGCCCCCTACATGTTCCACGACATCCTGTCCCGGCACCTCCGCATCCCCGAGCACCGAGTGCGGGTGATCAACAAGGACGTGGGCGGCTCCTTCGGGCTCAAGATCCACACCTATCCCGACGAGATGGCGACCTGCGCGCTCGCGGTGATGCTCGGCCGGGCGGTCAAGTTCCTCGCGGACCGGATCGAGTCCTTCCAGACCGACATCCACTCGCGCGATCACCGCGTCACCGCGGAGGTGGCGGTGAAGCGCGACGGGACCATCCTTGGGATGCGGCTCGACGACCTGGCGCCGGTCGGGCCCTTCTCGATGTATCCGCGCTCGAGCGTGGTGGAGAGCGGCCAGGTGCTGCGCACGACGCCGGGCCCGTACCGGTTCCGCGACTACGACGCCCGTGGCCGCGTGGTCTTCCAGAACAAGACGCCGATGTCGCAGTACCGGGCGGTCGGCCACCCGGTGGCCGCGCTCGTCATGGAGGCCATGGTGGACCGGGTGGCCCGCGAGCTCGGGCTCGATCCGGTCGAGGTGCGCCGCCGCAATCTCCTCACCGCGGACATGTATCCGTACACCGCGCCCACCGGGCTCTTCTTCGAGAAGCTCTCGCACGAGGAGTCGCTCGACGCGGTGCTGGACCTCGCCGGCTACCGGGCGCTCTGCGCGGAGCGCGACCGGCTGCGCGCGCGGGGCGTCTACCGCGGGCTCGGCCTCTGCGTCTTCATCGACCTGACGGTGCCCGGCGCCCAGACCTACGGCACCGGCGGCGCGCGCATCTCATCGCAGGACGGCACCACGATCCGGCTCGAGCCGACCGGCAAGCTGACCGTTCTCTCGAGCGTCACCGAGCAGGGGCAAGGGACCGACACGATCCTGGCCCAGGTGGCGGCCGCGACGGTGGGGGTCCCCATCGACGATGTGCGCGTCGTCACCGGCGACACCATGGTGACGCCCTACGGCGGCGGCACCTGGGGCAGCCGCGGCGCGGGCATCGGCGGCGAGGCCACGATCCAGACCGGCAAGGCGCTCAAGGAGAACATCCTGAAGGTCGCGGCGGTCGTTCTCGAGGTGGACGCGCTCGATCTCGACGTCCGAGGCGGACAGATCGTGGACGCCCGGACCGGCGAGTCGCGCATGCCGCTCTCCGAGCTGGGGCGCGTGGCCTACTTTCGCCCCGACCAGCTCCCCAAGGACTTCCAGTCCGAGCTGACGGTGACGCGGCACTACGTGCCCCGGCACCAGCCGCTGGCCTACACGAACGGCGTCCAGCTCTCCTACGTGGAGGTGGACGTGGACACCGGCTTCGTGAAGCTTCTCGGCCACTGGGTGGCGGAGGACTGCGGCCGCATCATCAACCCGATGCTGGTGGACGAGCAGGTGCGGGGCGGCGTCGCCCACGGCATCGGCGACGCGCTCTTCGAGCATTGCGTCTACGACGAGCAGGGCCAGCTCCTGACCACCACCATGATGGACTACCTGGTCCCCATGGCCGTGGAACTCCCCGACATCGGGGTCGCGCACGTCGAGACCCCGACCGCCTACTCGGAGGGCGGATTCAAGGGTGCGGGGGAGGGCGGCGTCGCGGGCGCGCCCGGCGCGGTCCTCAACGCGGTCAACGACGCACTCAGTCCCTTCAAGGCGCGCGTCACCCGCGTCCCGATGACCCCCGAGGTCATCCTCCGCGCGCTCGGCAAGTTGTAGAGGGCCTCTCCTCCCTCTCCCCCTCTCCCCTCTGGGGAGAGGGCAGGGTGAGGGGCGGGGTGTCTCTCCCGGGCGACATTGACGCCCCTCCTCCCCCGCGCTAGCGTCCACCGCATGAGCGTGTATCCGACCCGTCTCCGCCGGTGGACGCGCCCCGAGTACGCGCGCCTGATAGAGGCCGGCATCTTCCAGCCGAGCGAGCCCGTCGAGCTGCTCGGCGGGGAGTTGATGGTGAGCGAGCCCCAGGACAGCGCGCACTACACGGCCATCGGTCTCGTGGAAGACGCGCTCCGGGGGACGCTCGGACCCGGCTGGCTGATCCGATCCCAAGGGCCGCTCGCGCTCGGCGAGGACTCCGAGCCCGAGCCCGACATCGCGGTGACCCGCGGCACCCGGCGCGACTACCGCGACGAGCATCCCTCGCGCCCCGCGCTCGTCATCGAGGTCGCCGAGGCGAGCCTCCCGCTCGATCGCGAGCACAAGGGGAGCCTCTATGCTCAGGCGGGTGTCGCCGACTACTGGATCCTGAACCTCGTCGACCGCGTGCTCGAGGTCTACCGCGAGCCGCGCGAGGATCCCGCCGCCCGGTTCGGCTGGCGCTACGCGTGGACCGAGGTGCTGTCCTCCGGCTCGTCCGCCACCCCGCTCGTGGCGCCGGGGGCGCGCATCTCGGTGCCGGACCTCCTGCCGTAGCCGCTCGCCCCTCACCCCGGCCCTCTCCCCGGAGGGGAGAGGGGGAAGGTCATACCCCCCAGCTTTCACACTCCCAGATACCGCCGGCGCGCGTCCGCGTCGCCCGCGAGGGCGCTCGAGCGCACCTCGTGCTTGATCATGCCCTTCTCGATCACGTAGACGCGCTGGGTGGCCCCGAGCGCGAGCCGCGTGTTCTGCTCCACCAGGAGTACCGCGACGCCCTGGCGCTGGATCTCGGTGATGGTCCGGCCGATCGTCTCGACGAAGGCGGGCATGAGGCCTTCGGTGGGCTCGTCGATGAGCAGGAGCTTGGGGTTGGTACCGAGGCTCCGGGCCATGGTCAGCATCTGCTGCTCGCCGCCGCTCAGGGTCTTGCCCTTGTTGGACAGGCGATCGGCCAGGGGCGGGAAGAGCTCGAGCACCCGGGCGACGTACTCGTCCATGCGACGGCCGCCGTCGGTGGTGAGGCGAGCCATCTTGAGGTTCTCGTACACGCTCAGGTTGGGGAAGATCCGCCGCTCCTCGGGGACGTAGCCGATCCCGAGCTGCACGATGCGGTAGGGGGCCAGGGTCGTGATGTCGTCGCCGTTCCAGGTGATCCGGCCCCGGCGCGCGCGCACCACCGCCATGATCGTCTTGAGCGTGGTGGTCTTGCCGGCCCCGTTGCGCCCGAGCAGGGCGACCGCCTCGCCGGGCTCGACAGTGAGCGAGACGCCCTGCAGCACGTGGCTCATGCCGTAGTAGGCATCGACGCTCTCGACCCGCAGCACGGGAGGCGCCTCAGTCCCGCCCACTCAGTCTCGAAGATAGACGCGGCGCACGTCGGCGTTCTCGCGGATCTCCGCCGGGGTGCCCTCGGCGAGGATCTCGCCGTAGTTGAGCACGGTGATGCGGTCGGAGATGCCCATCACCACCTCCATGTCGTGCTCCACCACCACGATGGTGACGTGGCCGGCCAGGCGGCGCACGAAGGCGGCGGTGCGCTGGGTCTCGTCGGGGCTCATGCCCGCGGTCGGCTCGTCGAGCAGGAGGAAGTCGGGGTCGGTCGCGAGCGCGATGCCGATCTCGAGATAGCGCTGCTCGCCGTGCGAGAGCTCGTTGGCCCGCGCGTGCCGCTTGGCGGCCAAGCCCAGGTGGCGGAGGATCTCCTCGGCTCGCTCGTTCACCGCGGTGAGCGAGTCCGGGTTGCCCCAGAAGCGGTAGTGGGTGACGCGCGACTGGACCGCGATGCGGACGTTCTCGAAGACGGTGAGGTCGCCGAAGATGTTCGTGACCTGGTAGGAGCGCGCGATGCCGAGGCGGGAGACCGCGTGCGCGGGCAGCCCGGTGATGTCCCGGCCCTTGAACAGGATGCGGCCTTCCGACGGCGGCAGCACGCCGGTGAGGAGATGGAAGAACGTGGTCTTGCCCGCGCCGTTCGGGCCGATGACCGAGCGCAGCTCGCCCGCCCGCACCTGGAAGTCCACTCGGTTGACTGCGGTGAGGCCCCCGAACGTCTTGGTGAGGCCGCGGCTCTCGAGCAGCCACCCGCCGTCCGCGCTCGGCCGGGGCCGCGCGCTGACCAGCCGCTCGGGCTCCGGGAGGTGGTCGCCTTCGGCGGCGCCGACCGCCGGGGCCCGACGCCCCGCGATGAGCCGGGTCAGGCTGCCCACGATCCCGTCGGGGAGGAAGAGGACGATCAACACGAAGGTGCCCCCGACGAAGACCTCCCAGTACTCGAGGTACTTGCTGAGGAAGTCGCGCATCCAGATGAAGACGCCGGCGCCCACGAAGGGGCCCAGGAGCGTGCCGGTGCCGCCGAAGAGCGTCATGATCAGCACCGAGCCTGACATGGTCCAGTGGATGTTCTCGATCGGCACGAACTCGAGCACGACGGTGAGGAGCGCGCCGGCCAGTCCCGAAAAGAGGCCCGAGATCGCGAAGGCGGCGAGCCTCACCCGGCGGGTGTCGAAGCCGCACGCGGCCGCGCGCGTCTCGTTGGCCTTGACCGCGCGCATCACGCGTCCGAGCGGCGAGCGGAGCAGATGGCGGATCGCCAGCATGGCGAGGAAGATGAAGGCGGCGATCACGTAGTAGCGGGTGATCGGCCGCTTCGACAGCCGCCAGCCGAGCGGATCGCTCAGATAGAGGATGGGCAGGTTGCCGAGGCCGTCGGTGCCGCCGGTCACCGGCGTCCACATGAGGACCACGTAGTAGAAGACCTGCGAGAGCGCCAACGTGAGCATCGCGAGATAGACGCCGCGCTTCCTCAAGACCAGGAGACCGAGTATCAGGGACGTGACGAGGCCCCCCAGCGCCCCCGCGAGGATGCTCAGCTCGAGCGGGAGGTGGTAGCGGGCGAGGAGGATGCCGGTGACGTAGGCGGCCACCCCGAGGAACGCGGAGTGCCCGAGCGAGAGCACCCCCGCGTGGCCGAGGAGCACGTCGTAGGCGAGGGCGAAGAGCCCGAAGACCAGGACCTCGGTGAGCAGGCCCAGGTAGAACGGCGTGTAGTCGGCGTAGAGCGGCGCGGTGGCCAGCACCAGCGCGGCCAGGACCAGGCCTTTCACTCCTCGGACATCCCCTCCTGGCCGAAGAGTCCCCGGGGCCGCACGAGCAGCACGAGGGCCATCGCGAGGTAGATGACCACGTCGGCGAGCACGTCGTAGAGCATGCCGGTCAGGGCCAGGGTCTGCCCGATGAGGAGCCCGCCCGCGACCACCCCCAGGAAGGTCCCCATGCCGCCGACGACCGTCACGATGAAGCACTCGATCAGCACGAGGCCGCCCATTTCCGGCGCCACCGCCACCAGCGGGGCGGTGATCACGCCCGCGAAGGCGGCGAGGGCCGCGCCGAGGGCGTAGGTGGTCGTCCACGTGCGGGCCACGTTGATGCCGAGGAGCTGGACCATGAGGTTGTCGCTGGTGCCCGCCCGGATCACGAGGCCGAGGTTGGTCTTGTTCAGCAGCAGCCAGAGCAGCGGCAGGAGCGCCGCGGTGACGAGCAGGATGAACACGCGGTAGTTGTGGACGTCGAGGGCTCCGAGCCGAAAGAGCGAGCCGCTCAGGACCTCCGGGATCGCGAAGGGCTTGCCGGGCCGGCCGAAGGTCATCCGCACCAGGTCGGGGATCATGATGGCCAGCCCGTAGGTCACGAGCACCCCCGCGAAGCTCGCGTTCTTGGTCCCGTAGATGCGCTTGAGCACCCCGCGCTCCACGAGGACGCCGATGAAGCCGACCGCCACCGGCGCCGTCACCAGGGCGAGCCAGAAGCTTCCGGTGAGCTGGATGGTCAGCCACCCCGCGTAGGCCCCGAGCATGTAGAAGATCCCATGGGCGAAGTTGATGATGCCCATGAGCCCGAAGACGATCGACAGGCCGAGGGCGACGAGGATGAGGATGCAGCCGTTCACTAGGCCGATGAACAGCTGCGCGTACCAGACCTCGAGCGGGAAGCCGAAGAGGGTCAGATCCGCTGGGCCTTCAGATCTGCTGACTCAGGGGCTTCTTCGGGTCGAAGCCTTCACCCTCGCACGATTCGGAGGTCGCATCGCCGCTCACGCTCTGCACGATGTCGAAGAAGTCCCACGGGTCCTTCATCGCGCTGGCCGGCTTGCCCTTGCAGAGGTAGACCTCTTGGATGTTGACGTGGTCGCAGGCCCGGATCTGCTCGGGGCCCTTGAGGTGCTGGAACTTCCGCCCCTCGAGGGCGCGGGTGACCTTGTCGGTCTCGAGCGACTTGACCTCGTTCGCGGTCTCGAGCAGCAGGCGCACCGTGGAATAGGTCGACGCGGTGTAGCCGGAGGGGGCGCGCTTGCGGAGCGCAAAGTGCCGGTCGTAGTAGCGCTTGGCCGCCGGGAACTTGTCCTTCAGGTGCCAGTACCACGGCATCCCGGAGTAGGAGTTGTCGTAGACGCCCGCGCCGGCGGCCTCCGCGAACGTGAGCTCGGTGATGGAGTGGATGACCCGCGCCTGCTTGGCCAGCCCGAACTCCTGCACCTGCTTCGCGCACGCCACCTGGTCGGCGGCCCACGTGGTGATGAAGACGACGTCGGCCTTGGCCGCGGCCACCTTGGGCAGGAAGGGGAGGAAGTCGCGGGTACCGAGCGGCGCCCACGTCACCCCGGTCCACTCGGCGCCGACCTGCTTGGCCACGAGCGAGTACGCGCGCTCGAACATCTGGGGCCACGAGTAGTTGTTGGCGAGCATGTGCCACTTCTTGCCCATCTTCTGGGCGTCCACGAAGTGCGCGGCCGCCGCCGCGGTCTGGTAGGGCGTGAGGTTGTTGCCGAACTGGTACTTGCACATCTTGCCCTTGATGGTCAGGAAGTTCTGGCCGAAGAAGCTCACGATCACGTCGTTCTTGCAGCCGACCTCCGCCATCGCGATCCCCTCGAAGCCCACGATGGCTCCGACGAGGAACGGCGCCTTCTCCACCTCGATCAGCTCGGTGGCCTTGCGCTTCGCCACCTCGGGCTTGAACTCGGAGTCGCGGATGACCGTCTCGACCTTCCGGCTCATCACGCCGCCCGCCGCGTTGACGTCCTCGACCGCGATCTGGGTGGCGGTCAGCATCTCCTGGGCCTCGAGCGCCATCGGCCCGGTCATGGGCACCACCACGCCGAGCTTGATCGCCTGCTGGCCCAAGGCGAGCCGGTTGACGAACGGGAATCCGGAGACCGCGCTGACCGCGCCGGCTCCCGCGAGGGTCTTGAGCATCGTTCGCCGCGTGGTGGGGCTCATCGTGATTCCTCCGCTCTGAGGCGCGAGATGTGACGCTGCGACCGCCTTATAACACGCGCGCGGCGGCGGCGTCCACTCCCGGCGGCCGCGGCGCTGTGGTAGGCTCCGCGTGGAGATCGGCCTTTGCCCAGGGACCTGCACTTCGGCCTCATCCTCGCCCTCACGATCCGCGGCCTCGCGGTGACGTCCTACGAAGAGATGCGCCGCGTGGCCGGGCTCGCCGAGGAGCTGGGCTTCGACTCGATCTGGCTCTGCGATCATTTCCTCACCCTGGCCCCCGAGACCTACGTCGAGGACGCGGGCATCACGGGGCGCGCGGGCGCCGGCCCGCGCGGGGCGGAGACGCGCTCGATGCCGCTGCTCGAATGCTGGACGGCGCTGTCCGCGCTCGCCCGCGACACGAGCCGGGTCCGCCTCGGCACCAGTGTGCTGTGCCATTCCTACCGGTCGCCCGCGGTGCTGGCCAAGATGGCGGCCACCCTCGACGTGATCAGCGCCGGGCGGCTCGACCTGGGGCTGGGCGCCGGGTGGTTCGAGCAGGAGTACCGCGCCTACGGCATCCCGTTCCCGCGTATCGGGGAGCGGATCGACCAGCTCGCCGAGGGCGTCGAGATCATCCGGCGCATGTGGACGGAGGCGCATCCGCGCTTCCAGGGCCGGCACTACGCCATCGACGGGGCGATCTGCGACCCGCCGCCGCTCCAGCGGCCGCACCCGCCCATCTGGATCGGCGGCGAGGGCGACCGGGTTCATCGCCTCGCCGCGCGCGCGGCCGACGGCGTCAACGTGCGCTGGTGGGGCCCCTCGCGGATCGCGGGGCGCGCCGCCTATCTCGACGCGGCATGCCGCGAGGCCGGCCGCGATCCGGCCGCGCTCGCGCGCTCGGTCACCGCGCTGCTGATCGCGGATCGCGAGGCAGGGCGGGCCGCCGCGACGCGCGAGCGCTTCGCGGGGATCCCGGGCGAGGGGCATGTGGTCGGCACGCCGGAGGAGTGCGTCGCCCGGATCCGGCGATACGTCGAGGCGGGGGTGCGGCACTTCCTGTTCACGATCCCCGACGTGGCCTCGAGCCCCGCGCTCGAGCTGGCCGGGCGCCGGGTGCTCCCGGCGCTGCGCCAGGAGTTCGCGGTCACCTGAGGGTCACCGAGAAAGGACGACGGCATGGAGGCCGACGAGCGGCGGCGCTATCTCGAGCCCACCCGGTTCATCGACTCGGATCACGCGGACGTGATCGCTCAGGCGCGGCGGCTGACCGAGGGCTGCGCGAGCGAGCGCGAGAAGCTCGAGCGCATCTACTACTTCGTGCGCGACATGCCCTACGACATCCTCGCCTCGTTCCGCTACCTGGCCCAGGGCAAGAGCCGCGCGAGCGACGTACTCCAGGCCGGCCACGCCTTCTGCATGGGCAAGGCCAGCTCCTTTGTCGCCCTGTGCCGCGCTGCCGGCATCCCCGCGCGCATCGGGTTCCAGCAGCTCCACTGTCCGGACAAGCCGTTCATGTCCGAGGAGGTGCGGCGGCTGTGGGGCGACCGCACGCTGCCCCGTCACTCCCTCGGCGAGGCCTATCTCGACGGCCGGTGGCTGAAGCTCGACGCGACCATCGACGCGGCCGCCGCCGCCGCGAAGGGCCGGCCCTACCAGCGCCAGTTCGACGGCGAGCACGATATCCCCACGGTGGAGGGGCCGATCCTCAAGGATCTCGAGAGCCACGCCGACTACCCGGCGGACGTCGCCGACTGGTACGAGACCATGGCCCGCGAGGTCATGCGGGCGCTCGACCAGGCCGACGCGCACCAGCGGGTCGCCTCGGACGACGCGCTCTGGAGCGGCCCGCGGCCCGCCGCGGGCGGCCCGTGACGGTCTCTCCGCTCGCCGGGAAACCGGCCCCGCCCGAGATGCTGGTGGACGTCGGGGCGCTCGAGCGCGAGTACTACGCGGGCCGGCCCGACCTCGACGATCCGGACCAGCTCGTCGCCTTCGGCACCAGCGGGCACCGCGGCTCCCCGCTGCGCGGCTCCTTCACCGAGGCGCACATCCTGGCGACCACCCAGGCGATCTGCGAGTACCGGCGCGGCCGCGGCATCGACGGCCCGCTGTACATGGGCAAGGATACGCACGCGGTGTCCGGGCCGGCCGAGCGCACCGCGCTCGAGGTGCTGGCCGCGAACGGCGCGGAGACGATCATCCAGCGTGAGGATGGCGTGACGCCGACTCCGGTGATCTCGCGGGCCATCCTCGTCTACAACCGGGGTCGGGCGGCGCACCCGGCGGACGGCATCGTCGTCACCCCATCGCACAACCCGCCGGAGGACGGCGGCTTCAAGTACAACCCCCCCGACGGCGGCCCCGCCGATACCGACGTGACCCGCTGGGTGCAGGATCGCGCCAACGAGCTCCTGCGGGCGGGTAACGCGGGCGTCGCGCGCGTGCCGTACGAGCGCGCCCTGCGGGCCGCGACCACCCATCAGGAAGACCTGGTGCCGCCCTACGTGAACGATCTGCGGAACGTGGTGGACATGGACGTCATCCGCGACGCGGGGCTCCGGCTCGCGGTGGACCCGCTCGGCGGCGCGTCCCGGCCCTACTGGGAGCCGATCAACGCGGTCTACGGGCTCGACGTGGCGATCGTGAACCCGACGATCGACCCGACCTTCTCGTTCATGACGGTGGATCACGACGGCAAGATCCGCATGGATTGCTCGAGCCCCTACGCGATGGCCCGGCTCGTCGGCCTCAAGGATCGGTATCGCGTCGCCTTCGCGAACGATCCGGATTCGGACCGCCACGGCATCGTCACGCCGGGGGCGGGCCTGATGAATCCCAATCACTACCTGGCCGTCGCCATCGCCTACCTGTTCACGAGCCGGCCCGAGTGGCCGGCGGGCGCCGCGGTCGGCAAGACGCTGGTCAGCAGCGGGCTGATCGACCGGGTGGCCCGGAAGGTGGGCCGGCGCCTGTACGAGGTGCCAGTGGGATTCAAGTGGTTCGTGCCCGGGCTGCTCGACGGCTCGTTGGGCTTCGGCGGAGAAGAGAGCGCCGGCGCCAGCTTCCTCCGGCGTGACGGCGCCGCGTGGGCGACCGACAAGGACGGCCTGATCATGGATCTGCTCGCCGCCGAGATCACCGCGCGCACCGGCCGGGATCCCGGGGAACACTATCAGGCACTGGCCGCCGAGCTCGGGACTCCCTGCTACACGCGCATCGACGCCGCGGCGACGCCCGAGCAGAAGGCGCGGCTCGGGAAACTGTCGCCGACGGCGGTCACGGCGTCGCAGCTCGCGGGCGAGCCCATCACCGCCACGCTCACCCGGGCGCCCGGCAACGACGCGCCGATCGGCGGGCTGAAGGTGGTGGCCGCGAGCGGCTGGTTCGCGGCGCGACCCTCCGGGACGGAGAACATCTACAAGATCTACGCGGAGAGCTTCCGGGACGCCGCGCACCTCGAGGCGATCGTCCGCGAGGCGCAGGAGATCGTGGCCGGCGCGCTGCGCTCCGCCGGATAGGGCCCGCCGCGCTATCCACGCGTCTTCGGCGGGTGAGCGCGGACCGCTTCTTCGTTCACCTCGGTGCCCCAGCCGGGCCCGGTGGGAAGGAGCAGCTGACCGTCCTTGATCTGCGGCGTCACGGTCACGAGATCGTCCTGCCACGGCACCATGTCGGGATCGGTCTCCATGATGCGCAGGTTGGGGACGACCGCGCTCCAGTGCGCGTTCATCATGGTGGCGAGGTGGCCGTAGAAGTTGTGCGGGGCCACGTTGATCTCGTAGGTGTCGGCCATGGCCGCGATCTTGAGCGACTCGCCCACCCCGTTCCACGGCGTGTCGATGATGGCCACGTCCACCGCCTGGTGCTCGAAGAACGGCCGGTAGTCGCGCCGGCCGAAGAGGCACTCGCACGAGGCCACCGGGATGGTGGTGCGGCTCCGCACGTAGGCCAGCGCCTTCGGGTCCCGCGTGTCCATCTCGACCCAGAAGAGGTCGTAGGGCTCCATGGCCCGCGCCATCTTGAGGAAGCCCTCGGTCTTGTAGTTGAAGTTGAGGTCCACCAGGATGTCCATGTCGGGCCCGGCGCCCTCCCGGAAGGCGGCGAGCTCGGCGCGCATGGCGTCGAGCACGTGCCGGTCGGCGTTCAGCTCGGGGAAGCCCGCGCTGCGGCCGAAGCCGGGGACGTGGGCCCGCGGGGTGTCGCCCAGGAGCAGCACATTGGTCTTGAGCGCGGTGTACCCCTTGGCCACCACCTCGCGGCCCACCGCCACGATGTCGGCGAGGGTGCGCACCGGCGGGATCTGCATCTCCTTGGCGCGGCTCACCCGGTAGGTGGCGCAGTGCGACCAGTAGAGCCGGATGCGGTCGCGGACCGGGCCGCCGAAGAGTGAATAGACCGGCACGCCGAGGGACCGGGCCTTGATGTCGAGGAGGGCGTTCTCGATGGCGCCGATGGCCTGCTGGATCACCCCGCCGGCGGCCTGCCGGCGGAGGGCGTAGAGCAGGGCAACGTGGGCTTCCCACGGACGCGGATCCGTGCCGATGAGCGCGGGCGCGAGCCCGGCGATGGCCGCGGAAACGCCGACGCCGCCGAAGGACTCGTTGTACTCGCTCCAGCCCACGAGGCCCTCGTCGGTGCTGATCTTGAGGAAGTCGAGGTTGCGCCACCCTCCGTCGGCATGCAGCGATTCGATCGTGGTGATCTTCATCGGCTCTCCTTGGGCCGCCCGTCGAGCGAGGCCCGGGCCGGCCGGGGTAGGCTACCGGACGGCGGCTCGCGTCGGCAAGCGCCCGGCGCGCGCGTGGGCCGGGTCCTGGTCGCCCTCATCGCGGGGCTGGCCGTCGCGGCCTGTCTCGGGCCGGTGCGCGAGCTATACCCTCCACGCCCGGGCGATGCGACCGTCACGGTCCACGTCGTCCGGCATGGCTGGCACAGCGGGCTCGTGATCCCGCGCGATCAGATCCCGTCGACCGCGTGGCCCGAGCCGGCCCGGTTCCCGGCCGCGCGATTCCTGGAGGTGGGGTGGGGGGATCGCGCGTTCTACCAATCGCCGGACGCGGGCATCCGGCTGGCCGTCGCAGCCTCGCTCGCTTCGGAGGGCAGCGTGCTCCACGTGGTCGGGCTCGACCGTGTGCCCGCCGAGCACTACGCCCACGCCGAGATCATCCCGGTCGTGCTCTCCGCACACGGCGCGGACGCGCTGGCCCGCTTCGTCTCGCGCGCCTACGCTCGCGACGAAGCGGGCCGGCCGATCGACCTGGGCCCGGGCCTCTATCCCGGCAGCCGCTTCTACGCAGCCACCAGCCGCTACTCGCTGGTCTACACGTGCAATAGCTGGATCGCGAGCGCGCTCCGGGCGGGCGGCTGCCCCATCACCCCCGCCTGGGCCCTCACCGCCTCCAACCTCATGTTCCAGGCCCGCCGCTGCGGCCCCGACTAGACACACGACGGCGGATCAGTCCGCGTCCCGCGCGGGCTCCGCCCGCGCTCCCGTTTCTGGGGGGAGGTTCGGAAGGGGGGCGGAGCCTCCCTCCGAGCGCTGCAGAGCCCCCCTCCGGGTTAGTAGCGATAGTGGTCCGGCTTGTAGGGGCCGGTTTTCTCCACGCCGATGTAGCGGGCCTGGGCGTCGGTCAGCTCGGTCAGTCGCGCGTTCAGCTTCTTGAGCTGGAGGCGCGCGACCTTCTCGTCGAGGTGCTTGGGCAGCACGTAGACCCCGATCGGGTACTTCTCGGGGTTGGTGAAGAGCTCGATCTGGGCGATGACCTGGTTGGCGAACGACGAGCTCATCACGTAGCTCGGGTGGCCGGTGCCGCAGCCCAGGTTGACCAGCCGGCCCTCGGCGAGCAGGATGATGCGCGTGCCGTCGGGGAAGATGACGTGATCGACCTGCGGCTTGATGTTCTCCCACTGGTACTGCTTGAGCGACGCGATATCGATCTCGCTGTCGAAGTGGCCGATATTGCACACGATCGCGTTGTTCTTCATCCGCTTCATGTGCTCGTGGGTGATGACGTGGTAGTTGCCGGTGGCGGTCACGAAGATGTCCGCCAGCTCGGCGGCCTCCTCCATCGTCACCACGCGGTAGCCTTCCATCGCGGCCTGCAGCGCGCAGATCGGGTCGACCTCGGTGACCCACACTTGGGCCGACAGCGCGCGGAGCGCCTGGGCCGAGCCCTTGCCGACGTCGCCGTAGCCGCACACCACCGCGACCTTGCCCGCCACCATGACGTCGGTGGCCCGCTTGATTCCGTCCACCAGCGACTCGCGGCAGCCGTAGAGATTGTCGAACTTGCTCTTGGTCACCGAGTCGTTGACGTTGATGGCCGGGAACTTGAGCCGGCCCTCCTTGGCCATCTGGTAGAGTCGCTTGACCCCGGTGGTGGTCTCCTCGCTGACGCCGCGGATCTTGGTGAGCCGGGTGGAATACCAGGTCGGATCCTTGGCAAGCTTCGCCTTGATCGCCGCGAAGAGCGCGGTCTCTTCCTCGTTGGCGGGGTGGGAGATGACGGAGGCGTCCTTCTCCGCCACCGCGCCCAGATGCAGCAGCAGGGTGGCGTCGCCGCCGTCGTCCAGGATCATGTTGGAGTAGGCGTTCTCGGGCCACTCGAAGATGCGGTGGCTGTAGTCCCAGTACTCCTCGAGCGACTCGCCCTTGCGCGCGAACACCGCGGTGCCGGCGGCCGCGATCGCGGCGGCGGCGTGGTCCTGGGTCGAGAAGATATTGCAGGAGGCCCAGCGGACGTCGGCGCCGAGGGCCTCCAGGGTCTCGATCAGGACCGCGGTCTGGATCGTCATGTGGAGCGAGCCGGTGATGCGGGCGCCCCGCAGGGGCTGCAGGCTCGCGTACTCCTCGCGGATGGCCATGAGACCGGGCATCTCGGTCTCGGCGATCTGGATCTCCTTGCGGCCCCAGTCGGCGAGGCTCAGATCGGTGACGACGTGGTCCTGGGGCCGGGTCGATTTGCTAGTGGCGCTCATCTCGCGCCCTCCTTATGGTATGGGAGTTTGCGAGCGCCGTTGCCCACAGCCGGCCCGAGGGGTCGGCCACTCCGAGCCTGGCGGGAAGGGCTCCCGTCGCAACGCTCCTCGGAGCTGTGTACCGGCCCCGATTATACATGATACAAGGAGGCTCACGATGCTGACCGCGGCGGACTTCATCCGGGCAAATCTCAAACGGCTTCACAAAGGTCTCGACAAGGCATTGGCCGAGCTCACGCCGGAGCAGCTCCACACGGTGCCGGCCGGGCACCCGAAGGCCAACACGATCGGGTGGGGGATCTGGCACTACGTGCGCACCGAGGACAACATCGTGCGCTGGGTGATCCAGGACCGGCGGCCGCCGATCTGGACCGAGAGCGGCTACGGCCAGAAGCTGGGGCTGCCGCCCGCCGCGCAGGGCACCGGGATGTCCACCGAGGAGGCCCAGGCGCTGCGCATCAAGGACATCCCGCTCTTCCAGGAGTACACGCAGAAGGTGTGGGCCGGCACCGAGGAGCTCTTCGCCGCCGCCACGCCCGAGCTCCTCGAGAAGACGGTGATGGTCAAGCCGCTCGGCGAGATGACGGTCGTCCAGTGCCTGGGGCAGGTCGGGCTCACCCACGGCATGACGCATCTGGGGGAGATCGAGCTGGCGCGGACCCTGATCGGCGCCTGATCCGATGCGCTTCGGCTGGCTGACCCTCTCGCATTCGCCGTCGGCGGCCGACGATTACACCGCCATCGAGGAGCAGCTCACCCAGGCGTGCCTGGCCGAGCAGGTCGGCTTCGACTCGGTCTGGCTCACCGAGCACAACTTCACCGGCGAGGCCGTCTACTGCGATCCGATCCCGTTCGCGAGCGCGCTCGCCGCCCGCACCACCCGCGTGCGCATCGGCTTCGCGGTGATCCAGCTCGCGCTCCGGCATCCCATACGTTTGGCGGTGCAGCTCGCGCTGCTCGACAATCTGAGCCGCGGTCGCCTCGACGTGGGGGTGGGTCGCGGCACGCTCTACAACGAGTACGAGTACGTGGGCTACGGGCTGCGCAGCGACGACAGCCGCGAGCGCAGCGCGGAGGCCCTCGAGATCTTGACCCGCGCGTGGACCGAGGAGCCCTTCGCGTACCAGGGGAAGTTCTTCCAGGTGAGCCTGCCCGCGCTGCGCCCGCGGGTGTACCAGCGCCCGCACCCGCCGATCTGGCGCAGCGTGGTGACGCCGGGCTCGTTCGCCGAGTGCGGCCGGCAGGGCGTGCCCATCCTGACCTCACGCCTGCCGCTGGGCGTGCTCGGCGAGCGCCTCAAGCTCTACGAAGACGGGCTGGTCGCAGGAGGCCACTCCGCGCTGGTCCGCGACCGGCTTCGCCGCGATGTCGCGGTGTGGCGCCACGTCTACGTGGGCGAGAGCCACGCCGAGGCGGAGGACCGGCTCGCCGACACCCTCGCGCACACCCGCCGGCACATGCTCGACTCGCGCGCCGCGCACAATCCCGCGGACTACCGCGTGGATCCTCTACGGCACCGCCCGGCAGGTCGCCGAGCGGATCGCCGAGCTACGGAGCGCCGGGGTGCAGCACATCCTCTGCCAGATGAGCTTCGGCTACCTGGGCCACGAGCGCATCGTGGAATCGATGCGCCGCTTCGGCGCCCAGGTCATGCCCGCCTTCCGCTCCGACTCTGTCTAGTCTCCGTTCGAGCGCCGGCTTTGCCGGCGCAACCCATGTTTGGGGGAGGTTCGGAGGGGGCCGTCGAGGCCCCCTCCGACGACTAGACGTACTTCGCGAACCAGTCCAGGATGATCCGGAAGCGCTCGAGGCGGTGGCGGGGCTTGCCCGAGCGCGAGAGCTCGTGGTTCTCGTCCGGGAAGCGCACGAACACCACCTCGCGGCGCAGCGTCTTGAGCGCCATGAAGAGCTGCTCACCCTCCCCGATCGGGCAACGCAGGTCGTCCTCGGAGTGGATGATCAGGAGCGGGGTCGTGATGTTCTTGGCGTAGGTCAGCGGCGAGCGCTCGAGGTACTTCGCCATGTTCTCCCATGGGAGAATGCCGCCCAGCTCCCCCACGTTGAAGAGGTGGCCGATGTCGCTCGACCCGAACATGGTGACGTGGCTGTTCACCGCGCGCTCCGAGCAGGCGGCCTTGAAGCGGGTGGACTGGCCCACGATCCAGCTCGTCAAGAACCCGCCGTAGCTGCCGCCCAGCAGGCCCAGCCGGTCGGGATCGATCCAGTCGTACCGGCGCAGCGCCTCGTCGAGGCCGGCCTGCACGTCGGCTGCGTCGCCGCCGCCCCAGTCGCCCACCACCGCGCGGGTGAATGCTTCGCCGTACCCTTGGCTACCGCGCGGATTGGTGTAGAGCACCGCGTAGCCCGCGCCTGCCTGGACCTGGAACTCGTCGAGGAAAGGATAGCCGTACTGCGCGTGCGGGCCGCCGTGCACGTTGAGGAGCAGGGGATAGCGCGTGCCGGCCTCGAAGCCGAACGGCTTCATGATCCAGGCATCCACCGTCATGCCGGCCCGCTCGAACCGGAAGCGCTCCGGACGGCTCAGCGCGACGTCCCGCTTCCACTCCCGGTTGAAGTCGGTGAGGCGCCGCTCGCCGCCGCCGTCCGCGCCGCAGACGAAGATCTCGGCCGGGGAGTCGGGCTCGCTCGCCGCGAAGACCATGGTCGTGCCGTCGCGGGAGATGGAGAAGCCGGTGACGACCCGCTCGCCCGTGACGATGCGAGTGACCGGGCCGTCTCCGGACGGGACCCGGTAGATGCCGAGGCTGCCCTGGTCCTCCGCGGCGAATGTGCTCGCATCGCCGCTCGGACTCCAGAGCGGGCGCACCCCGAGGGGCGAGCAGGAGCGATCGAAGTCGGCGGTGAGACACCGGGGCGCGCCGCCCGCCGCCGGGATCGTGAAGAGCCGGATATTGCTCCCGAAGGAGTTGACCTCCGATCGGCCCACGTAGGCGAGGGTGTCTCCGGCAGGCGAGAAGGCGGCGTGGCCGGCAGGCCCCGCGGTGGCGGTCAGGCGGCGGGGCGCACCACCCTCGGCCGCCACGAGCCAGATGTCGGACGCGTCGTCGTGGTCGCGGTCGTCGTGGCGGACCGACGTGAAGGCGATCGAGCGCCCGTCAGGCGACCACGCGGGATCGGCGTGGTCGTAGTCGCCCTCGGTGACCTGGCGCGGCTCGCCGCCGTCCGCGGCCACCACGAAGATCTGCGGCCGCCGGTCGTAGGTGAAGCCCTCGCCGTTGAAGCGGTACTTCATGGTGGTGATGACGCGCGGGGGCTTCGATTTGCGCTTGTCCTCCTCGGATTCGGGCTCCGGCGGGCCGCCCACCCGCGCCGCGAAGGCAAGCCGGGTCCCGTCGGGCGACCACTCGGGCGCGCTCAGGCCGTGCTTGAGCTCGGTGAGGCGGGTTGGCTCGCCCCCCGCGGCCGGCATCACGTAGAGCTGGCCCTTCTTGCCGGGCTCGCGCTCGGAGATGAACGCCAGGCGGGAGCCGTCGGGCGACCAGCGGGGCGCGGTGTCCCGCCGCGGGCCGGTCGTGAAGCGGCGGGGCTCCCCGCCGGCCGTGCTCACCATCCAGATGTTCGAGAGGTACTCGTCCTTCTCCTCGGCGAGGGTAGTAACCACGAAGGCGACCGTCCGGCCGGCCGGCGCGATCTGGGGATCGCTGACGAAGCGGATGCGGGTGAGATCCTGCGGGACCATGGCGCGCGGGGTGGGCATGGGGCGCATGATCCGCCCGCGGCCACTTCTTGACAAGCGGCGAGCGCGGGACGTATCGTCCGGCTGCCGACACGGCTCGCGGTACGTCGCCGCGATCCTCACCGATCCTCAAAGGGGAGGTCCAACCATGCGGCCGTTCATCTCGACATCACTGGCGGTCTTGCTCGCTCTCACCCTGGCATCCTCGGCCTTCGCCCAGGCGCCGCCGACCTGGAAGCAGGGGCAGCCGGCCGAGATGGCCAACTCCCCGCTGGCGCCCATCGCCCAGCCGCCCGCGCCCAAGGCGCCGGGCGAGATCCTGGTGGACAAGATCAAGGTGCCGCGGGGCTTCAAGGTGTCCCTGTGGGCGCACGGGCTCAACAACGCGCGGGCGATGACCTGGGGCGACAAGGGCACGCTGTTCGTCAGCAGCCGCGTGGCCGGCAACGTGTACGCGGTGGTGGACAAGGGCGGCCAGCGCGAGGTCAAGACCATCGCCAAGGGTCTCAACCTGCCCAACGGCGTGGCCTTCAAGGACGGCACGCTCTACATCGCCGAGATCTCCCGGATCACCAAGATGGTGGGGATCGAGGACAAGCTCGACACGCCGCCCGCGATGGAAGTGGTCTACGACATCCTGCCCCGCGACGTGCCGCACGGCTGGAAGTACCTGGCCTTCGGGCCGGACGGCAAGCTCTACTTCAATATCGGCGCGCCGTGCAACATCTGTATCCCGCCCGACACGCACGCCAACATCTCGCGCGTGAACCCCGACGGCACCGGGTTCGAGTACGTGGCCCACGGCGTGCGCAACAGCGTGGGGTTCGACTGGCACCCGGTGACGAAGGAGCTCTACTTCGCCACCCACGCCCGGGACTGGCTCGGCGAGGACGTGCCGAGCGACCGCTTTGACGTGGCCTCGAAGAAGGGTCTGCACTTCGGCTTCCCCTTCTGCCATCAGGGCGACATCCTCGACCCCGAGTTCGGCAAGGGGCGCTCCTGCTCCGAGTTCGCGCCGCCGCTCATCAAGACGGGCCCGCACGTGGCCGGCAACGGCGTCGAGTTCTACACCGGCTCGATGTTCCCCGCCGAGTACAAGAACCGCGCCTTCCTCGCCCAGCGCGGCTCCTGGAACCGGACACAGAAGATCGGCTTCCGGGTGATGATGGTGACCCTCCGGACCGGGGATGTCCCCAAGTATGAGGTCTTTGCCGAGGGATGGCTCCAGGGCGATCAGGTCTGGGGCCGGCCGGTCTACACGCGGCAGATGAAGGACGGCTCGCTCCTGATCGCCGACGACTACGCGGGGGCGATCTACCGGGTCACCTACCAGCCCTGAGCCGGCTGGGTGTGGTCGGGGGCCTCTCGATCGCCGTCGCCCTCGTGGCGACGGCGATCGGGCCCCCGGCCCTCGCCGCGGACCTCGAGGCGGGTCGGCGCAAGGCCGAGCCGTGCGCGGCCTGCCACGGCCGCGACGGCAACGCGACCATCCCCGGCACGCCGTCCCTCGCCGGCCAGCCCGTCTACTTCACCCACTGGCAGCTCATCAAGTACCGGGACGGCCGCCGCAAGGACCCGGTGATGGCGCCCTTTGCGGCGATCCTGAGCGACGCGGACATGGCCGACCTGTCCGCCTACTACGCCGCGCAGCGACCCAAGCGGCGTCCGGCGGTCACCGATCCGGCGCGGGTCGCGGCCGGGCGGCCGCTCGCCGACCTGCACCACTGCACCTCGTGTCATCGCCCCGGGCTCGTCGGGCAGGAGCAGGCCGCGCGACTGGCCGGCCAGGACTTCGACTACCTCCTGCGCCTGCTGCGAGCCTTCAAGGCCCGGACCGCCTCCGATCTCGACGGGACCATGACGGTGGCCACGCAGCCGCTCACCGACGACGAGATCGACGCTGAGGGAGCCGGTCTCGCAGGAGCGGGCCGCCGTCCACAGCGCGTTTATTGCGCTCTTGCTGCGCGGGGGTCACTGTCGCGCACGCGGCGGCGAGCCTCCTGCCGGGCGATGATGCGGCGCCGGTGCCGCGTGGTCAAGGTGTAGGCGCAAAAACCGTCATGGGAGAGAATACCGGGTAGGGAGGACCCGCATGCACATCGTGATGATGACGCTGATCGCGCTGGTGGTCGTCGCCCCCGCCGTGGCCCAGGCGCAGGTGCACGTCGACATCGGCATCCGTCTCCCCGCTCCCCCTCGCCTGATCGTCGTGCCCCAGGTGCCCGCGGTGCGCTACGTGGCGGCGCCCGCGGGCCCCGCCAATCTGTTCTTCTACGGCGGGCAATACTGGGCCTTCGCGAGCGGTGGCTGGCACGTGAGTGGCGGCTACAACGGCCCGTGGGTCGTCGTCGCCCCCGAGTTCGTGCCTCGCCCGGTGCTGTTCGTGCCGGTGCAGTACTACCACGTCCCACCCGGTCACTGGAAGAAGTGGGCGCCTCAGCGGCCTCCGCGCTGGCAGGAGGACTGGGGGCGCGAGTGGGCCGACAAACGCGAATGGAAGGAGCGAGACCGGGACCGGGACGACGACGATCGGGATGACCGGAGAGGCCAGAGCAAGGGGAAAGGGAAGGGGCACGGGCGCGACCGGTAGCCCGGCCGCGGCCGGCTACAGGTACCAGCGCCGGAAGATCTCGAAGACGTTCAGCTCGCCGCCGCGCCAGTAACGATTGGCGGCCAGCGAGAAGGCCCGCCGCTCCCGGTCATAGGTCAGGCGGGCCGGGCGCTCCGGGTCGTTCGGGTCGTAGGCGAGGAACTGAGCCCCGGCGCGCGTCCGCGCGCCTTCGAACACCACCATGCCGTGGTTGATGGCGAGCGAGGGCCAGCGCAGCAGGTGCACGAGCGGCGCGCTGTGATCCTCGGTCGCCTCCAGGAGTTCTCCCGCGGTGCGGTGCTGGTGCTCGCGTGAGACCGGGACGAACATGCGCCAGTGGCTGTGCTGCACGTAGGAGCGCCAGGCCCCGCCGCAGGCCGCCTTCACCACCGACTCACGCGCCGCGCTGAGATCCCGAAGCCCCGCGTACCCCGGGATGAGGACGCGCTGCTCGGGCTCGGACGGCCGCCGCGGGTGCCCAGCGAGCACCGCCCGGATCAGGCGCCGATACGTTAGGTCGTCGGCGGGCTCGGCCGCCGGATCGAAGCGCGCGTGGTAGAAGAACTGCCGCGCGGCCCGCACCAGCACGAAGCAGTGGTGCGCGTAGTGCGGCCCCGGCTCGCGCCGGGCGAAGTGCGTGCTCCCCGTCTCCTGGTCGAAGTGGTACTCCCACACCAGCTCGTTCGGGAACGCGAAGGCGTCCCGCTCGAGATCGAAGCGTCGGTCCACCGCCAGCATCACCTCTAGCAGGCTGCGGAAAAACCCGACTTTGGATGGTTGGATTGGTTGAGGAGTCGGCTACGATGCGCGTAACTCACCGCGAGGAGGCGCGTATGCGAGGCGACGATCACCAACAGGCCGGGATGTGGAGCTACATTG
>WNFD01001414.1_pt1 | contig 27478 bp, 25 predicted proteins | sample 5400491 | NCBI WGS metagenome assembly WNFD01 (sample SAMN13153343, study PRJNA577476) | soil metagenome | isolation source: 120 cm saprolite under Douglas fir tree site 2 hole 2 replicate 2 | place: USA:California | collected 2015-04-18
AGATATTTCGCGGCAGTCAATGCAGTCCGCGGGTTACGGTGGGCGATAGCAGATCGGGCTTCAGGCCTCGCAGCTTCTGGGATTGGGATTCGCCTGCAGCATGGAGTTGCCTCCTTGCTTGGGCCGCGCGTGGGTGATGCGCGCCCTTTTTTGTTCGCCTCGCAATGCTCCCCGATCGGATTTCAGTGCTGCGCTCCGTCAAATTGCGCGAAGGTCACAATGTGCCCACCCGGATCTTTGACGCTAATTTCCCTTGTACCGTGGAACGTTTCTCGCACGGGAGCGACGACCTCAGCGCCTTTGATGGCGCGAATGATCTCGTTCAGGTTCTCGACTTCCACGTAGAGCAAGGTCGGGCCTTTACGAGTTGCCTGAGAGGTCGCGGCGGAGTCTTTGTCAGCGCTGACGTAACTCTGATACATCAGTTCGACGTCGCCCTTCTGCAATATGGCGAAGCCGAGCTTGTTGCCCTCAGGAAGTTCCACGGTCTTTTCAAAGCCCAGACGATCCATCCAGAATTTGACGCAAGGCTCGACTTCTTCCACGAACAACACCGGCGTGATTTTCTTTACGGTCATGTTTTCGATCTCTTCCTCCGCCCTTCACTTAGCATTATCGCTCAGGCGTGCTTTCCCCCGGGGGCACCACGATGCGCTTCGGCAGTAAGCTTCCGCAGCGGACCTAACCCTGTTGACAATTTCGCTTCCGACCGATGATTTGCGCTATCGTTAGCTCGCATGTCGTTTCCCCGGCCAAAGAAGGTAGATTCCGAGGATGAGCTTTACGAATACGCCGTAGGAGCGCTCGGTCGACGCATGCGCACCGTGGCCGAGCTCAAGCGGCTGTTGCGCCCTCGCGTGGAGATGGAAACAGAGTACGGAAAGACGCTGGTGGAATTGATCATTCGGCGGCTGAAAGACAACGGCTACCTGAACGATTCGCAATATGCAGCCACATACTCCTCGCTACGTCGCGACAATCAGAAATTTGGCAAGATGCGCGTGATCACAGAATTGAAGACGCGCGGAGTGCACGGCGACTTGATCGACAAGGCCGTCACCTCCGCCTATGAAGGCGTGAGTGAAGAGAAGCAGGCTCGCAAGTATCTTCGGAGAAAACAGCTGCAGAAACCGAAAGACCGGAAGGAAGTGGCAAGAGTGTTCCGGCAACTGGCGCGAGCCGGCTTCGGCACGAAAACCATCATGACAATTCTGAAGAAGTGGGATGTGGACGAGGAAACCATGAGCGCATTGGAAAGCGAATCCGAATAAGCCCGAGCCTTCGATCCTTCGCCCGCGGCTTCCCGAACTTTAAGAGAAGATTTTAAGAGAAGATTTTACTTGGCAATCGCTGTTTCGATGGTGCATACTCCAAGCCGATCCCCATACCGTTTTTCAGGAGCGGGTTATGACGTTCAATCTGAAGGCAATCCTCGCAGCAGTGTTGCTCAGCGCAGTACCCATCGCGCTGGCTCAGGACGTGGCCACCGACGTGAAGACAGGCGCTAAGGACACGAGCAAAGCAACCAAGAAAGTCGCCACCAAGACTGCCCATGGCACTGAGAAGGCCGCCGATAAAACCGGCGCTGCCACAGAGAAGGGCGCTAAGAAGGCCGGCCACGAAGCCAAAGTAGCAGCCAAAGACACCGCAAAAGGCACAGAGAAAGTCGCCAAGAAGACCACCAGTGGCGTCAAGAAGGGTGCCAAGACTACGGGGCATGAGATGAAGAAAGCGGGGGAGAAGACCGAAAACGCGGTGAAGTAGGAGGGTCTGCGCAATAGGTTCAAAGGGCCACGCAGGAATTCTGCGCGGCCCTTCCTTTCTGAGCAAGTTTTCCCGAGCTGTGCTCCTCTGTGTCCGGAGCCTGCCCTGAGCGGAGCCGAAGGGTCATAATCATTTAGAATTAACTTTTCCATGCTGAGTGGCTCTGAAATCCGGCGTAAGTTCCTGGACTTCTTTGTGCAAAAGGGGCATAAGGAGGTCCATTCGTCGTCGCTTGTGCCGGCGAACGATCCCACGCTCTTGTTTACCAATGCGGGGATGAACCAGTTCAAGGACGTCTTCCTCGGCCTGGAAAAGCGCGACTACACGCGGGCAACGACTTCGCAAAAATGTGTACGCGCTGGCGGCAAGCACAACGATCTGGAAAATGTCGGCTTCACCAACCGGCATCACACGTTCTTCGAGATGCTGGGAAATTTTTCTTTCGGCGACTATTTCAAGAAAGACGCTATCGCCTACGCCTGGGAGCTGATTACTTCTCCGCAATGGTTCGACATTCCGAAAGATATGCTGTACGTGACCATCTTCAAGGGCGAGGCCGGCATCGAGCGCGACGCCGAAGCCTACGGCCTGTGGGTCGCGCAGGGCGTGCCCAAAGATCGCATCTACGAGATGGGCCTCAAAGATAATTTCTGGCAGATGGGCGATACCGGTCCCTGCGGACCGAGCAGCGAAATTCACTACGACATGGGCCCGTCCGCGTCCGAACAGGGTCATCCCGATTGCGCGTTCACCTGCGACTGCGGTCGCTACGTTGAAATCTGGAACCTGGTCTTCATGCAGTTTGACCGTGATGCCAGCGGCAAGCTGAATCCGCTGCCCAGGCCGTCGATTGATACGGGGATGGGGTTGGAGCGCCTGGCTGCAGTTCTACAGGGAAAGATTTCTAACTATGACACGGATTTGTTCACGCCGCTGATTAAGCGGGCGTCTGAGTTGACCGGCACAGGTCATGTGGGGACAGCCGCCTCAGCTGTCCGTGCCGAGCAAAGCTCGGCGGGCTTTCCCAGCCACAAGTCGGGCGCTTCCCTCAGAGTAATCGCCGACCACTCGCGCGCAGCGACGTTCTTGATCTCAGATGGAGTGTTGCCATCAAACGAAGGTCGCGGCTACGTGCTTAGAAAAATCATTCGCCGCGCGATCACGCACGGGCGGCTGCTCGGACAGACGAAGCCATTCCTGCACGAAATGGTTTTCGCGATTCGCGACATGATGCAGGACGCATATCCGGAATTGAAGGAAACATCGGAACGGGTCTCCAAGACGGTGCACGCGGAGGAGAATCGATTCGCGCACACTTTGGGCCTGGGTCTCCAAAAGCTAGCTGACGACCTTGCTCCGTTAGTGGCTGAAAAGCACTTAGCCGCAAATCCAGGCACAACGCTCGATGAACTGAGAAAGCTGTTTGGGAGTGAGGTCAGTTGGGAAGGTTGGGGTTCGATGGCTCCGCGATCGAAGCCTGTTTATCCCGGCGAGAAAGCCTTCCGGCTCTACGACACCTTCGGCATGCCTCTTGACTTCATGCAAGACGCGGCACGCGATCAGGGCGTCGAGTTCGATCAGGAAGGTTTCGACCGCGCCATGGCCGAGCAACGGGCGCGCGCCCGCGCTTCCTGGAAAGCCGCCAAACCCGCTCCGACGCCTGTGAAGTCCTGGCCATTATCCACAAAGGCCAAGGCACCCAAGAACTCAAGCCCGGGGACCAAGGCGAGGTCATCCTGGACCACACGCCGTTCTACGCTGAATCCGGCGGACAGGTCGGCGACCGCGGATGGCTTTATTCGGACGATCACAACACCGCCGTCGCTGACGTGAATGGATGCTACGCACCGGTCCAAGGCGTGCGGGCACATAAAGTTCTCGCGAAGCAGGCGATCCGCGTGGGCGACAAAGTCGATGCCGTAGTCAACACCGATATCCGTCAGTCCACCATGCGCAATCACACGGCTACGCATCTGCTTCACGCCGGGCTGCGCGAGGTTTTGGGGAAGCATGTGAAGCAAGCAGGATCGCTGGTAGCGCCGAATCATTTGCGCTTCGACTTCTCGCACTTCACTGCTGTCGAGGACGAAGAGTTGCAGGACATTGAAGACATCATCAACAGGGAAGTGCTGCGCAATCAGAAGGTCGAAACCATCGCCGACATGCCCATTGACGTGGCCATCAACCAGTACAAGGCCATGGCGTTGTTCGGCGAGAAGTATGGCGACAGAGTGCGCGTGGTCAAGATTGGCGACTTCTCGACTGAGCTTTGCGGGGGCACGCACACCGACGCGACCGGCGAGATTGGGCTGATCAAGATTTTGAAAGAAGGCAGTGTGTCGTCAGGAGTGCGGCGCGTGGAGGCGGTAACGGGCGAAGGGTCACTTCAACACTTCCGCAAAGATCATCAACTGGAAGGCGTGGTCGCCAGCATCACCACACACTCTGACTCTGCCTCTCCGGCAGAAGGCCTGAAGCTTGAACTGGAAAAGAAAGACGCCGAGATCAAGCGCCTAGCCCGCGAGCTCGATCAGGCGCGGATGAAGTCGGCCGCGTCGAGCACGGCTAACATCGGCGACAGAGTGAAAGAAGTTAAAGGCATAAAAGTCCTCGCTCATCGTGTGGACAATCTGGAACGCCCGCAAATGCGCACCCTGGTCGATCAGCTTCGCGACAGAATTGGCTCTGGCGTGGTAGTGCTGGGATCGGCGTCGAATGGGAACGTCTCGCTGATCGTTGGTGTGACCAAGGATCTGACTGGCCGTGTGCAGGCCGGCAAAGTCATTGGTCCGGTAGCGCAGAAGGTCGGCGGCAAGGGGGGCGGGCGTCCGGACTTGGCTGAGGCTGGGGGGAAAGATGCTGGCGCGCTGGATGCCGCCTTAGACGATGTGTATGGGGTGGTCGGGTCGCTTCTGGGCAACTAGGACTTCGCTCACGGGAATCCGACTCGCCAGAATGATTGCTAGGGTGGAAGATGTCATGGAAGACCGCATTCGTTTCATCGAACACCAGGGCAGGCAGATTCTGTTGGTGGATCTATCTCATTGCTCCGCAGGCGAAGTGGAGAAGATATCGAGATTAGTCCCCTCATATGTGACCAGCGAACCGCGTGGTTCGGTGTTGCTGCTCGCCGATTTCACTGGCGCAGAGTTTGATCGTAGTGCCATCGACCGCCTAAAGCAGGGCGCGGTCTTTGACCGGCCTCACCTCAGGCGCTCGGCCTGGGTGGGTATCGAGAGTCTCCCTAAGGTTTTCTACGAGCACATCAAGAGCTTCTCCCGCCGCGAACTGCCCACCTTTAAGACGCGCGAAGAGGCGATGGAGTGGCTGGTGCAGGAGTAAGAAGCTACTCATTCGCCTTCCTCCGCACGTGTGACCTTCGTGTTCCCGGGCTGGAACCCGAAGGCGGGGGGCGAAATTGACAATCCAATCACATAGTGGTGCCAGTTCGGGGGCAAGACGATGCTATATAGTTTGCCTGCTGCCTCTACTCGTGTTTCCTGAGCCTAATGCGGGCGTCGCAAGAACGCTGAATACGGTCTCGTGGAGAATCGGAGGGCTGTTATGTCAGGATCAACCATCAAGAGGCTGTTCCTTACACCTGCTGCGTGCTTGCGGTCAGCTTGGCCAGCCCGACCGCTGAGAGCCGGAAGTAGCGAACTTTCACGACGTCTCGAGATTGTGGGTCGCTACACCGACGTCAAAGGAGTGGTCCACGGATTTATCGCGAAGTAAAACGCTGTCCCTCAACTTCTCCACTTTATTGAAGCCCATGGGAGGCGTCCTGCTCGCCAACTTGGCGAAGAAGAACTTTGCCGACCCCGGTCCAAAGGGCACAATCTTGCTCCCCGGGTCCAGCTGTTCGATAGCGAACCCAGTTCGCATTACTAACGTAAGCCCAATCCATCCTTTTCTGCTGCGCCCGCATTTCTCTCTTCGCTACGCTGACTCAGGGGACGCAGTCTGCCAAAACGCCAGCCCCACGGACCTTTCCATTGACTCTCTGCGCCGCATTTGTTCGATCATCGTCGCCCGCTTCCGTCGAGTTCTGGTGCGTCATTGGACTTTGTGTCGGCATCTTTTTTTTCCTTCAAGGCTTCCGCTTGCTGCAGCGTCGCCACCTGATCCTCGACACGCCCTTCTCAAAAATTCGCAGTGCCTCCATGGGAATGGTCGAGCTCAGCGGCCTCGCCGTCGGGCCGTACACCATGATCGCGCCCATCAGCGCCCGTCCTTGTTACTACTACCGCACTCTGGTTTGGGAGTGGAAGCTCCAGGGCAAAAGCAACCAGTGGGTCAAAGTCGCGGCTGAATGCATGCATCTGCCATTCTTCCTCGACGACAATACCGGGCGCGTGCTGGTCGATCCGCGCGGCGCTGAGCTCGACATCCACTGCGATTTTCTCGAGGAATTTAGCGACGCGCTTTTCACCACTAAGGATCCACCTCCCGGCAACGTCCGCGCTTTCCTCGCGCGTCATGGCGTCGACATCAACAATAAAATCAAGGTCGAGGAGTACTGCATCAAGCCTAAGAACTCGCTCTTCATTTTGGGATCGTTGGCCGACAATCCTGGGATCGAAGTCATGCCGCAACCCACACGCGAGGAGGAATCCCTGCTCTCGACTCCTCGAAGCGCGTTGTTAACGTTGGCCGGCTCTTCGTTATCGTTCGCGTCCGCTTCACTCTCTTTCGGGAACAAAACAGAAGAGAACCATGACACAATGCTGCTGCGTGAGACACTTACAACTGATCCGAGCACGCATACTTCTCAGGTCATCCGGCTCTCGTCAGAAACCGCTCCTGCAAAATCCATGGACATGACCCAGCAGCAGAAGATTGCTGCAGCGCTGGTGAAAGCTGGCATCTCCAATCCAGCCGCGTGGGCCGCAGCCGGCCTGGGAGAACCAACCCTACAATTGAACTCGGATCCAGCCTTCGCAAGCAGAAACAACTCCGCCGCCGCGCTGAACCCTCCAGTCGATGGCGATGGGAACACGAATGCCGGAGTACTTGCCCCGGATACTTCTCTTACTCCAACCTTCACCCAAGACGTCGCACAGAATTCGGTCGCGGCCAGGTCGGGCACATTCGATCAGCGTCCGCCGATCGTTCTGATGAAGGGCACTAACAACCCCGCCTTCATGATTTCCTGGCGCAGCCAGCAGGCCGTCGCCGGCAGGCTACGATGGAAGTCAATTCTGATGATCTGGGGAGGTCCCGCCCTGGCTTTAGCCTGTCTATACACTCTGTTCAACTTGCTGCACTTGCTGTAACTGCAATATGCAATGGGAAGTTGCAAATCGGCACTTCCCGGCCAACTATCGAAGTAGCGCGCACCATTTTCCTCAACTACCCTCTGGCAATTCTCCCGTTCAGCGCAATCCCCTCTAGTACAATACCCGCGTGGCCGACGCCGTTCGCATTGGAATTTTGGGAGACTTCAATCCCCAATTTCGTTCGCATCCCGCCACCACCGACTCCATTCAGCACGCCGCCCGCAAGCTGAAACTCAAAGTTGAATCCGAGTGGCTGCCCACGCCCTCGCTCACCGCCCCCAAGGCTGAGAAGATTCTTGAAAGTTTCGACGCCTTGTGGGCCGCGCCCGGCAGCCCGTACAAGAGCTTTGACGGAATGCTCCAGGGCATCGAGTTCGCCCGCCGCCGCGACTGGCCGCTGCTCGCGACCTGCGGCGGATTCCAATATGCGCTCATCGAGTTCGCTCGCAACGTCGTCGGCATCGCCGACGCTGACACCGCCGAAAACAATTCCGGGTCGAAAAACATCGTTATCTATCCGGTCGCCTGCGCTGTGCCCGACCGCAAAAAAGATGCCCCCAAGCTTTCCGGAGTAATCCCTGAGATCCGTCTGCGCCCCGGCTCCTATTTGCAATCGTTTTACGGTAAGGATAAAGTCACAACTAAGGAAGAATTCTTCTGCAACTTTGAAGTGAACCCCGAATACGAATGGTGCGCCATGGAGGCCGGCTTTCCTATTGTGGCCCGCGGTGCCGGAGGCGAGATTCGCGCTATCGAGTCGCCCACCCACCGCTTCTTCCTGGCTACGCTTTTTCAGCCGCAGCTATCATCCACGGAGAAGAAACCGCATCCCGTAGTGCTCGCCTTTGTTCAAGCCGCCGCCGACTGGGGCCGCAAGAAGCTCGACGACAGCGTGCTGGAATAGTCGCAACCCGCTGCCAGGGAGAAATGCAAGCCTATCCGGACGTTACCAAAGCCCGCGTCCGATGCGGTGGCCGCCTCTGCACCATGCGTATCTAGAGCGAAGCTGCCCTCCTCGCTAGACTGCGTCGATAGTAGTTTCGGCGTGCGGGATCATGGACCCCCACAATCCCCGCCACTTCAGCGACATCGCGCTGCGCGCGGGGAGGGCCCATGCATTCGATCAACCGCATCCCATTCTCGACACTTATCGCTTACATCCCGGTTATCGCCACCGTCGTAACCTGCTTTTTCAGCGTGATCCTGGCCCGCGCCACGCTCCGGTATGTGGAGGCGACGGACAAAGGCCTGGCGCTGGCCCGCGAAGAGTTTGAGCGCGAATGGTCTCCCGAATTACACATCAAGTTGGAGCGCATCTCCCCCAGCGAGGCACGGATCGTGGTTACCAATCTGGGTAGAACTTCAGTATTGCTGCAAATGATTCAACTTCGCAAGCTGACCCACGCGGTACCATCGGAGCGATGGTTCTTGAACGATCCTCTTGTCGGCGGCCTGACCTGGACCAGCGACGTCAGCAAACGCCTGCTCGCCTGCACCGACCCAGATTTCGAAGGGCAGGTTGCGGCGGCAATGACCTTCTACGCTTCCGGCCGCATGTTTCGCACCGACTGGTTCCGCTTCCACCTCCAGGTCCGCGACGGACGCCTCTTTCGCCTCGACCCCAGCAACATTCCCGCGCGTCGTGTGCGCGTGCTCGAGAATCGCAAAGGCCCGGAGCGTCGCCACGACGTCGTTCATGAAGTGGCCGCAAACGCAAGCACCACCCCTGACAATAAGTTTTTTGTGACTGGAGCCTGACTCAAATCGGAGAGCCAGTTCCGCCAGCAGTAACTCACTCCGACGCGCGTAAGATATGCGCAGCCCAACCCGCTTTCCTCAGCGTCGACGTTTCGCTCGCCCTCCAGTCGCCCGCTTGGATGCCTTCTTACCTTTAAGGGTGCGCTTCCGAGCAACAGCCTTTTTCTTCTTCGCCACTGCTTTCTTCTTCGGGGTCTTAGCCTTCCGCTCCGGCGCCCTCGCTCGTTTGCTCACACGAGACGCTTGTGCCGCTGCCTCCTCCGTAAACTGTGTTGCCTTCGAGACGATGATGCCTGCAGTCGTCCCCACGGTTCGAGCGATGGTGTTCAGGAGGCTGTCGTCCTTTGCCGCTGGCTTGTTTTCGTCCATTGTGGTCTCCGGATGTCCGTCGGTTCAAAGAATGAATCCATAAAAATCAGCGTCACTTTGTTCTCACTGACGCGCTACCGTCCCCGAATCAATTGTCTGCCCGGTACGCGAGATGGTCTGAAAGTACACATTATCGCCCGCGATTTCCACGACCATTGATCCCCGGTCGAAAAATTTCGGGAGTGAAGACATCTCCTTAGTTTCGCATCGGCCCGCTCGGCTAAAACCTTGGCCGCAATCTGCTCTCTGGACTCAGCCAGTTTCGCAGGTTGCTTCGCAGGCTTCGGGGAGCCTCCCGCTTTTTTTTGAAGATCGAGATACTTCGCAACCAGGTTCCCAAAATCCGCCACGATCCTGGTATCGTACTTGAGCGCCCGCCGACTCAGACTGACTCTGAGCGAATCCCGCGGCGCACATAGTCACCAGAAACACGCGCGCACTCAGCGCCACGACTTTGGGGCGTAGCTTCATGCCGGTGCGTCTGGACAGGCGTCTTGGATGCCAGCCCCGGTATTTTCGCCTATCCCCTTTTTCTGGGTTTCGCGATCAGATGATGGTTGTGGGAATCGCGGTTAAGGAATAAACGCGGAAGGAGAATACTTACAGAGCCCTAGGTTCGGCGAATGCACGGGCATCTCATTGCCGCAATAGCCTTCAGCGAGGCTGCTTCAATATCTCCGGCACGGCGCCTTTTCGGGGCGAGGCGCGATTCTAAACTTGTTTCACAAACTTCAATGACGCCGAATTCATGCAATAGCGCAGCCCGGTCGGTTGCGGGCCGTCGTCGAATACATGTCCCAGATGCGCGTCGCACTCGGTGCAGGCCACCGCCGTCCGCACCATGCCGAAGGTCGAATCTCGAATCTCGAGGACATTTTCTTTCGCAATCGGAGCCCAGAAGCTCGGCCATCCCGTCCCCGACTCAAACTTCGTATCCGAGCTGAACAGCGCGTTGTCGCAGCACACGCACCGGTACAAACCTCTGTCGTGCACATTCCAGTACTGTCCCGTGAACGCTCGTTCCGTGTCTGCGCGCCGTGTAATGTCGAACGCAATTGATCCCAACTGGTTCCGCCACTCGGCATCGCTCTTGATGACCTTAGGCACTCGCACTTTCTGCAGCCGTCTCCCTGCATCGGAAAACTGGACTATCGTCACTTCCGATTCTTTAGAACCCGCATCCGAGCCGCCTGGCGCTGCTGCGATCAGCGGCGACTTCCACAGAGACCAGGCCGCCGCGCCCACCACCGCCGCAGCCGACCCTCCCAGAAACGCCCGCCGTCGCAAGTTCACCGCCGCCTCCCGCTCCAGATCAGAATCAAACATGACGAACTCCTACTTTGCTGCCGAAAGATCGGGCTTCCCCACCCACAGCTCCGGAAAACTCTTCTTCAAATTCTCCACCTTGGGCGCATCATTAAACGCAATATACGGCTGATTCGGATGCCGCGTCGCATAATCCTGGTGATAAGCCTCCGCCGGATAGAACGCCTTCAACGCCACCACTTGGGTCACAATCTTCTGTTTGAACGCGCCAGCCTGATCAAGCTGCGCAATGTAAGCCTCGGCAATTTTTTTCTGCTCGTCATCACCGTAAAAAATCACCGACCGATACTGTGTGCCCGAATCCGGACCTTGCCGATTCAACTCCGTCGGATTGTGCGCCACCGAGAAGAATACGCGCAGCAACTCGCCATACGTCACCTGCGACGGATCGTAAACAATCTTCACCGACTCCGCGTGTCCGGTCGCGCCCGTGCTCACCGTCTCATATTCCGCCGTATTGGCCGAGCCGCCCGAGTAACCCGAAGTCGCCTTGATCACGCCCTTCACATGCTCAAACACCGCCTGGACTCCCCAGAAACATCCGCCGGCCACCACCGCGGTCGCCTGCCCAGGGGCCGACGCTTTCACCGCGTCCACCACCGGTCCCGGAACCGCCGCTCCATTCCCCGCAGCACGCGCCGTGCAGGCAATCGTGCCGGCCAGCAACATCAGCATCATGGCAAAGATACGAACAGAACTGCTGGACATGACTATCCTCCCGCGGACTTGGGAACTTATGCTCTTCCCGAATCTGGCATCTTAAACCAGTTCATTAGAGGTACGAGCTGGGGAAAAGTTTCGGATTGGAGTATTCAGCTTTGGTCTCTTAGCTGGTAGCCTTTGGATCTCAGCCCGCCGGGGGTGTTTTTGTTCACTCTCGAAGCGGAATCGGGTTTACCCTTGCGTTCGCTCGCGCTGCCGTGACAGACGTTACGGGTTGGGGGTTCCGTGGTTCCCACCCTTGCACAGAGGGTTTGCAGCTAAAACATTCTGGAATTGGGACTTAGCCGCGCGGTGCACTCGGCGGCCGGACCGGTTAGGGCGGAAGGCCGATGTTGCTTATGCCTTATCATAACTACGGCAATTTTATCGCCCGAATTCTGGGTGAGACTGTGGAAAGGCTGTGACAAGTGGAGGAGCTAGAAAGGTTTTTCTGAGGGCTGACAGAGGTCGTTGCCGGAAGGGATTTCCGTTTTTGGAAGAAGACTCACGCTTCCGACGGTTCGCGAAGCGAACGCGAGAGACCTTGTGCTTCTCACCCGCAGAGCGAACCCACTTTACGCCCCATCGCAGAAGAGCGGCGCTTTCAACATTGCCAGACTCTGCCCGGGATTTTTCCCTGCTCGAACGCTGCGCTGCCCGTCTCTTTGATATAACCGCCGATAGAGCCGTCCACTTCTGCAGTCCTTAGATTACTTTTACAGCATACTTACCTCCACTCTCTACGAGCACCCGCTCGTGCTCCCGCAACTCATGCACCGATAGCAGCTTCCATTCCGCGTCATGATGCTGCCGCAGAAGCTGCACGTTGGCGCGTCACCCAGATCCACGATGCTCGACAGCGCATCGGCCGCGTGGATTGAACTCGGCTTCAGGCCTCGGGCTTCAGGCTTCAGGTCCGACGATCCATTCACATCGCCGGCCTCTGACGACTGAGAGTTGACAGCTGACAGCTTGGGCCTGAAATTCTCGAACAGTATCTGCTGCTGGCCGGTGAGGAAACGCATTTGCAGCCAGCGGAAGATATAGTCCATGATCGACTTGGCGTAGCCGATGTCGGGATTGCCGCTCCAGCCGCTAGGCTCAAAGCGGGTGTGCGCGAACTTCTCGCATAACAGTTTCAACGGCACGCCATGCTGTAGTGCAATGGACACGGCCAGCGCAAAGCTGTCCATCAGCCCCGAGACCGTGGAACCTTCCTTGGCCATGGTGATGAACAGTTCGCCCGGGCTGCCGTCAGGATAGAGCCCAACCGTGATGTAGCCCTCGTGGTCTCCAATCTTGAACTTGTGCGTGATCGACGCCCGCTCTTCCTGCAACCGGTGCCGCACAGCACGCGGAGGCGCCTCGAGATTTTCTTCCTCTACGTGTGGCGCGGACACTCCTGTCCGCGAGTCGTCCTTCGATGAATTCGCAGTCTTGGTCCCCGCCGCCGAAAGCGGCTGCGACTTCTTGCATCCATCGCGATAAATGGCAACCGCCTTCAGCCCCAGCTTCCAGGCCTGAAGATAAGCCTCCATGATGTCTTCGACCGAAGCATTCTCCGGAAGGTTGACGGTCTTCGATATAGCTCCCGAGATGAACGGCTGAGCAGCCGCCATCATCCGCAGATGCCCCATGTAAGCAATCGACCGCGTCCCCTTGGCCGGCTTGAACGAGCAATCAAACACCGCCAGATGCTCATCCTTGATATGCGGCGCGCCCTCAATCGTGCCGGTCGCATCGATGTAGCTGACGATCGCATTCGCCTGATCGTGGTCATACCCCAGCTTGAACAGCGCCGTGGGCACAGTCTGATTCACAATCTTGATCATCCCTCCGCCGACGAGCTTTTTGTACTTCACAAGCGCGAGGTCAGGTTCCACACCCGTAGTGTCGCAGTCCATCATGAAGCCTATTGTGCCGGTGGGGGCCAGCACGGTGACTTGGGAGTTGCGGTAGCCGTGTTTTTCTCCGTTGGCTAGGGCTTCGTCCCAGCATTGTTTGCTGGCTTCGTAGAGTGGGGTGGGGACGTTGGATTTGTTTATGTTGTTGACTGATGCTCGGTGCATGCGGATGACGTCCAGGAATGGTTCGCGGTTTATGTACCATCCGGGGCAGGCGGCTCCGGGCATGGTTTCGCTGCGATCTTTGCGGAGCGCGGCCTCGCTTCGCTCGGGCTGGACGGCCGAGGCGGCTTTCCCTACGTGAGCGGTGCCTATGCCGGCTCCTAGATTTGTTTCGGCTAGATTTTTTCTTGTCGCTTCGGTGGCTGGGATCAGGGGCTCGCATTGTTCGGCGATTCGCGACGATTGCAGATAGGCTTCGCCGCACATGATTGCGGTCACGCAGGCGGCGTAGTCGCGTCCGGCGTCGGAATCGTAGGGGAGGCCAGCGGCCATCAGTAACGCGCCTAAGTTGGCGTAGCCTAATCCCAGCGGGCGATAGTCATGCGAGTTTCGCATGATCATTTCTGTGGGATAGCCGGCGTTGTCGACTAAAATTTCCTGCGCGGTGATTAGCACGTCGACGGCGTGACGGTAGGCTTCGACGTCGAAGGTTCCGTTGGGCGCGAACTTCAGCAGATTCAAGCTGGCCAGGTTGCAGGCGGAGTCATCGAGGAACATGTACTCGGAGCAAGGGTTGCTGGCATTGATGCGGGCGGTGTTCTTCGATGTATGCCAGCGGTTTACCGTGGTGTCGTATTGCATGCCGGGATCGCCGCAGTGCCACGTGGCTTCGGAAATTTTCTTGAGCAGATCTTTGGCTTTGTAGGTTTGCATCACGCGGCCGTCGTTGACTGACTTCGTAGAGAAGTCGGTGTCGCGGACTACGGCGTACATGAAGTCGTCGGTGACGCGGACCGAGTTGTTGGCGTTCTGGAAGAAGATGGACGAGTAGGCTTCGGAGTCGGGCGAGGATCCGTCGTATCCGGCGGCGACCAGCGTGTGAGCCTTGGCTTCTTCCTTCATCTTGCACTCGATGAAGTCGATGATGTCTGGATGGTCCACGTTAAGGATGACCATCTTGGCGGCGCGGCGAGTCTTGCCTCCGGACTTGATGACACCGGCGAAGGCGTCGAATCCTTTCATGAAGCTGAGTGGACCGCTGGCTGTGCCTCCGCCGCTGAGACTTTCCGTCGACGAACGCAGCGGAGAAAGATTGGTTCCGGTGCCTGATCCCCACTTGAAGAGCATGCCTTCGGTCTTGGCCAGAGTGAGGATGGAATCGAGCGAGTCTTTTACCGAGTTGATGAAGCAGGCGGAGCACTGCGGCGTAGTGTAGCCCGTGACTCCGAACTCGACGCGTCCGGCTTCGGCGTTCCAGTGCCAGTTGCGGGCGTCGGAGTTGGGCTCGATGCGATCGCATCCGACGTTGAACCACACCGGCGAGTTGAAGGCCGCGTACTGGCGGACGAGGATGTGTACCAGCTCGTCATGGAAAATGGCGCCGTCTTCGGCGGTCTTGAAGTAGCCCTGGGCCAATCCCCAATTGCGGATGGTTTCGGCGACGCGAGCGACGAGTTGGCGGACGCCAGTCTCGCGCTCGGGCGTACCAACGTGGCCGTGCAGATACTTACTCGCGACGATGTTGGTCGCTGTCATGGACCAGTCTTTGGGGACCTCGACGTCTTTCTGCTCGAAGATCACATTGCCTTGGGCGTCGGTGATCTGAGCCAAGCGATGCTCCCACTCGACTTCGTCGTAGGGGGAGACGCCGGGCTTGGTGAAGGAGCGGCGGAACGATAGGCCTGGCGCTTTCTTCCTGGGCATGGCCGGGACCAAGGGAGCTGCTGGGGCGGTCGCCTTAGACTCTGCAACGATGTTTGTTTCACGGGTTTCAGACATGGGCTTCTCCCTAAATATTAGATTCTAATGACTGTGGCGATGATTCGGTCGCTGCAGCGCGAGAGAATTTTGTTTCGCCCCTTTTGGGACTTGCTTCTTGAGCTCCTTTTGGAGCTGGAAAGCAGCGGCTAAAGCCCGGAAAGTCATTAAAGAGCTTCTTTCGCCACGCCTAAAGGCGTGCCCGGATACGAACCCCTTCTGCGACACGGCCAAGGCTTCCCCCTTGCTCTCCGATCAGAAGCCGGAGGGCAGCGGGAACGGACAGTGAATGTTCGCGGCGAAGCCAGAATTTAGTTGGACGGCGCTGGTCGACGGAGCGGGCGCGGCCAGAGACGGTGCCAGTTCCAGTGAGGAGGTGAAATCTCCGGTGGCGCCGCAAGTCTTGTCGGCACATGCAATCATCCACTGGTTCAGGGCGCTGCCGATAGTGCCGCGCTGAACGGCATCCTCAATCACCACAAAGCGAACAAAACAATGACCCGTGACCAGACGGGAGCGCATCGGATGGGCGGGCGCGAACATGCGATCCAGAACGAAGGCCATGTCTTCAGCCTCGCAAAATCTCAAGACGGCTAACATGCGCTTGCCGCCGACTGAGGCTTCACCCGAGCCCAGAACTTCCTCAGCCAAGGCAACGAGACCGGGCTTGCTGGGGACGAGGAGCAAACTGTGGGGCGACTCACAAGGGAACCAACGCGACCATTGCAGGCGGCGATAGTCCAAGGGCCTATCAAGACCATGCCGCGACATGGACTCGACAACCAGGCGAGTTAGACCTTCCATCGAGGGCTCCTCAAAGTAGCCACAAAGCAGCCGCCGCAGGCTAGGCGGATTTTTCCATAGCCCTTGAGTCAGCTTGCAAATGCCTAAGTTATCAATATGTTGTCGTTCTCTCGGGGGAGGGTCGAGAGAGCGGCCACCGCACCATTTCGGGCTTCAGGATTCCGGCGTTCAGGCTTCAGGACGTCGATAATGTACTGGAGCCCCTCTTGTTGCACCGCTGTTTTGGGGATAGGGCCGGGTCACCTCTGGCCCGGCACCGTCCACGTTTTTTCCTGACCTTTCGCCTCGTTCCCGCGAGGCGAAATTCCTTGCTTGGGAGTGAAACATTACTCCAGCCTATAGGGCCTGTCAAGAGGGAAACACTACATATTGTATCCCCAATAATGACGGGCTAGATGCCGGGCTGAGGAACTCATTTTCCACAAGGGCTTTAATCAAAGTCGGTGACGTCTGCCGATCTGTCACCCAGAAACCACCCGCGGTGGCGGCCACGCGGTTGCAGCTACATGAGTTCGAGACCAGTTTCGGCGGTGCGCCTTTCCCCGTAAGGCTGTTGGAGCCTTGCGGCGAATTGGTTCGGCTTCCGGCAAGCCCACAAAGGCACTACGATGCTCCGTCGGCATAGTTACGTAGACGTCTTCGAAGATGCGCCGGGGAGTGATACTGAATGCGCCGTCGCAGGATTCGACCAAGTAGTCTCCTTTACGTCCGCTGTGGTGACGGCCGAGAGGATCAATGAAACTAAGGTTGCAGTTCAGCTGTTTTGCTTTTACCAGAAAGCGCGTGCGATACGTTTTCCATTTCATGATTGCTCTCACGTCGGCCCGCCTCGTGGGAGGGAGGGTTAGGAATTTTTGATTGTTGATTTTCGATTTTCAATCTCTAGTTCGTGATTCCGATTGCAAATTGATTCCTGGAGAACACGTTTTTCAATTTCTGAGTCGCTGATATTTTCTGGGATTTGTGATTGCATTTTGGTTGCGAGAGTGATGGAGACTGTACGAGTGAAACCTTGCGCGGTCAATTCCATAAGATTGGTGCAATGGAGGAAATCACGGCCACCGATTTTCGACAGATCGCCGGGGACCGAGAGCGCCTCGAGAGACCCTGCAATTAGCCCGTTGTCGCGGAGGTTTTCGCTACGCAGCGCTGGCCGCGGCAGGATCTCATAGCTTGGGAAGGCCTATTCTGCACAGAGGGTGCACAGGAAATGCAGAAAGCGGAGGCGGCGATGTTGTGTGATTTGTGATTTGCGTTTCGCGGGGAGAAGGATTCCGTCCGCCATTCGTACGGTGGACGCAAATGGAACAGTTGAACCCAAACTCGTGTTGCCGGTCAGTTTGTCCTGCTGGTTGCCGACTGAGCGACGGAGAGCAAACTCCCGAGGCTCTCTCCGAATTGTTTCAGGACTGGCAGAGTGCACCCACTCAATCTTCTGTGACGGGTCCTTCGGGACCTGAGACAGCGAATGGATGTCCGGTTCTGCGAAGGCAAGAACCACCGCCCGACTATCTGTCTTTGAGTGCCAGGAGAAAAGAGACCGCCGGAGTCTGAGCGTTGACGCTGCTCATTCTCAGTTCTCAGATGGTGATTCGTATCCCCATTTGTGGTGGTGTGGCAAAAGTCGCGCGTAAAGCGTGGCTTGCGGGAGCATCTTTATCCGACGGTTTTAGGCGTGTGCGGATGTGCCTGATGGCAAGAGGCCCGGCGAAAACGAGAATGCTGGTGCACGTCGATCGATAAGCCTTCCTGGTCGTTCTTAAGGTAACGCTTCTATGTATCGTCTGCACGGTTCGAGCAGATTTTTCTAGTCCATGCTTTGCTGTGGCGGGCTTAAGCTGCAACTTCCTTGAGATCAATCGTTCACAAAGGTGAGAACGGAATGGTTCTTGCTGTTGTCCAAGCACAGACAATCCGCAAGGAGAGTGCCCATGATGACGATTGATCCGGTTTGTGGTATGGAAGTGGACGAACAGGAAACTGAACTTCAAACCCAGTATGCAGGCAAGAAGTACTCCTTCTGTTCAGAAGAGTGCCTCACCGCATTTGAGCGACAACCCTCCAAGTACTCAAGGGCGGCGAAGGCCGCATAGTAAATTGCCGCCGAGCGGTGGCGGAAAAATAGCGAACCACCAACCCAACCAATAAGTTCAAGGAGGATGGGTACGCATATGCGTGTGGATCCGGCCCACCAGGAGAGTGGACAGGTCAAGTCGGAACCACGGAATCCAGAACAACAAGAGCGAATTCGCAGACGGGGCTCAGCAGATTCACGAGGAGCAGGGACGCGAAGAAGGACACGCCCTAAATCACTGGCTATAAGCGAAAGCCGAAGTCGTGAATGGAGACAGAAGCCTCAAGGCGGCATGAAGGAAAACTGAGAAGGTAAGCAGAGTTGAGCTCTGAAAAGAAGCCCCGGCATGTCGCCGGGGCTTTCTTGATTGTGTGCCGATATTAGCGAGAGGCGAAAGCGGACTCGCGGTCTGCTGACTTGGCGGACTTGAAGGCCTCGAAGCGTTTGTTGATTTCGTCCCAGTTGACGAGGTTCCACCACGCCGCGAGGTATTCGGGACGGCGGTTGTGGTACTTGAGATAGTAGGCGTGTTCCCAGACATCGTTGCCGAAGATGGGATAGAGGCCCTGGGAGATTGGGCTGTCCTGGTTGGGGGTGGTGATGATTTGGACTTCGCCGCCGGGCTTACCTGCGAGCCAGACCCAGCCGGAGCCGAATTGTTTCACGCCGGCGTCGTTGAATTTGGTTTGGAAATCCTTGAAGTTGCCGAAGGATCTCTTGATGGTATCGGCGATGGGGCCGCTGGGATCGCCTCCGCCCTTGGGCTTCATGATCTTCCAGAACATGGCGTGGTTGACATGGCCGCCGCCATTGTTGCGGACGGTGGTTCGGATGTCTTCAGGAATGGAGTTCAGGTCGCGAAGGAGATCTTCGGGAGCCCTTTTGCCGAGCTCGGGATGTTTTTCGATTGCTGCGTTCAGATTCTTGACGTAAGCGCCATGATGCATATCGTGGTGCAAGGTCATGGTCTGCTTATCGATGACAGGTTCGAGTGCGTCGTATCCATAGGGTAGTGGGGGTAGCTCGTATGCCATGAATTGTCCTCCTAAAAGATTTCTTCTTCTATTGTGATGACGAGAGCGGAGGTAGGGATTCAGATCGGGATTGCTTGCGCCTGGAGTGAATTCCTAGTGGCAGTAGATGCCAGGGACGCGGATTCGGTTGCGATGGGGTTTTCGTCGTTGGGGGCGTGGGGGAACTTCCGGGAACGGCTATTGGCTCCAGAGGTACATGCACTTCGTTGACGTTGAGTGGCAGGGAAAGTTGCAGGACAATCAGACGGAGTCGATTGACTGCCGGTGGCGGAGGCGCATTGTCTTACCAAAATACGTTCCTAAGCACTTTAAGTGTATTCGTATTGATGTTGAGCAGCGCTTCGCTGGCAGCGGCACGGGATCTTGCCCTGGTGTCGAACAAAGCGAACACGGTTACCGTGGTGACCGTGAGCGATCTGGTGAAACTGTGCAAAGCCCAGACCAGCCATTGGCCGGACGGCAAACCTGTGACCTTGGTCATGCGAGCGCCTTCGGCACCGGAGATGAGATTGTTTCTGGAGAAAGTTTATGGGATGCCGGAGAGCCAAGTGAATGAGCTGATTGCGTCCGCCAATCATGGCCGCGCGAACCATCCGGCGATCCTGTTAGTAAATTCCGACGAAGAACTGGTCAACAGGGTGGCTTCCATAACCGGGGCGGTCGGCGTAGTGGATGTGTATTCGATCAATAGCAGTGTGGTGGTGATGAAGATTGCCGGAAAATTGCCGATGGAACCTGGGTATCTGTTGCATGGAAACTAGCGAAGCGTGACTTGGCGAACCTAGGCACTTGAGCAGTCTCGCTTGAACACAGGCATATGAGCATGGCAAGTACCTCGGGCGATAAAGCGAGAAAGGTAGAAAAAGCCGCACCTGGCAAACCGGCGTATAAGCGGCGTTTCCAACGCTATGGCATCGACGTGCGTATTCAGGTGAAGATGTTTCAGGGAGGCGAGTTCCTGAGTTGCTGGGGCCGGTCCACAGAGCTGGGAGAAGATGGAATTGGAGCGACGCTGACCGGTGAACTTGTTTCGGGCGAAATTGTTTCCCTGGAGATTCCGCTTCCGTTGAGCCCCTACCCTCTGAAAGTGCGCGCCGTTGTTCGTTTCCGCGAAGGTCTGCATTATGGCTTTGAGTTTCTGACTTTGAACGGCAGCCAGAAGGAGACCGTGCGGCGCGTGTGTCAGATGCTGGCCATGAAGTCGTAGCGCGCGCGGCGGCGCTGAAGGCGCTCTTCGGTGCTGCCCGCATGCCTGAGTTCTGCGGTAGCCGCTTCGAGCCTCTCAAAAACTAAGGACCACTGGGCTGCTTCGCGCACGACGCGATCCGCGGCGCGAGGAGATCGTTTTCTGTTTCAAAATGTCCTGTTTCAAAATGGCGATTGGCCAATTACCTGGGTAACTTTCGATGGGTCGGATTGCCGTTTAACATGATTTTTGGGCTGGAGATTTGAGGGGGGATCTCGGAAATGGGTGATCGTGTCACCCCGTCTCGACAATCGGGGGAAATTCTCCGCGCCAAATTCCTGAAACAGGCATTGGAGCGCGGAACTGCGCCCACACTCCTGCCACCCGGATCCGCACTTGCCTGGAACCAGAGAGAAAGCCCCGAAACCCGCGCGCACTGTCTCGAGCAATTGTTCCAGAGCCTGCCGGATGCGCTAAGCGTTGTGGACAGCGAGGGCCGCGTCCAGAGCGTAAATGATGCCTTCAGGCGAATGTTTGGGTATGCCGATTGGGAGGTGCTCGGGGAGCGTCTGGACTCGCTGGTCGTGCCTTCGGAACGGCAGGCGGAAACGCGCTGGATAGCGGAATGCATTGAAAAAGGCGAGTGCATCACGCTGGAGACCCAACGACGCCGCCAAGATGGAAGCCTGGTGGATGTGTCGGTATCGTGCGCGCCACTGATGGCAGGGGGCAAGAACCCGGCCGCGTATGCCATCTATCGTGACATTTCGGAACAAAAGGAAGTCGAGGCTTTGAGCTCGGCGCTTTACCGCGTCGCGGAGAAGACCAGCTCGGCTCACGATTTGCAGCAGTTCTTCGCTGCCATCCACGGAATTGTGGATGAGCTGATGTATGCCCGCAATTTCTATATCGCGATACTTGACCCGGAAACGCAATTGCTGAGTTTCCCATACTTTGTGGATGAAGAAGACGCTGCTCCGGCACCGAGGAAGCTCGGTCGTGGCCTGACCGAGTATGTGCTGCGCACAGGCGAAGCGCTGTTGGCGAATCCGGAGATTTTCAACCAGATGGTTGAGCGCGGAGAAGTGGATCTGCTCGGGGCGCCATCGCTGGATTGGATGGGAGTGCCGCTGAAGGTGGGCGACAACACGTTTGGGGCGCTGGTGGTGCAGAGTTACTCGAAGAATTTCCGCTTCCGGGAGCGCGACCGGGAAATCCTGACCTTCGTGTCCCGGCAAATGGCCAGCGCTATCGAGCTCAAGCGCAATGAGCAGGCGCTGCGCCGGTCGGAAGCGCGCTACCGCTCATTGGTGCAGAGCGCGGTGTATGGAATTTACCGCTCCAGTCTGGAGAGCAAGTTTCTCGACGTAAATCCGGCGCTGATCGCCATGCTGGGTTACACCTCGGCTCAAGAAGTGCTGGCCCTCGATCCATTGAAAGATGTGTTCGTGAATGCGGCGGAACAGGCGCACTTGATCGAAGAATTCCGGCGCGCGGGACGAATGGACGGCGTTGAGGTGAGGTGGAAGCGCAAAGATGGAAGCGTCATCACAGTACGGATAAGCGGCAGTGCGGTGACCAGCGAGGACGAACCCGCTGACGTGCTGGAAGCCATTGTTGAAGACGTAACCGAACGAAGGGCTTTGGAAGACCAGTTCCGGCAAGCGCAAAAGATGGAAGCGGTAGGCAGGCTGGCGGGAGGCATCGCACACGATTTCAACAATCTCTTGATGGTGATTAGTGGATATGCCGAGGTATTGCTCGAGCAGTTGAGCGCCGACCACCCGTTGCAAGGCAAGGTGCGGGCGGTACAGCAAGCGTCGGATCGCGCGACCACCCTGACGCGGCAACTGCTGGCCTTCAGCCGCAAGCAACTGCTCGAACTGAAGATCGTGGATCTGAACGCAATCGTGCGAGACATGGAGCGGCTGCTTCGTCCGTTGATTGGGGAGAACGTGGAGCTGGCGACGAGCCTGACCTCCGGCGTGGGCTGCACGCGAGCGGACGCGGGACAATTGGAGCAGGTGATCATGAACCTGGTGGTCAATGCCAAAGATGCGATGCCCAACGGGGGCCGAATTATGATTCAGACCGGCAATGTGACTCTGGATGATTCTTATCGCGGAGAACAAACGTTCATCCAGCCCGGCGAGTACGTGATGATCTCGGTGAGCGACACCGGCCTGGGTATGGACAAAGAGACACAGTCACGTATGTTCGAGCCGTTTTTCACCACCAAAGAGAAAGGCAAAGGCACGGGACTGGGGCTTTCGACGGTCTACGGAATCATCAAACAGAGCGGTGGCTACATTTTCGTGCAGAGTGAAGTGCGACGGGGAACCACGTTTAGTATTTATCTGCCGCGGGTGCAGGGGACCATGGAGCCCCACGGCGCGACGCCGGACTGGCGCACGGCGGCGGGAGGATCAGAGACAGTATTACTGGTGGAGGATGAAGAATCGGTTCGCCAATTGGTCCGCGAAACCCTGGAGACGAAGGGATACCATGTTATCGAAGCGGAGAACGGGAATGCCGGACTCGCAGCCGCCGAGGCCCACAAGGGCACCATCGATTTGCTGATTACCGACGTGATCATGCCGGCGATGGGCGGACACGAACTGGCCCAACGGCTGGTGGAATCGCGTCCAGCGATCAAGGTACTTTATCTGTCCGGATATACAGAAGACGCCATTGTGGACCAGAATACTGGAGAAAGTAGCAAGGCCTTTCTACAAAAACCCTTCACCCTGCAAAATCTGGCACGCAAAGTGCGAGAAGTGCTGGAAGCGTAAGGCAGGCTTCACACTGATTCTCAGCTTCCTCAGAACGCAATCACCCAATTGGATACGGTGAAGTGCAACCTTTCCCCTCGCGTCTCGTGAACGGTCGCCTTTTCGTGGCGACGAATGAATCCTGCCGCGGAACTTTCCCCCCTGACCTGTGTTAGAACTGGCTAAAGCTCAAGCCCTCGAGTCGAGCGGAGGCAGTCGTGTCATCCTTAAGCGTTCTTTCCCAACGCGCGTTGTCAGGGGGAGTTGTGTCCAGCAGGGCCGGGAAGTCGCTACTGATGGCCTTGGCTCTGGTGGTGTTGACCTTCCTGTCGGCATGTAGCAGTAGCAGTAGGGCGAGCGGAGTAGGGTGCCCGGGCGGAACTGGCACCTTCACAAACGCAAGCCTGCCCGCAGGATCGCAGTGGGCTTACAACTTGTCGGGCACGATCAGCCAAAGCACTGGGGTCAATTCCTACACCGAGGCCGGAGTGTTTACGGCAGACGGCAACGGCAATATCAGTTCCGGAATGGACGATTACTACGGACGTAGCTTCAGCGGGAAGTACAGCATCAGCAGCAACGGCACTGGAAGTATCACTGTGGTGCTCGCGAATCCGGCGCAAACCTTGAGTTGGGGAATTACCCTGAGCAGCACGAGTCCGGGCTCGTTCTATTTGATTGAAGCCGACATCTTTGCCAATGCTGCCGGAACCGCTGCGCAGCAAACAGCGTCGGCACTGGGCACCATGCCCAGCGGAACGTTCGTTTTCCATACTCATATTGCGGCGACGAGGTCGACGTTGGCGGGTTCGATGGCGACCGTGGGCGTGATCACGGTATCAAGTGGTTCCTTGACCGGCAAGGAAGATGTGTTACTTGGCGGACAGTTAGCATCCCAACTTACGCTTACCGGGAGCCTTACTGCTCCGGACAGCACAGGCCGGGGCGTGGCGACGCTAATCGACAGTTCGGGGCGGACACAAAATTACAAATACTACGTGATGGACACTAACACCCTCGAACTCTTCGAAATTGACAGCGGTATGGTCGGGTTGGGCCGGGCGGAGATGCAGACCGGGGCGCCGTTCACGACCAACTCACTGTCCGCTGGGGCAGGGTTTGCCTTTGGCAGCCGCGGCGACACTACAGCCAGCGTAGCGGCGAATGGAGTGGCAGGCGGAGTGAACACCGTCGGGGCGATGACCGTGGATGGGGCCGGTAACATCAGTGCAGGTTCGTATGATTCAGTTCGAGATGGCACCGTGAATAGCAATGTCAGTGTAACGGGAACTTATAGCGCAGACGTGAGCGGCGACGGCCGATACCGGTTCACACTGAACTCCGCCGCGGGAACGATCACGGAAGTGGCCTATATGGTTAGCCCCTCCCGGGCTTTCTTCCTGGTGAATGATTCCACGAAGGTGGAGGATGGCACGGCAGATCAGCAGTCGAATCCTTCGTTCGCCACAAGCGATTTCAACGGACAGTTCGCCTTGGTCATGGGAGGATACGATGCGACGAATTTTGTGGACCGAACTGGTGTTCTGCAAGCAGACGGCAAGGGTGGCCTTAACCTGGCGGAACTGTTGAATCGTACGGGAGTAGTAACTGTGCCGGGGTGTTTGCCGGGAACGTACTCAGTGGCATCGAATGGTCGGGTATCGAGCTCGGTAACCACCTTGTCCCCTAACCTGGTGTTCTACATGGTATCGGGCGGTGCGGGTGGCAAGGCTTATGTTCTGCAGGCGGATACTCTCACGCAGATCTCCGGCGGAATGGCAGAGCAGACGGCTGCTGTGGTTGACCCGCCGGCAATCTTCTAAGCTGTAGGTGCGGGCTTCGGCTTGCGTCAGGAGCCAGGCGTGGGGCTTCAGGTCTTAGATTCTGCGATTTTATTCTGCGATCTTAGCGGTTTTTTCTTTTCTATCCTCTGAGGATTTTCCCGGGGTCCGTTGCCCTTGACCGTCATGCAGGTTACGATGGCGGGCATGAAGACACGCGGATTCTCTCTCCAATGTTTATTAATTGCCTGCGTTTGCACTGTCGTTGTGCTTGACCGTGGCGCCATGCCGGCGCTTGGACAGACGGCAAACTCAGTCCATCATGCTGCCGCAGCGGTTGCTAACGTCTATCCGTTGCAGGATGGCTTCCTCGACGCCAATGGCGTGATGATTTACTACGTTGCGCTGGGACGGGGCGAGCCGCTGCTGATTGTGCACGGAGGACCGGGAGCGTCGCATGACTATTTTCTTCCTTACCTGTTGCCGCTGGCGCGCCACAATCGGCTGATCTTCATCGATGAACGCGGCTCGGGACGGTCGCAAAAGCTGGAAGATCCTTCTGGCTACACCGCGGAGAACATGGTGGAAGATGTCGAGGCGGTACGCATCGCACTACGTCTCGGCAAGGTTACGCTGCTGGGGCATTCTTACGGAGGAGCGCTGGCTCAGGCTTATGCCCTTAAGTATCAGAAGAATCTGACGCACCTGATCCTGGCCAGCACGTGGTCGAGCACCAAAGAGCTGAACCAAGTTTTTGTGCGAATGAAGGAGAAGATGCCGGCGGAGTTGCGCGATCGCATCAATCGCATGGAGGCGGAGGGGCTGTTCGGGCACGGCCTCGACTATCAGAAGAACCGATATACCAACGATTATTTGGTGGCGGCGTGGGGCGAGGGTTATTTTCCCTATCTCTATCAGAATCGGCCTGATCCGAACTACGATCCTGTCGCCGGAGGAAATATCAGTTGGGACCTTTACCGAGAAATGTGGGGTCCGCACGGAGAGTACGTGGTGGATGGCAATTTGAAATCGGTGGAGTACACGGACCGGCTGGCGAGCATCACAGTGCCGACGCTCATTTTGGTGGGAGATCATGATGAGTGCGAGCCGCCCCTGTCGGAGGCGATGCACGCGAAGATTGCCGGATCGAAAATAGTGATTTTGCCGAAGGCGGGGCACATGACTTTTGTGGATCAGACCGGAATGTTTGTTGGCGCGGTGGATGGATTCTTGCATAGGGGCAGCGAGGGCGCTAATCACAAAGGGCACTAAGGGACACGAAAGGAATCGCGGTGAAGGTGAAACTACTTTTGCGTTTGGTGGTAGTACACGTCTGCTTTTGGTTCGCGGTGAGCGGGCTGGGGCTGTCGCAAACTCCCGGGGAATCGCGGCGGGTAGGCGGGCAAGAGCAGCGGCGGGCCTCGGCACCGGAGGGCGGCCAGCTCATCATTGAGACCAGTTCTCTACCTTCAGGCTATACGCGTGGGACTTACACCTTTACCCTCCGCGCGCATGGGGGGATTCCTCCTTTGCATTGGAGGGTTGAGAAAGGCGAATTGCCTCCGGGGCTGAAACTGGAGGATGATGGCACGCTGCATGGGGCCCCGGAGAAGCCGGGTGAATATCGCTTCAGGGTGTCGGTTACCGATAACGCAAAGCCGCAGCAGGCAGTCGAGCGAGAGTTTGTACTGAACGTGCTCAGGGCGTTAGTCCTGCAATGGAAGATTCCGCCGCACGTAGCGGGTAGCCGGATTGAGGGGAGCGTCCAGGTCTCAAACGAAACACCGGAGGACTTCGACTTCACGTTTTACGTGCTGGCGGTGAGTGAGAATGGGCGGGCAACGGCCATCGGGTATCAGAGATTTCCTTTGAAAAAGGGAACCGTGGATTTCGAGATTCCCTTCGGTGATACTCTGCCGCCCGGGGCGTATGTCGTGCACGCCGACGCAGTGGGTGAAGTTGCGGAGAAGAATCAGATTTATCGAGCTCGGCGGCAAACACCGGGGCCGTTGCAGGTGGCGGTGGGTCCGTAGGACTTTACGGCTGCGGCCGGCAAGCTGGGGGCGGTTTAGGTGGAGAATTACGCCGGTCACGTTGACTTGGATTTAATGTTCTGAAAAACTAGTGCGTCCGACCGTTCAGAATCCGTTCCCCGCGGTACATCTTGCTCATGGCCTTGGTTCGGTAAGCGACGCTGTCGCATGGAATTGTTGCTCAATCTCGCTTGGTTATTGCTGGCGCTGCCGGCCTACGGGATATGGCGGCAAGGTGCGGTTGCCAAGCGTCCGAACCGCTTCCGTTCACTGCAGGGTTTGCTGGCTTTGGGATGTTTGCTGGTTTTGCTGTTCCCAATAATCTCCGCTACTGACGATCTTCACGCTATGCGGGCGGAGATGGAAGAGCCGGGCGCCAGCAAACGTAGCGTCCGGCAGGCATCGCAAGACAAGTTTTCGGTCAAGGTAAGCCGACTGCACAACCCGCCCGCGATTCTGGAGAACGCAAGCGCTTTTGCGCTGAGCTGCGATAGTTGGCGTGAGTCGGTCATCACCTCGTCTTCTCCCTTAGCGGCACCCTCCATTCTGCGCGCCGGCCGCGCCCCTCCAATTGTCAGCCTCGGCTAGTTCGTTTGTTGCCGCCAATCTGCTGTCAAGGGTCTCGGCGACAATTCTTCATTTCCGAATAGCTCGGCCGCGCATCCAGACCTAGCTTAGCTACTTTGCGGCGCAAAAATGGATGTTATGGACGAGCAAGGTCCGGAACCCGGCAGTCGCATAGTGTGCGGGTCTTGCATTTTCCTTCTTTTCTC
>WNFD01001058.1_pt1 | contig 27476 bp, 31 predicted proteins | sample 5400491 | NCBI WGS metagenome assembly WNFD01 (sample SAMN13153343, study PRJNA577476) | soil metagenome | isolation source: 120 cm saprolite under Douglas fir tree site 2 hole 2 replicate 2 | place: USA:California | collected 2015-04-18
TTGCATCAAAAAGGTCGAGCTCCTCGAATATCCGGAACTCGGCATGGAGGCGATCTGGCGCATCGAAATCGTCGATTTCCCCGCCTTCATCGTGGTCGACGACAAGGGCAATGATTTCTTCGCCGCCCTCACCTGACCATGCGCGCTACGGGACCGGCTGATTGGCACAGGATGCCGCCGTCTCGGACGCGCTGCTGAATGGCGACAGCGCAGCCTGGGGGAGCTTTGTGCGCCGCTATGGCGGGCTCATCGTCGCGGCGGTGCGCGGCATCGCGCTGATGCATGGCGATATCGAGGATCTCACGCAGGAGGTGTTCGTCCGGCTGTGCAAGGACAATTTCCGCCTGCTGCGGACGTACGACCCGGCGCGCGCCGCGATGTCGACCTGGCTGACGATCGTCGCGCGCAGCACGGCGCGCGACGCGCTGCGGCGGCGGCGGGCGGATTCGGTGCCGATCGACGCGGTGCCCGAGGCGCAGCTGGCGGTCGACCCGGTCGAGCCGGTCCGCAAGCTCAAATTGCCCGACGCGCTCCTGTCGCCGCGCCAGCGCGAGATCCTGGCGATGCTGTACGATCGGGAAATGGAGGTAGCCGAGATCGCCCGCATGCTCGGCATCGACCCGCAGACCGTGCGCAGCGCGCACCACAAGGCAATGGTCAAGTTGCGCGCTCACTTCAAAGCCGAATTGGAATAGGGGTTTCCTAGCCTATAAGTAGCGGGGGATACTGTCGCTTGTGCCGTCGTAGAACAGGGCGTGAGGAAAGGTCGGTAATGCGAGGAAACGGCACCAGACGAGATCCGGCAGCGGGCTTGCCCGACGCGGCGCTGTGGCGGCGCAGCCGCACGGTCGATATGACCGACGACGAGGCTGAGGCAGAGCGCTATCTCGATCTCGCCGGCTTCGCGGATGGGCGGCTCGATCCCGACGATCGCGAGCGCGTTGCCGAGTTCCTTGCCGGAAATCCGGTTGCCGCCGGCGACGTCGCGGCGGCACACGCGCCCGCCGGCCGGCAGGTAGCGGTGCCGGAGTCGGCCATTGCGCGTGCCTGCGCGCTGGTCGAGCCGCGAGGCGCCATGGTCGTCCCCTTCCCGCACAGCCGTCGGGACCGCCCGCGGCTGCAGGGCATGGCCCGCTGGGGCAGCCTGGTTGCCGCGATGGCGGTCGCCAGCTGGCTCGGCTTCACGCTCGGCATGGATACCTCGCTCTCTCTCGTCCAGATCCGCCAGCCCGGCGAAGATGGCTTCCTGCGCGAATTCGTCGACCCTTCAGCCGGCTTCATGCGTGACTTGACCGAGGGCACGCAGACGTGAGCACGGCGACGGCCGGCCCGCTTGGCGGCACGCCGACCCGATGGCCGAGTCGGCGGGTGCTGGTCGTCCTGCTGATCCTCTCGGCGGTGCTCAATTTTTGCTTCCTCGCCGGGGCCGCATGGATCCGCCTGCATGCGCCGGCCCGGTGGGGTCTAGAGGAGCGCTATCAGCAGATGGCGGTGGAACTCAACCTCGAGCCCCAGCAGCGCGCCGGCTTCGATGCCTATGTCGCGGCGATGCGGGCCCGCACCGAGAAGATGCGTGAACAGGTTGCCCCGCTGATGAATGCTGCCTGGCAAGAGATCGCAAAGCCCCAGGCCGAGGCGGCGCAAGTCACGCGCCTCTTTGACGAGGCCGCCGCGAAACGGGGGGAGTTCCAGCGCGAAGCCACCGTCAAGACGCTCGATTTCCTGGCGATCCTATCGCCCGCGCAGCGCGGCAAATTCGTCGCGATCGCCCACGAACGCCGCCCGCCCTGGATGCGCCCGCGTTGATGCGATAGGGCCGCGCTTGCCGCTTCTGCTTTCGCCGTCATTCCGGGGCGGCGCGAAGTGCCGAGCCCGGAACCCATAAACACAAGCGGATCGCGGAGTGCATCGACGGATGGTGCGATGATGGCGACGGCCGTGTTTATGGGTTCCGGGCTCCGGCTTCGCCGGCCCCGGAATGACAAGGGCGCTTTGACTGCATCCTCCCGGCGATCATTTGGTGCCAAACAGCCGGTCGCCGGCATCGCCGAGCCCGGGCAGGATGTAGCCGTGGTCGTCTAGGCAGCGGTCGACCGAGGCGGTGACGATCGCGACACCGGGAAAGATGCGGTGCAGCTTCTCGATGCCTTCGGGGGCCGCGACCAGGCAGACGAACTTGATCGAACGCGCCCGCAGCTCAACCAGGCGCGAAATCGCCGCCACCGCGGAGTTGCCGGTCGCGAGCATCGGATCGAGCAGGATGACGTCGCGCTCGGGCAGGTCGTCGGGCAGCTTCAGGTAGTATTCGATCGCCTGCAGGGTGCGCGGCTCACGGTAGATCCCGATATGGCCGACCCGCGCCGCCGGCACGAGATCCAGCATGCCGTCGAGGATGCCGTTGCCGGCGCGCAGGATCGAGACCAGACACAGTTTCTTGCCGGCGAGCACCGGAGCGCGGGTGCTTTCGAGCGGCGTCTCGATGTCGGTCTCCTCGAGCGCCAGGTCACGGGTCGCCTCGTAACCAAGCAGGAGGCTGATCTCGCGCATCAACTGGCGGAATTTCGAGGTGCTGGTGTCGCGCGCCCGCATCAGCGACAGCTTGTGCCGCACCAGCGGGTGATCGAGGATTGTCACGACCCCGGGAGGCCGGGGCGGAGCGGAGGGTTGCGGCATGGCGCATCTTTCCTTTTCCCGTCATTCCCGCGAAAGCGGGAATCCAGGGCTCAAGCTGCGTCGCTTGCTCTGGACCCCGCTTTCACGGGGGTGACGATAGCCCACAGAGTCGGATCTTCAGAACAGGGTTCCGTCGCTGGCGATCACGAGCGGCGCGCCGCCGTCGCGCCGAATTTCGGCGGCGATCTCGCGGCCGGCGGCCCAGCTGCCGCCTTCGAGCACCTTGGCGAGGGGAAACTCGGCGGCGCTGAGGCCGAGCCGGTCTCGCACCCGGTCGGCGAGGCGATCGAGCAGCGCGACGGTAAGCGCGCGCCATTCGACGACCGGCTCGCCGAACGGATCGAGCGGGCGGCGCAGCAGATCCGGGTCGCGCGCGACGATCGCGCCGCAATCGAGCAACAGCCCGCCATTGCGGTATTCGGCGAGGCCGGTCAACCCGTCGAGGCCGGTGACCTGGAAACCGGCATCCGCGAGCGGTTCGACCAATGAATAGACCAGCCACTGGCTGAGCTTGTGAAACGGCACGATGCCGTCGCCGCCAACCGCGCCGTGACGCCCGCAATCCCCGAGCGGCACACCGCCGAGCGCGAGGCGGCCCGGCCAGATCGGCCCGAGCGCGCGCAGCACCAGCTTCAGCATGTCCGAGGCCGGCAGGTCAGCGCGGCGCGGCGCCCAGAAATCATGGAGATGCCCGAGCCGCGCCGGCGAGCCGAAAATCTCGGGCCGCGCCGTGGCCACCTCGCCCAACCGGCGCAAGAGGAGCGCCCTGCCCTCCAGCCCGGCGAGCGGGTTGTCCGGGCCATGCTGAAAGGCGCGGCCGAGCCGATCGGCCGAGAGCGCGGCCAACGCCGCGGCATCGGCACGCCACTTCCGGCTCGGATCGGAGGAGAACAACCCGGCCCGCATCGCGTGCAAGCTGGCGACCGCCAATCCCTCGGAGCGGCCCAGTACCTGCCCGGTCTCGGCCTCGCGATAAACCCAGCCCGGGCCGGCGCCGGCATCGAGCAGCACCGATATGATCGCGAGATCGAGCCGCGCCCGCGCAGCCTCCGCTTTACCGGCGCCGGGCGCGATCAGAGATGCCCGATCGATACCGCCGACGCCGAAATGCCGCCAGCGGCTGTGCGACGGCACCACGAGATCGGGGTAGCGCCGGCGCGTCACCGCAACGACCCGCTCGACGGCATCGTCGAGCCGCTCGGGGATCAACCGAAAATGGCGGGTCTCGCCGCCCTCGGCCGCGGCGAGGACGATCGCGCAACGCTGGCGCACCGCCGCCGCGCTGAGGAGGTACTCGGCTAAATTGACGTTCGGCTGGTCGGTCAAAATCTCACCGTCACCCCCGCCCCCACCCTTCCCTCCCCCGCTTGCGGGGGAGGGTTAGGGAGGGGGCAAGCGGGGGTCCAGGGCAACCAAAAGAGCCCTGGGCTCCTGAATTCCCGCTTTCGCGAGAATGACGCAATGCTGATCGAGCGTTCACGCGTCGCGGCGGCGGCCTTTGGTGCGGCGCAGCTGGGCGCGGCTCGGCGCTCCGGCCGGGGTGAAATAGCCGGCCGCCTTTTTCGCCGCGATCTCGACCTGGGCATCGCTGGGGACGAGGCGATCCGGGATCGCCAGCTGCTCCACCACCTCGATCCCCTGGGCGCGCGCCGCGTTGTGCTTCATGTTCGACATCGACACCCAGCGATCGATGCGGCGAACGCCGAGCCAGTGGAACACATCCGGCATCAGCTCCTGAAATCGCATGTCCTGCACGCCGGCGATGCATTCGGTGCGGTGGAAATAGGTCTCGGCGCGGTCGCCGCCCTCTTGCCGCTTGCGCGCATTATAGACTAGGAACTTCGTCACTTCGCCGAGGGCGCGGCCCTCCTTGCGGTTGTAGACGACGATGCCGACCCCGCCTTCTTGCGCGGTTGCCGCGCATACCTCGACCCCATGCACGAGATAGGGCCGGCAGGTGCAGATGTCCGAACCGAACACGTCGGAGCCATTGCATTCGTCATGGACGCGGCACGCGATCACCGTCTCCGGGCGGCCGATCCGATCGACATCGCCGAACAAATAGACCGTCGTGCCGCCGATCGGCGGCAGAAAGAGCTCGAGATCCGGCCGGGTGACCAGCTCGGGGAACATGCCGCCGGTTTCCTCGAACAAGGTACGCCGCAGCTCCGGCTCGGCGACGCCAAACCGGGCGGCGATCCCGGGCAGATGCCAGACCGGGTCGATCGCCGCCTTGGTCACGCGGATCTCGCCGGTGTCGAGCACGACCCGGCCGTCCGGGACGATGTCGCCAGTGGCGATGCGCTGGCGGATTTCCGGCAGGTCGATCCGCGCCGTGGTGACCGCGATCGTCGGACGGGCATCGATTCCGGCGCGGATCTGCTCGGCGAACACCTCGCCGACCAGATGCCCGTACGGATCGAGCGAGACGATCTTCTGCGGGTCGGCCCATTGCGGCCACGGCCCGATCAAGGCCGCCGGTGCGGTGTCGGTAAAGTCGGGTCGGTGATCGGCCGCCAAGGCCCGGGTTGCAACCGCGAGCGCGCGGTAGATCGCATAGGATCCGCTATAGGAGCCGATCGCGTTGCGATGGCGCGGCTCGGCCGGGCTGGCGACGACCGGCCCGCGCAGAGCTGCGCTCGCCGCTCCCCAGTGCACCGGGATTGTCGCTTCGCCGGCATTATGGGACGTTAACCGAATGTGCCGCGGTACAATTTGCTCCATCTGACCCAACAAAGACACTCCCGCAAGATACGAGAGTAGGAAGGCGTGTCACCGGCTGCAAGCGGCGCGCCGCGAAAATGAGGTTAACGCATGAATGTGACGGTTCGGTCCGGGAGGACGGCTCACGGCCCTGTGATGCGGCAAAACCGACACGCCCCCGATCTCGTATTATGATCAGGGCGGTTGACAACCGGAGAAGCGGCCATGGCCGAGACGCTGGCGGCACCCGCCGCGCGGCTCGATCCGCGCAAGTTTCAAGACCCGTTCTTCACCGCCACCGGCGAGCGGCGGGCCCAGGTCGCGCTCAAATCGCTCGCGACGCTGTGGTTCAACACCGGGACGCTCTGCAATCTGACCTGCGGGCATTGCTACATCGAATCGTCGCCGAAGAATGATCGGCTGGTTTATTTGAGCGCCGCCGAGGTCGCCGAATACCTCGACGAAATAGAAGACCTCGGGCTTGGCACGAAATTGATCGCCTTCACCGGCGGCGAACCGTTCATGAACCCGGCATTGCCGGCGATGCTCGATCTCGCCCTGGCCCGCGGCTTCCGCACCCTGGTGCTGACCAACGCGATGAAGCCGATGCACAAGATGAAGCCGGCGCTGCTGAGCTTGCGCCAGCGCCATGGCGAGCGCCTCGCGATCCGGGTCTCGCTCGACCATTACGGAAGGGGCGTCCATGAGGAGGAGCGCGGCCGGCGCAGCTGGCAGCCGACGATCGAGGGGCTTTTATGGCTCGCCGCCGCCGGCTTTGCGGTGTCGGTCGCCAGCCGGCGGCTTTCGGGCGAGACCGAGGCCGAGATCCGGCGCGGCTTCGTCGGCCTGTTTCACGAGCTCGGCCTGGCGATCGATGCCGCTGACCCGCTGGCGCTGACCGTGTTTCCCGAGATGGATCCCGCCGCCGACGTGCCGGAGATCACCGAGGCGTGCTGGGGCCTCCTCGGCAAATCGCCCGAGGACGTCATGTGCGCCGGCTCGCGCATGGTGGTCAAATTCAAGGACGCGGCCCGGCCGAGCGTCATCGCCTGCACGCTCCTGCCCTACGACCCGCGCTTCGACCTCGGCCCGACCCTCGCCGGAGCGCTCGGGAAGGTGGCGCTCAACCACCCGCATTGCGCCAAATTCTGCGTCCTCGGCGGCGGCGCCTGCAGCCGCGGATAAACGCGGATGGATAGAGATCGTCCCGGCGACGGGTGGGGCGCCTACCTGGCGAATGGCGCGCCCGATTGGAGTCGCATCGCGGTGGCGGGGCATTCGCAGGGCGGCGGCATGGCGGCCTTTCTTGCCAAACGCACGAAGGTTGCGCGCGTCATCCTCTTCTCCGGCCCCGCCGATTTTGTTCTGCCCGGCCGTCAGCCGGCCCCCTGGCTCGCCGCGCCCAGCGCGACGCCAGGCGAACGCTGGTATGGGCTGTACCATCGGGAGGAGCGGCTCGCGTCCTTGCTCCAGCAGGCCTACGGCGTGCTTGGCCTGTCGCCCGACCATATCCGGGTGTTGAGCCTAGCCCCCGGCGGGACGGCCGGGGTCGGCGGATTTCCCGACGCCTATCACGTCAGCGTGGTTGCCGACCGGCTGACCCCGAGGGCATCAGACGGCAGCCCGGCCTATGCCGCCGATTGGGCATTTCTGCTCGGCGGCGGCCGCTAGACGATACCGCGCCAAACCCGGGATAAATTTCGCGCAACCTGCAATGGATCTTCACCGCCGTTTCACTGTTCTGGATTATCATAACCGTTAGTTACACGGGAGAGGGCGATGCGAGCATTTCACGCGATCGGTGCTGCTGCGTTGCTGATGGCTTGGGCGATCCCGGTATCGAGCCATGCCGATGGCCCGCCCGGAGCCAGCACGGCGGTTTCGGCGCCGGAACCCGGCTGCCGTTGTCCGCCGCGCCACGTCTGGCGCCCGCACCGGCTTGTGCGCGGCTACGCCTGGCATCGCCGGCACTGGCGGCCCGTGCCGATCGCCGTGGCACGATGGCCGGCATACAATCCGCCGCTTCCGAGCCCCTATGACAGCGCCTACGACCGGGTGCACACGCAATACATGCACGCCCGGGAATGGGGCGGCGAGTATCTGATCGAACCGGACTATGTGCCGAGGCCGCCGCTCCCCGGGCTCCCGCGCTTCCTGACTGCCGCAGGCGGCGGGGTCTTCGAGTACGACATCATCGCCGGCGGGTATGTGCAGCTCGCCCAAAGGGACGTGCCGCGCGCCCTCCCCGTTGCGGTCCCGTACCCGCTGCCTCCCCGCTGATAAAGTCAGGCCGGATCGCCGGTATCGGGGGTGAGGCCGGCGCTGCGGATCCCATAGACGGCGCAGATCTCGTCCTTGTCGGAGGTGTCGCCGCTGATCCCGACCGCGCCGATGATGTCGCCAGCGGCGTCGCGGATCAGGACGCCGCCCGGCGCCGGGACCACCCGCCCGCCCGAAGCGGCCATCAGTGCTTGGAGAAACACCCCGCCGGCGGCGGCGCGGCGGGCGAATTCACGCCCGCCGAAGCCCATACCGAGGGTCCCCCAGGCCTTGCCGGTGGCGATCTCGGTGCGCAGGATGCCGGATTTGTCCTCGCGCTTCATCGCCACCAAGTGGCCGCCGGCGTCGAGCACGACGACGGTCAGCGGGTGCAGCGTCAATTCGCGGCCCTTTTCGAGCGCCTTGTCGACGATCGTCGAGGCCTGATCGAGGGTCAGTACGGTCATGTGTGGGCCACCTTCTCTCCAACCGCGGAACGCAGGCTCCCGGGCTCGCGCGATATCGCGACCGGATGCCCGTCGCGTCGCCACCAGTCAAGTCCGCCGAGCAGCTCTTTGGCCTGCAACCCCAGGAGCGCGAGCCTGTAGGCGCCTTTGGTCGACGCATTGCAGCCGATGCCGTCGCAATAGACCACGTAGATCTTGCGGCGATCGAACTGCTCCGCGGCTTCGGCCGTCATCTCGCGGTGCGGGAGACTGACCGCGCCCGGAATGTGCCCATCGGCATAAGCCTCCCTGGAGCGAGCGTCGATCACGATGATGTCAGGGTGGCCCGATTTGAGGTCCACGGAGAGATCCCAGGAATCGGTGTGAAACCGAAGCTTGTCGGCCATCACCGACGCCGTTTCCGAGGGCTCCGGTGCACCGTATTCGAGCACGGCACTATTCATCTCGGCCATGATCACCCCGTTACGGACCGTTCACGGCGTAGGCCAACGGTATCACAGACGACCTGTGAAACGATAAGATGCCGGTGAATGCCGAAAGAGATCATCGGTTACGACGAACATGGATCGCCGATATGATGATGATCGACACTTCCGCTGGGAGCGCGGCGCATGAAGCGCATCAAAGATGCCTGGCTTATTCAGATTGATATCACAAATGCATGTCATCTCAGATGCGCCCATTGTACGCGCGCCGTCCCGCACGTTAGGCGGCCGTATTTTGCCGATCTCGAATTTGTGGAGAAAGCGCTGCAATCATTGAAAGGTTGGCGACGCGGGGTCGGGTGTATGGGTGGCGAGCCAACCATGCATCCGCAGTTCGCCGAGATCTGCGGCTTGTACAAGAAATATTTTCCGAAATCGCAGCGCGGTTTATTCACCGCAGGTGGTAAATTCTATGAGAAGCACAAGGAACTGATCGACGATACATTCGGGATAATTCTCTACAACAATCACAATACAGCCGGGGTCCATCAGCCAATTCTTGTTGCGTCGGAGGATGTTATCAAAGACGAGAAACTCCGCAACGAATTGATTGACAAATGCTGGTTGCAGACACTCTGGTCTCCCTCGATAACACCAAGGGGCGCATTTTTTTGTGAAGTTGCCGGCACGATTGATAATCTTTTCGATGGTCCAGGGGGTTTTCCCATCGAACCGGGCTGGTGGCAGCAGGGCCTTGCGGGGTGTCGGGGACAGCGTGACGAGTTCTGTCGATCGTGCAGCGCGGCAATTCCGATGGAGCAGCAGCCAACCGACCTGCCGTTCGATTACGTGTCTCCCTCGAATGCCGAACGTTTGAAAGCCGCTGGATCTCCGCTCATGAAAAGCGGGAAATATAAAATATTTGAGGAGCAATATACCCGTAAAGACATTAAGAGGCTGCGGAAATCGAAAACAACTAACAAAACACCGCATGCCCATGACGAGAAATCGGCCACGAATTATTGGTTCAGATGCGAAGATAAAAAGTATTTCTTGATATATTATTATGATCGTCTGAGACTCATGCTGGGCCTTAATTAGAGTGAATGCGGTCGTTCAAGCGGGTCCCTAGCCCGCCAGCGAACAGGACTCGCCATGCGTTCTAGAACGATCAGCATCGTGATTCCGACCCGCAACAAGTGTCGTTCGCTGATGAGGACTTTGGCGAGCCTCGAACGAATCGACCCGGCCGACACCGAGTTCGAAGTGATCGTCGTGGACGATGCCTCGAACGACGAGACCGACCGCTGGCTCGGAAGCTATCGACCCGGTTTCCCCCTTCAGCGGCTTCGCAATGTCCGGCAGCATGGACCGGCTTCTGCGAGGAACCGCGGCTCCCGTCGGGCGAGCGGCGAGATCCTGCTCTTCCTCGATGACGATATGGAGTGCGATCCGGAACTGGTCGAAGCCCACATGACTTATCACCGATGCGGCGAGGACGTGGCGGTCGTCGGGCGTACGCTCTACCACCCCGAGCTGAGGCGAAGCGCTCTAACGCGATACTTCGATGCACAGCACCTGCGACAGGCGTCCTCGCTGTGCCCGCCGGCTCGCTTCGCTTCGAACAACCTGTCGCTATCGAGATCCTTGTTCGAACGCGTGGGGCTCTTCGACGAGGCGTTCACCTGCGTCGGGCTCGAGGACGTGGAACTGGGCATGCGGCTTGCGCGGATTCCCGGCTGCGTGCTCAGGTATGAGCGGCGGGCGTGCGCCTATCATTACCACGACCAGTCGCTTCGCGACTACATGAGGAAGGTGGAGGCTGCGGGTACCAGAAACCTGGGGGTTCTCGCATCCAAATGCCCGGCGGAACTCGGTACCGGAGCGCTCTCCTGGCTCGTGTCGGGGCCGCGGGACGGCTGGGTAAAGACGTCCGCGCGCGCACTGCTATCCATACCGGGTATCGCGCGCGTATTGATCCCCCTCGCGGAGGTGGCGCCCGGGGACATGCTCAACCGCCTCCTGGTCAAGTACCTGCTCGCGTCGTCGATGCTGCGCGGCTATCGGCGCTCGCGCGCAGGCCTCCCCAGATCCCTTGCCATGGACGGCTCGAGTATGGCCGAAGATCTCACTGTCCTGATTGCCAACCTCGGTCGGCTGGAGCACCTGCGCCCCTGCCTCAAGTCGCTCTTCGACACCGCTGGCGGCGAAACGTCGTTCCGGGTGATCGTCGGCTTCAATTTCCCGGGTGAAAACGATAACCCGCGCGCGCTTGCAAGTGAGTTCCCCCAGGTGGAGCAGTTGCGGGCGCCGGCGAAGCTCGGCTATTGCCGCGCATACAATCAGCTGATGGCACACAGCACCGGCCGCTATGCCCTGCTGCTGGACGACGATACCGTCCTGCGTCCCGGCACCATCGACGGCATGGTGCGCTTCATGGACTCGCACCCCGAGGTTGGGATCGCCGGATGCCGAACCGTCAACCCGGACGGCAGTTATCAGAAGACGACCGCGCTGATGTTCAGCATGGCGACGGAAATGACCAACGCGTTGCGCCCAGCCGCTTTCTGGGACGACGGCATCGATGAATCGGTCACCACCTGGAAACCGGTCGGCTGGCTGAACGCTCATTTTTTGATCGTGCGGGCAGAGGTGATCAAAGAGGTCGGCGTGCTCGACGAGTATTTCTACACATTCCAATGCGAGGCCGATTGGTGCCTGCGCATCCGCCGTGCCGGCTGGCAGGTCGCCTACGTCCCCGAATTCGAGATCATGCACATCGGCGGGGCGCACAGCGTGGCGTCGAGCGTGAAAAGCTATAGCAATCTGATCCGGGGGCACATCAACCGTTACTATTTCATGCGCAAGCACTATGGCAACGCCGCGGTTCACCTGTTTCGGCTCATCATGACGTTCGGAGCCACGGTCCGCCTGCTGAAATACGTCGCCGTGTGGCTCGTCAGTCCGGACCGTCGGCCGGAAGCCGGACCCAAGGTCGCGGCCTACGGGAAGATCGTGCTGCTTGGCGCCGCTTCCCATCCCGAGGACCTGCCGGACGACCTGCGGCGCGAAAGTTCGGATATCGATTTTGTTCCGGCGCGGCACCCCGATGTGCAAGATCCCGGCTGGGGTTGGGGGCAGCATCGATGACCTCATCGCGCTTCTCAGCGCTCGCCGATGCTGATCTAATGCGCCGGGTACTCGATCGGTGCTGCTGAGCGAGAATAGTTGAGGGGGGAATACCGGCATGGTGGCGAGGCCCGCGCGCAATCGGATCGCGCCACCGGCGGGGTTGCGCCTCCCGTCCGTGCGGCACCGTTAGTCTCCTCCCCGCCGATGGTCGTTTCGCTCGATCTCCTGGTCAACGCGATTGTCGCCGGCATCCTGCTCGGCGGCTTCTACGCCGCGGTGACGGTCGGCGTCACGATCTCCTTCGGCATGCTCGACATCGCCAACATCGCCCAGCCGGCCTTCATCCTGCTCGGCTCCTACGCGGCCTATATCGTTACCGCCTATGTCAAGATCGACCCGATCCTGGTCGGCTTCATCATGACCCCGGTGTTCTACGTAATCGGGATGGCGACCTACCGGCTTTACTACCATGCGTTCGAGAGCCGCGGTGAGCAGGCGATTCAGGGCCTGGCGTTCTTCTTTGGCGTCCTCTTTGTCGGCGAGGTGTCGCTGGTCCTGGTCTTCGGCGTCGATTACCGCTTTGTCGAGGCGCCCTATATCGGCCCGAGCCTCCATCTCGGGATCTTTGATCTTCCATTGCGCATGCTGGTCCCGTGCGTCGTCTCGCTGGTCATGGTCGGAGTGCTGCAGCTTTATCTGACGCGCAGCTTCATCGGCCGGGCCATCCTCGCGGTGTCGCAGGACGGGCTGGCCCTGCAGCTGATGGCGGCCAGCCCGATGCGGATCAAGCAGATCGCGTTTGGCATATCGGTCGCGACCTGCGCGCTGGCCGGCACGTTTCTGATCATCATCCAGCCGGTCGAGCCATCGATCGGCCGGGACTATATCGGCCGCATCTTCGCGATCTGCGTGCTCGGCGGCATGACGAGCGTTCCCGGCATGGTTGCCGCGTCGTTGCTCATCGGGGTTGTCGAGAGCATCACGGCGACGTTTTATGGCCCGTCCTGGGCTCCGGCGGTCGCATTCGGCTTCCTCTTGGCGACATTGGCCGTGCGCCCGGCCGGCCTCATGGGCCGCTAGCGATGCGCGCCGGAACCTTCTGGATCGCCGCCGCCGCGGTCGGCCTCGCCGTGCTGGGGCTGACGCGGGGCCCCATCATCAGCGAGTATTTCGGCTACGTCGAGTATTTCCTCTTCGGTGGCTCCGGCGACTATTTCTTCTTCAGCGCTTACGTCGTGTTACAATACATCGTCTTGTCGAGCGCCTGGAACATCCTCGGCGGCTACACCGGCTACATCAATTTTGGGACCGGCGCGTTCTTCGCGATGGGCGCCTACAGCTCGGTGGTATTGCACAAGATGCCGGCGCTGACGCAGGCATGGTTCGGGATTTCGACCCCGGCGGTCCCGCTGCCCGTCATGATCCTGGTCGGCGGCATCGTCTCGGGCATCGTCGGGCTCGGCACCGGTTACCTGACGCTGCGCCTGCGCGGCGTGTTTTTTGCGATCGCGACCCTGGCGCTGGCGATCGTCGTGCAGACGCTGATCGTCAATTGGGACTATGTCGGCGGCTCCCGCGGCACCTACATCATCCGACCGGCGTTGGCGCCGCTCGGCGGCGATTACATCCAGTACCTCTATACGCTGATGCTCGTGCTGGCGGTGATCTCGGTCGGCATCGCGCGGACCATCGAGCGCTCGACGCTCGGCTTCGGCTTTGCCGCGATCCGCGACGACGAGCTGGCGGCCGAGGCGGCCGGGGTGCCGACGCTGCGGCTGAAGCTGATCGCCACGACGCTGAGCGGGGCGCTGATGGGCATGGCCGGGGCGCCTCTGCCCTATTACATCACCTATCTCGACCCGGCATCGAGCTTCAACCTCGCCTACGCGGTCAACAGCGTGGCGATGCCGGTGATCGGCGGCATGACCAGCTGGATCGGCCCACTGCTCGGCGCGCTGCTGCTCGGTACGATCCAGCAGCGCCTCACGGTGACGCACCTGGTGGACAACCCGGCCGTAAATCTGTTGGTCGTCGGATTGCTGCTGATTTTCTTCGTCATCGCGGCGCCGAACGGCATCGTCGGGCTGGTCAAGGCGCGGCGGCGCAAGCGGGCCGGCGCCATCGAAGCCCTCGCTCAGCAGAGGACGGCTTGAGCGAGCGCCCGCTCCTCTTGGTCGACGGCCTCGGCAAGCGGTTCGGCGGGTTTGTGGCGCTCGACAACATCGAGCTCAGCGTCGCCTCCGGCGAGCGGCTCGGCCTCATCGGCCCGAACGGCTCGGGCAAGAGCACGCTCGTCAACTGCCTGTGCGGCACATTGCACAACGAGACCGGCAGCGTCCTCTTCGACGGGCAAAAGCTCGATGGCCTGATCGCGCATCAGCGCACCCGGCTCGGGTTGGCGCGCAGCTTTCAGCTGCCGAAGCCATTCCACACCCTCAATCTGGTCGACAATCTGCGGGTCCCGCTGATCTACACCGTCAACGCGCGCTCAGGACCCCGGCTGTCGCTCGCCCAGGTCGAGACCCGCTGCCACGAGCTGCTGCGCCAGGTCGGGCTGGCCGACAAGGCGCGCCGTCTGCCGCGCGACCTGACCCAGGTCGAGATGCGCAAGCTGGAGCTGGCCCGCGCCGTCGCCACCCAGCCGCGCCTGTTGTTTGCCGACGAGGCGATGGCCGGGCTGTCGCACGCCGAGATCGAGGAGATCATCGCCGTTCTGCTGCGGCTAAACGAGGAGGGCATCACGATCGTCCTGATCGAGCACATCATGCGCGCGGTGATGAGCTTCTCGACCCGGCTCGTCGTGCTGGTCGCCGGCGAGAAGATCGCCGACGGCCTGCCGCAGGACGTCGTCCGCAACCCCGAGGTCGAGAGGGCCTATCTTGGCGAATAGCCTCACCGTCAGCGGCCCCTCTACTTCCCCCTCTCCCCCGCCGGCCGGGGGAGAGGGAGGGGTGAGGGGGCCGCGCAGCCAGAAAAAGCGCGGCAGGTGTCGGTCGTCCAGGGGTACGCTGAGCCTGAGGCAGGCACCCCCCGCACCCTCCCCTCTCCCCCCGCTGACGGGGGGAGAGGAAAAATTTGGGTGCGGCGGGACCGCCAGGGTGCGATCGCCTCCTCGTGCGCCGAAAATCGGAGCCTATCTTGGCGAATAGCCTCACCGTCAGCGGGTTGAACGCGGGCTATGGCGCGGTGCGGGTGCTCGAGGACATCTCGCTCTCCGTCTCGCATGCCGAGACGGTGGTCCTCCTCGGCACCAACGGCAACGGCAAGAGCACCTTGATGAAATGCATCATGGGCATGGTGCGCCCGAGCTCGGGCATCATCGTCGCCGAGATCGACGGCAAGCGGCATGACCTGGTGGGCTGCACCACCGAGGCGATCGTCGATCTCGGGATCACCCTGGTGCCCGAGGGGCGGCGTCTCTTCCCCAAGCTCACGGTCGAGGAGAATTTGCTGCTCGGCGCGTTCCGCCCGACCGCGCGCAGCGCGATCGCCGCCAACCTCGAATCCTCCTACACGACCTTCCCGGCGCTGCGCGAGCGGCGGCGCCAGCTTGCCGGGAGCCTCAGTGGCGGCGAGCAGCAGATGCTGGCGCTCGCCCGCGCACTGATGTCGGCGCCGCGCATCCTGTTGATCGACGAGCCGTCGGTCGGGCTCGCGCCCATTCTGGTCAGCCGCACAATCGACAAGATCAAGGAGCTGAAGGACCGCTTCGAGCTGACCGTGCTGATGGCCGAGCAGAATTTCAACCAGGCCGTCCGCATCGCCGATCGCGGCTATGTCATCGTGCACGGCCAGATCGCCTTCGAGGGCCGCAGCACCGACGAGCTCAACAACAACGAGCTGGTCCGCAAATTTTATCTCGGGCTTTGAGTCAGCACGGCTTTGTTCGTTGAAGCTGGCTACCGATGCGCACTATATCCGGTACCAGGTTTCTCACCACCGAGGCCAGTTATGGCGACAGCAAAGCTCTGCGTCACGACAGCCGGCGAGCTGGTGCGCAAGTTTTCTCATTACAGCGAGATCGCGCAGGATGCGCCGGTGGTCATCACAAAAAACGGGCTCCCCCGCAACGTGCTGATCTCGATCGAAGAATTTGAGCGCCTGAGGACGAGAGATCAGCAGGCGTTTCTCGCCGCCGATACGCCAGAACAGTTTCTCGCGGATATCGAGGCTCTCGCAGCGGGCGAGGACCGTTGAACCTGGCCCCGCCGGAGCGGGGTTCGGTCATTCGCTACGAATATCTTTGGGCCGATGAAAATGCAGCGGGCCAGGAAGAAGGTCGGAAGGATCGCCCGGCTCTGGTGCTTGCCCTGTCGGTAAACGAGCAGCACGGAACGAACCGGGTGCTCATCGTCGCAATCACCCACAGCCCGAGGACGGATCCCCACGACGCGGTCCTGATACCGCGCGAGGTCAAGCTCCGCCTCGGTCTCGATGACGCTCCGGCATGGATCGTAACCACCGAAGCGAACGCGTTTCCTGGCCAGGCCCCGATATTCGTCCAATCCCCGGACGTCGCCCGCGGACGGTAGTTTACGGGCGCGCTCCGGACAGCCTGCTCCAGGTTGCCCGCTCCTTTCTCGCCAATCGCGAGCGGCAGCGGAATCGGCTCGTCCGACGCACGGAGTAGCCGTCTTTACAATCGTACCTGCGCGTACCGGAGCACCTCTCCGAAATGGCGGTAGAATAAATTGTTGCTCGGCACGTTGGCGGGAGGGAATCTACATGAGCAGGGCCGGGATCATCGAAACGAGGGTCGTGTGCGTATTGCTGCTGGCGCTTGCCGGGCCCGCCGCGGCTCAGGATCCGGCATCCGCGTTTCGTCAGTTGAACGACACGGCTATCGCGATCTACCAGGACGCCAAAAATCGCTTTCTCGACCAGGCGGACCCTGTCGTGATCGCCGGCTTCGACGGGGTCCTGATCAGGCACCATCGCACCGAGAGGCGGGTCGGCCAGACCCCTCCTGCCAATCAACTGCTGAAAACCATCGACCACGCACCGCGCAGCCTGTGGGCCGCGATCCGCCCGGCAAGCGAGGGGCTGGATCGCCAGGAGGCATGGCGCGGCAAGCTTGCCGAGCTTCGCTCGCGCATCGCGACCGTGCTGGACGCACTGCCGGAGGCCGGCTTGTCGCAAGCTGCGGCCAAGCGCGGCGAACACACGCTACGCAGCTCGCTTACGTTGATCGAACGCTATCTGGCGCAGGGGCTTCCCACCCACGACCAGCTGCAGCGCGACATGAGGGCGTTCGCTCCGGCATTACTGGCGGATGCCAGCGAGGCGGCGGCCGCACAGATCGACGCGATCGACCGCGACGTCCGCCCGTGGTGGGGCGCGCTCAGCCCCGCCGAGCGCGAGCGCACCTTCGTTGTGGTGCTTGGCGCCAAGACACCGCGCGTCGGGAGTTTGGCTTATACCTATTTCGTCAATCTGCTCGCCGCCGCCGAGGATGGACATCGGGTGGTCTACGCCGAGAGCGTGTTCGACGAGAAGGGAGCGGACTCCATCCTGGCGACATTGCTGACCGATCGGCGCCTGTCGGTCGATTTCTTTGCCGACGAGCGTCGCATGGAGCGCGATCTCCTTGCCGACGGCGCCGAAGCGCGCGTGCTGCAGCTGTTCGGACGGCTCGGAGTGCCCTGAACGACGGTTCGGTCAGGCCGCACGCTCGCTGAAGGTGCAGCCTTCACCGCACGAGCCACGGCGCACCAGGACCCGGTCGAGACCGGGCAGTTCATCGTGCAGCCGGTCCCAGATCCAGCGAGAGATGTTCTCGAGCGTCGGCACCTCGAGCCCCTCGATGTCGTTGAGGTAATTGTGGTCGAGCTCGCGCCGCAGCTTGACGATCTGCCGCTCTATCGCGGCGAAATCGCACAGCCAATGCTTGTCCTGGTCCTTTTCGCCCTTCAGGAATAGCTCGACCCTGAAAGAGTGGCCGTGCAGCCTGGCGTAAGGGTGGCCGGCGGCCACGTTGACCGCCAGGTGATGTGCTGCTTCGAAGGAGAATTCCTTAAAGATTTCGTACATATTCTGCCTCTGCGCCCAACCGGGGCACAATTTCATGCTGCGATCCTAGGGGAAACACGGTAAACGCCCGCTTAAGAACCCGTCCAGTCCTATTAAATATTTCTTTACGACATTCCGGCAAATTTGAGGGGCAAACATTTCGTATTGCGCGAGGTAGGCAATGATATCGGCCGTGCGGCCCTTGGTTGCGCCATTGTTTGGCGCTTTCGCGCTTTTGGCGGCACACCTTGCCGGGGCAGCGTCCCTGCCGGAACCGGCCGACAAGCCAATCCTGACCGTGACCGGGAAGATCAGCGTCACCAACAAGGATGGGGCGGCCCAATTCGACCGTGCAATGCTCGAAGCGCTCGGCGAGACCTCGTTCTCGACCAGCACGCCGTGGTATGACGGGCCCCACAAGTTCGAAGGTGTGCCGCTCGCTAAGCTGTTGGATGCTGTCGGGGCCTCGGGCGACCACGTCGTCGCGACCGCACTCAACGATTACAGCACCAATATCCCGGTCGAAGACGCCCGCAAGTTTGGGGTGATCCTCGCGCTGAAGCGCGATGGCGCATATATGCCGGTGAGCGACAAGGGTCCGATCTTTATTGTATATCCCTTCGACAGCAATCCGGAGCTGAAGGCGCAAGTATATTACAAGCGGTCGGCCTGGCAGGTGGCCAGGATCGAGGTAAAATAGCTGCCCTGTCGCTGATCCACCGCTCGCCGGCCGATCAGCGCTTCTCCTTCGAGCGGCGAGTGTGATCGTGAATCCGCTTCAAGTCATAAAGAGCACGCTGGCTATCAGCATCGTAATCTTCACGGTGGCGGGAATCAGCGTGTCCTTTGCGGTGTTTGATCGCCAGAAGGCGCTGCGCGAGGTAGCGCGCTATAACATGGTCTGGGCCGTTAGCCAGTCGACTGCGGAGTTCTACCGTTTCGAGCAGCGCGTCGCTGCCTATGCCGTCCCTGGCAGCGCCGTCGACAAGGACGAAGTCCAGCTCCGCTTCGACATTCTGCGCAATCGTCTCGAAGTCCTCCGCCACGGCGATGTCCGGGAGTTCACCGAAGCCAAACCCGATCAGCGCGAAACCGTCGAGGCTTTCGGACGCTTGCTGAGCGAGCTCGAACCGCTGATGCAGTCGATCGATCGTCCGGGTACGATCGCGCGCATACTCGCCGCACTGAAGCCCTTTGAAGGCAAGCTGGCGGGGCTAGCGGCCGGAGCGAACGAATATGGCAGCGATCTGACTGGCACGGACCAGCAGCGGCTGCTGCAACTGCACTGGCTTTTCTCAGGCATCGCCGCCGCTTTGGTGGTGTGCGGTCTCGCCTTCATTATCCTCCTGTTCTTCCAGAACCGGCTCCTGGCGAAAGCGTATGAAGAGCTGACTGGGTTGGCCGACGAGTTGCGGGCCGCGAAGGACGCCGCCGATGCGGCGAGCGAAGCAAAATCCCGGTTCCTTGCAACGATCAGCCATGAGTTGCGCACGCCGCTCAATGCCGTGATCGGCTTCAGCCAAATCATCGCGGAAGAGACCTTTGGGCCGGTGGGCCAGACGGCGTACCGCGAATATGCGACCGATATCCTGCACAGCGGCCAGCACATGCTGGAGCTGGTCGACGATATCCTGATCATGGCCAGGCTCGACGCCGGGCGATACGAGCTGGATCTGGTGCGCTTGGAACTGCGCGAGACCGTCGACAGAACCGTCACCATGTTCCGCGGCACCAAGCAGGCGGGAGGCCACTCGATCACCGTCGATCCGGACGCGCCTTGGCCGTGGATCGAGGCCGATGAGCGCGCGCTCCGCCAGATGCTGCTCAATCTGCTGTCGAACGCGGCAAAGTTCAGCGAGCCCGATACGCCGATCGAAGTGCAGTGCCGGTTCTCGCCCGACGGGGAAGTCGTGCTCACCGTCGCCGATCGCGGGATCGGCATGACGTCGCACGAGGCGGAACAGGTGGTCAGCGCCTTCTATCAGGCGGACAGCCGGATCGCCCGCAGATACGAGGGGACCGGCCTCGGGCTCAGCATCGTGTCAGGATTGATGGGCTGTCATGGCGGACGGCTGACGATCGACAGCGAGCCGGGTCGCGGTTCCCGGATCTCGCTGATCTTCCCGGCGAGGTTGGTCCGCGCCCCGGACCTCATCAAGGTTGCCTGACGGCGAACCTCCTCTAAAACTCCACCGAGAACCCGCCATCGACGGGGATCGCCGCTCCGGTCACGAAATCCGAGGCCGGCGCGGCGAGAAACACAGCGATGCCCGCCAAATCCTCCGGTTCGCCCCAGCGGCCGGCCGGCGTGCGGCGCAGGACGCGCTCGTGCAGCCCCGCCATCTGGCGGCGCGCGGCCTGGGTCAGCTCGGTGTCGATCCAGCCCGGCAACACGGCATTGACCTGGATGTTGTCCATGGCCCAGGCATTGGCCAGCGACTTGGTCATCTGCACCAGCCCGCCCTTGCTCGCGGCATAGGCCGCGGCATAGGCCGCACCGAAGATCGAATACATCGAGCCGATATTGATGATCTTGCCGCCGCCGCCCTGTTTCATTGGCGCGTAAGCCGCCTGGGCGCAGGCAAAGGCGCCGGTCAGGTTGATGTCGAGTACGGCCTGCCATTCCGCGATCGCATAATCCTGCGGCGGCTTGCGGATCGACATACCGGCATTGTTGACGAGGATGTCGAGGCGGCCAAAGCGACCCACGGTCTGCCGCATCACCGCATGGCACGAGGCGGGGTCGCCGACATCGAGCGCGATAAAGACGCTCGGCGCGCCGAGTGCCGTCAATGCCGCGACCGCCGCCTCGGATTTGTCGCGATTGCGCGCCGCGACGACAACCGCCGCGCCGGCCGCCGCGAGGCCCCGCGCCATGCCGAGCCCGATCCCGCCATTGCCGCCGGTGACGACCGCGACTCGCCCGGAAAGGTCGAAGAGATCCATCTCAGCACCACCCGTCGCCCGTTGGCCTCATCTGAGCATCCGAGCGGCGCCCGGCGCAAACGGTATGACGGAAGAGCGCGGACAGGCAGAGCACCGGTGTTATCATCGGGGGTCCACCGCGGCGTCGAGGGGAAACAATTCCAAGACCGGGTAGCGCGGCGCGAGATCATTGAATGCCTCGACCGCCGATCCCCTTCGAACGGGAAAAAAGCGCTGCACCTCGCCGGCGTAGCGGTCGAGATAGGCTTTGAGGATCGGCGGGCGCAGGCTCGGGGGAAGTTCGCGTACGCTATAGCGCCGGCGGCGCAGCGCCTGGGCGAGCACGACTTCGCCGGCGGCGCCGGCATTTCGGACCCAGTTGGAATTGCCGCGGGCGCATACCAGATAGCGCCGTCCGTCGAGGTCGAGCAGATCCACCGGCAGCGAAATCGTCCTGCCACTCTTTCTCCCACGGACTTCGAGAACATAGAAATGCCCGCGGATCAGGCCGATCCAGACAAGGAACCCCAGCGCCCGACCGGCGAGGCGTTCGAAACCGCCCGGTCTGAGGTAGCCTGGGGTATCCCCAGCCATCAACCTTTCGCTGTCCTCGGGTGTTTCACGGCGCCCGGGTCGGGCCGACCAGGGTCGCCCCGCCGTCGACGACGAGGGTCTGGCCGGTGATGTAGCGCGCCTCTTCCGACAACAGAAACCGGACGGCATGGCCGATGTCCCAGCCGAGCCCCTCGATGCCGAGCACCGAGGCTTTGCGCCGGGCCTCGCGGCCGGCCGCGCTCATCTGCCCGGTGTACATACGCGGGGTGTAGATCGGGCCGGGCGCGACACAGTTGACGCGGATGCCGTCGGCGCCGTGATCGACCGCCATCGCCCGGGTCAGCGCGATGACCGCGCCCTTCGAGGTCGAATAGGCGGTCAGCCCGCGCGGTCGCAGGGCCGAGATCGACGACACGTTGACGATGGCGCCGCCGCCCGCGGTCTCGATCATCGCCGGGATCGCGCAGCGTGAGACCAGGAACATGCTGTCGACATTGACCTGCATGATCCGGCGCCAATCCGCGACCGCGGTATCGACGACCGTGCCGCGCCCGCCGATCCCGACATTGTTGTCGAGGAGGTCGAGCCGGCCGAACCGGGCGAGCGCGGCATCGACGATCGCGCGGCATTGCCCCTCGTCGGTCACGTCGGCGACGAACGGCGCGGCGACGCCGCCCTCTCGCGCGATCATCGCGACGGTCTGCTCGGCGGCGTCGGGCACGATATCGACGACCAGCACGCGAGCGCCGGCGCGCGCCAGGAGGATCGCCGCGGCGCGGCCATTGCCGATGCCGTCATCGGGCGCGCCGCCGCCGGTGACGATCGCCGCCTTGCCGGCCAGACCCAGATCATCGACGGGAGATTGCGGATCGCTCATGACCGGCCTCACTGCGGTGGAAGCGAACGATAACCTCCAGCGGATCGGAGCGCCACGCTGCCCGCTATGGCGAGCACGACCCAGGTCGCTCGGCGCCGTGACGGTCGCATGCCCGTGAGAAAATTTCTGATCCGTGCGACACTGCGGACATGCCACGGCTCAAGATCAGCATCGTATTCGAATCCGGCGCTCGGATCGGGCCGGGTAAGGCAGCGCTGCTCGAAAGCATCCGGGACACGGGCTCGATATCAGGCGCCGCGCGCGATATGGGGATGTCCTACAAGCGCGCGTGGCTGCTGCTCGACAGCATGAACCGGGCATTCACCGGACCGGTCGTGACCGCCGCGCCCGGCGGCACACATGGCGGTGGCGCTAGTCTGACGGCGTTTGGGGCTGAACTCCTTGAACGCTATCGACGTATCGAGAAAGAAGCGGCCACCCTGGCTCACGAGGATGTCGCGGCACTCGCCCGGCGAGCGCACCCCGACGCCGGCCCGAGAATCTGAAACGCAGCCACTCGATGTCTTTCTATCTCTGCGTCTAATTCGCTATGGTGTAATGGCCATAGCGGTATTAGAGCGACAGGAATGGAGAGAACGAGCGCCCCGGCGCTTAACGGTTTCGCGGCGCTTGGGTGGCGGACGAGCGCGCTTGCGCTTGGGGCGGCGTTGGTTATCGGCGGCGTGGGCGGTCTGATCGGTCTTGGCGGCGGCGAGTTTCGCTTGCCGATTCTCGTCGGTCTGATCGGCTTTACCGCGCGCGCGGCCGTGCCGATGAACCAGCTTTTGAGTCTGATAACGCTGGTCACGGCGCTACTCGTGCGATGGCAGACCGGGTCGCTCGTGGGTGTCGGGGTGCTCGCTCCCGCGATCGTGGCGCTCGGCGTGGGGGGTATGACCGCCGCATGGTATGGCGTGCGGCTGCTGGCGTGGGTATCCGATCATGGCCTTGAGCGCGCCATCGCGATCCTGCTCATGGCGATCGGTCTGGTGCTGATCGGCGAGCGGTTCCTGCCTGGGGGTCTCCCAGCGCTCGTGCCTGCCGAACCGGGCTGGCAGATCGTCGCCGGCATCATCCTTGGGGCGTGCATCGGGACGGCGAGCACGTTCCTCGGGGTCGCCGGTGGCGAACTCCTGATCCCGGCGCTGGTCTTTGTCTTCGGCGCGGATATCCACACGGCCGGCAGCGCCGTGCTGTTCGTGTCGATACCGACGGTGTGTGTGGGCCTGCTGCGCTATCGTCGCATGGGCCTCTTGCCGAGCCGAGACACGCTCCTCCGCGTCGGCCTGCCGATGGGTGCGGAAAGCCTGGTGGGCGCGGCAGCGGGCGGCGTTTTCGCCGGTTCCGCGTCGGCGCAAATGCTTAAACTGCTGCTCGGGGTTATCCTGATCGCCGCCGCGCTGAAGGCGTTCTGGCGCCGGGATCGGGCATAACGATTCAACGTTGAGGCACCGCATGCGCCGGGTCGCGATTGTTACCGCGTTTGCCTTCATTGCGATGGCGCTTACCCAATTCGGGTCGCCGTCGCATGCCGAAGCGCGTCCGGTGCTGGTGTTTGCAGCCGCCAGTCTCAAGACCGCGCTCGACGCGATCGCCGTCGCATGGCGCCGCGAGACTGGGCAAGAGGCGACGATCTCCTATGCGGCGAGCCCGACCTTGGCGAAGCAGATCGAGAGTGGTGCCCCGGCCGACATGTTCATCTCGGCCGATCTTGACTGGATGAACTACCTGGAACAACACAAGCTGATCGATCCAGAAACCCGGATCGATCTGCTCGGCAACAGCCTGGTGCTGATCGCGCCGGCGGACAGCGCGGCGCGCGCGACGATCGCCACCGGCTTTCCGCTGGCCGCGCTGCTCGGCGATGGGCGTCTCGCGATCGCCGATCCGGCCTCCGTGCCGGCCGGCAAATACGGCAGGGTCGCGCTCGAACGGCTCGGCGTATGGAGTTCGGTCGAGCACCGGATCGCCGCGGCCGAGAATGTCCGCGCCGCGCTTTTGCTGGTGGCGCGGGGCGAAGCACCGCTCGGCATCGTCTACCAGACCGATGCCACCGCCGAACCTGGGGTCCGGATCGTCGACACCTTTCCCCCCGACAGCCATCCGCCGATCGTCTACCCGATGGCGCTGACCCGCGCCGCTGGCCCCGAGGCCCGCGCCTTCGCCGCCTATTTGCGCGGCCCCACTGCCTGCGCTTTGTTCGAGGCGCAGGGCTTTACCGTGCTCGACCGCGAGCGGTGACCGCGCTCCTGTCGTTTTCGCCGGAGGAGCTGACCGCGATCCGCCTGTCGTTGCGGGTCGCCTTCTGGGCAATGCTGTGCAGCCTGCCGGTCGGGGTGGCGATGGCGTTGCTGCTGGCGCGCGGGCATTTCTGGGGCAAGTCGCTATTGAACGCGGTTGTGCATCTGCCGCTGGTGATGCCGCCCGTCGTCACCGGTTATCTCCTCTTGCTGCTGTTCGGCCGCAAGGGGCCGCTCGGGCGACTGCTCGCCGAGAGCCTCGGGATCGTCTTTGCGTTCCGCTGGACCGGCGCCGCGCTGGCCTGCGCGGTGATGGGTTTTCCGCTGATGGTGCGGTCGATGCGGCTGTCGGTCGAGGCGGTCGACCGGCGCCTCGAAGATGCCGCCGGGACGCTCGGCGCCAATGCGTTTTGGGTGTTCGCCACGATAACGCTGCCGCTGATCCTGCCGGGGATCGTCGCCGGGATGATCCTCTCATTTGCTCGCGCGCTCGGCGAGTTCGGCGCGACGATCACCTTCGTCTCGAACATCCCCGGGGAAACCCAGACGCTGCCGACCGCGATCTACACGCTGATCCAGGTCCCCGGCGGCGATCTCGCGGCGTTTCGGCTGACGCTCGTGTCGATCGCGATCTCGCTGGCCGCCCTGCTCGTCTCCGAAGTGCTGATCGAGCGGGCAACGCGCCGCGCCCAGGGGCTTTAAACAGGGGCTCTGACATGCTCAAGGTCGCGGTCGAGCACCATTTCGGCAGCTTTGTCCTGGACGCCGCGTTCGACAGCGCCGGCGGACTGACCGCCCTCTTCGGCCGCTCGGGCGCCGGCAAGACCTCGCTGATCAACGCGATCGCCGGCCTCTTGCGCCCCGAGCGCGGGCAAATCATCGTCGATGGCGAGGTCTTGACCGACACCGAGCGCGGCATCTTCGTGCCGGCCCGCCGCCGCCGCATCGGCTATGTTTTTCAGGAAGGCCGCCTCTTTCCGCATCTGAGCGTGCGGCAGAACCTGCTCTACGGACGCTGGTTCGCGCCAAAAGGCGGCCGCGCCGGCGAAGTCGACCAGGTCGTCGAGCTGCTCGGCATCGGCGCGCTGCTCCACCGGCGGCCGGCGAATTTGTCGGGCGGTGAAAAGCAGCGCGTCGCGATCGGCCGCGCGCTCTTGGCCCGCCCGCGCCTCCTGGTCATGGACGAGCCGCTGGCCTCGCTCGACGAAGCGCGCAGAAGCGAGATCCTGCCTTATATCGAGCGCCTGCGCGATGAGGCCGGCGTGCCGATCATCTATGTCAGCCATCAGGTCGCCGAAGTGGCCCGGCTCGCGACAACAATGGTCGTCCTCACCGAGGGCCGCGTCGCCGCGATCGGGCCGACCGCGGCGATCATGGGCCGGATCGATCTGTTCCCGCTGACCGGCCGTGCCGAAGCCGGCGCCATCCTCGCCACAAGGGTGGCCGGCCACGATCCCGCCTTTGGCCTGACGATCCTGCGGGCAGCTGCCGGCGAATTGCGGGTGCCACATCTCGACCTGCCGGTCGGCGCCGCGCTGCGGATCCGCATCCGCGCGCGCGACGTGATGATCGCGCTTCACCCGCCCGAGGGGTTGAGCGCGCTCAATGTGCTGCCGGGAACGGTCGCCGAGATCGGCCGCACCGATGGGCCGATCGTCGAGATGCGCCTCGATTGCGCCGGCGAAGCCTTGATCGCGCGGCTGACCCGGCGCTCGGTCGAGACCCTCGGCCTCGCCCCCGGATGCCCGGTCTATGCCGTGATCAAGAGCATCGCCTTCGACCACCACGCCTTCGCCGGCGCGGCGCCGTCATCCGGCGCGGACGCCGAGACGCGGCACGGCTAACCTGCGCGAAGGCCGCGGCGCGGAGTCGGAAGCGGAAGGGAGCGGCGACGCGCGCCCCTGAGCGGACCGTCGTCATCCACTCTGCCGGTGTCTCGTCATGCCCCCGAAGAGACGTTCAGCGTGCAGGCGCGCCGGTGTTGCGCATGGAGATCGTCGAGCGCAGCGATAACATGAACGGCATCGTCGGCCTACCGTCGCCGGCTGGCCGAGCGCAATTTCTCCTGGTTCGGGCGAAATCGCCGCCTCGCCAAGGACTTCGAGAACCTTGCCGGGCCCAGGGAGACCTTGGTTACCCTCGCCGCCATCCGGCGGCTCGCCAGGACGTCGGCTTTGAGTCAGGCTCCGACAGCTGCCAACTCCCGGAGCATACTCCGCCGTATCGGCGCGGGTGCCGCAAGCGCTATAGTGGCGGGACTGCGAGGGCGCTCACCACCAAGGGAGGGTCAAGTCATGGCGGATTACAGGGTCATATCATCGGACAATCACGTGTTTGAGCCATCGGACCTGTGGACGAGCAGAGCCGGGCCGGCGTTCAAGGACCGGGTCCCACAGCTGGTCCGCGAGTATGATGGCGATTGGTGGTACTGCGATGACCACCGGGTGATCGGGCTGAGCGCTGGGGCGCAGACAGGTATGCGGTTTGAGGCGCCGGAAAAGATGGTCCGTACCACGACCTTTGATAGAGTCCGGCGCGGTGGCTACGTTCCTGAGGAGCACCTCAAGGATATGGATGCCGATGGGGTGGATGTCAGCATTGTCTATCCCACGGTCGGTCTGCTGCTGTACAGCGTACCGGACAGTGCTCTGCTGTCGGAGATTTTTAGGGGATACAACAACTGGCTCGCCGAGTTCTCCGCCGCGGTGCCCAAACGCCTCAAGGGCATCGCCATGATCAACGTGGACGATGTGCAGGAGGGGATCAAGGAGCTGGAGCGCTGTGCCAGGATGGGGCTGGCCGGCGGCATGATCACCGTGTATCCCCCGGAGGGGAAGGGGTACGATAATCCCATGTACGAGCCCCTGTGGGCGGCGGCCCAGGATCTGGATATTCCGATTGGCATGCACATCGCGACCAACCGGCCGGGCCCAGGGCAGGATTTTGGGCTTGAGGACCGCAACCGCGTGCGCAACTCCTTTCTGGCCAACGCTGACCACTGGGTCCGGATGTCTCTTAGCGACATGATCTTCAGCGGCGTCTTTGAGCGCTATCCAAAACTCAAGGTGGGCACCGTGGAGCACGAACTGTCCTGGATTCCCCACTTCCTGGACCGCATCGACTACACGTACACCCAACGGGTCCAGCAGGAGCGCTATCGGTTTAAGGAGGCCATGCTGCCCAGCGACTATTTCCACCGCAACGTGTTTGC
>WNFD01001060.1_pt1 | contig 27472 bp, 31 predicted proteins | sample 5400491 | NCBI WGS metagenome assembly WNFD01 (sample SAMN13153343, study PRJNA577476) | soil metagenome | isolation source: 120 cm saprolite under Douglas fir tree site 2 hole 2 replicate 2 | place: USA:California | collected 2015-04-18
ACCCTTTCCAGGTGTCAACAAACCCAAAGCGACGCGGACATAGCGCGCATGGCGGCGGGCGGATTTCCGGGGTTGACACCCCGGAAGACCGCGTGCTACAAGGGCCAAGATCCCTCATACATCCTTCCCATAGCTTGATCGAGCATCGTCACCCCCCTTCCACCCGTCTCGGGGCCCGGAAGGTGATGCTGAGCGCGCCGCACTCGCAGCACCGGTGAAGGAGGCTGCCGGTCGATCATGTGGATGCGCAAGCGGAAGTCGCCAGGCCGCAACGGGCTGACTGCCTTCATCGACGAGGGCTCGGAGATCGAAGGGCGTTACACGTTCGGCGGCACGGTCATGCTGAACGGACGGTTCAAGGGTGAGATCTCGACGACGGACACCCTCATCATCGGCGAGAAGGCGGTCGTCAACGGGGATGTCCGCGCGGGGCGGGTGCTGGTGAGCGGCGAGGTGGTGGGCAATATCTCGGGCACCGAGCGCGTGGAGCTGAAGCGCACGGCGCGGGTGTTCGGCGACGTGGAGGCGCCCGTGGTCGTCCTGGAGGAAGGCGTGCTCTTCGAGGGCCACTGCCGCATGACGAAGGTCAATCCGAACGCCGAGGCGACGACGACTCGGGATTTCTCGGTCGTCCCGCTGAAGCGCTGAGGGAGCATGCCGACACCGAAAGAATTCAATCTCCTGGTCGTGCATGGCGACGGACGCCGCGTCGTCCGTCTCGCTCTTTCCCGATGGGTCATCGTGGTCGCTCTCGGCGTCCTCCTCGCCGCGCCCATTGCCCTGGCCGTGATCTACGGCGACTACCTCCAGCTCCGGCGCGAGCGCGCCTCGCTCGCCCAGCTCACCGCTCGCCTGACCGAGCAGCAGGCCTTGATCGAGAGCTCGCAGGCGCGCATGCGTGAGCTCCGTGCCGAGATCGACAGCTGGCGCGATCTCCAGGCCAGGATCTGGGAGCCCTTCGGGCCCGAGGACGGGAAGGCCAAGCGAGGCAGCGCGATGGGCGGGCCGACGGGGCCCGGGCGGACGGGCGAAGGGCCCGACCGGAGCGCCATCGGCGACGAGCTGGAGCGGCTCACCTCCCTCGTCAAGGACGAGGGCGAGAATCTCCGCTCGCTCGAGCGCTTCCTCGTGCGCGCCACGCGCGTCCTCGCCGCCCTCCCCTCGCGCTGGCCGCTGCGCGGCCCCGTCAATTCTGGTTTCGGCGGCCGCGTGTCTCCCTGGTCGGCCAAGTCCGAGTTCCACAGCGGTCTCGACATCGGCGCGCCCATCGGCACGGCCGTGAAATCGCCCGCTCCCGGAACGGTGGTCTTCGCGGGGATCCATCCGGAATACGGCCAGACCCTCATCATCGAGCACGGCCACGAGACGAAGTCGCTCTACGGTCACCTCTCGAAGCTCCAGGCGACGGTGAACCAGAAGGTGCAGCGTGGGGAGGTGATCGCGCTGTCCGGCAACACCGGGCGGTCCTCGGGCCCGCACCTCCACTACGAGATCCAGGTGAAAGGCCAGTCGGTCAACCCGACCAGCTACCTCTGGGAGTGATCCCCCGTCGCCTCGTGCCGATGGTGGCGCTGGCGCTCCTCGCGAGCGCGGGGTCGACCGCTGCTCAGCCCCTCGACCCGAGCTCGCAGGACGTCCTCAGCCAGACGCTCCAGATCCTGCTCGACCCCAATGCGCGTGCGGCCGAGCTGGCGAAGAACCCTCAGGGCGCGACGGTGGACCAGCAGGTGCGCGCCCTCACGGGCTCGGACGCGCTCACCCAGGAGTTCTACGCGGTGGCCGGCCAGGTCCTCAGCGAGCTCACGGAGAATAGCGGCGGCGACGCGCAGAAAATGCTCCAGGCCGTCGAGCGCGCCAAGGCCGATCCGGCGGGCTTCGCCGCCATGCTCAGCCCGCAGACGCAGCAGCGCCTCCGCGACCTCGCCGTCAAACTCTCCGACCAGAAACGCTAGCAGGAGGCTCAAAAGGGTCCAGATGCGAGGCGTCGCCCGAAGGCTGCAGCCGAGGGCGACAACGAAGCAGATGGGCCTTTTTCAGCCGCCTGCTTAGTTCAGGTGCTTGCGGAGAAAGCTCAGGATGGTCTCGTTGAAGGCGGGAGCCTGCTCGAGGAAGTGCATGTGGCCCGCCTCGGGAATACGGACGAGCTCGGAGCCGGCGATGCGCTCGTGGAGATCGTCCGAGGCGGAAGGCGGCACCAGGATGTCCTCGGTGCCCGTGGTGATGAGGGTGGGCATGCGGAGCTTGCCCAGCCGATCACGGGCGTCGTGGCCGCGGATGGCCTGGGCCTGCCGGTTCAGTCCGACGAGGGTCGTCTGGAACGGATACTCGAGGGCTCGCTGGATCCACATCTCGACGAAGTCGCGCCGCTCCGCGAAGGTCTTCCGGCAGAGGAGCCAGGGCAGCACGAAGAGGGTGAACTCCTCCACGCTGCCGCGGGCCTTGGCGCGCAGAAAGTTATCGATGACCGCGCGGCCCCACTCGTCGACATGGGCCGTCGTGCAGTGGAGCTGCAGGCTGAGCACGCGGTCGGGATACCGGAGGGCCACCTCCTGGGCGATCATGCCGCCCATCGACGCCCCCGCGATGTGCGCGCTCCGCACGCCCAGCTCGTCCATCAGCCCGGTCACGTCCTCGGCCAGGTCCGCCATCGAATAGGTGACGTCGGGAGCATCGCTCTGTCCCGCGCCTCGATTGTCGAACGCGATGACGTCGAACTCGGCGGCGAGGGCGGCGACCTGGAGCGCCCAGGCGGTGTGGTCGCCGCCCCAGCCCATGATGAGGACGAGGGAGGGCGGTCGGGCGGGACCGGTCCGCTGGTAGAACAGCTCGACCTGCCCGACGCGGATCCGAGGGATAGGTCAGGCCCCGACGGCCGACAGGATCTCGGCGAGCTCGTCGAGCGTGCCGCGGTCGAGTGATGCTAGGCGCGAACCTGACACGCCACCCAGTGCCCCGGCGAGATCTCTTTCAGGACCTGCTCGTTCTCCGAGCAGCTGGGCACCCGGATGGGGCAGCGCGTGTGGAAGCGGCAGCCGGAGGGCGGCTTGATGGGGCTGGGCACGTCGCCCTCGAGCAGGATGCGCTTGCGCTTGACGGACGGATCCGGAATCGGAACCGCAGAGAGGAGCGCCTCGGTGTATGGGTGCTTGGGGTTGTTGTAGAGCTCCTTGGCGGGCGCGATCTCCACGATCTTGCCCAGGTACATGACGGCCACGCGGTTGGAGATGTGCTCGACCACGGAGAGATCGTGGGCGATGAAGAGATAGGTCAGGTTGAACTGCTTCTGCAGGTCCTCCATCAGGTTGATGACCTGGGCCTGGATCGACACGTCGAGGGCGGAGACGGGCTCGTCGGCCACGATGAGCTTGGGGCTCACGGCGAGCGCCCGCGCGATGCCGATGCGCTGCCGCTGGCCGCCCGAGAACTCGTGCGGGTAGCGGCGCAGGTGATCGGCGCTGAGGCCGACCGTCTCCAGGAGATGGATCACGCGCTCCTCGCGCTCCTTGCGCGTCTTGGCGAGCTTGTGGATGACGAGGGCCTCGCCGATGATCGAGCCCACCGTCATGCGCGGGTTCAACGACGCGTAGGGGTCCTGGAAGATGATCTGCATGTCTCGCCGGAGATGGCGCAAGGATCGCTTGTCGAGCGTCGTGACGTTCTTGTCCTCGAAGATCACCTCCCCCGCGGTCGGCTCGATCAGTCGGAGGATGCACCGGCCGGTGGTGGACTTGCCGCAGCCCGACTCGCCGACCAGGCCCAGCGTCTCGCCCTTCAGGATCGTGAAGCTGACATCGTCAACGGCGTGGACGCGCGCCACCTCCCGGGAGAAGAGTCCACCCCGGATGGGGAAGTACTTCTTGAGGTTCTTGACCTGGAGCAGCGGTGTCTCGGCCATATCGTGATGACCTAACCTTTCCGTCCCTAAGTGACCGCAATGTAACCGGCTGATTCCATCTCACGCGTCTGCCCTTCCCACTTCGAGCGCGGGCTCCGCCCGCGCCGCCTCTTGGGGGAGGCATTGGAGGGGGCCACCTGGGCCCCCTCCAAAATTAATATAGCCAGCAGGCGACCTTGTGCCCGGGCTTGACTTCCTTGATCACGGGATCCTTCTCGGTGCAGACGGACTTCACGAAGGGGCAGCGCGGCGCGAAACGGCAGCCCGGCGCGATATCGCCCCGCAGCGTGGGGACCGTCCCGGGAATCGTCTCGAGTCGGCGCCGCTCCGTGGCGGCGAGATCGATGCGCGGGATGGACCGCAGGAGCCCCTGGGTATACGGGTGCAGCGGCTCCTTGAAGAGATCCGCCACGGAGGCTTCTTCGGCCACCTTGGCGGCATACATGACCACGACGCGCTGGGCCGTCTCCGCGATCACGCCCATGTCGTGGGTGATGAGCATGACGGCCATCTTGAGCTTGCTCTTGAGCTCGTTGAGCAGGTCGAGGATCTGGGCCTGGATGGTGACGTCGAGGGCGGTGGTGGGCTCGTCGGCGATGAGGAGGTTGGGATTGCAGGACAGGGCCATGGCGATCATGATGCGCTGGCGCATGCCGCCGGAGAGCTGGTGCGGGTATTCCTTCACCCGCCGCTCCGCGTTCGGGATGTGCACGAGCTTGAGCATGTCGACCGTCTTGTCCATGGCCGCCCGGCGCCCGAGCCCCTCGTGCAGCCGCAGGGCCTCGGCGATCTGCTCCCCGCAGGTGAAGACGGGATTGAGGGAAGTCATGGGCTCCTGGAAGATCATCGAGATCTCTTTCCCGCGGATCTTGCGCATCTGGTTCGCGGGCATGTTCACCAGGTCCCGGCCGTTGTAGAGGATCTCCCCCTCGACGATCTTGCCGGGCGGCTGAGGGATCAGCTTCATGATGCTCAGCGCGGTCACCGACTTGCCGCAGCCGGATTCCCCGACGATGCCCAGGGTCTCGCCCTTCTCGATGTAGAGGTCGATGCCGTCCACGGCACGGACCACACCCTCGTCGGTGAAGAAGTAGGTCTTGAGGTTCTTGACGTCCAGCAGGCGCTCGGCCATCGTATGGGCTCCCCTTACCAGGGCTTGGTGATCTCGCGGAATGCGTCGAGGGCGCGGTCGATGTCCTCCCGGTCCACGTCCTTGTGGGTCACGCACCGGATGGCGCCCGGTCCGAACTGATGGATCTTGACCTTGCGGGCCAGGCAGCCGGCGGAGAGCTCCTGGGCTCCGCCCTCCCGGTCCACGTGGAAGATCACGATATTGGTCTGGACTTTTCCCGGATCGAGCTGAAGGCGCGGCAGTCCCGCGAGGCCGCGGGCGAGGCGCTGGGCATGGTCGTGGTCCTCGGCGAGCCGATCGACCATGGTGTCGAGGGCGACGAGCCCGGCCGCGGCGAGGATGCCCACCTGGCGCATGCCGCCGCCGAGCATCTTGCGCACTCGGCGGGCGCGCGTGATGAATTCACCGGAGCCGCACACGAGCGATCCCACGGGCGCGGCCAGGCCCTTGGAGAGGCAGAAGGTGACGGAATCCACGGGCCGCGTGAAGGCGGCCAGGGGGCGGCCGAGGGCCACGGCGGCATTGAAGAGACGCGCGCCGTCCAGGTGCACGGGCACGCCTTGCGCGTGCGCGGCCGCGGCCACCTCCTCGATCTCCTCGGGCGAGCAGCAGATGCCGCCGTGACGGTTGTGCGTGTTCTCGAGGCAGACGAGCCCCGTCACCGGGATGTGGATGTTGCTCGGGCGGATCTGCTCGCGCACCTGGCGGGCCGTCAGGAATCCGCGCTCGGTGGCCACGGGCATGGTCTGCAGCCCGCCGAAGAGCGCGGCCCCTCCGCCCTCGTAGTTGAGGATGTGCGAGTCGCGGTCGAGGAGGATCTCCTGCCCATGTCGCGTCTGCGCCAGCACGGAGACGAGATTGCCCTGGGTGCCGGAGGTGACGAAGAGCGCCGCCTCCTTGCCCGTGCGGCGCGCGGCCTCCGCCTCGAGCTGCTGGACGGTCGGGTCCTCCTCCCAGACGTCGTCCCCGACCTGCGCGCGGGCCATGGCCTCGCGCATGGCGGGAGTCGGCTGGGTCAGGGTGTCGGAGCGGAGATCGACCACGTCGTGCATGGCTATCTCGTGGCCGCCGTGCGTAGTCGCTGCGTCGCCCGCTTGCCCCACTCCGTGTAGGGATATTCGTCGGAGAGCTTGCGGAACAGGTCTTGCGCTTCGGCGGCGCGCCCTTCGCGGGCGTTGAGATCGGCGAGGCGGAACATGGCTTCCGGGATGATCAGGGTGCGCGGGTAGTCCTTGAGCACACCCTCGAGGCGCTGCCGGGCCGCCGCGGGATTGTTCTCGGTCTCGAAGTAGTAGGCGGCGACCCACAGCTCCTTCTGCGCCAAGCGACCGCGACAGATCTCGATCTTGGCGAGGGCGTCGCCGGCATACCGGCTCTCGGGGTACTCACGGACCAGCTTCTTGAGCTGATCCGCGGCTTTCACGGTGAGGGCCTGGTCCTGCTCGACGGGCTTGAGCTGATCGTAGTAGCTCATGGCGAGCCGGAACTGCACGAGGTCGGCGATCTCGTGGCGAGGGAAGAAGGCCATGAAGCCTTCGAACTCCGGAATGGCCTTGTCGAACGTGCCCTCGCGGTAGTACGTCTCACCCACCAGGAAGCGCGCGCGCGGCGCGTAGTTCGACTGCGGGTGGCGCTCGACGATCTTCTGATAGTAGGAGCGCGCCACCGGATAGTTCTTCTTGACCATCTCGGCGTCGCCGAGCTGATAGAGCTCCTGGGCGGGCAGAAGAGCCTGAGGCTTCTGACGCAACATGTCCTCGACGTAGGCGCAACCGTGCAACGCCATGGCCAGGGCGAGCGCGCATGGCATCGCGGCACGGCGGAACGTGCGGAATTGGCTTGGCGAAAGGGAAATGCGTACCAAAGGGCTATGTTCCAATTGGGCCACAGTTTTACGGGCATACTCAGCCAAAGTCAAGGTCGTTGACAGCCCCCCGGGGCGGCCAGTACCATGCCCGCCATGCCCCTACCCACGATGTACCGGGTGAGGCAGAGCTTCCCCCGCCAGCGTTTGGCGGACATCCCCGCGGGTGTCCGCGCGACCATGGCCCAGGCGGACCTGCCCATCAAGCGCGGTGACGTCGTGGCCGTGGGGGCGGGTAGCCGCGGCATTGCCAATATCGCGGTCATCGTCCGGGGCGTCGTGGACCACCTCAAGGAGCTCGGGGCCCGGCCCTTCGTCTTCCCCGCCATGGGTAGCCACGGGGGCGCCACCGCCGAGGGCCAGCTCGAGATCCTCGAGCATTACGGCATCACGGAAGCGACCATGGGGTGCCCCCTGCGCGCGAGCATGGAGGTGGTGCAGGTCGGCGAGGCCCTCGGGCTGCCCGTGTGGTGCGACAAGACCGCCTCCGAGGCCGACTGGATCGGCGTGGTCAACCGCGTCAAGCCCCACACCGACTTCAAGGGCGAGATCGAGTCGGGGCTCTTCAAGATGATGACCATCGGGCTCGGCAAGTACCGCGGGGCCACCCAGTACCACCGGGCCAATGTCAATCACGGGTACGAGACGGTGATCACCGCGGTGGGCCGCGAGATGCTCGCCAAGGCGCGCATCGGCTTCGGGCTCGGCGTGGTGGAGAACGGCTACGACGAGACAGCGTACGTCGAGGCGTTCAATGCCGCCGATCTCGAGGCGGGCGAGCGGCGGCTTCTCAAGGACGCGCGGGGATGGATGGCGCGGCTGCCCTTCTCGCCCATCGACGTGCTCGTGGTGGAGGAGATCGGCAAGAACATCTCCGGGTCGGGCATGGACACCAACGTCATCGGCCGCCCCTCGAATCCGCACGAGCCCTTCCCCAACGACCCCAAGATCCTCTGGATCGTCGCTCTCGATCTGACGGAGGACAGCGGGGGGAATGCCACGGGTGTCGGGAACGCGGATTTCACGACGCGGCGGCTCGCCGACAAGATCGACTGGAAGAAGACGGCCATCAACTCGCTGACCGCCTGCGCCCCCAACGGAGCGAAGCTGCCCCTCGTCTTCGACTCCGACCGCGAGGCGGTAGAGAGCGCGCTCGCCTGCATCGGGCTGACCGAGCCCGAGCACGCCCGCGTCATCCGCATCAAGAACACGCTCATGATCGGGGAGATGGAGTGCTCCGAGGCCTTTCTCCCCGAGATCAAGAAGCGCGCCGACCTCGAGGTGGTGGGGGAGGCCCGTCCGCTCGATTTCGACGCCGCGGGACAGGTGGTGCCGCTCCGCCACTGAGGCCGCGCCGCCGCGGTGCGGTGAATGGATACGACGTCTCTGGGTCCAAGATCTACAGTCACGTGAGCTTCGATTCCGGCCGCTCTCAACGTTGAGGAGGAAGAATTCATGCATCCAGTCAGCCGCCGCCAGTTCCTCACGACCGCCACCGGCCTCGCGGGCATCCTCGCCTCCGGGGTTCCCCCCGCGTGGGGGCAGTCGCGCGAGATCTCGTACCTTTGCTGGAACAACTTCGCCCCCTCCTCGGACAAGAAGCTGGCCGAGATCGGACAGCGTTTCACCAAGGACACGGGCATCAAGCTCAAGATCGACCACATCTCCCACATGGGCCCGCAGCAGTCCAAGTACGCCTCCGAGGTCCAGACCCAGGCCGGCCACGACCTCGTGGAGATGCGCATGCATTTCCCCTGGCTCTACGAGCCCCAGCTCGTGGACGTCTCGGACGTGGTGGTCGAGCTCGAGAAGAAGTACGGCAAGGCCCTTGGCTCCTCGTACGAGGGCGCCCACGTGAACGGTACCTGGCGCGCCGTGCCTCAGTATCACGGCATGTTCGTGGCCACCTACCGGGAGGACCTCTTCAAGAAGGCGAGCCTCAAGGTGCCCGACACCTGGGAGGACCTGTACACGGTGGGCAAAGAGCTCAAGAAGATGGGCAATCCCGTCGGGATCCCCATCAGCCAGAACTACGATTCGATCTCGACGGCAGGCCCCGTCCTGTGGTCGTTCGGGGGCATGGAGGTCGACAAGGACGGAAAGACCGTTCGCATCAACTCGCCGGCCACCGTCCAGATGATCGAGTGGTACAAGAAGATGTTCCGCGACTGCATGGAGCCCGAGGTGCTGTCGTGGTCGGACGCGAGCAACAACGAATCGATCCAGCAAGGCAAGGCCGGATGGATTCACAATCCGGTGAGCGCCTACATCGTCGCCAAGCAGCGGAAGCTCGTCACGGCCGACGGCATCAACCATCATCGGAGCTTGGGCGGACCCTCCGGCCGCCACGAGACCGACACTCCTCGCCACATCGGCATCTGGAAGTTCTCGAAGAATGTCGAGCCAGCCAAGGAGTGGATCCGGTACCTGCTCGGCAAGCGCGAGGTCTACGACGAGTACATCATGTCCGGGGATGCCTTCAACCTGCCGACCTACGAGAAGCTCCAGGATCATCCGGTGCTGAAGACCGACCCCAAGTACGCCGCCTTGCGGGGCGAGGGCGTGCAGTACCACACGTACGGCTGGCCGGCGCCGCCCTCGGACAAGGTCCAGCTCATCACCAACACCTATCTCCTGCCCAACATGATCGCCAAGGCAGTCACCGGCACCTCGACCAAGGACGCCATCGCCTGGGCCGAGACCGAGATGAAGAAGGTTCTTGCTGGGTGAGACGGATATGGTAGTCGGCTAGCATGGCTGCCGTCAGAGCCGACGAGATCCCGGTACCGCGAGGCCGCCCGCGACTCACCGGACGTGTGCGTGGGTGGCTCGATCGAGAGTCGATTCTCGGGCCGGTGTTTGTGACACCGGCCCTCCTCCTGCTGTTGCTCCTGGTCGCCTATCCCTTCGTGATGGCGGTGTATTTCTCCCTCTCCAACGCTTTCATCGGCCGGCCGAGCCGCTTCATCGGCATCACGAACTTCGTGCGGCTGTGGGAGAGCGATGCTTTCCGCCAGACCTTCCAGAACGCCTTCGTATTCACCGGCATCGCGGTCTTCTTCAAAGTCGTGATGGGCATCGCCCTCGCGCTCCTCCTCAACGAGCAGCTCTGGTTCAAGCGGATGATCCGCGGCGCCGTGCTCCTGCCCTGGGTCATCCCCACCGCGCTCTCGACGCTGGGCTGGTGGTGGATGTTCAACTCGCTCTACAGCGTGGTCAACTGGACCGGCATCTCGCTCGGGATCATGGACCCGCCGGGGCCCAACTGGCTCGGCCAGAGGTACTACGCCATGGCCGCGGTGATCACGGTCAACATCTGGCGCGGCCTGCCCTTCTTCGCCATCAGCATCCTGGCCGCGCTCGTGGCCATCCCGAAGGAGCTCTACGAGGCGGCCGAGGCCGACGGCGCAGGCGCCAACTCCCGCTTCTGGCACATCACCCTGCCTTTGCTCAAGCCGGTGCTCGCCGTCGTCGTGCTCTTCTCCACCATCTTCACGTTCAGCGACTTCAACATCGTCTACGTGCTGACCCGCGGCGGACCCATCAACTCCACCCACCTCTTCGCGACGCTGTCGCGCGTGGTGGGGATCGACACCGGGCGCATCGGCGAGGGCGCGGCGATCTCGCTGTACCTCTTCCCGCTGCTCGTCTTCGTGGTGTGGGCGCAGCTGCGCTTCGTGCGAAAGCAGGCGTACTGATATGGTTGAGCCGTGGGGGGGTCTGGGGGAGGAGCGGGGCTCGCTCCCCCCCGGAACGAACTGATGGCGGTGGCGAGGCGCCCTCTCCTCAGCAAGACGGTGCGGCATCTGGCGCTCCTGCCCTTCCTCGTGTTCGCGCTGTTCCCCTTCTACCACATGACGCTGACCTCGCTGAAGCAGGACCGCGAGCTCTACGACCGGCACGCGGTGCCCCTCATCATTCGCCAGGCCCCGACGCTCGAACATTACGTCAAGCTGATCTGGGAGACGGAGTTCCTCACCTGGACCAAGAACAGCCTGCTCGTGACGGTACTCGCCACGAGCGCGTCCGTGGCCATCGGGACCGTCGCCGCCTATGCGCTGGCCCGGCTCAAATTCTTCGGCGTGAGCACCTTCGGCACCGGCATCTTCGTGACCTACCTCGTGCCCACGACGCTCCTCTTCCTGCCCTTGGCGCAGGTCGTGAACTGGCTCGGGCTGGGCGACTCCAAATGGGCCCTCGTGCTGACGTACCCCACGTTCCTCGTGCCGTTCTGCACCTGGCTTCTCATGGGCTACTTTCGCACCGTTCCCAAGGAGGTCGAGGAGTGCGCCATGGTCGACGGGGCCACGCGCATCCAGGCGCTCTGGCGCATCGTGCTGCCCATCGCGGTTCCCGGCCTCGTCTGCGCCACCCTCTTCGCCTTCACGCTGTCGTGGAACGAGTTCATCTACGCGTTGACCTTCACCTCCTCGTCAGAGCAGATCACCGCCAGCGTGGGAGTCACGAGCGAGCTGATCCGGGGAGACATCTACTTCTGGGGCGAGCTCATGGCGGGCGCCATCCTGGGCTCCGTGCCCATCGTCATCCTCTACGTCTTCTTCCTCGACTACTACGTCTCCGGCCTCACCGCAGGCGCCATCAAGTAGCTGCTGTCACTTTTCGCCGCCTCTGGCGAAAAGTTTCGCACTCCACACCCCGTCGACGGACGGCTGGACTCAATGAACGCCGAAGCTTGCGTGTCGATAAGGCGTGGCATCATAGTTGCTGCCTTGAGGGGGTATGTTCCACGATCTCGAGCAGCACGGCAGGATGTGGGGAGCGCCGATGGACTATCCGACCGGCATCGAGCGGGAGGTCGTGCTCAAGAACGGCGAGACGGTGCGGATCCGGCCGATCCGCCCGGACGACGAGCCGCGGCTGGTCACCCTCTACGATCGGCTCTCGCGACACACCGCCTATCAGCGCTTCTTCACGGTCAGGCAACACCTGCCCCAGGACTGGATCCGCTACTTCGCCAACGTCGACTACCAGCGCCGCCTTGCCGTCGTCGCCGAGCGCGACACGGTGGCGGGCACCGAGCTGGTGGGGGTCGGGCGCTACGAGCCATCGGACGAGGAGGGAACGGGCGAGGTCGCCTTCGTGCTCGAAGACGGCTACCAGGGACTGGGGCTCGGGGCCGTGCTCCTCGACGAGGTTGTTCGCGCGGGAGCCGAGCGCGGCCTCATACGCTTCCGGGCCCACGTGCTCGGCGACAATCACCGCATGCTCCGGCTCCTCGCCAGCCGCACCCGCATCATCGAGCGCAAGATCGAGCAGGGCGTGGTGACGATCCTCTTCGAGCCTCGCTGACCGCAAAGTAATCATTCTCGGCAGTTCAAGCGCAGTTCGTGAGCAGCCCGCAACGTAGGCACGGCCTCCGCGGCTCCCCTCTCTGACCTGATGCGACGGCAGCTTAGAGCCATCGGTGCCGTCGCCCGACGCGTGGCATGGGCGTTGCTCCTTCTCCCCCCAGGTCTGCAGGGTCGCAGGCCGCACCAACGGCGATGGCGCCGACTCCCGCGAGGGAACGGCGCCTATTTTTTTGAAATGGGGAGTCTTTGAAAGGGGAGTCCATGAGCATGACCCGACGAGATTTTTTCAGGACCACGGCCGCGAGCACCCTGCTCGCGGGGGTGCCGGCTCGATGGGCCGGCGCCGCCTACGCGTCCGACGCCCCGGAAACGCCGAAGATGCGGATCGGCATCATCGCCCTCACCGATTGCTCCTCGATCGTGATGGCTCACGAGCTCGGCCTCTTCAAGAAGTACGGCATCGAATCCACGGTTTCGAAGGAGGCGTCCTGGGCCGTCATCCGCGATCGCCTCTCGCTCGGTGAGAACCAGGCGACCCACATGCTCCTCGGCATTCCCTACGCGGCGACGATGGGTCTCCAGGGCTCGCCTGTGAAACCGATGGTCATTCCGATGTACCTCAACCGGAACGGCCAGGCCATCACGCTCACGAAGGCGCTCCTCGAGAAGGGCGTGAAGACTCCGCAGCAGCTCAAGCCGCTCGCCCTGGAGGCCAAGGCCAAGGGGACGCCCATGACCTTCGCCATGACGTATCCCCCGGGGACCCATGCCATGTGGACGCGCTACTGGCTGGCCGCGGGCGGTCTCAATCCTGACCGCGACATCACGCTGATCACGATCCCGCCCGCGCAGATGGTCGCGAACATGAAGGTTGGCAAGATGGACGGCTATTGCGTCGGCGAGCCGTGGGGGGCGCGCGCCATCGCCGACGGCATCGGCTTCACCGCCATCACCACACAGCAGATCTGGAAAGACCACCCGGAGAAGGTTCTCGCCTTCACCGAGGAGTTCGCCACCAAGAATCCCAAGACGGTGAAGGCGACCATGCGCGCGGTGCTCGAGGCGAGCCAGTGGAATGACAAGCTTGAGAACCGCCCCCGCATGGCCGAGGTGGTGGGGCAGCCCCAGTACGTCAACGCGGCCAAGGAGATCATCCTGGGCCGGATGCTCGGCGACTATGACTACGGCGACGGGCGCAAAGAGAAGGACAAGTACTACATGACCTTCTTCGATCGCCAGACCAACTTCCCCCTCAAGTCCCACGGCGTCTGGTGGCTGAGCCAGTTTCGTCGCTGGGGGATGGTCAAGGAAGCGCCCGACTACAAGGGGATCGTCGACCGCGTCCACCGGCCGGACATCTATCGGGAGGTCGCCAAGGAGATGAGCATCGAGGTGCCCCGCGAGGACATGAAGAAGGAGACGCTCTTCGACGGCGTCACCTTCGACCCCGCCGATCCTGAGAAGTACGCCAAGTCCTTTGCCGTGCACACGATGGCATAAGAGCGGACCATGTCGCCGAGACTCGGGGCTCGCTTCGTGTTGCCGTTCCTCGGCCTGGCCGCCGTGCTCCTGCTGTGGGCCGTGGTCAGCCAGACGGTGGCGGCCGACCTGCCCTCGCCGTGGAAGACCTGGCTGGAGTCGAAGCGCTACATCCTCGAGCCCTTCTTCAAGGACGGCGAGATGAACCAGGGCATCGGCCGCCTCGCCTTCTACTCGCTCGTGCGCGTGGCCAAGGGTTATCTCCTCGCCCTCGCCATCGGCACCCCGATCGGCTTCTTCCTCGGGCTCTCGCGGGGTTTCCACTCCGCCTTCGACCCCATCATCCAGTTCCTGCGCCCGATCTCGCCCCTGGCCTGGCTGCCCCTCGGGCTCGTGGTCTTCCAGAAATCGGAGCCCGCCGCCATCTTCACCATCGCCCTGTGCGCGATGTGGCCGACCGTCATCAACACCGCGGTGGGCGTGCGCGGCATCAGCCAGGACTATCTCAACGTCGGCCGGGTCCTCAAGCTCTCGAAGCTCAAGATGATGACCAAGATCATCATCCCCGCCTCCCTCCCCTACGTCTTCACGGGCTACCGGCTCTCCCTCGGCATCGCCTGGCTCGTCATCGTGGCGGCGGAGATGCTGACGGGGACCCCGGGGGTGGGCGGCTTCCTGTGGCAGGAGTACAACAGCCTCGTCTACTCGCACATCATCCTCTCCGTCATCACCATCGGCGCGATCGGGTTCGTCCTTGACCGGCTCATGGGGCTCGTCGAGGCCCGATTCAAGACGACATGAGCCACTACCTCGAGGTTCGTGGCCTCGAGAAGACGTTCCGCGCGGCGACGGGGCCGGTACGCGTGCTGGGCGGTGTCGACCTCTCCCTGGACGACGGAGAGTTCGTGGCCATCGTCGGCTATTCCGGCTCCGGCAAGACGACGCTCGTCTCCTTGATCGCCGGTCTCATCGCCTCCGACGCCGGCACCATCGTGCTGGACGGCGCCCCCGTGACCGAGCCCGGCCCCGAGCGGGGGATCGTCTTCCAGCAGTACTCGCTCCTGCCCTGGATGAGCGTCTACGACAACGTCGCCCTCGCCGTGGACGCCGTCAATCCACGCCTCTCCGGCGCGGAGCGGAGGCGCGTCACCGAGGAATTCGTCGCCCTCGTGAACCTGAGCGAGGCGACCTGGAAGCGACCGCGCGAGCTCTCGGGGGGCATGCGCCAGCGCGTGGCCGTGGCGCGAGGGCTCGCCATGCGCCCGAAGCTCCTTCTCATGGATGAGCCCTTCAGCGCGCTGGACGCCCTCACCCGCGCCACGCTCCAGGACGAGCTCCTGCGGATCTGGGGGGAGCGGCGCGCGACGGTGATCATGGTCACCAACGACGTCGACGAGGCCATCCTTCTCGCCGATCGCATCTACCCGATGACTCCGGGCCCGGGCGCCGTCCTCGGCCCCGCCATCGAGGTCGGGCTCGAGCGGCCGCGCCATCGGCGCCACATGAGCCTGACCCCGGCCTATCAGAAGGCCCGCCAGGGCATCGTCGAGTTCCTCCGCGCCTGCCGTCGCGGCGGGGCGTGAGGGATCACCAGCCATGAACGAGACTGCGAACCGAGTGATCAATGTGGTGGGGGGGGCTGGGGGAGGAGCGCCGCCGCTCCCCCCCAGATCCAACTAGCCCTTCCATGCCTTCCTTTGTCGAGATCGCTCAGCTTGGCAAGACGTACCCGACGCCCGTCGGACCGGCGGAGGTCGTCCGCGACTTCACGCTTCACGTCAGGCAGGGCGAGTTCGTCTGCATCGTCGGCCACTCGGGCTGCGGCAAGTCCACCGTGCTGTCCATCATAATGGGCCTCAACCGGCCCACGACGGGGGGCGTGGTCATCGGTGGCCGCGAGGTCAGCGGTCCCGGCACGGACCGCGGCGTGGTCTTCCAGTCGGCGACGCTGCTGCCGTGGCTCTCCGTGCGCGACAACGTGCGGCTCTCGCTCGGCCAGGTCCGTCCCGGGGCGGTGGCCGCCGACGCCGATCCCTACCTCGACGCGGTCGGCCTCCCGGGGCAGGGGAGCCGCTATCCGCGCGAGCTCTCGGCGGGCATGCAGCAGCGCGTGGGCATCGCGCGCGCCTTCGCCCTGGAGCCGCGGCTCCTCCTCCTCGACGAGCCGTTCTCCCTCCTGGACGCCCTGACCCGGATGGAGCTCCAGGACCAGCTCATGACGCTCTGGGAAGCCGAGCGGAAGACCGTCATCATGGTCACCCACGACGTGGACGAGGCCCTCTTCCTGGCCGACCGCATCGTCATGATGACGAGTGGCCCCGCCGCCACCGTCGGCGAGATCCTGGCCGTGCCCTTTCCGCGGCCGCGCCGGCGCGAAGAGATCCTGTCGACCTCCGAGTACTTCGAGCTGCGAGACCAGGTCGTCGGCTTCCTCGAAGAGCGCGCGAATGTCCGGATCTAGTGAAAGCTGGCGGAAGACGCTCTGCCCGTACTGCGGCGTCGGCTGCGGACTGCTCGTGCAGGTCGAAGAGGGAGCGGTCAAACGAGTGAAGGGGGATCCGGAGCATCCGTCGAGCTTCGGGGACGTGTGCGCCAAGGCCGTGCACCTGCCTCCGGCTCTCCGCACGCCCGATCGGCTGCTCTATCCGCAGGTGCGGACGCGGCGCGACGCCCAGCTGACCCGCTTGCCGTGGGAGCTCGCCGTGCGCACGGTCGCGGACCGGCTTCGCGAGATCGTGGCCACGCATGGCCCCGCGGCAATCGCCTTCTACGGCTCGGGGCAGCTCCTGACCGAGGAGTACTACGTCGCCTCGAAGCTCGCGAAAGGCTTTCTCGGCACCAACAACTTCGACACGAACTCGCGGCTCTGCATGGCCTCGGCCGCGGCCGGCTACGCGCGCTCGCTGGGATCCGACGGCCCGCCCGGCGCGTATGCCGACATCGAGACCGCCGACTGCTTCTTCCTCATCGGCACCAACACCGCCGAGTGCCATCCCGTGACCTGGAAGCGCATCCGCAAGCGCAAGCTCGCCGCTCCCGACGAGGTCGCCGTCATCGTGGCCGATCCGCGCTTCACCGAGACGGCCGACATCGCCGACCTGCATCTCCCGCTCCGACCGGGCTCGGACATCGCCCTGCTCAATGCCATGCTCCACGTCCTCTGGAAGGACGGGCTCCTCGATCGCCATTTCATCGAGGAGCGCACGGGAGGCTGGGCCGAGCTCCAGCCCGTCATCGCGCGCTATACGCCCGAGCGGGCGGCCGCCCTCACCGGCCTCTCCGCCGAGATCATCGTGGGGGCGGCGCGGCGCTTCGGCGGGGCGCGCGCGGCCATGACGCTCTGGAGCATGGGGATCAACCAGAGCCACGTCGGCACCGACAAGAATGCCGCGATCCTCAACCTGCATCTCGCCACGGGGCAGATCGCGCGGCCGGGCGCCGGCCCCTTCTCGCTGACGGGACAGCCCAACGCCATGGGTGGCCGCGAGACGGGCGGTCTCGCGCATCTGCTCCCTGGCTATCGCCACGTCACCGACGCGGCGGCCCGCGCCACCGTCGAGCGGCACTGGGGCGTGCCCGCCGGACGCATCGCGTCCAGCCCCGGCCGGGCTGCCCTGGAAATCTTCGAGGGGCTGCTCGAGGGCTCCGTGCGGGCCGTGTGGATCCTTTGCACCAATCCCGCCGCCTCCATGCCCGACCTCGACATCGTCGAGAAGGCGCTGCGGCAGGCCGAGCTGGTCATCGTGCAGGACGCCTATCACCCGACGGAGACGACGCGCTTCGCCGATATCTTGCTGCCCGCCGCCCAGTGGCCCGAGAAGGACGGCGTGATGACGAATTCCGAGCGGCGGCTGACCTATCTGCCGAAGCTCGTGGACCCTCCCGGCGAGGCGTTGCCCGACGCCGTCATCGTCACGCGTGTGGCCAGGGAGCTGGGCTTCAAGGATGCCTTCCCGTACGAGAGCGCGGCCGAGATCTTCGCGGAGTTCGCGGCTATCACGGCGGGCACGGTCTGTGATTGCTCGGGCGTGAGCCACGCTCGCCTGATGAGCGAAGGGCCGCTCCAGTGGCCGGTGCCGGATCCGACGCACCCGGGGACGCCCCGGCTCTACACGGACGGGCGCTTCCCGACCGGGGACGGCCGCGCCCGGCTCGTGGCCGTCGAGCATGACCCCCCCGTCGAGCCGCCGGACGCCGCCTACCCGCTGACCTTGACCACGGGGCGCGTGCGCGACCACTGGCACACGCTGACGCGCACGGCCAAGTCGCCGGCCCTCTTCGCGCGCACGCGCGAGCCGCTCCTCGAGGTCCACCTGCGTGACGCGCGACGAGCGGGCATCCGCGACGGCGACTTCGTCGAGATCACCTCCCGCCGGGGCAAGGCGGTGGCGCAGGCGCGGGTGGGGGAGACCATTCGCGAGGGCACGTGCTTCCTGCCCTTTCACTGGGGCCGGCAATGGGGCTTCTACAAGGCGGCCAACAACCTGACGCTCTCCGCGCGCGACCCGATCTCGCGGCAGCCCGAGCTCAAGGCCTGCGCCGTCCGCATCCGGGCCCTCAGGGACAGCCGCGCATGAACAAGACCGAGGCGCTCAAGACCGAGAAGGACGGGCTCGACATCCAGGAGGATCTCGTCCGCTTCGCCCGCGAGGGATGGAAGACGATCGGCGACGATGACAAGGAGCGCCTCAAGTGGGTGGGCGTGTTCATGCGGCGCCCCACCCCGGGCCATTTCATGATGCGCGTCCGCATGCCCAACGGCATCGTCACCTCGGGTCAAGTTCGCCTGCTCGCCCGGATCACCCGCGAGTCCGGGCGGACCATCGCCGACATCACCACGCGCCAGCAGCTCCAGCTCCGCTGGGTCACGATCGAGCGGGTGCCCGAGATCATCGCGCGTCTGGAGGCGGCGGGGCTCTCGAGCCTGCAGACGGGAATGGACAACATCCGCGGGATCATCGGCTGCCCCGCCACGGGCCTGACCCCGGGTGAGCTGATCGACACCGCGCCGATCGCGCGCGAGTTCCAGCGGATCTTCCTCGGCAACAAGGAGTTCACGAATCTGCCGCGGAAGTTCAACGTCACCATCACGGGATGCCTCGAGCACTGCACCTCCGGGGAGACGCAGGATATCTCGATGACGCCGGCCCTGGCCGCCGGATCCGACGGCGAGGAGATCGCCGGCTTCAACGTGGCGGTGGGGGGCAAGCAGGGCTCGGGTGGGCCGACGCTCGCCCGGCCCCTCGACGCCTTCGTGCGCCCCGAGGAGGCGGCGGCGGTCTGCGCGGCCATCGCCCTCGTTTACCGTGACCACGGGCCGCGCGAGTCGCGCAGCAAGGCGCGCCTGGCCTTCCAGCTCGCCGAGTGGGGAGCGGAGCGCTTCCGGAAAGAGCTCGAGGCGCGCCTGGAGCGGCCCTTGCCGCGGGCGGGCCGGGACGCGCGCGGGGCCGCCCACAGCGACCACATCGGCGTCTTCCGGCAGCGCGAGCCCGGTCTCAACTACGTCGGGCTCAAGACCCCGGTGGGTCGCGTCACCGCCGACCAGCTCGACGAGCTGGCGCGGCTGGCCGACCGCTACGGGCGCGGCGAGCTCCGCTTCATGGCCTCGCAGGACGTGCTCCTTCCCCACGTCCCCGATCCCATGCTCGGCGACCTGACCCAGGAGCCGCTCCTGAAGGAGCTTCCCTACAATCCGTCGGAGATCCGCCGCGGCCTCGTCTCGTGCACGGGCACGGACTTCTGCAACCTGGCCCTCATCGACACCAAGACGCGCGCCATGGCCCTCGCGAAGCGATTCGAGAAGGACATCGGCAAGACCCGTCCCATCAGCGTGCGCTGGTCCGGCTGCCCCGCCTCGTGCGGCAACCACCACACCGCCGACATCGGGCTCCAGGGGTGCAAGGTCAAGGTGGCCGGCAAGATCGTGGACGGTGTCCATGTCTTCGTGGGCGGCCGCGGCGGGAACGATCCGCGGGCCGCCATGCGGATCATGGAGGACGTGCCCTGCGACGAGCTGCCGGAAGTCCTGGAGCGGCTCGTCCGCTTCTTTCCGCGACCGGAGCGGCAGGCGCCGCCCACGGAGCCGCGACAGGAGTCCTCGACATGAGCTTCGCGTATCCGGTCATGCTCGATCTCGCAGGGCGGCCCTGTCTCGTGGTGGGCGGCGGCCCCGTGGCGGAGCGAAAGATAGAGGGGCTGCTCGCCGCGGATGCGCGCGTCACCGTGGTCAGCCCGTCGCTCACGCCCGCCCTGCTGACCCTGGCCGCCGAGGCGCGGCTTCACTGGCGGCCGCGTGAATACCTCGCCGGAGACGCGTCGGGGTTCGCCCTCGTCATGGTCGCCGCCTCGGACGCCTCGGTGAGCGAGGCGATAGCCGCGGAGTGTCGGACACGGGGCGTCTGGATCAACTGCGCCGACGATCCGGCACGCTGCGATTTCATCCTGCCCGCGGTCTTCCGTCGTGGCGCGCTGACGGTGGCGGTCTCGACCGGCGGCGTCAGCCCGACCATGGCGCGATTGGTGCGCGAGGAGCTGGAAGCCCGCCTGCCCGACGACCTGACCCTGCTCACCGACGTCATGGGCGATGTCCGGCGATCACTTCGCGAGGGCGGGATTGCTCTCGACGCCGAGCGCTGGTGGCAGGCGCTGGACGGAGAGCTGCGAAGCCTGGCCGCGGCCGGACGCACGGCCGAGGCGCAGGCGCGGTTGAAGGAGCGTCTCGGTGTCTCAGGGTAGGGTCGTCCTCGTCGGCGCCGGCCCCGGCGACCCGGAGCTGATCACGCTCCGCGGCCTGCGGTGGCTCCGTCGCGCGGAGGTGATCGTCTACGACCAGCTCGTGGCCCCCGATCTCCTCGACGAAGTGCCCGAAGACGCGCTGAGGATCTTCGCGGGCAAGTCCGCTGGGCGGCACTATCTCGAGCAGTCCGCCATCAATGCCATCTTGATCCATCACGCCCGGCGCGGAAGGCTCGTGGTCCGTCTCAAGGGCGGCGATCCCTTCGTCTTCGGTCGGGGAGGGGAGGAGATGCTGGCGTGTGCGCGCGCGGGGGTGGCGGTGGAAGTGGTGCCGGGCGTCAGCGCGGCGATCGCGGTGCCCGCGGCCGCCGGCATCCCTGTCACGCACCGGGGCCTCGCCTCGTCTTTCGCCGTCGTGACCGGCCACGAGGATCCCGCCAAGCCAGACTCTGCCGTGGACTGGGAGCGCCTCGCGACGGCCGTGGACACGCTCGTCATCCTGATGGGCGTGGGCACATTGCCGCGCATCGCCGCGCGGCTCCTGGCGGCGGGGCGGGGAGCTGACACGCCCGCGGCGGTGATCCACCGCGGCACCACGGAGGCGGAAGAGACCGTGGTCGGCACCCTCGGCGACATCGCCGCCCGTGCCGCGGGGCTCCAGGCGCCGGCCGTCATCGTGATCGGCGAGGTGGTGGCGTTCCGCTCCCTGCTCGCGCGATCGCTGCTCGACGCCGTCGCCCTCGATCACCGCTGACGTCGTCCAGGAGCGTCAGCAGCATCGCACGCTAGCCCGCCCCGGTCTGCCCCACGGGGCTTACCACGGCCTTCGCGCGCCGATCGAGATCCGGCTCACGAGCGTCGCGTATCGTCTCCAAAACTGCTCGATCGAAAATCAGGAACATGGAGGCTGAGTGGCTTAGAGACTCAGAGTCCATGGCTGATTGATTGGTCGGGGCAGAAGTCTGCGTCAATCTCCGGATGACTGTCAACAGGGAATGGCCCGTGTGGGTACTCAATCGCAGAGCGGGCTGAGAGCGCGATCAAATAGGACAATGGGAGGCGAAACTGAAGACCACGGGACCTTAGGCCCGACCATGACGGAGAACCCCCTTCCTTCCCAGCATCCAAGCCTAAATCTAAGTTCAGACCCGAGTTACCGAAAGCGCGTGGAGGAAAAGGCAGCGGACCAGGTTTCTTGCCAGCCGACAGCGCCACCGGCGGGGAGAGGCGCTCCATTCGGTGGAACGTCCGTCGGTATGGCAATGAGGGGCGTCGGCGGAGGGCCGATCTGGAGATAGTTCCCGTGACTAAAGTTCCAGTTGTCAGGGATCTCGAATGGAGCATGGAAGTTGCCTGGCCAGGGGTGGGAAGGACCACTGCGGCCCAGAGCCCCACGCCACCACGGATGCCCTGCGGCAATGATTCCCGCGAATAGGTTGCCCAGCGGAAATGCTGCCGAAAGCACCGGATCTTTCCTGGATGCAAGGACGGAGAGTTCTCCGATTTTGGCCGCAGCAGCCTTGAATTCCGTGTTCAGGCAATTGTCGTCGATGGCGCCGGCCATGAGCGTGGCCCGCCGGACCGGCAGGTTCATCCGGGACACCGTCTCCAGGACAACACGGGCCCCCAGGCTGTGCGAGGCAAACGAAATACTTGCGGCGCCGCCAAAAGTAGAATCGAGAAACGGAGCGATCAGCCCGCCCGCTTCGTTGGCGATCCGCGGCTCTTCCGGATAGTCGAGACCATGGGCCCAGATGGAGTCACCCGGCCATAGAAGACCCACAAAGACAGACGGGGACGCGAGCTGAAGCAAGCCCTCCCAGTTGGACAGGCTCGCGATCCCGCGGGCGCGGTCCACGTTGAATCCGTGGGTCCCGATTAGAACGTGACGGCCTTGGATATCGTGAAGCAACTGCGTTTTATCCAAGCTCTGATAATTGTCGGCATTCGTGCCCTGGTTCATCGCTACTGAGGCCGCCAGACCACCTCCGACCCGTGAGAGGCGAACATCAAGGAATCGTGTCATGGCGAACCTACTTCTTGACCACTTGCAGGGCATTCACCGCTGTGGCGAGGGCGGTAGAAAGATCTTTGGCGATGGGAGCCAGCGGCGTGGCCAACAGCCCCACCAGCAGGGCCTCGGCCATGTCCAGTCCCCAGCTCAAATGGCTCTCCACGTTATGCAGCATGGTTCCACCGATAAGTGCGAGCACAACGGATGTCACCATCGCCAAGGCCCTGGTCCCGTTGCGGTAGATTTGATCGCTGCGTTGGTAGGCTTCGTCGAGCAGCGCCGTCAAAATCAGATCGAAGCGGGCGAAAACATCGGACTGAGGCGAGGTAAGCGGGGTTCCGTTCGCGATGCTGGTGGCAACGGCGGTGAGGGCGCCCGGGTCCACGCCCGTGGCGGCCGCCAGCGCAGGGGCATTTCCGGCGTTGAGATTCAGCTTGATCAGGGCCTTGGCAATCGACTTCTGGTTGCCCAAGTCGGTCCCGTTGAACCAGTTCGCTTGCAGCGTTGCCAGGATCTTCTGCTGGGACAACGCGTTGACCGGCTGTCCGGCGCCGGCGGCGGCAGGCGGCGTCAACTGCGTCACAGCCGCGCGGATCCCTTTGAACCCGATATGGTTGGCGCCACCACCAAAGACCTTGGTTGCGTCGACGATGCCAAAGGCCGCAGTGCCTAGTCCTCCGATGGCTGTGATGATTTGTGGCAGACTTTGCAGTCCGATCATGGTCTTTGTCCTCCTCGTGACCCATACAATTCGGGATTTCGAATATGGACCAATTGCCGCAGCAAATCAGAGAGCAGTCCTCTCTAGTTATCGATGAGCAGCGAGAAACGAGAGAAGGGAAGAGATCGGAGCATATGGAGATCGATGGTATGGGCTCTCGGCGCCTCGCGCCTCCTCGAGGTTCGGTTACTTCACGCCCTTGGGACTGGCGGGAGTGTAAGAGAAGGTCATAAGCGCGGTCAATTGCATTTCTGTCCTTACTGCGTGTCGATCCCGGTTCTTGTATTTGTCACTCTGAGCTGCTCTCTGTGCAGGGTGAATGCGGCTGCTTGCCACGATCGACGACCCCGTCGTGATTCAGAAGATCCTCGCTCACGTCGGGCTTCCGGGCGCGCGGGACGGCCCGCGTCTCCCGTCCGCCATCTCGGTAGTGCCAGCCGAGCAGCCCGAGCCGCCGACTCTCCCCGGCGTGACCCTGTAGGGGTGTCGCGAGCCCGGGCCCCCGTGGAGGTCTGCGCTGCCTCCGCCCCGCCTGCGCGTCGAGGCGCTGGCTTGACCGGGCCCACGCGTGGTGACAGGATCGGCCCGCGATGTCAGACGGTTCATCCGCGCTGTGCACGAGCTCGGGAGCAGGTGGCTCGTGTCCGAGAACGCCGTTTATGTCTCCTACGCTCTCCGCCACCTCATCCTCTGCGCGACGTCCCGTTCAGTAGGAAGCTCAGGCGTCGGCGCCTCCCAGCCATGATTGGACGGCGCTGATTTGACCTTGCCCTCGCCCTCTGGCAGCATCGCCACGCCATGCCCTGGTTCTTCGGCGCTGTGTCACGGCTCAGCAAGTCCCGAACGTGGGGTGCGAGAACAGGCTTTATGTTTCCTATGATGACGGGACGGCAACGGCTGGAGGTGCTGGCCCGCCACTGGACCGAGAGCGTGCAGGAGCCGCAGGCGGCGGCTCAGGCCACCGGCGCGCGATGAGGTTCATGTCGCCGACGCTGCTGGCGGGGTTAGCCACCCTCGCCATCGTGAGACACGAACCCGCCGCCCCCTGCATACCGGCGGGCGGCCGGTTCCAGAAGACTTTTGGGTCGAGGCTTCGGCAACTGCGGAGGTGACCGATGCGAGCGTGGGTCAACAAGTGCTTGTCCGTCGGCGTGGCTGTGGTGATGTGGCTGGGTGTGCTGCCTGCCCCCGCGGAAGCAGAGGTTCTCTTCGGCATCACCTTCCCGGCACCCACCGAGACCTTGATCCGGATCAACCCCGGGACAGGGGCCGCAACCCCGGCGGGGCCGCTGGACGCGCCGACCCAATTCCCCTTTGGCGTCGCCGCCCGGAAGGGTGAGCTCTACACGTTCGATCAACAAGCCGACCTGATCCGGCAGCTCGACCCGGCGACCGGCCGCACGCTCCGGAGCATCGACGTCAGGATGGGCGACCTCACCGGCGAGGGCGACCTCACGTTCCGTCGGGATGGCATCGGCTTCCTGGCCACCTCGCCCGGGGTCCTCTTCCGCTTTGACATCACGAACGGGACCTCGACGCTCATCACGCAGTCGCTGCCGATCAACATCGACGGCCTGGCCTTTGACGCCGATAACGTCCTGTTCGCTTTCAGCGAGACCACCGCCACCCTTTTCACCATCAACGCGGGCACCGGCGTGATGACCACAATCGGTCCGCTGGGGGTGCCGACCGGAGGGTTGGGCGGCCTCAGCTTCGACGCGACGGGGACGCTCTTCGCCGCCATCGCCGACAACCTTTATACGATCAACACGGCCACGGGGGGCGCGACGCTGGTGGGCCCGATTCGGGGGGCCAGCGAGGTGTCGGGGATCGCGTTCCTGGCCGTTCCCGAGCCGGGAAGTCTGGTGCTCCTTGGCGTCGGTTTACCGGCGGTGGTTTGGCTCGGCCGGAAGGGGCGCGACCGTAGAAACCAGCGGTCAGCGTAAGACCCCCCTAGCCGATGATCCGATTTGGGCGCCCCATGCGGCGGGCGGCCTCGACGCGATAGACCGACCTCGGTGCATGGACTTTCATGAGCTGCTCCAGGCTGACGGCCTCTTCCTCATTGCACGTGACCAACCGTATATCGTCCGGCACCCAGTTGGTCGCCTGACTGAGGAGTGTCGCCGCGTCCAGGCGGGCCGCCAGGGCGGAGTCCGGCTCGGCGGCATCCAGCAGGATACGGTGCAGCTCCGGACTCATGTCCACTTCGATGGGCTCGGGCATCAGTTTCTCCTTTCAGGGGTCATGGTCCTGGAGCCGACTTCACTCTATCCGAGAACGAAAGGCAAACTAGTCGCGCGTGCCGCGGCGTGGCCTGCTGGAGGACCAATGACCCTACGCCGGCGGCTGGAGGGGCTGGGATGAAGCCTCATGTCGAGCGGATCACGAAGATTGACGCCGTCCGGCGCCAGCTGAGAACCGCGATCCGCATGTTCTTTGAGGACAAGGATACCGTGTCGGCTTATACCCTGGCGGTGGCTGTCGAGGGAATTCTCGAGGGGCTCTTGAAGCAGAAGGCGGTACGCCATCCGCTGAGGGAGAGCGATCTCATCAGGCCCGAACGAAAGAAAGAGTTCCTCCAGATCCTCGATCGCCCGCGAAACTTTTTCAAGCACGCCGCCACCGATCCGAATGAAGTACTGGAGTTCAACTCGGTGATGCTTAGCCATATTCTCATCGAGTGCTCGATGCTCTATGAGATGTATTCCGGGCGGTCTCTCCGCGAAGGTTGGGTGTTCTTCGTCTGGTTCGGGATCCACTATCCCGATGTGGTTAGGGAAAGTCCGCTCAGGGACGCTTTGGCAGTCTTCAAGGAGCAGGCGCCTGACATCGCCGCTGATAAAGCGGTATTCCTCGAGATGCTCAATAGTGCCGAGTTTCGTCCAAACGCGGACTGACCTTGATCGATCACCCACCGCGATCTACTCGAGGAAGCGATGACTGAGGAGGCCAAGGAGCTGCACCGGATCATCAGCGCGAGCGTCCGCGACATGCTCGATGCGTACCGTCTCCAGGCGCAGCCGGGGCCGGTGACGGATAAGGCTCTCGAGCAAATCATCTTCCGGGCAGCGCTCGGCATCACGCAGAGCCTCGCCCCGTACCCCCGCCGCGCAACGGTCCGCGCTGCTGCCGAGCGTCGTGCGCTTCATGTTGGCGGCCTTTCTCGAGGAGACGTCGAGCTCGGACGGCTCGAAATGACTCGTAGGGGAGAAACGACATGATCGCCGCGGTCTACGCGGTCATCATCTCGGGACTCCTGCTCGCGGGTTGCACCTCTGTGATTCCCGTATCGAAGCCGGGGAGCACGGAGGCGGACTGGCTTCAGGCGGACTATGTGTGCCTCCGTGACGCGAGTGTCGCGGCCACACCGCGGCGCGATCGGCGCCTCTATGAAGCATGCCTACGCGCGAAGGGGTGGACAGTCGGCGAGAGCGGTGCCGGAGTGGCCCGACGCAGCTATGAATACAAGCCTTGAAGGAGACACGATGGCGACTTACCACGTCTCCGTGATCATCGAGATTCCTGATGAAAACGACGACGAAGAGAACGACGTCGAGCAGGCCATGCGGGACCTGGCTGCCGAACACATGTGGCAGATAGTGAGCCTCACGGTCTTGCAACCATGATCGCCGCTATCTACGCGCGCTGGTCCCCCGAATCGGTGGACCCGCTTACCTGAGCTTGAGGGGTTGGACGCAAAGGAGCAACAGAGCATGTTTGGTATCGGCCTCCAGGAAGTCATTCTGCTTCTGCCGTTGGTTGTCATCTACCTGTTGGCCAGCGTGACCCTCGTGTCCTATGTCGCCTCCTCGAAGGGCCGCTCGGGCCTCGCATGGATGCTCATTGCCCTGTTCATGTCCCCGCTCCTGGCCCTCATCGCGCTGGCTGCCGTGCCACCAGGCGAAGGCCGGGAGCCGATCAATCCTTTCGACGCCGATCGGTCACAGTGAAAGTAAGAAGGTTGCCCTCGTGACTGGCGCGGGGTAGGTTTGGGCCGGTTGTAGCCCCTCGCGGGCACAATCTCGGGCACAACGGAGGGCAGGAATGGAGACGCTTTCGGTGGGCCTGGTCGCCGCGCTCGTCGCTCTCAACGTGATCGGCGGCGGGATCCTGATTAGGTGGCTCGTGAAGCAGGTCCAGGCCCTCGAAGGCACGGTCCGAACGCAGGGCCAGACGATCGGCGCCCAGGGCGAGGCGCTCAGGGCGGCCGACCAAACCTTTCGCACGCTGAATGAATTGCTGAAGGCGCTCGACCTCGAGCAGTGGGCCAAGCGATTCGAAAGCCATCGAAAGCTCGTTGAGGCCGAGGGCGAGGCC
>WNFD01002466.1_pt1 | contig 27467 bp, 33 predicted proteins | sample 5400491 | NCBI WGS metagenome assembly WNFD01 (sample SAMN13153343, study PRJNA577476) | soil metagenome | isolation source: 120 cm saprolite under Douglas fir tree site 2 hole 2 replicate 2 | place: USA:California | collected 2015-04-18
GGGCAATGGCGCGCTCCTCACGAACCATCACACGCCGCTCATCTCTCACACCGCGACTGACATCCTCACGTCGTTCACGGGCGTATACGGCGACCGCATGGGCGTGCCGGTGTCAAACAGCTTCCGCTACTTCAACCCGAGCGGAACCACAAACCTCGGTGTCTCCTTTGCCTACTGGACCGATCCCATCTTTGACCCGACTACCAAGACGCCGACCGACACCAAGTACAACATGCTCACCGCGGACGGGAAGAATGCACCCGCGCCGTGGGTGCCCTATACGCGAGCGGGCTGCAACGTCGGCCAGGTGGCGACAGCCAACACCGTGCTCGAGAACATCGCCACCGATATTCCGACGGTCTTCGGCGCTGGGTCGGCGCAAGCCCTGGAAGTCTCGTCGGATCCCGGCTGCAGCAAGCCGACCATTGACTGCCAGGCGTTCAGCGACTTCGTCGGCATCGGCGTCCATTGCGCCCTCGGCAGCGCGCTCTGCTCGACCGCCAACGGCGGCCAAGTGGATCGCCTGCCGGATGAGCCCGGAAACTACACCGGCTACCGGGGCCTGTTCGGCCACAAGTACGTGGCGCCCCAGGTCAGCCCGAGCGGCCCGTTGACCGACCTCAACGGCAGCGTCATCCAGGACCACCACACACCAGTCAGTCACATCGGCTTCCCCGGCTTCGACGGCATGCCGGCGGCCGTCTCGCTGTCATACGTCGCGGCCATGCAGGAGCACGGGATCCCGGTCACCTACGCGTACATCTCGGACGCCCACGACAACCACCTCTCGGCGAATGACGCGGCTTTCGGCAAGTTCTTCCAGCGCCTTGCCGGCGACGGCATCGATCAGGGCAACACCCTTTTCGTCTTCACATCGGACGAGGGCGACCACTTCGCCGGCGGTCCGGCCAGCCCCGCGGGATGCGATGGCGTGACCGTTCCGTGCACGTACACGAAGATCGGCGAGGTCAATGCCAATTACGCGGGCCTGCTTGCCACCGAGTCTACATCACCGGCAACCCGGCGCGCGACGCCGCAGTCACCCGAACTTTCGAGCGGGCGACGAGCCAGTTGACGGCAGTGAGCCCGATCACCGGCAATACGGACACGATCACGAAGTTCCTCGCCGACCCTGTGGAGATGAAGGCGCTGCACATGGTCACCTCCGACCCTGCGCGGACGCCTACATTCACGCTCTTCGCGGACCCTAACTACTTCCTGTTCGCGGCCGCTCCCAATTGCAACTCGCCATGCGTAACCGAGCAGCCAGGGTTCGCGTGGAATCACGGTGACGTTCAACCGGAGATCACGACGACGTGGCTGGGCATGGTCGGCCCGGGCGTCGACCAGGTCGGCGTCGACAGCACGACGTGGTCCGACCACACGGACATCAAGCCGACCCTGATGGTGCTCCTGGGACTCAAGGACGACTACAGCCACGACGGCCGCGCCCTCACCGAAGTCTTCAGCGGCTGGGCCAAGCCGGCGGCGACCAAGAAGGCGGGTGCCTACATCAAGGTGGCTCAGGCGTACAAGCAGATCGACGCGGCGGTCGGTCAGTTCGGCCTCGCGACGCTGTCGGCCTCGACGCGTGCCCTCGAGAGCAACTCATCCGGTGACGCCACGTATGCCGACCTCGAGAATCAGCTCGCCACGCTCACAAGCGATCGCAACGCCCTCGCAACCACGATGATTGGCCTGCTCGAAGGCGCGGAGTTCGGCGGGCAGCCCATCAGCGAGCACCAGGCGCAGTCGCTGGTGTCGGAAGCCCAGGTGTTGATCGCGGAGGCCAACGCCCTCTGCTCAGGGGTCGTGGCACCGAAGAGGACGCTGGCGACCCGCGGGTTGAGGAGGGCGAAGGCGATCGCCATCGGCGCGGACCGGGTTCCGTGCCGCCCGGCGAGGCTGCGCAGCTCACCCGACGCCTTCATTGCAGCCCGATGGAACTCGTCGTTCGGATGTTCCGTCAGCCGTCCTGTCGCTCCCTGCTCGGAGTACTTCCCGGTGAGCGCGCCACCATCGAGGGTGAAGGAGGCGACCACGCTCGTCCCAGCCGCGTCGAGCGCCTCCGCCATCCCCGCATCCTCCACCGGCGATCGACGGACGAGGCTGTACGCGAGCTGAGCGGCACATGGCGGCTCCACGCCCTGGGCGGCGGCCACCTTCACGGCCTCGGCAATGAGCTCGGGCTTCCAGTTCAGCACTCCCCAGGCGCGCAGCTTGCCCGCGTCGATCAAGGCGCCGATGTCGTGCACGATCTCCTCCGTGCTCAGGCCCGCAGGCGGCCTCTCCGCGTAGCCGAGGTCGATGTAGTCCATACCCATCCGCCGCAGCGATCCATCGAGCTCCGCAGCCGCCTTCTGTTCCGGCCAGAACTCCCACCAGAGCTTGTTGGCCAGGACCACCTCGTCGCGCTTCCAGCCCGAAACACGGAACAGCTCACCGAACACCACCTCGGAGTAGCCGGTCTTCATGGGGGCTTTCCCGGTTTCGTCGTTGTAGCGGGCATCGTCCAGAAAGTTGATCCCAAGCTCGCGCGCCTTCCGCATGACGGCCATGCCCGCCTCGGCCGGGATCCGCTCGTACGTGCGCCAGGAGCCGAGGGCAAGCTCGGAGACCTGAATGCCCGACGCGCCAAGTGGCCTGCGAGCTGGAGCGGCCATCGGCGCAGCTTACTTCGCCCGCGCACTAACCTCATGTTCGTGGTGATGCCGGGATGAGCGTGTTCAACCTCCGCCTCGAATCGGTACAGAGAAAGACCGGAGGGCGGATACACCTGACGCCCAGGGTGCCCCGCAGCGGCCCGGTCACCACCCTGTGCGGCCAAACGCTGGCGGCCGGTACTTTCGTCGCAGTCGAGCGCGACGCCGAGTGCACCAACTGCATCCGGCGCTCTCGCGACCCGAGCCGAATCTCCGGTGCGTTCTTCGCTCAGGAAGAGGGTTCACAGCTCCTGCAGCTGTCGCTCGAGCAGGCTCGCGCCCGGAGGCCCGCGGGCAAGGCGCCGGCCGCGCCAGGCAAGCCGATCGTTCGCGTGCTGCCGACGCCGCCCTCCATCCCGGATCGATCCGGAGAGCTGCTGACGGCCGGCTTCAAGCCCGCCGGCGAGGGCCTATGGCGCAGCCCCGCCGGCGTCCTGGTCCGCATGCGCAAGCAGGGCCGCGACTGGCGCTTCGCTGAGCTCGTCTTCGAGGGCTCAGTGGTGGCGACGCGGCAGGATGGCGGGCTCAGGCTTCGCGCCGGCGATGTCGAGGTGCGCCCGATGGCTGACGGCTATGAGGTGCGGATCAAGAGACCGTGAGCTAGACCTCGGGCGGGCCGACCATCGGGTCCTCGGCGACGCGCCGCACCAGAGCGAGTGCCCTCCGCCTCGACCTGCGCAGCACCGGCAGGTTCGCCAGGCCGATCAAGCTGACGATGAGACTCGAGGTCTCGTCGATGACGTCGAACGTCCGCGCCCGCCCGTCCGAGCGATCCATGACCCAGAAATACAGGATGCCCATCTGGTACAGCCACAGGAGTCGAGGCAGCTCGGCGGCAACGTCGGCAGGGGGGCGAACATCTGAGCCCTTCACGACCTCCGCATAAAGCCCGATCACTTCGTCCCGGAGCGGCTTCGACTGCGCGCTGAATGGATTCACCGGGCTGGCGGGGTTGGCGACCGTGCTGAAGATCGCGCCGGAAACCTCGTGGTAAGGCTCCAGGTTGATGACGATGGCGCGAATCACTCCCCGGAGGCGAGGCGCCAACTTTGTTTCGCGGGCGAGAATCGGCGCAACGGCCGCCACGTGCAGCTCATGCAGGTGCCTGTAGAACTCCACGACCAGGTGCTCCTTGGATGGGAAGTAGTGGTACGAGCTGCCGAGGGATAGCCCGGCCTGCTCGGCGATCGCCCGCATAGTCGTCGCTTCGTAGCCGCGCGTACGGAAGAGCTCCAGGGCGGTGTTGAAGATCGCCGCCCTGGTCTGCTCTCCCTTGGGCGTGAGCCCCTGCTGCTGATCGCGAGCTTGAGCGCTCGTCAGGTGGTTACCCGGACGCGGGTGGGAGCGGCCGAACCCAGCTTTCGCGAATACATGACCGTCAGGACGGCAACCGCCGAGATCGCGAGGGCGTTCACAGCGTGGAATGCCCCGACCGAACCGGCATTGCCGCGGAGCGCGTCGTGGATTGGCTGCATGACCGCCATTATCAGATTGCTCACGAACTGCGGTTCGATCGAGATGGTCGCCGAGGGTGACGCCACCCGCACGAGGACGACCTGCATGCCGATCAGCACGAACTGGAGGACGCCATATTCGATGGCCCGACGCGGCATCCGGCCGATCACGGCGAACGCGATCAAGGCCCCTGAGATAGCGTGGAGGATGAGACCCAGATACACGTGAGGCGAGAAGCCGGTGTTCGAGAACATACCGGTGCCCGCGAAAAAGAACTGCACCGGGATGAGGATCGCGAAGAGCCAAGCGGCTCCGATGTATGCGGGGCGGGCGAGGCGAGCAAGCATTTCATTGGACCTCCCTGGTCTTTGAGTGTTTTTGAACATGTTCAATTCAGACCATAGCCCGCGGGTAGGCGGAAGTCAAGGGTTTAACTGAACATGTTCAAAAGTCGCCCAAGCGCGAGCCGACTTGAGTTAGAAAGGCCCATCCTTTCCGGTCTGAAACCTCCGCTGGGGTCCCCGCGGAGAAGCCGCGGGAGGCGGTTTCAGACCGAAGTGGGCTTGGTGCCGGGTGGCCTGGCTTGCCGGGCCGCCGTTAGGGCTAAGCGCGGAAGGGCGTTACATGGCCCTACTCGGCCGCGAGGTTTCTCGTCAGGCACCAACCCCACGCTTAGGTCAGTGCGCCCTTCGGTTGCGGGCGACCAGGCCGCGTCGTGTCTCCGAAGTCATCGCCCGCAGAGCGGGCGTTGGCCGCACCAGGGGAGGCCTGGGCGAGCGGATGTCTTTGGCCTCGGCCGGCAGGTGCTCGAGGTCGGCGGCGAAGCGTGCATTCGCCTCCGCGATCCCAGAGCGAGTAGCCTGGCGGGTGCCTTTGATCATCACGGGTTCGAGCAGGCGCTCGCGTCCCGCCGTCACCTCCTCGTCGTGCAGCCCGACCAGGTCGCCGAAAGGCCGTGAGCGCCGGAACACCTGCTTGCGCCCTGGCGCTGTTACCTTCCCGCGAGACAGCTTCATGACAGGTCGCCCTTCGTAGCAGACCAGCTTGTAGGCGGTATCGAGGTAAGGATGATCAGCGGAGACGCCCATCCTGGTGCCGACGCCGAAGGCATCGATCTTCGCCCCATCGCGCACGAGCTGGTCGATCGAAAACTCGTCGAGCCCGCCACTGGCGACGATCCGGACGTGTGGGAGGCCGGCCTGGTCGAGCATCTTGCGAGCTTGCTTGGAGAGCGCGACCAGGTCACCGCTGTCGATGCGGATTCCCAGCCGGCCGGTCGGACCGAGCTCCTTGATGGTCGCGATCGCATGCTTGATCCCGGTGGGCGTGTCGTACGTGTCGACCAGAAACGTCACTCGCCCAGGAAAGTCCTGCGCGTAAGCACGGAACGCTTCCAGCTCGGTCGGAAATGCCTCGATGTAGGAGTGCGCCATCGTGCCCGCTGCGATCAGGCCATGCCGGCGGGCCGCTTCGACGTTGCTTGTCGATATGAATCCGACCATCGCGGAGAGCCGGGCGACGTCGATTCCGGCCTCGATGCCCTGCGTGCGCCGAAACGAAAAATCGATCACGTCAATACCGCCGGCTGCGACCACGCACCTCGCTGCCTTGCTCGCGATGGTCGTCTCGAACGTGATCAGATTGAGGAACATCGTCTCGATCAGCTGCGCCTCGGGCAGCGGCGCTGTGACCTCCAGGATCGGCTCGCCCGCGAGCGCGATGCGGCCCTCCGGGATCGCCCAGATGTCGCCGGTGAACCGCAAACGCCGGAACGCCTCGAGGTCGCGAGTCTCGTACCGCAGGGTGTCGCGGAGGTACCTGATGTCGTCCTCCTCGAACCGAAAATCCTGAAGCCGGTCGAGGCACGACTCGATGCCGGCGGCGACAAGGAAACCGCGCGCAGACGGCAAAGAACGGACGAACAGGCTGAACGTGGCCGTGCCGGTCATGCCGCGGCGCAAGTAGCTCGTGGTCATGTTGAGCTCGTACAGGTCGGTCAGCAGCGCGTTCAATGCAGTCGTCGCATCCTAAATTAGAAAGGCCCATCCTTCCCGGTCTGAAATTCCACTGGGGTCCCCGCGTCGCAGACGCGGGAGGCGGTTTCAGACCGAAGTGGGCTTGGTGCCGGGTGGCCTGGCATGCCAGGCCACCCATAGTGCTCAGAGCAGAAGGGCGTTGGAGGGCCTCAATTCGGCTTCGAGGTCTCTCGTCAGGCACCAACCCCACGCTTAAGGTTTCACGAGTGAAGCTGGTCGCGGCATCGTTCAGGTGGCCCTTCCAGGGCGCGTGGGGACTCAGGTTTGCGATCGGAACCCTGACGGTGCTGTTGCTGCCGATCACGTTCATCCCGCTGCTCGGTTACTCGATCGCCGCCACGCGCCGCGCCCAGGGCGATCCGACCCAGCCGCCTCCGCCGTGGAGGCTGTCGGCGAGCATGCTCACTGACGGGTTCTGGACCGCGGTCGTGCTCGTGCTCTTATCAGCGCCGTTCGTCGTGGCGCTGAATCCGCTGGCTGATGCGATCGGCGGCGCCCATCCGTGGCCAGTGAGCCACGCGCAGTCCCAGGTATTTCCGCACGTTGAAGCGGCTTTGCTCCTCGCGCTCCCGTGGGGCCTGCTGCTGCTGATCCTGATGCCGCATGGGACGAGCCGTTTCGCCGCGACGCGGCGGCCTGGGGATCTGTTCGACTTTCGGACCACGCTCCGCGACGTCAAGCGCGATTTTCCGGTCTGGAACCTGGTCGCGGCCGCGATCGTGACCGCATGGGTCATCGCTGTCGCGTGCGTAGGGCTGCTCTGCGTCGGCCTCTTCCCGGGCGTCTTCTACGCCATCCTTGTGAGCGCATATGCCTCCGCCACCCTCCACCCGCCCAGCGCCCCGGGTAAGAATCCACCCACTCGGTGATACCGCGCTGCTGGCCGAGCTGGGTACGCGACTCGACACCGCGCTGAACACGCGAGCGATCGCGCTCGCTACGGCCTTGAAGAAGCGGCGAGACGTGCGCCAGGCCGTCGCCGGGTACACCGGCGTCACCGTGCATTTCGACCCGGACCAGACCACCCCCGATGTCCTGGGCGCGGCCATCAAGCGGCTGGCGGCCAAGCGACCGCCGATGGCGGAGCCCGGCCGGCTGCATCGAATCCCGGTCGTCTACGAAGGGCCAGACCTCGAAGAGGTCGCCGCGCGGCTCAACCTGTCGCCCGCACAGATCGTGGAGCTCCATTCCATGCCGATCTACCGCGTGTTCCTGGTGGGCTTCGTCCCCGGCTGGGCATACCTCGGACCGCTGCCCGAAGAGCTCGAGCTGCCCAGGCGGCATGTGCCACGCACGCAGGTGCCGGCGGGCTCGGTGGCCATCGCGGCACGTCAGACCGGCATCTATCCGCTGCCGACGCCTGGGGGCTGGCACCTGATCGGGCGGACCTCGGTGAAGCTGTTCCTGCCTGACAGCGATCCGCCTTCCCTCTTTCGCGCGGGCGATCGGGTGAAGTTCTTCGCCGCCAAGAGTTGACCACCGTCCTGCGTGTGATCGAGCCAGGACTCCTCACGACCGTTCAGGACCTCGGCCGCCCGCATGCCATCGCCGCCGGGGTCCAGCCCGGAGGCGCCATGGATCGCTTCGCGCACAGGGCCGCCAACCTCATGGTGGGCAACCCCGAGGGCGATGCCACCCTCGAGTGCACCCTCACCGGCCCTCAGATGGTCGCTGAGCATTCCTGCCTGGTCGCGATCACCGGCGCGGACCTCGACCCGCACGTAAACGGCCAGACCGCCCCCATGTGGACCGGCATCTTCCTCGGCCAGGGCGACCGTCTGACATTCGGCGGACGGCGCTCAGGCGGGCGGGCCTACATCGCGATCGCCGGGGGCATCGAGGCCGATCGCTGGCTCGGCTCTGCGTCCACCAACCTCATGGCGGCCCGCGGCGGTATGCACGGGCGCAACCTGAAGCCCGGCGATCAGATCAGCACCTCGCGCGAGGCGACGAGACCAGTAGTGTCCGGCCATGACCTGATCGAGAGACTGCGTCCTCAATATTCCGACCACACGCTCTTCGCGATCGCCGGGCCGCACGTCAAGCGATTGGATTCCCAGGGCCGCGGCCTGCTGTTCGGCGCGACGTTCAAGGTCAGCCGCGAAGCCGACCGGATGGGCTACCGACTCGACGGCCCGAGGTTGGCGACCTCAGGCGAGGAGCTGCTTTCCTTCGGGCTCACCGCGGGCGCGGTGCAGGTTCCGCATGGCGGGCAGCCGATCCTGCTCATGGCCGACCACCAGACCGCGGGCGGCTACCCGGTGGTGGCGACGGTAGTCAGCGCCTCCATGCCCGTGGCGGCTCAGCTGATCCCAGGCGATGACCTGGACTTCAAAGAGGCGACCCTCGAACGCGCTCGTCAGATGCGCCTGTCGCTGGCCGCCGCGCTGGACACCCTTCGCTGAGGGATTAGGCCTGCGAGGCTTTTCGTGCCTCTTCGATCACGGCGTCGTAGTCAGGTAGCGGCTGCTCGCGCGAGCCCTGCCAGGTCCAGCGGATGATGCCCGAGTGGTCGATGACGAAGATCGTGCGTCGCGCCATGCCGGAGTATCCGGGCACGTCGTCCCGGCGCACGCCGTAGTCGGTGACCATCTTGCGCTCGAAATCGCCGATCAGGTCATAGGGCAGCCCGCCGAGCTCTTTGGCGAACGCCTGGTGCGAGAACACCGAATCGACGCTGATGGCGTAGATGCCGATGCCGTTCGCGGCGGCCGCCTCGTGCCGTGACCGGAACTCGGTCAGCTCGGTCCTTCAACCACCCGTGAAATCAAGCACATAGAAAAGGAAGACAAGGGCCTTGTGCTTCTCCAGGGCGTCGGCCAGAGTGAGCTCCTGGCCGCTCGTGGTGGGCAGCTTGAACTCAGGCGCTCGTTCCCCCACCTGCAGCATCTGAGAAAGTCTATCCGCGCTCGAGCACGTACCAGCCGGCGCGCGTCACGCCGGTGACTGCATAGCCGGCGTCGAACGCCGATGAAAGTGCATTCCGCATGGCGATCCGCCAGGCGCGCGCGAGCTGCGGATCGGAGCGGCGCAGCGCGACGATATCCTCCGGAGTCTGGCACACGACTACGCGAGCTGTTGACGATCCCGGTACTGGCTCCCCGCGCGGACCCAGCGAGACCAGCGAATCGACCTTTAAGCGCTCGAGGTCTTCAGCGGCGGGGTCATGCGGGCGGCCCGCGGCTGCCTCCACCGCCTGCCGGGAGTCCAGCCGCCAGCTGACCAGGAGCCGGTCTGACTCCTCGCCGGCATTGATGCCATCGGTCATCTCGCCATAGAAGTTGACGAGGTACTCGCGCGCTTCTGCTCCCAGCTTGTTGAAGTTGAAGTACGCATTGCGCCGCACGAGGGGATCGAACGTCCACTCCATCAGCTTCACCCCACGCTCGAGGCACCACCTGCGCTGATGCTGCTTGAGCTCGAAGCCGAGCCCGCGGCCTTCGTCCACGACGCCGAGGATGTGCGAGTGGAGGAGCAAGCGGTCGGGCGGCGAGCCGCCGAGCCAGCCGACCAGCCCGCCCAGCAGCCGTCCGTCCCGGTGGGCTCCGACGACGTAATTGCCTGAGTGTGCAAGGGCCGTGAGGACGTCGGAGACAATCGGAGGCCGCGGCCGCTCCCACACGTCGGCGAAAAGCTGCTCCAACGCGCGGAGATCGTCCAGGTCCTTGAGCTCCGAGATCACCTCGGGCCCCAACTAGACGCCGGCGCGTCCCGCGAGGGGACCGGTCTCGATTCCCGCGTCGCGAAGCGCGCGGCGCACTGCGGCCGCAATCGCGACCGCATCTTCCGAGTCGCCGTGGATGCAGATGGTGTCGTACTCCCCCGACCGCGCCAGGCGTACTGCTTGTGCTGTTGCCGTGGCGACGTCAAGCAACGCCCCCGGTTCGGTTCGCGGTGCGAGGCTGCCGTCGGGCATGAGGCGGCGATCCGCGAATCCTTCCCTGTACGCCGGGATGCCTGCTCGCCGGGCCGCGGCGAGCAGCTCTGTGCCCGGCTGTCCCATCAGGCCGACCGTATGAGCTTTGGCGACGCGGGCCAGCGCGTCGGCCGCGGCGGGGTCCTGCTGGCAGCGGTGGTACAGGGCGCCGTGCGGCTTCACGTAAGCGATCGGTACGACCGCCGCCAGGCCGGCGACCTGGAAAGTCACCAGCGCTTCGATATCCTCGGCCGAAAGCCCGAGCTCGCGGCGCCCGAAGCCCTCTCGGTCGTCGTAGCCGGGGTGGGCGCCGATCTCGATGCCCAGGCGGCGGCACAGGAGCGCCGTCGCGATGGTCGTCGACGCCGAGCCGGCGTGCACACCGCACGCGACGTTGGCGCTGTCGATGTGGGGCAGGATCGCCTCATCGGCGCCGGCGCCCTCGCCGAGGTCCGAGTTGACGTTCAACTGTGCGCGGTGTCGCCGTGCAGGAGCTGGATGGCGTGGCCGACGATCGGCATCACCGCCTCCAGCGATTCGGAGGCGCCCTTCGGGCTGCCTGGGACGCTGATGATGAGAGTCCGCTCGCGGACGCCGGCGATCGAGCGCGAGAGCGCCGCCATCGGCGTGCTGCTCTCGCCTGCGCGCCTCATCGCCTCGCCGATACCGGGCACTTCGTAATCGAGGATGGTGGCCATCGCCTGGGGCGTGACGTCGCGCGGACCGAGCCCGGTGCCACCTGTGGAAACCACCAGGTCGACGCCCCGCGTAACCGCCGTGACTACGGCCTCATGGATGCGCTCGGCCTCATCGGGCACGACCTCCGGGCCTCCCACCTCGAAACCGGCTCGGCTCAGAAGGCTGACCAGTGCCGGGCCGCTGTTGTCTTCCCGTTTGCCATGGAATGCGCCGTCGCTGATGGTGACTACGTGGGCGGTGCTCACCGAGCCCTTTTCCCGGGAGGGCGCTTCCATGTTCCAGAGCGGCCGCCGGACTTCTCGAGCAGTCGCACGGCCTCGAGGGACACGCCCCGCTCGACGCCTTTGGTCATGTCGATGAGTGTGAGCCCCGCCACGGCCGCGGCAGTAAGCGCTTCCATCTCGACACCGGTCTGGCCCACCACTCGCGCCCTCGCCAGAACGCGTACGCCACTCTTGACGAACTCGAAATCGACATCGACTTTCGCCAGCGGTAGCGGGTGAGTCAACGGGATCAGCTCCGACGTACGTTTGGCGGCCATGATGCCGGCGATCCGGGCGACCTGCAGCGCATCCCCCTTCGAAGTCCCCTCGCGCACGGCGCGCAGGGTCGCTGGAGCCATGCGCACAACACACTCCGCGAGCGCCTCGCGCGACGTGACCGGCTTGTCCGCGACATCGACCATGCGCGCCGCCCCGCTCGCGTCGAGGTGCGTCAGCCTCTTTGCCACTCGCTCAGGATATTCGCCAGGTGCAACCGTTCGACGGCGTCCTGTTCGACTACGGCCAGACGCTGGTCACGTTCGCCTACCCCAGAGCAGAGCTGCTCGAGGTCATTGGCAATTTCAGACCGACCATAGAAGAGGTGTTGGGCGCGCCGGCCCCTCCGCCCGAGGTCATCCTTGAGCAAGTGTTCATGCCCCTCGAGCAACATGTTTCGAGCGAGAGTGAGGACGAGGTCGATTGGCTGGAGGCGACCAGGGCGTCCTGGGAGCGCGCCGGCCTTTCGCTGCCGGACGGTCTGCTCTATGAGATCGTCGATGCGGAGCAGATGTGCTGGGATCGCATCGTGAAGGTCGATCCCGACGCGGTGCAATTGCTCACGCAGCTGCGTTCGCGCGGCGTCAAGCGAGCCATCTGCTCCAACGCGCCTTTTCCTCCCGAGATGATGCGACGGCAGGTGGGCTCCAACGGGATCGGCGAGCTGATGGATGGGATCGTTTTCTCGAGCATGATCGGTCGTCGCAAGCCGGCGCCCGAGATGTACCGTGCGGCGCTCGATGCCATCAGCCTCGCGCCGGAGCGGGTGCTGTTCGTCGGCAACCGCGTCCGCGAGGACTACGAAGGGCCACGGGCGCTAGGGATGCAAGCTGTCCTCTACACGGCGCACAACTCAGAGCCGGCGCCGGCTGGGATTCGATCCATCGCGAGGCTGAACGAGCTACTCCAGCTGCTGTGAAGAAACGCCCCGGTCCCCTGTGGCTGCTGTTCTACGGCCGCCAGCGCCGCGGTGTTCCGTGGTTGCTGATCGCGGTCATTCTCGCTGTGCTGCTGCTCGGGTTGACATTTGCCCTCCCTGGAGCCGCGGACATGTGGAGGTCGGTGGCGCCCGTCATCCTTGGGGTCTTGCTGCTGGTCGCGATCGCGGCTGCGATTGCCGCGATGCTGCGGCCGCGCCGGCGCTGACCGAGCGGGCCGACGCTGCCCTTGCCGCGATCAACACCGCCGCCGCGCCTGCGCCGACCCCGTTGTCGATGTTGACGACCACGAGCCCGGTCGAGCACGACTGGAGCATCGTGCCGAGCGCAGCTTCACCCGCGCCGCCCCGACCGTAGCCGGTGGAGACCGGGAGCCCGATCACCGGGACGTCGATGAGCCCCGCCACCAGGCCCGGCAAGACGCCATCCATGCCCGCGGCCACTACGAGCACGTCGGCGCCCCATTCCAGCACCTGCTCGAGTGGACCGATGAACCGATGGAGGCCGGCAACGCCAAGGTCCGCCTCGAGCCGCGTGCCCAGGCCGCACGCCTCAATCACCATCAGCGCCTCTTCGGCGACCGCCACGTCCGACGTGCCGGCAGTGAGGAGGCCGACTTTGCCGTGGAGCGGCTCCGGTGCAAACCCCTGGCAGAGGACACGGGCCGAGCTCGCATGGTCGACGACGCTCATGTGCGCCACCCCGGCGGCATCGCCGATGGCGGCGCGATGCTCGGGGGCCATGCGGCTGATCAGGCCCTGACCCTGGCGCTCCGCCAGGGCAATCGTGAGCCTTGCCGCCTCGGCGGGGGTCTTGCCTGTGGCCAGGACCACCTCTGGGATCCCGCGGCGCATGAAGCGTCCAAGGTCGAGCCTCGCCCTGCCGCCGAGCTCTTCGAGCTGGAGGCTGCGCAGCTCGCCCAGAGCTTCGTCCTCTGTGAGCTCGCCCGCGAGCAGCCGGCGGAGGACGTCCTTCAAAGCCCCGCAAGCACCTCGCGCATGCGCTGCCAGTGCGTGCCGGCCCAGTAGATGCGGCCGCACTCGGGGCATTCGGAGTACCGGGACTGGGTCTTACGCACGTAGGGCGGCACACGCTCGGCCACTGTCGAGGCCACGCGCGCCTGCAGCTCGGAGTTGCATTCGATGCAGCGGGTGAGCGCTTCCTTGAGCTCCAGCCCAAGCTCCTTGAACACCTGCCGGAGCTGCGCGGTCACCTCATCGTCGCGGATGAGGATGGCGCGCACGACGCCGGTCTGGATCACACGCCGCTTGGTCAGGTCGCGGTCGCGGGTCAGAAGCACGCGGCTTTCGGCAGCCGCCTCCCTAACCAGCTCGGCGTCGTCGATTCGGGGGTGATACGAGGCGTCGTAGCCCAGCGCGCGCAGCCAGCGCGCGAGGCGCCCGACGTTGCAGTCGGCGAGGAACCTGGGCTTCACCGATTCGAATTCTAGAATCGACGCGTGGCGACGTTGGACGACCTGATGACCGCTCTCCGCAGGGAAGCGGGCTCGTGCTATTCGTGGTCGAACGGGCCGCACGATCGCTACGCGGTACACAGCCACCCTTACGAGAAGGTCCTGTACTGCGTGGACGGCTCGATCACGTTCGTCCTCGAACGGGAGGGGCGGCAGGTCGTGCTGAAGGCCGGCGACCGGATGGTGCTGCCCCCCGGCACCCAGCACTCGGCGATCGTTGGGCCCGCGGGCTGCACGTGCATCGAAGGCCAGCGGTAAAGACGATGTTGACGAACGCGTGCGGCGTAAGATGCCCTGAGCGATGAGCATCATCGAGTTCATCCGCGATCGGGCCCGCTTCTACAACTGCCCGGTGTGCGGGCGCAGCTTGAAAGGCTGCGACATCCAGGTCCTCAGTCATGAGGAGGAGCGCTTCCACCTGCAGGTCACATGTGTGCAATGCCAGGTCACTTTCATCGTGGTCCTGGCTGTCGCCGGCGCCGCGGTGGACGAGATCGAGAGCGTCGAGACCGCAGGCGAAGTGGAGTCAGCGCCGGCCCGCGAGCCGATCAGCGTCGACGAGATCATCGACCTTCACCTCTTCCTGAAGAACTTCCAGGGCACGTTGAAGGAGCTCATCCACCAGCCCGACCACAGCCGGGGCTGAGCGGGGCCCGAGGGCCCGCGAGGGCCCGCAGTTGAAGCGAATTTTTCTCGACGACGCCGGCGGCGCGCCCATCCTCGCCGAGGTCACCGCCGCACTTCGCGACCTCCCGGAGGGCAACCCATCGAGCCCCCACACTGAAGGCCGGGCGGCCCGGGCGGCGCTCGATCGCGCTCGCGACCTCACCGCGCAAGCCCTCGGCGCCCGCCGCACCGAGATCACATTCACCGCGTCGGGTACCGAAGGCGTGAACCTGGCCTTGTTCGGCGCGGCGCGGCGGATGCCCGCGTCGGGCACGATCGTGACCTGGGCGGCCGAGCACCAGGCGGTTCTGGGCGCCACGCGCCGACTGCAGGCCGAGGGCCATCGCGTGCGTATCGCTCCCGTGGATCACGCGGCTCGCGCCGACCCCGACGCCATCACTCCCGGCGCTGCGCTCGTTTCCATCGGTCTCGCCAACAACGAGGTGGGCACTTTGCAGCCGGTGCGTGAGGTGATCGACCGCGCCCACGAGCTTGGCGCCATCGTCCACGTCGATGCATGCGCCGGGCCCCGCTGGATGCCGATCCCCGACGGCGCCGACCTCGTGTCCTTCAGCGGCCACAAGCTGGGCTCCGGCCGCGGCGGTGCCCTCTACGTCAGGGACGGCGTGCGCATCGATCCGCTGCTTTACGGCGGCCCGCAGGAGTGGGGACGTCGGGCTGGGCACGAAGACGTCAGTGCCGCGCTCGCATTTGCGTCCGCGATCTCGGTTTGCGCGCGCGAGCGCGAGGCGCGCGCGGGCGCTGCACGCACCCAGTCGGCCGCCCTTCGCACCCTCATCGCCGACCTGGGTGGAGAGCTCACTGGCGGGGTCGAGCGGCTGCCCAACTTCGCGAGCTGCGCGTTCGCCGGCCGTAAGGGCGAGGACTTGCTGCTGGCGCTCGACATCGCGGGCATCGCGGCGTCGAGTGGGTCCGCCTGTGCTTCCGGCTCGCTCGATCCTTCTCATGTGCTGCTCGCGATGGGCCTGGGCCTTGACGCTGCGCTGGGCAGCCTGCGGCTGACGACCGGGTACGCGACCACCGGCGAAGAGATCGCGCGCGCGCGCGACATCATATCCAGCGCCCTCACCCGCAGCCCCGCCCGTGCCTAGTCTCGAAGAGGAGCTCGCCGCCCGACTCGCCCGAGGGGAGGAGGTGATCCTGGCGACGGTGATCAAGCTCGATGGCGGGCCGCCTTCGAGAACCGGCGCCAAGCTATTGCTGTCGCGGACCGCCACGCTCGCGGGCACCCTCGGGTGCAGCGAGTTCGACGCTGCCGCCCTCGCGGACGCGAGCCTCGTGGCGGACGCCGGCGCTCCCCAGCTCCGCACCTACCGACACGACCTCGGCTCGATCGACGTCTACGTGGAGCCGCACGCGCCGGCGCCGACGTTGGTGGTATTCGGCGCCACCCCCGTCGGGAGAGCCTTGCTGAGCCTGGCGCCGGAGTTGGGCTTCCGGCCGGTGCTGGTCGAGACGCGGCCGCAGCGCCTGACCGGTCGCGACTGGCCGGCGGCGATCACCGACCTGAGTGAACTCGACGCGCAACTCGGCCCCGACGTCTACGCCGTGCACACAGACCACGACGCACCCGACCTGGTGAAATCGTTGGAGGTCCTCCTGCCGAAGAAGCCCCGCTTCATCGGCCTGGTCGGAAGCCGCCGGCACACCGGCCACCACCTCGAGGCCCTGCGCGCCCAAGGCGTGGATGAGGGCGTGATCGCACGCATCCAGAGCCCGGTCGGCCTGGACATCGGCGCCGTCACGCCCAGTGAGATCGCGCTCTCCATCCTCGCGGGCGTGATCGCCAAGCGCCGCAGTCGCGACGGAGGCTGGCTGCAGAACCGGTAGGCGGCGTGCCCGTTCGTTAACAGCACTGGAGGCGCGTACCCCCGACCGCATAATCATTGCCCGTGTCGATTCAACCCGGAACCAGGCTGGGCCAGTACGAGGTCCAGGACCTCATCGGCCAGGGTGCCATGGGAGTCGTTTACCGCGCCTATCACGTGCAGCTCGAGCGCACGGGCGCGGTCAAAGTCTTGCTGGGCATAGCGCCCGACACTGACTCGACAGCTCGTTTCCGTCACGAGGCGCAGGCCATCGCCCAGATGCGCCACCCCAACATCGTCAACGTGTTCGACTTCGGCGAGTACGAGGGAACGCCCTACATGATCATCGAGTACGTCCCCGGCGGCAGCCTTGCGAGCCGGATGAAGCAGGGCTCGATGGAAACCGCCGCCGCGCTCAAGTACCTGCGCGGCATGGCCGCCGGCCTGGACTACGCGCACTCGCTGGGAATCGTCCACCGTGACGTCAAGCCCGCCAACGTCCTACTCGAGAAGGACGAAAGCCCGGTCATCGCCGACTTCGGCCTGGTCAAGCTCATGCAGTCGACGTCGCTGAAGTCGATGACCGGCGTCACGACCGGCACGCCCGCGTATATGTCGCCGGAGCAGGTGACCGGAAGCAAGGTCGGACCTCCTGCGGATCGTTACTCGCTGGCGACCATCGCGTACGAGATGCTCACGGGCTCGATCCCATTCGACGGCGAAGGGTTGATGGAGGTGCTCTATGCGCAGGTGCACCGCGACCCGCCGCTGCCCAGCGCTCGCAACAGGTCGCTGAACCCGCAGGTCGACGCGGTGGTGATGCGCGGCCTGGCCAAGGACCCTGCCGCCCGGTGGGAAAGCTGCACCGCGTTTGTCGACGCCCTGGCCGCAGCGCTCGCCGGGAAAACCGATCCGGCAGCGGCCCGAACGTTGGTGATGACGCCGGCGGTCGCCTCGACCTTGCCGCTGGCGGCGCCGGTGGCCGTAGCCGCGGCGGCGATGCCGGCGCGGGCGCGTGTCGATGCGGTGAATCCCAGCGCGACCGTGGCAGTGCCGTACCCGGTGCCTGCCCAGGCGGTGGTCAAGAAGAAGTCACGCAAGGGACTGTTGGCTGCGATTGCAGCTGGGGTCCTGGTTGTGCTGCTCATCCTGGGAGTGCTCCTGGTCGCTTCGGCGCGGCCATCGCTTTCGCTGTCCGCGTCAACCGTAAGGGCGGGTGACACCGTGGTCGTGAACGCCAGCCACCTGCCGGCCAACCAGAACGGGGAGATCCAGCTGCTCAGCACAGTTCATTCCTTTCCGTTCCACGCCAACCCAAGTGGCGACGCAAGCGTGTCCATCCGGGTCCCACCGAACATCGGCGCCGGCGATCACACCGTGAGGCTGTGCTGGAACGCGTCTTGCCGCTTATCGGCGACGCTGCACGTGCTCGCGCCGGTTGCCTTCGCGACCCCGTCGCCCGGGGCCACGCCTTCAACCACGCCCGGTGCAAGCCCGTCCGCCGGCGCCACGCCGATTGGAGGCACGTCTCCGACTCCGCGTGCAAGCCCGATCGCAAGCCCAATCCCAACGCCCAAGGCGAGTCCGCCCGCGACTCCGGTGATCTCGATCTCGAACTACAACATCAAAATCGCCACAGGTAGCGAGACTGTTTACGGTCTGCATTTCGCTCCCGGCAGTGCAGTAACGATCACCTTTGTCCAGGGCTCCTTGACGACCCCCGAGGGAAGCGCGGGAGTGAGCTCGAGCGGTTACTTTTCCAAGACCTTTACGGTGCCTGTAACCGCTGTCGTGGGTCCGGCGGCCGTCAAGGTCTGTGGCACCAACGGTTGCCTGTATGCGACCGTCAACGTGACTTTGACCGGCTAGAACACCTCGGCGGCGACGAGGTCGTCGAGCGTCTCGCGGCGCCGCATCACGGCGGCACGGCCGTCAGCAACCATGAGCACCTCGGGTCGTGGCATGCCGTTGTAGTTGCTCGCCATCGCCAGGCAGTACGCGCCCGCTGCCGGAACGGCGATGACATCACCAGCCTTGAGGTCGGGCATCTCGATGTCGGTGATGAGGATGTCAGTTGACTCGCAATACTTGCCGGCGATCGTCACCTTGCCGTCGGGCGAGCGCTCGGGATCTGAGGCCAGAAACGCTTCGTACCGGGCGCCGTACAGCTTGGGCCTGATGTTGTCGCCCATGCCGCCGTCAACGGCCACGTAGCGGCGAACTCCGGGAATGTCTTTGATCGAGCCGACCGTGTACAGGGCCATGCCGGCGGGGCCCGCGATCGACCGGCCAGGCTCGACCACCAGCGCAGGCACCGTCAGGTGCCGCCGCGCGCAGCCCGTCTCGAGCGCGTGACGGATGGTCTCGACGAATTGACGCGGGGTGGGAGGGTCGTCATTGCGCGTGTACGCGATGCCGAGGCCGCCACCGGCGCCGAGCTTGCGAGGCTCGTACTTCAGCTCGTCTCGAAGTCGGACGACCAAGTCGAGCATGATGTCCATCGCCTGCTCATAAGCGCCGAGCGCAAAGATCTGCGACCCGATGTGCGAATGCAGGCCGACGACCTCCAGGCGCGGGTGTTGCAGCGCCTCGGTCACGGCCTGGAAAGCCGCCCCTGATTCGATGGAGAACCCGAACTTGGAGTCCAGCTGCCCGGTCGAGATATGAGCGTGCGTGTCCGGCTTCACCCCTGGCGAGATGCGCAGCATGACGGGCGTCCGTTTGCCGTCGGGCACGATGTCGCGCAGAAGCTCGAACTCGTATGCGCCGTCGATGACGATCGTGGCGCCGGCACGATACGCAGCTTCGAGGTCTTCGCGGCTCTTGTTGTTGCCGAGAAAGTGGATGTGGTCGCGTTTCGATCCGGACTTCAGCGCGAGGTTGAGCTCGCCCGCTGACACGACATCCAGACCCAGGCCCTCTTCCTCGACGATGCGAAGGAACCGCGGCGATGCGAATGCCTTGGCCGAGTAAAGGACCTGGCCGGCCGAGCCCATCGCGGCCACGTATTCGGAGGCGCGCTGGCGAACGGTGGCTTCGTCGTAGATGTACAGGGGAGTGCCGTGCTTGCGCGCGAGCTCGACCAGGTCGCACCCGCCCACCTCTATGTGGCCGGCGGCGTTGACCCGGTACGTGACCGGGAAGAGCAAGTTACTTCGTCAGTTGGGCCCGGAGCCGCAGGAGCCGCACGAGCCGCCGCAGCAGCCACCACCGCCGACCTGCTCAGTCCCGAAGTCGACCGCGGAAGACGGTTCGCCGCCCGCCACTGCGAAGCTCGAAACCAGCACCCTGGTCTTGCTCGACTCGCAGGCCGGGCAGATCTGGGCGGTGTCCCGCTCAGCGAACCTGGTCAAAACTTCGAACTTCCCAGAGCAGCTCTCGCACCGATACTCGTATATGGGCATCTCAATGCAAGATTCTAAGCTCGATCAGCTCGTTCGATTAATTGCGGGGTGGCCCGGCCTCATGGCGCGCCCGGACAGGGCCCTCGTCGAAGACGCCCTTGTCCTCCTCGAACACCTCGGCGGCGCCCACAACCTGGTCGACGTCGGCTCGGGCGCCGGCCTGCCGGGCCTCCCCATCAAGATCGCCAGGCCCGATCTCGAGGTGACGCTGATCGAAGCCGACCAGGCCAAGGCCGCCTTCCTGGTCCACGCCTGCGCAGAGCTCGGCCTCGAGCAGGTCGAGGTGGTGGCGCGCCGCGCCGAAGAGGCCGGGCACGATCCCAGGCTGAGGGAGAAGTTCGACGTCGCGGTTGCGCGAGCGCTCGCGCCGCTGCCGGTGTTGGCCGAGCTGTGTCTGCCGCTGGTTCGCGTCGGCGGCCGGCTGCTGGCGCAAAAGACGGAGGCTGAGGATCCGACTGCCGCGGCTCGCGCCATCCAGCTTCTGGGCGGCGAGCTGTCTACGCCGGCGCTATATCCGCGCCGGGCGGGCGTCCCCGCACACAAGCCCCTGTAGACAACCCCGGAAAGAGAGAAGCGGCGTGGAGGAAGGGCCCGCTCCGCCTGCGGTGATTACGGGGTGATGGTTAGGTCAGAACTGCTTTGCCGCCGGCCTGGACCGTCTTGAGGTTGGTGAGCGCCAGGTCTTGAACCGGCCTGGGAAGCGCCGCGTACTGGAGTGAGGTGCCGTCGGACTGGCCGTCGGTGACCAGCCACTTGAACAGGTACACAACGGCCCTGCCCTTGGCGGCTTCGGTGTAGGACGTGTACAGGAAGACCCAGCTGAAGGCCGTTATCGGGTAAGACGTGGCGCCGGGCTCGTTTGTGATCGAGAAGTTGGTCGGGCTCACGTTGGTGTTGTGCGATGCGGCTGCGGTTGCGCCGGCGACGCTCGCCTGCACAAAGTTGCCGTCGGCATTCTTCAGGTATGCCTGGCTCATGTTGGCCTGGATGACGAAGGCAAGCTCGTTGTAGCCGATGGCGCCGGCCGTGGAGGTCACTTGCTGCGCCACGCCGGCGTTTTGCGAGGCACCGACGCCGGCCTTCCACGAAACCGCTTTGCCGACGCCCACCTTGCTCTTCCACTCGTCCGAAACCTTGGAGAGGTAGTCGGTGAAGTGGTAGGTCGTGCCGCTGGCGTCTGCGCGGTGAACGACCTGGATCGCACTGCTCGGAAGTGTCACGCCCGAGTTCAAGGCTGCGATCGCGGGGTCATTCCACTTCGAGATGTTTCCGAGAAAGATGTTGGCGAGAGTCGGACCATCGAGCTGCAGCTTGCTGACCCCCGAAAGGTTGTAGGTGACTGCGATCACGCCGAGGGTCGTCGGCACCTGTACCATCGCGGCCGCGCCACCGGGGACCTTGAGCTGGTCCGCCGCGCTCATCGGCACGTCGCTGGCCCCAAAGTCCACGGTGCCCTTCTGGAACTGCGAGATGCCGGCGCCAGAGCCAAGCGGGTTGTAGATGACGGTGACCTGGGGATGCTGCGCGTTGTAGTCGTAGAACGCCTTGTTATAGAACGGTGCGGGGAACGTGGCGCCTGTGCCGGTCAACGATCCGCTCCCTACGTCGACCGGAGTCGGCGATGCCGAGCCCGAGCTACCGCAAGCGGCGGCGAGCATGGCGGCCCCAATGCCCACAAGCAATGCCCGCACCCCTGATCTGCCTACAAACATCAAACCCTCCTCCACGATTGAAACGCATCAATTCCTGTCCTCAACCTAGCCAGCGCCGTTTAAGCCGCGGTTAACCGCCGCTTAAGCGTCCGGGCGGTCGCACCGCTCATATACTCCGGCCGTGATCTGGGATCGAGGCCGCAACGAAGACCAGCCGGAAGCACGCTCTGCTCCGCGAGAACCCTTCGGCGCGCTGCTCGAGTTCGCGCCGGTGATGGCGCTCCTGCTGAATGTGGAAGGGCACGTGGTCGCCGCCAACCAGCAGGCCCGCGAGTTCTTCGAGATCGAAGTCGAGCGCTTGCCCGCGAGCCTGGTCGAGGTGACGCTCGAGTCGAGCCTTCTCGATGTCCTCGGGAGCACCGACACCGAAGCCGAGGCACACCTCGTGCACCACCGCCGTACGGTCCTGGTCAAGCTCGTGCCCAGCCTTCGCGCCGGCGAGACGCTCATGTTCCTCTCGGACGTCACCGAGCTGCGCCGCCTGGCTACCGTCCGCCAGGAGTTCGTCGCCAACCTGGTCCACGAGCTGAAGACTCCGATCACCTCGCTGCGGCTCACGGCAGAGAGCCTTCTCGGCGACCCATCGCCTAAAGACAGGCATCGATTTGCGGAGCGGCTGGTGAAGGAGGCGGACTTACTGAGCAAGATCATCGACAACCTGCGCCAGCTCGGCGACATCGAGGCGGGCACGATGGCTGTCGACACGACCCAGTTCGATCTTGGTGAGCTGGTGCAGGAAAGCGTGACAAGGCTCGGTCTCGACCGGCCGGTCAACGCCGACATAGCTCACTCTCTCACCATCACCAGCGATCGACCCAAGCTCGTCCAGGCCCTTGACAACCTCCTCGACAACGCCGCCAAGTTCTCGCCTCCGGGCTCGGCCATAGATATCAGCGCCGAGGTGGCCGGCGACGAGGTGCGGCTCAGTGTTCGTGACCGCGGCCCCGGGATCTCGCCCGAGCATTGGAGTCGGGTTTTCGAGCGCTTCTACAAGGTCGATCGCGCCCGCCCGCGCGAGGCGGGCGGGTTTGGACTGGGCCTGGCGATCACCAAGCACCTCGTGCAGGTCCTGGGGGGCCGGATCTGGACCGAGACGGCCCGCGACGGGGGGCAGGTGTTCACGATCGCCCTGCCGGTCGAAGTCTTAACGCCGCCATAAACCGGCCTTAACCTGGCACGTCTTATCCTGGGCATCGGGTGGCGGACGCTAAACCGATCATTACCTGGCCGCAGGTAGGGAGGCCGGAGCTTCGCGCGATGCCGGGATCCGCTGGAACGAAGCTTGAGGTCGACTCCCTTTCCTTCTTCTATGGCAAGAACCGTGCCCTCAAGGACGTGACCTTCGACATCCCCGAGCGCCGGATCACAGCCATCATCGGACCCTCGGGTTGCGGTAAGACCACGCTGCTGCGGGTATTCAACCGCATGTACGACCTGGTGCCTGGCGCCCGCGCAGAAGGAACGGTCACACTCGATGGAGCCGACATCATCACCACCACCAACCTCCTGAATCTACGCCAGAAGGTCGGCATGGTCTTCCAGCGCCCGAGCCCGTTCCCGATGTCGATCCGCGACAACGTCTCGTTCGGTCCGCGGCTTCTCGGCTGGAGCAAGGAGCGCATCAACGATATGGTTCGGCGCTGCCTCGAGAGTGCGGCGCTCTGGGATGAGGTCTCGGACCGCCTCGACGAGCCCGCGACTTCCCTGTCCGGCGGCCAGCAGCAGCGGCTCGTAATCGCGCGCTGCCTGGCGGTCAACCCTCAGGTGATCCTCATGGATGAGCCCTGCTCGGCCCTCGATCCGATCGCGACACTGAAGATCGAAGACCTCATGGTGCAGCTGGCGCGCGACTACACGATCGTGATCGTCACCCACAACATGCAGCAGGCGGCACGGGTGTCCGACTTCACCGCCTTCCTGCTCATGAACCCGGAAGGCCGGTTCGGCGAGCTCATTGAGTTCGCACCCACGGCCGATCTCTTCAACGCACCCCAGGACCCGCGGACAGAGGCCTACATCACCGGACGCTTCGGCTAAGAGCCGGCATGCCTCGCCTCACATTCGAAAGAGAGCTGGCGAGCCTTCGCGAATCGGTGGTCCGCATGGGCACGGTCGTGGAGGCGCAGATCGAAGCCTCTCTCGACGCGCTCCGCCGGCGCGATGGCGCGTCCGCCGAGAAGGTCCGTTCGCAGGACCAGTACCTCAACGAGCTCTTCAAGCAGATCCGCGAACAGATCTTCATGGTCATCGCCACGCAGCAGCCGGTCGCGCGCGACCTCCGCCGTCTGATGGGTATCCAGTACATCGCGACCGAGCTCGAGCGCATGGGCGACTACGCGGTCCGGATCGCGCGGATGACCAAGACGCTCGTCGGCCTACCAGACAAACCCCTGCGAGCGGAATTCGGACTCATGGGGGATCTCGCCATCGGCCAGGTGCACGACATCCTCGAGGCGCTCATCGACGAGAACGAGGCACACGCCCGAGAGGTCGCGGGGCGCGACAACGAGATCGACCGTCTGTATCACCGGGTCTTCGACGAGCTGATCACGGAGATGGGCACCACCAAGCCAGATCCCGACGGCGCTCTGCGCGCGGTGACGCTGCTGTTGGTCGCGCACAACCTCGAGCGGATCGCCGACAGGGTCACCAACGTGGCGGAGGACATCGTCTTCCTCGAAACCGGCCAGGTGGTCGAGCTGGGATGAGTCGCGCGGCCGCCAACTCCGGCCGCATCCTCGTCGTCGAGGACGATGAGGGGATACGCGACATGCTCAAGTACAACCTCACAGCGGCCGGCTTCTCCGTGCTGGAGGCCAGCGATGGAGCATCGGGTTTGCGCACGGCCCGCACCGCGAAGCCGGATCTCGTCCTGCTCGACCTGATGCTGCCGGGGATGAGCGGATTCGATTTCTGCCGAGCACTGCGCAAGAGCAGCCGCGTGCCGATCATCATCATCACGGCCAAGGACTCGGAGGTCGACAAGATCGTTGGGCTCGAGCTCGGCGCCGACGACTACATCACCAAGCCGTTCTCGATTCGGGAAGTTCTGGCGCGCGTGCACGCCGTCCTTCGCCGCGCCCAACCCGATGCCAACGAGCCCAAGGCGATCCCAGAGCACGACTCGATCGGCGCCTTCAGCATGAACCGCGCGGCGCGCAGGGTGATCCTCGACCATGCGGACGTCAAGCTGACGGCCCGCGAGTTCGACCTGCTGTCTTACCTGCTGGCCTTCCCGGGTCGCGTTCACACGCGCGACTCTTTGCTCGAGAACGTGTGGGGCCGCGAGTTCACGGGCGAGCGCAAGACGGTCGACGTGCACATCCGCTGGCTGCGCGAGAAGTTCGCGGGGCGTGCGCCATTCGAGATCGTGACCGTGCGCGGCATCGGTTACCGTCTCGACCGGCATGCGGCTTCGGTCGACATGATCGCCAGGGCCACGGATCCAACGCCTGCCGCCGCCAAGGAGGGTCACGTTGGCGGCCGCGGTCGATAGCGCCCGCCGTCCGGCTTCCATCCCCAGGCCGCCCGACCGCTACCGGACCTTTACGGCCATCGTCAGCTGGGCCGCGCCGGCATCTCTGATCCTGATCGTCGGCGTCCTGTTCCAGCAGGCGTGGCCGGCCGTGACCGGGTTCGGGGCCGGTTTTCTCCTCGGCATGGAATGGAACCCGGTGACCAATACGTTCGGGGCCCTTCCGTTCATATTCGGAACCGTGGTCACGAGTGCAGTGGCGATCGCCATCGCGCTTCCCATAGGGATCGCCGTGGCGGTTATCCTGGCCGAGCCTGGGGCGCAAGGTGTGCGCGGCGCACTCGGAACCGGGATCGAGCTCCTGGCGGCGATCCCCAGCGTCGTCTACGGCATCTGGGCGCTGTACGTGCTGGCGCCATGGACGCTGTTGCACATAGAGACTCCCATCACGGACCGCCTCGGTTCGATTCCTTTCCTCGGCGGGGTTCCGCGGCAGACGAGCCTTTTCACCGCGTCATTGGTTCTGGCGGTGATGATCCTGCCCACCCTGTCAGCTGTCTCACGAGATGTCATCCGCGCGGTCCCGCGTGGGCTTCGTGAGTCGACATTCGCCCTCGGAGCGACCTGGTGGGAAACCACAAGGAAGGTGGTACTACCAGCCGCGCGAGCCGGCCTCTTCGGCGCCAGCATCCTCGCTCTGGGACGCGCGCTCGCGGAGACGGTTGCGGTGGCGATGGTGATCGGCAACCGCCCCGAGATCCCGCATTCGTTGTTCTCGCCCGGCTATACCCTGGCGGCGGTCATCGCGAATGAGTTCGCGGAGGCCACCGGCGACGTATACCAGGGCGCCCTGATCGAGATCGGACTGGTCCTCATCCTGGTCACTCTCACTGTCAACGTCCTGGCCCTGTTGCTGGTCCAATCGGCCAGGGGAAGGGCGCTCATGTGAGCAACAACCTTTGGCGGCGCTTCATCAACGCCTTCGCGCTGAGCACCGTTTACGTGTTCACCGCGCTGGCCCTCGTCCCGCTTGGCCTCGTGCTCTGGTTCACCGCCATCCAGGGCCTACCGGCCGTGACTCACTTGGAGTTTTTCATCAATGCTCAGCGGCCGAGCGGCATCCCGGGGGGCGGCGTCGCCAACGCCATCGCGGGGACTGCCGTCATCGTCGGCATTGCCTCGCTGGCGGCCATCCCCATCGGCGTGCTCGGCGGCATCTACCTCGCCGAGTACGGCGTGAGTCGTTGGGCGAGCTGGGTGAGATTGGCCAGCGACGTGCTGGTCGGAGCTCCATCGATCGCCCTCGGCCTCTTCGCTTATGCGTTGGTCGTCGTGCCGCTGCATCACTTCTCGGGGATCTCGGCCTCGGTCGCGCTCGCGGTGCTGATGCTGCCGGTGGTCATCCGCACCACCGAGGGCGCGGTCGGTCTCATACCCAACGGATTGCGCGAGTCAGGCCTCGCCCTCGGACTCCCGCGATGGCGCGTGTCGCTCCAGCTCATTCTTCCGGCTGCCGCACCGGGCGTGATCACCGGAGCCCTGCTGGCAGTCGCACGCGCCGCGGGCGAGACCGCGCCCGTGCTGTTTACGGCCTTTGGCAACCAGTTCTTGACTCTCGACCCGAGCCATGCAATGTCGACGCTGCCCCTCGTCGTGTTCCGCGATGCGCTCACTCCGTACAAGGACCTGCAGCAGGAGGCGTGGGGCGCCGCGCTTTTGCTCGTGGTCATTGTGCTCGTGATCAACCTGGGCAGTCGATGGGTGCTTCGACGCCAGATCCGGCTCGCGCAACAGCTCTAACAGATTGCGGAAACAAGACAACGTGGAGTTGTGTTGTGTATAAAGGATGTCGACACAGCGCGCCGCGCAGGTAAACTCACACCATTACGTTGCCATCAGTTACATGAAGAGACATACGTCCTAGCCCGCCGATCAAGCAGACGAAGGAGCAATGTTGGCCACCAAGATCCTCGAGATGACCGATGTGAGTGTGATCCGCGCGGCGGGCGGCGTCGTCTACCGCACCGATCCATCAGGCGAGACAGAGCTCGCGATCATCCACCGCCCCCAATACGACGACTGGACTCTGCCCAAAGGCAAGGTCGAGCCGGACGAGACTCCGGAGGACTGCGCGCTGCGCGAGGTCCGCGAAGAGACAGGGTTTCGCTGCGAGATCGAGCGGCCACTGGGGTGCACCGCGTATGTCGATCGCCGCGGCCGCGACAAGGTCGCCTGCTACTGGCTCATGGAGGCCAAGGGCGGACGCTTCAAGCCGGGAGTTGAGGTCGACAAGCTGTCCTGGCTGTCGGTGCCCGATGCAATCAAGCGGTTGACCTACCCTCGTGACCGAAAGCTCCTGGAGACGCAAGACCTCCCGTAAGCTGAGGTCGTGCAGACCCTCGCGACCGACCGCCTGGTCATCGCCGGCGTCGAGCTCCGATCCCGCCTCTTCCTCGGCACCGGCAAGTACGCCGACGACGAGACCATGCTCGCGGCGCTCACGGCGTCGGGGTGCGAGCTCGTCACGGTCGCGCTGAGGCGCCTCGACCTCGACGACCCCAAGAAGAAGACCCTCCTCGACGTCATCGATTGGAAGCGATACCGCATCCTTCCCAACACGGC
>WNFD01002670.1_pt1 | contig 27463 bp, 30 predicted proteins | sample 5400491 | NCBI WGS metagenome assembly WNFD01 (sample SAMN13153343, study PRJNA577476) | soil metagenome | isolation source: 120 cm saprolite under Douglas fir tree site 2 hole 2 replicate 2 | place: USA:California | collected 2015-04-18
CTCGGACCGCGTCTACGCCGATGTGTTGAGTTGAGAGCCATGGACCTCAATGCAATCCTCGAGGCGCAGGTCGCGGCCGATACCGACGAGCGTGCGCCGGCCGTCGAGGAGCCCATACCTTCCGCGTCGCCATGGTGGGGCGGGCTGCTGGCCGCCGCCGCTTGGCTCGGCGCCGCCATGCTGACCGCGCTGTGGCCCGATGCCGACGACTTCGATCGCACCGCCGCGCTGGCCTTCGCGATGTCCGTCATCGGCGTCGGCGTCGCTGTCGCGGCGGCGCTGCATATCGCGCCGGGCGCCCGAGACGGCGCCTTGCTCGTTCGCTTGCGGCAGCTTGCCCCCTGGCTCATCGCGCTCGCCGTGCTGCTCGGAACCTGGGAAGTCATCACCGCGAAGCTCGATCTGCTGCCGCGGCCGTTCTTTGCCGCACCGCAAGCCTTGCTCGAGGTCTTCACCGACGACTGGAAGCGGCTCGGCGAGAGTGTGCTCCGCTCGCTGCTGCTGCTCCTTCCGGCCTATCTGATCGGCGCCGTGGTCGGCTTCCTGACCGGCGTCGCGGTCGGCTGGTCGCGCGCGGTCGGCTACTGGGTGCACCCGGTGCTGCGCCTGATCGGCCCGCTGCCCGCCGTCGCCTGGCTGCCGCTCGCCTTCTTCGCCTTCCCGTCGAGCGGCAGCGCCAGCACGTTCCTCATCGCGCTGGCAACGTTCTTTCCGGTCGCCGTGCTGACCTGGTCCGGCGTCGCCGGGGTCGCCAGCACCTACTACGACATCGCGCGCACGATGGGGGCGAGCCCTTGGTTCCTCGTCCGTAAGGTCGCGGTGCCGGCGGCGATGCCGTCGGTCTTCGTCGGCCTCTTCATGGGGCTCGGCGCCTCGTTCTCCGTCCTGGTCGTTGCCGAGATGCTCGGCGTCAAGGCAGGTCTCGGCTGGTACATGCAATGGGCGCAGGGCTGGGCGGCCTATGCCAACATGTACGCGGCATTGCTGGTGATGGCGCTAATGTGCTCGGCGCTGATCACGGTGCTGTTCCGCCTGCGCGACCGTCTGCTGTCTTGGCAGAAGGGGTTGGTGCGATGGTAGCGGCGCTGAATCCGGCCGCGCTGCAGCCGCGGGCGTCGCCCAGCGTCGGGGATGCCCTCGAGATCCGCAACATCTCGCATGAGTTCGAGCTGCGGGGGCAGCGTCTACCCGTGCTGGACGACATCGCCTTCCGCGCCGCTCCCGGCGAGTTCGTGGCTTTGCTCGGGCCCTCGGGCTGCGGCAAGTCGACGCTTCTGCGTCTCGTCGCCGGCCTCGACAGGCCGAGCGCCGGCCAGCTCCTGGTCAATGCTCGGGAGATCGCCGGGCCGCACCCCTCCCGCGTCGTGATGTTCCAGGATCCAACCCTCTATCCCTGGCGCACGGTGCGCGGCAACGCGGCGCTCGGCCTCGAAGCGCGGGGGCAGCTGCGCAGCCATCAGGCACGAATCGGCGAGGCGCTTTCGCTGGTCGGCCTCACCGGGTTCGATGCCGCGTATCCGCACCAGCTCTCCGGCGGCATGGCGCAGCGCGTCGCCCTTGCGCGTGCTCTCGTCAACGAGCCGCGCCTACTCATTCTCGACGAGCCATTCGGCAAGCTCGACAGCCTGACGCGCATGGCGATGCAGGGCGAGCTCGTGCGCCTCTGGCAACGCGAGCGCTTCACCGTCCTGCTGGTGACGCATGACGTCGAGGAGGCACTGCTGATGGCGAACCGCGTCATCGTGCTCACCGACCGGCCGGCGCGCATCAAGGCCGACGTTGCGGTCGATCGGCCCCATCCCAGGCATCGCGACGACCCGCAACTGATCGCCGCGCGCCGCCATGTGCTCGAGCTGCTGGGTCTCGAGACATGACACCGCGCGTCATTGCGCGGCGGCGCCCGGCCTGTTTGACCCGTCTAAAACTGCTTGCTAGCGTTGTTTGATGACAAGGTCGCCTCAATTGCGGTTGGGTGCCTTCATGCGCCCGGTCGGCATCCATACTGCTTGGTGGCGCTACCCGGGTGGCTTCCCCGACGCTAACTTCAACTTCCACCACCTGAAGCGCTTCGCTCAGACATTGGAGCGTGGGCGGTTCGACGCTTTCTTCATGGCCGATCACCTGGCCGTGCTCAACATGCCGATGGCTGCGCTCAAGCGCAGCGCCACCGTCACGTCGTTCGATCCGCTGACTTTGCTGCCGGCGCTGGCGGTCGTCACCGAGCGCTTGGGCCTGATCGCAACCGCCTCGACCACCTTCGACGAGCCCTATCACGTCGCCCGCAAATTCGCCTCGCTCGATCACATCAGCGGCGGCCGTGCCGGCTGGAACCTCGTCACGACATCCAACCCGGATGCGGCGTTGAACTTCGGACTTGAGGAGCATGTCGAGCACGCGACGCGCTACCGCCGCGCGCGCGAGTTCTTCGACGTCGTCACGGGCCTCTGGGACAGCTGGGCAGACGACGCATTTATCCGCGACGTCGAGAACGGGGTCTATTTCGATCCCGACCGGCTGCACATTTTGGACCACAAGGGCGAATTCCTGTCGGTGCGCGGTCCCCTCAACATCGCCCGCCCGATCCAGGGTTGGCCGGTCATAGTCCAGGCCGGAGCGTCCGAAGCGGGACGACAGATCGCGGCCGAGACGGCGGAGGTGGTATTCGCGAGCGGCAGCAATCTCGCCGACGCGCAGCGCTTCTACGCTGACGTCAAGGGGCGCGCGGAGAGGATCGGCCGCGCCCGCGATCATCTGAAGATCCTACCCGGCGCCCTCGTCGTCGTTGGCGAGACGGTCGGCGAAGCGCGCGAGAAGAGGGCGACGCTGGACAGTCTCGTCCATCCGGACAGCGGCCTCGCATCGCTTTCGATCGCCCTCGGCCACGACGCGACCACCTTCGATCTCGACGGTCCGCTCCCCGAGATCCCCGAGAGCAACGCCAGCAAGAGTGGGCGGCAAAAGTTTGTCGAGCTCGCGAAACGCGAGAATTTGACCGTCCGGCAGCTGGCCCAGCGGGCTGGCGGTTACAGCGGTTTGGCGATGGTGGGAACGCCGGCAACGATTGCGGACGAGATGGAGGAATGGCTGCTCGGCGAAGGCTGCGACGGGTTCAATATCATGTTCCCGTATGTGCCCGGCGGGCTCGATGACTTCGTCGATCTGGTGGTACCGGAACTGCAAAGGCGCGGCATTTTCCGACGCGAGTACGAAGGGATGACGCTGCGCGAGAATCTCGGACTGCCGCGGCCGGCGAACCGCTTCTTCACGCCGACGCGTCAGAAGTCGTAGTCACCACTTCCACCCACCTCACTCGATTGGAGCGGGTGAAGGGAATCGAACCCTCGTCGTAAGCTTCTGAAGCCGTTTTTAACTCTCTGATATGATTACGCTTCTCTAAAGTTTTTTGCCTAAACGGTCGGTGTTGGCCTGTTGTCCGTTCCAACGGTAACTGATCGAGTTCGTCTGATGGCGCCCGCAATGCAGCGCGTGCTTGTCGAACCACCAGATCGTGGTCGAATTAGCGGTGCGCGATGCGTGGATCTTGGCACGACAGTTCTCTTCACCCGATCTTAAGCGCTCAAAGGCAGCCTTGAGCTTTTTCGAGAGTGAGGGCGGGAGCATCGGCTCTATGACCGCGGTCGGCAGTGCGACTTCGAAACGATTGCTGGTTCTAGTCGCAGCGCTGACGGGGGCCTGCGCCTCCATAGCCGATGACACCAGGCGGGCGCCATCGGACGCGGCGGAGGCAGCGACGCTCATTCGGGTCGCCGACCGGATGCGGGCAGAAGGCGCGATCGAGCCGGCGCTCAGCATCTACCGAAAAGCCGAGGCGGCTGCACCATCCCTGCCGGAGCCCCAGATCGGCGAGGGCGAAGCGCTCCTGGCGCTCGGCAGCTACGGGCAAGCGGGCGAGGCCTTCGGCGCCGCACTCCGCCAAGCGCCCCGCAATCCCACCGCGCTCAGAGGTCTGGCGCTGGCACTGATCCGCAACGGCCAGCCCGGTCTCGCGCTTGATCCGCTAGGTCGGCTCGTCGCGGTCGCGCCGGACGAGGCGCGCACCTATAGCTTGGCCGGGATCGCGCGCGACCTAATGGGCGATCATGTCGGTGCCCAAGCGCAATACCGCGCCGGGCTCGCTCGCGTGGCGGGACAGCCGAGCCTCGCCACCAACCTCGCCTTGTCGCTCGCCCTCACCGGCGATTTTGCCGGCGCGATCACGGTGCTTCAGCCCCTGGCCGACCGCCCCGACGCGACCTCGCGCCTGCGCCAGAACCTGGCGCTCGTCTATGGACTGGCTGGCGACCCGGAAAACGCCGCGCGCCTCGGTCGATTCGATCTCGATGAGGCGTCGGTCGCCGCAAATCTCGCCTCTTACGAACGGTTGCGCAGCTTGCCCTCCCAAGAACGTACACGTGCACTGCTCATCGGCGGCCCTAAGGTCGGGAACGTCGAACCAGCGTCCTAGCCATAGCTAGTGCACGAGTGCGCTATAGGCGTTCAGCGCGGCCGGACCGAGCAGAACGATGAACAACACCGGCAGAATGAACACCATCATCGGCACGGTCAGTAGCGCCGGCAAGCGCGCAGCCTTCTCTTCCGCTTTCAACATCCGCGTGTCGCGGAATTCGGTCGACAGTACGCGCAGCGAATTGGCAAGCGGTGTGCCGAACTTCTCGGCCTGCTGGAGCGTGTTGATAACTCCGCGCAAGGGAGCCAGATCGGTTCGCAGCCCGAGGTTCCGGAGCGCTTGGCGCCGGTCGAGCAGGAAGGCAAGCTCGACCGCAGTCAGCCCGAACTCCTCGGCGAGCTCCGGCCAACTGCGCCCGAGCTCGCGGCCGACCCGACCAAGCGCCGCGTCGAGCGTGAGGCCGGCCTCGACGCAGATGACCAAGAGATCAAGCCCGTCGGGCAGCGCCTTCTGCAGTCGGTCGCGACGCCGCGATATTTTGTTCTTGAGGTAGAGGCCCGGCGCAAACAGGCCAGCTATTATGGCGCCGGCGAGAACCGGCAGCTGGGCCGAGGGTCGTACCGGTAGGATCGGGATGAGATAGAGATCGAGCGCCGTCGCAAGCCCGAAAGCGAAGGGCAAACTTACGCGGCAGAAGAAATAGACGACCATGGCGTCGCGCGTGCGGATTCCGGCACGCGCCAACATGAGCTGTGCCACTGCCGCTTCCCGGCTGCGCAGGAGGTTCAGTTGCTGCACGACGCGATGCATGATGCCAGTCGGCATTCCGCGCGACCGATTTCGCCGGCCACGCGCCGCGAGGCCGCTTTCGCGCAGCTGTTGGCGACGATCACGAATCGAACTCAGGCGCCGATCGAACGAGCGGTCTAGCCGAAGCGTCTGGTAGATCACGGTCAGCGCGAGGAAGGCGGCCAGACCTGCCATGGAAGCGACGATATCGTCGATCACGATTCCGGCCGGCAGCCAGGCGGGCAGCGAGGGATGGGCCATGATCAGACCTCGAACCGGATGAGTCGGGCCATGATGAAGGTGCCAGCCGCGAGCATTGTGCCGCCGACGGCGCACAGGATGATGCCGTTCGGGTTCGTGACGAGCGGTACGAGATAGCTCGGCGTCGTCACGAAGATGAGCGCCGCCACCACGAACGGCAGCGCGCCCAGGATCGACGCGCTCATCCGCGCCTCTGATGAGACGGCGCGGATCTTCTGCCGCATTTGTCGGCGGCGGCGCAGGATGTCCGACAAGTTAGCGAGGGTCTCGGCGAGGTTCCCGCCGGTCTGGCGCTGTACGGACAGGCTAATAACGAAGAAGCCAAATTCCGGCGTGTCGAGCCGGCGCGCAGTGTCCCAAAGTGCTTCCTCGAGTGTACGGCCGAGTTTTAGGGCTTGGTCGATCCGGCGGAACTCGCCGCCGACCGGCTCGGCCAACTCCTGGCCCACCGTTATGATCCCCTCAGAGATCGTCAGGCCGGAACGCAGGGCGCGAACGATGAGGTCGAGCGCGTCGGGAAACAGCGCATTGAAGCGTGCGATCCACCGCCTTCCCAGATTGCGGACGAGCCAATCGGGCAGGGCGAGCCCGCTCGCCAGCGCGACGAGGCTTGCTGAGATCGGGCTGAGGCGAAAGGCGAGCAAAGCAAGCGCGAACCCGGCGAGCGCCGCCGCCGCGATCCACAGGAGGTAGTGGCCGATCGTGATGGCCCGGCCGGTCCGCTCGAGCTTGAGCCGCAGCATCTCTTTGCGCGGCAGCCAACGGGATGCGATGCGATCGAGGCTTGGTGTCGCGCTTTCGACTGCAATCGAGCGGGCTCGGCCGTCTTGTCGTGCCACGCGCTCAGTCGCGACGCGCCCGACCCGGGCGAGGCGGCGCTGGAAGCGCCGGTCACGACCGCGCCCTGCGACGAGGCCGAGGGTGAGCAGCATGAGCAAGAAGACCGCGCCGCCAACCAGGAGCGGCAGGGTCCAGTCATGGAATGGGACCGCCACGTCAGATCGCTTCGAGCAGCGCGCGGTCGAGGCCGAAATATTCCGCACGCGGCAGAAAGTGCGGCCGGATCCCGCTACCCTGGAAGGTCCCGCGCAGCTTGCCGTCGGTGCCCTCGCCCTGATACTGCCAGCTGAACAGCTCTTGGGTCGTGATGACGTCGCCCTCCATGCCGACGACCTCCATGACATGCGTGATCCGCCGCATGCCGTCGCGCATGCGGTTGACCTGGACAATCAGATGCACGGCGGCTGCGATCTGGGTGCGCACCGCGCGAGACGGCAAGTTGATGCCGGTCATGCCAACCATGTTCTCAAGCCGGGTCAGCGCCTCGCGCGGGAGGTTCGCGTGGATCGTGGACATCGAACCATCATGGCCCGTGTTCATCGCCTGTAGGACGTCGAGCGCCTCAGCGCCCCGGATCTCGCCGAGGATGATGCGGTCGGGCCTCATGCGCAGCGCGTTGCGCAGGAGATCGCGCATGGTGATCTCACCACCACCCTCGAGATTGGCCGACCGCGTCTCCAGTCGGACGACATGCGACTGCTGCAATTGCAGCTCGGCGGCATCCTCGATCGTGACCGTGCGCTCCTGCGCGTCGATCATCCGGGAGAGCGCGTTCAGGAGCGTCGTCTTGCCAGAGCCGGTCCCTCCCGAAATCAGGATGTTGAGCCGGCAGTGGGCGGCGATCTTCAGCACGGTTGCCATGGCAGGCGAGATGTTGCCTTGCTCGGCCATTAGGTCGAGAGTGATGCTCTTGCGCGAAAACTTGCGGATCGAGATGGTCGGACCGTCGATCGCCAGCGGCGGGATGATGACATTGACGCGGCTGCCATCCTGTAGCCGTGCGTCAACCAGCGGCGTCGTCTCGTCGATGCGACGACCGACCTGGGCGACGATGCGCGTCACGACGTTCATGACGTGCGCGTCGTCGCGGAACGAGACGCCCGTCAGCTCGAGTTTGCCCTTGCGCTCGACATAGATCTGGCGCGCGCCGTTGACCATGATATCGGTCACGCTTTCGTCGGCGAGCAGGGGCTCGAGCGGACCCAGCCCGAGCATGTCGGCCAGCATCGCCGCCACCAAGTCGCGCTGCTCGGCGAAGTTGAGTTGGAGCTTTGTTTCCACCAGAAGCTCGGTGACCCAGCCGGCAAGCTGCTTCTCGAATTCCGCGCGCGGCAGCTCGGCGGCAGCCGAGATGTCGATGCGCTCGACGACGAGCGGCTGAATGCGCGCCTTGGCGGCCTCGACACTGGCGCGGTTCGCGTCGGCAGGACGGCGCTCGGGCGGCAAGTCCAACGATTCGGGTGGCGGCGCGGAGGCGAGCAGCTCGCGCATCAAGACGGTCACGAGATTGCGATGCTCGATCGCGCTCGGGCGCTCCCGGTCGAGCTCGACCTCCTTCGTGATCGCCGCACCGATCAGGCTCGCCAGCTCGCCGCGACTTAGGCGCCGGCGCTGATCGAGGTCGATACTCAGCGACAGAACCGGCAGCAACTTATCGCGGATCCGATCGAGCTGCTTGGCACGGCTGACCGGCGCCGCCGGCGCCGCAGCGGCCGCCTCATCGGCCCGGCGCGCCAAGCGAGCAGTTCGCTCCGCCATCTGCTCACGCAAGGAAATCGTGGCGCGGCGCCCACCGAACATAGGCTCAGCTCCGCCGGAAACGGCGCCAGAAAGTGCCTTTTGGCTCCGGCGGAGGACCGGCGAGCGCGGTCGAAAGCAGGCGCAGCGCCTTCGCCGCTGGGCTTGTCGTGGCTGCGGCTACGAGCGGCCGCCCGGCATTGGCACCGAGAGCGGCCGCCTTTGGGTCGAAGGGGATGGCGATGTCCAGCTTGCGGTCGAGCGCCTTCTCGAAATCATTGTCACTGACCTGCGAGTGTCGGACGCGGCGGGCACCGCCATCGATCATCAGTAGACGAGCGCTGTCGGCGGTATCGCGGACCAGCGTGTCGAGGCGAATTGCATCGCGGACGCCCGCCAAGGTAGGCTCCGCGACAATCGCGACGTGAGTCGCTTCGGCCAGCAAACCGACGGCGCCAGCGCGCAGGCCGCGCGGAACGTCGACGACAACCCAGTCGAACTTCGCACGCAATTCCTTGACCAGCAGGTCGACAGCGCCTTCGGCCCGGCGGACCAGCTCGTCGACCGGCTCCTCCGCTGATAGGACCGAGAGGCGATCGCCCTGGCGGATCATGGCTCGATCGATGAATAGACTATCCATGCGCGTCGGCTGCTCCAGCGCCTCGCGGAGGCCGCGGCCGGGATTGATGTCGAGCGCGAGCGCCACCGTGCCGAAGTGCAGATCGAGGTCGACGAGCGCTGTGCGGTGATTGAGCTCATGCGCCAGCAGCCAAGCGGTATTCACCGCCGCCGTCGTCGTGCCGACGCCGCCGCGCGCGCCCAGGAACAAGGCCAGACTGCCAAGCCGGGCAGGAAACTTGGCTGCGGTTCCACCCACCTCCGTCGCGATCGTCAGCGCCGCGCCAAGCGCCGCCGGATCGAGCGGCTTCACCAGATAGTCGGCGGCGCCGGCGCGGATGAGTTGGCGATAGAGTTGCACGTCGTTGCGGGTGCCGAGAGCCACGATCCTGAGATCGCTCCGCCCCATGGCGGCGATCGCCTCGATGTCCGCCGCAGGCGCCGATGAGTTTGATAGGTCGATCACCAGCAGCCCCGGCTCCACACCGGCCCCGAGCTTGTCGAGCGCCGCGTCGACCGTTCCTTGAACTATCTCGAAGTCAGGCATGCCGGGTGCCTCGAGGGCGCACGCCACGATCTCGCGGGTCGCGGCCTCAGCGATTACGGCGAGCACGCCTAGGCCGGCCGTGAAATCCGGTCGCGACGCCCGGAGCGCAGTAGCGGCCCTCATGGTGTCGCCGCGCCAACAGACGATCCGGGAGCGAGCGAGTTGCCCTGTTGGCTACTGGACGTGCTCGCGAACGGCAGGTCCTGCGTCACCATAAGTGGCGTTGTGCGATCCTGGCGATATCGTGCAACCGCCGCCGCCGCCGGTACTGCGTCGAAAGCGCCATGGCGACGCGGGGCCAGCAAATCGGCGGGGTCATCCAGCATGACGGCGAAATTGCTCACATCCGTGCAGCCGTGAGCGCGCAGCGTGAGCGTGCTGTCGGCGACGAGCGAGGTGTATGTCGTCGCCGTGCAGTCGGGAACCACCGCGACGTAGCGGCCGAGTTCGACGCGCACTTGGCCGAGGTCGGCGGCCGCGGTGCCATTCTCGATGGCGATGCCGGCCTTGCGCAGTACGGCGGCTACGGCCGCCTCGCGCGATGTGCCGAGGGGATCGAGCAAGTTGCTGCCGAGCCGGGCATGCAGACCGTCAGCCGCGCCCGCGTCCGCCAGGAACCCGTTAAGTAGGGCCGCCTCGGCCGGGGACAAGCCGGCCTTGCCGGGGGCAAAGCCGACGAACGTGTCGCGATGCTGGTATTGCACATCGATGCTGGAGGCGATGTTCCGGGTCGAGGCGGGTGGCGGTACGTCGCCGGCGCAACCGGCGAGGGCGAGCGCCGCGAGGAACGTGACAAGGCGAATCATCTCGTGTCTCCTCAATCGAGCGTGAAGCCGGCGGCACCGATCAGGCCGGGCGCGGCGGCGGCGCGCGTGCGCCCGGCGCGTGCGATGGGGACCGGATCGGTCGGCACAGCCAGGGCAACGGCCGGGGCGGGTCGCACCAGATAGGGCGTCACGATGATGGCGAGCTCGGTCTCGTTGCGCTTGAAACGGTCGGAGCGGAACAGCGGACCCAAAATCGGAATGTCGCCGAGGCCAAGAATCTTCGAGACGTCGAGCTTGGTGTCGTTCTCGAGCAGGCCAGCGATCACGAAGCTCTCGCCACTGCCGAGCTCTACGGTGGTCTCCGCGCGGCGGACCGACAGCGCAGACACGTTGAACGTGCCAAGCTGGACCGCGCCGACATCCGTGAGCTGACTCACCTCCGGCCGGACATGGAGATTGATGCGCCGCCCATCGAGGATGGTCGGTGTGAAGTCGAGCGACACGCCGAACTTCTTGAACACGATCGTGACGGTCGGCGCACCTTGCGCCTGCTGCTCAGCGATCGGGATCGGGAATTCGCCGCCGGCAAGGAAGCTCGCCGTTTGCCCCGAGAGCGAGGTCAGGTTTGGCTCGGCCAATACCGTCACCAGCCCCTCCTGGCCGAGCGCGTCGATGATCGCGTCGACATTGCTCGCGCCGTTGGTAAAGGAGAGCGTCGCCGTGTTGCGCACGAGGTTGTCCGCCTGGGTCACCGGATTGCCGGTCAGCAGCCCGAACGCGAAGCGCGAGCTCTTCAGAACCGAGTTCCAGTTGATGCCGAACTCGCGCAGCGTGTTGCGGCCTATCTCGACGATTCGGACCCGCAGGTTGACCTGGCTGGCGCTCGTCACCGACAGTCGATTGACGACGATCCCGAGCTTGCTCTGCTGCGCGAAGACCTGGGCAAGCGCGCGGGCATCCTCGGCATGGGCGGCCGAGGAGACGCTGCCGCTGAGCACAATCGCCCCGTCAAGCGCCGTTACCGCGATCGCCTCGTTCGGCAGCAAGGTCTGCAGCCCAGCATGCAGTCGGCTCAGGTTGGCGGTGACGCGAACCACGCCGCTGTAGATCGGGCGTTCGTTCTCGTCGACTGCGTAGAGCGTCGTCTCGCCCGGCGCTTTGGCGAAGACGTAGATCAATGACGGCGATTTCACCTGAATGTCGGCAGTGTCGGGATTGGCGATGAACACGGTTGCCGCCGGCTGGCGCAGGCGAACGAGTGTCCCTTTGCCGAGCTCGAGCTCGATGGCACCGCCTTGCATCGCGACGGAAGCCGAATCACGCGCCGTCTGTGCAGCCACGCGCCGGTTCGTTGCATTGACCGGCACCCGACTGTCGCCGACAGCCCGCAGCTTGATATCGGTCTGCTGATCGAATTGGCCGAAAATTTCAGCACTTGCGGTCTGGAACAGGAGCGGCAGCGCCGCGAACGCGCTGAGCAGATGGCGGGAATAGGCGGAATTCATTTTTTGGCACCCGACATCAAAAGTTCATCCGCCTTGCCGCCGTGCAGTACGGCAACATGGCCGGCGGCGCCGAGGCGCGCCGGCGTGAGGAGGTGGCTCACCTGGCTGTCGAGCGTGAAGCTCGGCTTTGACGAAATGTTTTGATCCGTCGGTGAAACGTCGTCCGAGGCAAGGCTGCGCAGACTCAGTGACAGCTTGCCCATCTCGGCGACGAGAGCGAGCAGCTCGCTCTCCTTGTCGGTCACCTCGAGCGTCGCGGTATGAGCGACCACGGCCTCCTTATCCTTGCTATCGACCCTCTGGTCGACGGCCAGCACGCGAATGTCGCGCAGCAGCGTCTCGGTTGCGCGGTGCTGGGCATTCGGATCGGCGGTCGGCTGACCCCCGCCGCGCGGCTCGGGCAGGATGTGGGTGAGGAGGATGTCAACTCGGTCTCCTGGGAAGACGAAGCCGGAGATACCCGAGGTGGCGGTGACGGCGACCGAGGCAGCGCGCTTACCCGGGTGGAGGACCGCGGCTAAAAAGCCACGCTCGCCAGGTGCCACCATTCGCTCGATTGTCAGCGGCTCGCCGGCAACCAGCGGCGAACGCACAACCCAGCCGGTAAAATCCTCGGGTTTGCCGGCGCCGGTCACGATATACGGCATGCCATTGGTGTCTTCCGGCCATGGCTGCCAGGCAAGATCTTCCGGTTTCAGGATATGGCCAAGCGAGAGCGATTTCTTGGCAACCAGAACCACGCGGACCGGCCTCTCGACGGGTGGTGGAGGCGCGAGACTGCGGCGTTCCGCGTCGACCCAGTTGCGCGCCATGAGGGCGGCGCCCGCGGCCAGCACCAACGCCGGGACCAGCATGACGATCGATCTCGCTTGCATGCTTCGACTCTGCCTAGAGCTGCTTGGCGCGCTCGGCGACAATCACCAGCAGTGCGATGGCGATCGCGACGCCGTAGGGCATGGTTTGGCCGCCCAACCGGGTGATGCCAACGGTTCCGGATCCGATCTTCCTGGCAGCCGTCTCCGGCGTCTGCACGGCGGCGAGCACGAGTTTCCCCCAGGGCGTCAGAAGCGTCAGCGCCAGCGCACCACCGGCCAGAGTCGTGATCAGCACGAGTTCGCCGCCCAGGTCGCGTGCCGCCCAGAGTCCGGCGGCTGCCAGCAGCTTGACGTCGCCGGCGCCAAGCAGGCCGGCCGCGAACAGCGCAAAGCCGCCGAGCAGCAGGATGAGCGCGAGGGAGAGACCGCCCTGCCAATCGACCGGCGTGTTTGCCGCCGCCAAATGCAAGGGATAGAGCGCGACGAGCAAAAGGGGCAGCGCGTTCGGGATACGGAAGCGGCGCAGGTCGGTCCAGGCTGCGGCGAGCGCCACTGCGGCGACGAGCAGGCAAGCGAGCTGATCGAGAAGGGATGTCACGAGGGGGCGCTCAGAACAGGCCCGGCAGCAACCGCGCCGTCCGCGGAGCCGAGACGGCAGGGTGCCAACTCCGCGTGCGCCGCTTGCTAGTGATGCACAGCGCCGTGCAAGCGGCGGCGCCCAGCAGGAACAGCGTGGAAAGGGGATGGCCGAGCAAGACGGCGAGCGCGAATGCACTCGGCGCTTCCTCGATCATCTCGCGCAGATCGGCAAGCGCCATGACGGCACCGGGCACGGCCAGCAGCGCGATCATGAAGCCGACCACGAGACGTCCCGTCCGCTCGGGAAGGGCCGAGCTTCGTTTGGTGAGCCGCACGGCGATCGTCGCCAGATCGGCGGTTGCTATCAAAGTCCTGTCTCCAGCGACGCTCCGTCAAACACCGCCCGGAAGATCGTGGCAGCCGAGAGCGCCGCCGCGATATTCCGAACCAGGTGCAGGCTCAGAGAGCCGCGTTGATTGCCGTGAGCTTGGTCACGAGACTGGTGCCGACATTGGTGAAGGCAGTGATGCTGACGACGGCAATCAGGGCCGCGATAAGCGTGTATTCGATGGCTGTCACGCCCGACTCATCGCGCAGAAATTGCGAGATCAAAGTGCGCATACCAATACTCCTGTCTAAATGATGCGGAGTGAATGTCTCCAGTACGATTTTAGTATAGTGGGACCTTCGTGAAGGTGAAGAAGTATCGAATCGGATTATCTATCTATTTCAGTAAAATAAAAATGGATAGAGAGTTAATTGCGAGGGTTATGGAAAGATTTTATATTCTTTCCAATACAGAAATTGCTACCGGGTATTACGGAGAAACGAGAGCGCCCTCGGTGCAGTCAATTGACAATGAGCTGACTGACATGGCTCGTGAGCGTGAAGGGACCTGCCGGCATGAAACCGAACAGGAAGCCGAATGGATGCGCGATCGTGACCGTGACTTGGCCGCCCGTCTGGTTGTTCGGACTGAAGGCGACGGAGACTTCGGCCGCGGTGATCCCCGAGCTCGCCGCCGCCGTAACGCTGGCGATCTGCGATGCGGTTGCTGGCGTGCCGCTGGCGGCGCCACGCACGATTGCGTAGCGCGCCGCCACGCGCGCAGCCTGCGCCATGTCATGATAGGTGTACGTGAGCCGCCCGAACTCGGCGATCGAGAGCAGCAACATGAGGAACACCGACGCGCAAAACGCGAATTCGATCGCGGCATTCCCCTCGCACGAAGCGGCGAAGCGCCGGATCATCGGAGCACGCGCATCGAAGCGCTGACTGACAGCGGCACCGCCGCCGCGAAGAAGGGCGTCGCGACCGAGACTGAAAAATTCTCTTGCACCGTCACAGTCGCCTGCTGGACCGGCACGCCGCTCGCGCAGGTACCCGCGCCGCAGGTGATGGTCGAGCCGTCCTCGCAACTGCAGGCGAGTGCGGACGTCACCGCGATCGCATTGACGGTGTCATTCGCCGCCGCCCGAACGGTGTTTTGGATGGCGCTTGCATTCTGCGCGTTGGCAGCATTCTGCGTGGCAAATTGGACACCAGCCACGGCGGCGTTGGTCAGGCGGATCTTCTCCTCGATGACCTGTCCGAAATCGTATCCGGCCCACAGCAGGGTCGCGAGGATCGGCGCGACGAAAGCGAATTCGACTGCGGCGTTGCCGTCTCTCGATCGGACAAGCCGTCTGATGTGTGAGGATGTGCGCATATCACGAGCTCAGATGCACGATCGTAAGTACGAGCGGCGGCGGCAGGGGCACCGACGAGGATTGATAGTTGCTGTTGATGGTGAAATTGCCATTGCCGGAGATCGTGAAGGTATCGGCAATGAACGCCGACCACGGCGTGCTGCTCGTGCCCGTGCCGTTGCCGGTCAAGGCGACGCTCATGGTCGGCAGATAGACCGTGCCCTCGTAATAATTGTTGTTGTTGCCGTTGAAGGCGGCGCTGCCGTTCGTCTGCGATCGGTCGCCATAGATCAGGATGCCGGCATATGTGCCGCTCGTCGGCGCCGAGAGGTGCACGGTGGTCGTGCCGGTCATGGCGATGCCGGAACCATTGCCGGTCAGAAACAGCATGACGCCGCTGCCGGTGATCGAGGCCTGACCCGATAGTTTGAGTCCGCCATCCTTCAGGATGTAGATGCCGGGGTTGAGCGTCAACGCCGCCTGGCCGCCTGCCGAGATGCCGCCGCAATAGACACCGGGCGAGAGGCGCGCCGCCGGCGTGTGGGTTACACTGTAGTTCGTGTAGGTGCATGCGCCGACGCTCGGCGCGGGCAGGCCGGCCAGCGGGTCCGGCTCGACCGTGCAATGATCTTGCGGGGTCGGTGTATAGGTGCCCGCGCCGTGGGTCCCGGCGACGCAGATCGAGCTCGCCGTGAACGAGTCGCCGCTGGCGCCCACGATGTCGGGCGTGCCGGTCGAGTTCACCTGCACGGCACAGCCATTGGCGAGCAGCACGGACGAAATGCCGTTGCCGACCACCGAGGTGCCGCTCGGATGGAGTGCCATGAAGCAGATCGGCGTGCTGGTGAAGCTGGCGCTTGCCGCCGCTCGGAGCTTGGCCGGATTCGACACGAACAGGCTGGTGAAGTAGAGCGGCGTGGGCGCCGAGATGGTCGCGGTCACGACCGAACCACTGATCGACGTGGCGACGGTGGCGCCCCCCGCGCTTGTGAAACCGTTGAGCCCGGCGCTGGTCTGCGCCGCTGCGGCCACCTTGCCGGACTGGCCGACGCCGAGCTCGCGCGCGCCGGCGATTGCCGCTGCGTCCGCCGCGAGCTGAATCTGCGCGTCCTGCTGGTACCAGATGCCGACATCAATTGAGAGGCCGGTCAGCCCGACCATCACCGGCAGTCCAAGCGCGAAGACCGTTGCGATAGTGCCGGTCCGGTCGGCGGCAAAGTCGGCAATCCACTCGCACACATGGCTACGCGACCATCGGGGTGCTGACTCGGCCTTACGCCCCGCCCGCTTACCAAAGGAACCGTTTCGCTGTAGCCGTTCCATGCGAGATTTTCCACGGCGATACCGGGTTTGCGCGCGGCTCGCTCGCCTCATGTCAGGGTCTCGATCCCGGTATCCTAGCCGAATCGCACCTGGCACAGCGGAAGATCGCTTCGATTACCAAGTGAATTTGATCGATCTATCGAGAGTGCACGACGGATCAGGTGCAGACGGATTGCATGCCCAGAGCCGACCCAAGTAATCAGGATGTCTTGTGCGAAGGGTTGCTCAATCCAGTTGAACGGGAACTGGGCAACCGAGCCGTCAAGGCGATCGCCGAACGGGAGTGACTGATCGTCGACATGAACGTCGAGACTTGAATGTTGGAGCGCAATATGTTGGAGCGGGTGAAGGGAATCGAACCCTCGTCGTAAGCTTGGGAAGCGGATTTGAGCCCTTTGAAATCATTTTTCTTTTCTGAAACGTCCCTGTTTGTCAGTGTCTTGGACGTTCGTGCCGATTCGCCGATGTTCGCCGAAAATCGCAACGAGTGTGCCAAATTGTGCCAAGCCGTTCGAGCGGTGCCGCGTGCCGTACGAGGCGTGCAAGAGCCGTCACGCGGCCGTCCGCCGCGTCAGCCGCTTTAGCGCCTTCGCGCCGAATTCGTCGACGAGGAGCAGAAAAGCCCGCGCCGACGCGGATGGCTTCTTGCGGCCTTGCTCCCAATCCGAAATGAGGCGATGCGGCACGCCGGTCGCGGCCGCGAAGGCGACCTGCGTCAGACCGAGGCCTGACCGGATGCGCGCGACGTCGACATCTTCCGGGCGGATGGAGACGAGCCGCGCGGGATCCGCCTCGAACGTGTCCGCGTCATCCACGGTCGCGCGCATCAGGTCTTCGTCCGTGCGCCGTGCCGCGACTTTAACGGCCTGCTCGGCGGCGCGGCGAATTCCTTCCACGCTCGGGCGCCGGAGTGCTCTACGGGCCGGCGCGGCCGTGCGCACAGCCTTGGCGGTCGACTTCTTACGGATAGGCTTGCGCATAGGCTAGACGCTCCTTTCGGCTCGCGCGCCGCAGGCTGATGATCCGATACGCCCGACCGCGCATGGTACAGCAAGCGGCGAGGGCCTGATCGCCGATCCGGCCCACCGCCGGCCATCTCTCCTCGCCGTACTCGAAACGATCATCGGGCTGGCGGAGGATCAGACCTTCAAAAAGGACCGCCGTAGCTGCGAGGGCGACCCCATGCTTGCGCCGGTTGATGGCGTCCTTGGCCGGATCGACTTCGATGGCGATCACATAATCTCAGGCGTGGTTACGCCTAGAGGAGAGTACGCTTAAGGCGTAGATAGGGGTGACCAGTTCAGCCCTCGACATCGCGCTAATCCGAAATCGCACTCTTAAGGTATTGGTTTTCGATACGTTCAGTAATCTATCTAGCATCCTCTGCAGTCTCACTCCGACTGCCTGCTCGTGTCTGCTGTGCTCACACCCCAAACTCTCTAAGCTCTGCCTCCCGGCCACGCTTCTGGTGGACGCGGGCGACAGTCGCCTCGACATGGGGATACGCGGCATAGAGATCGCTCTTTTGCTTCCCGCTCAGGTCGAGGAGATCCATCTGAGGCGAACACCGCGTGTCGCGGCCGATCTGTAGAACGGCTTCATGGCGCCCGGCGAGCCGGCCGAATTCGTCATGCGCGCGAGATCGTGCCCAACGTCAAACGCATCAGCGCTGCACGTTGCGGGCGGCACCGTCGTCGGCATTCAGAGGACGATCGACGCAGCAACCCATGCGAGCTGGTCCAACCGTTTCGCGCCTTTCTCGATGGAGGAGCGGCGCGAGCGGATGGCTGCCGCCTTCGCGAGTGGCAGCTTCGGCCACGCTCTTTGGCCTGGGCTCGACGTGCTGCCGGCGGACCTCAAAGTGCCGAAGCACCGCTTCATCCCAACCGTCTCTCCGGTTCGAAGCCAGTTTGTCTCCTTGTATGGCGATTGCTTCCTCCGTTACTTTCGTCACTGGGGATCACAAGGATAGTCGAAGATGGGATCCGTGCCGGGATGACCGAAGGGGCGGTTGTTGAAGGAAAGTGGCGCGTAGGGGTGTTGTTCTCGCAAACGGGCGTGACCTCGTCGATCGAAAGAAGAACCGATCGTTTGCGATCCCGCATCCAACCCAAAGCAGTTTCGCGCGCTGGCCGAGCGTCTCCTCACCATCGATCGGGTGCGGCTCATCTTCGGCTGTTACATGTCGAGCAGCCGAAAAGCCGTTCTGCCTGTCGTCGAATCACTGCGCGGCTTGCTGTTCTATCCGACCCTCTACGAGGGCTTCGAATATTCGTCGCATTGCATCTATACGGGCGCCGCACCGAACCAGAATTCGCTGCAGCTTGCACGGTATCTCCTGCAATTCTACGGCAATAGGTTTCTGCTGGTCGGTTCGAATTACGTCTTCCCCTACGAATCCAATCGGATCGTGACCGATCTCGTGGTGCAGTCCAAGGGCGTGGTGCTTGATGAGATCTACGTACCATTGGCCGCCAAGGACGCGGATTTCGGCAAGACGATCACGCAGATCCAGCGTCTCAAACCAGACGTGATCTTTTCTACGATCGTCGGACAGTCGACGGCGATCTTCTATGAAGCTTATCGGCGCGCCGGCTTTGATTCGAGCGCGATGCCGATCGCGAGCCTCACCACCAGCGAGGCCGAGGTCGCGGAAATGAGTCACGCGGCCGCTGAGGGGCACATCACCGCCGCGCCGTTCTTCGAGAACTTGGCAACACCGTCGGCGCGCCGGTTCGTCACCGCGTTCAAGACGCGGTTCGGTGCCGATGCCCCGGTGACCGCCTGTGCGGAGGCTGCCTATTTCCAGGTCCACCTCGCGGCCAGGGCGATCGGACGGGCCGGGACCGATGATCCGGACCGTCTTGTCGGCGAACTCGGGGATGCCGAGTTCGATGCCCCGCAGGGACGGGTGCGCATCGATCACGAGAACAATCATACCTATCTCTGGCCGCGCGTCGCTCGGCTCGATTCGGCAGGACGATTTCAGATCGTCTGGAATCCCGGAGTGCGGGTGAAGCCCGACCCCTACTGCGTGGTGCAGAGCCTGGACGACTGGTCCGCCGACGGCATCCAGCCGATGCGCGTCTGACCCCGCAGAGGATAGGCTGTGGCGATCCAGGTACTCCGCGATCTGCGTGGATTGCGCGTCCAGATCATCCATGCGCCGGACGCCGAGGGCATGCAACTGCTTGAGCATCTGCGACGCATCGGCTGCACGGTCGAGGCAATTTGGCCGGTACCCGAGACCTTCGCGCCGCACGCCGATCTTGCCATGCTGTCGATCGACTACGACAGTCGCGAGGAGATCCAGAAGCTGCTCAAATCGCATAACGGACAACGTCCGACACTCATCGCGATCGTCGGCTATGAAAACCCCTCGACGCTGCAAATCGTCTTCGAAAGCGGCGCGCTCGCAGTGATCGAGCGGCCGATCCGGCCGTTCGGCTTGCTGACCAATCTGACCCTGGCGCGCAGTCTCTGGCTGGAACGCCAGGAGGCGCAACGCCGGATCCGCAAGCTGGAACGCAAGCTCTCGGGGATCCAGAAGATCCAGCGCGCCAAGACGATTCTCATGGGTAGCCAGGGCCTCAGCGAGGAAGATGCCTATCAAAGCATCCGCCGGCAGGCGATGGCGAAACGCGTCGGCATGGAGGAAATGGCCGGCGCGATTATCAACGCAAATGAGCTCTTGAACTTCCGCCCGAACGATGATTAGCTAATTTTCACGAATGCGTGCCGTGCATCTAAGGATGCCGCCGCAACATCGGCCGAACCACCAATGATGTTGGTTCGGCGAGGCGACGCAGCCCGAAGGGTTCAGACAGAACCCGTCGGGTTTTTTTATGCCTCCGCCATGGCAACGACAGGCATGTCGCTGCCGCACACTTTCAATAAAACTGGCCGCGGAGGCTCTCCGCGCCGATAGGGGCCATTTTCGACTTTGAATCGGGCGGCGCAATACGTCGCGTCGCGACGGGGAGTCGTGTCTGAAGTCGTGTGCAGTGCATCCGTGGATCGTAACCGCAAGAGAGGGGGATAGTTCCGTCATGCAGACCACCCGTCGTCAATTCCTGAAGACCAGCGCGCTCGGTGCCGCGGGTACGCTGGCTACACCGTATTTCTTCCACCGCGCGGCGCTCGCTGCCGACACGATCGATGTCGGCGTGCTGTTTTCGTTGACCGGCGGTCTCTCGATCATCGAGAAATCGCTCTCCGATGCGACGTTGATGGCCATTGCCGAGATCAACGCCAAGGGCGGCATGCTTGGCAAGCAGATCAAGGCAATCTCCGAGGACGGCGCCTCCGACCCGAAGACCTATAACGAAAAGGCCTCCAAGCTCGTCATCAACGACAAGGTGCCGACCGTCTTCGGGTCCTACACCTCCGCCAGTCGTAAGGCCGTGTTGCCCGTCTTCGAGAAGCGGAACAACATGTATTTCTATCCGACGTATTACGAGGGCTACGAGTGCTCGAAGAACGTGGTCTACACTGGATCGGTTCCCAATCAGCAACTCTCCAACTTCATTCCGTGGATCGTCAAGACGCTCAGCAAGAAGAAGTTCTTCATCGTCGGTTCGAATTACATCTATCCGCGCGAGATGGCGAAAGTCTGCAAGATTCTGATCGAGCAGAACGGTGCGCAATGGGTCGCTGACGAATATCTTGAGCTTGGCCATTCGGAATGGGGCTCTATGGTCAACAAGATCAAGACCTCGGGCTGCGACGTGGTATTGTCGAATGTGGTCGGCGACTCGGTCGTCGCCTTCTATCGCGAGTTCAAGAACCAGGGCTTCACGCACGATAAGCTGCCGATCTGCGCGACCGTCACCTCGGAGATCGAGATCGCTGCGATGGGCGCTGAATACGCCGTCGGCAGCTTCACCTCCTTCCCCTATTTCCAGGCGATCGATACCGACACGAACAAGGCGTTCGTCGAACGTTACCGCAAGTTCGTCAAGGACCCGAAGGCGGTGACGCACCATGCGCTCGAATCCTCCTATTTCCAGGTCTATCTCTGGAAGCAGGCGGTCGAGAAGGCGGGCAAGGCAACGCCGGACGCCATCCGCGAAGGTGTCCGTGGTCAGGAGTTCGATGCGCCGAACGGCCACGTCAAGATCGAGCCAGAGAACCTCCACACCTGGCTCACCCCGCGCATCGCGCAATGGCAGAGCGACGGCCAGGGCAAGATCATCGACGCCTATCCGAAGCCGATCATGCCGCTGCCTTACGCGGCCTACGGTGAGACCGAGACCAATTTGTTCTGCACGCCGAAGGGCGTCGATCCCAAGAAGCTCAAGACCTGATCAGTGTCCGGCTGCCGCCGTCACCGCGGCGACAGCCGGTCTTTCTCTCGGGAACAGCGATGATCGACACCATCTTTATCGGCCTCAGCGTCGGCTCGATTCTGCTTCTCGTCGCGCTTGGTCTCGCCATCACATACGGCGCGATGGGGGTCATTAATATGGCGCATGGCGAGATGGTGATGGTTGGCGCCTATATCACCGTGATGGCGAGGATCTGGCTTCATCTCGGCCTGCTCCCGTCCATCGTCCTTGCCTTTGCGGCGACCGCTCTGCTCGGCCTCCTGATCGAGCGAATCATCGTGGCGCGACTCTATGGCAGGCTGTTCGATACGCTGCTCGCGACGTGGGGCGTCGCCATCCTGATCCAGCAGGCAGTGCGGCTCGAATTCGGACTTTCCTTCTTCGGCATTCATATCGAAGGACTCGGACCCGGCCTGCAGAATGTCACCGTTCCCGAATGGATGACGGGATCGATCGCGATCGGCGACGCCGACATCAACATCTACCGCAGCTTCATCATCCTGGCGACGCTCGTGCTGTCGGTGCTGACCTGGTTCATCATGTATCGCCTGCCGATCGGCATGCAAGTGCGCGCCATCATGCGCAATCCCAGGATGGCGGCGGCCTGCGGCATCGACGTGCAGCGCGTCAATGCCTTGACCTTCGCTTACGGTTCCGGTCTCGCCGGCGTCGCCGGCGTCATGATGTCGGGCTTCAAGACCGTCTTTCCCGACATGGGAACGTCGATGGTGGTTGATGGTTTTCTGGTCGTCGTCGTCGGCGGCGTCGGCAGCCTGTTCGGCTCGATCGCGGCAGCGGGCATGCTCGGCCAGATCAACGGCATATTCGCTGCCCTGACCAATGACATTCTCGCACGTGCCGTCGTGTTCGGCGTCGTGATCCTCATCATCGTGCTCAAGCCCAAAGGCATGTTCGCCTACAAGGGGCGCTGAGCGATGACCAGCAAACGTTACCTAGACATCGCCGCTTTCGCCGTTTTCATCGGATTGATCATGCTGGCGCCGCTGGTCATGGACGAGTTCTGGCTGAACCGCTTTGCCAAATATCTTGTCTTCGGCATGCTGGGTGTCGCGATCGCGCTGTCCTGGGGATATGCCGGCATCCTCAATCTCGGCCAGGGCCTATTCTTCGGCCTCGGCGCCTACATGGTGGCGATGTCGTTGAAGCTCGCGAGCACGACGAGCCTTGAGCAGGGTTCCGACGCGCCGGTGCCCGACTTCATGCTGTGGAATGCCGAGCCGGGCGCCAAGACCGATTTGTGCTGCATCAACAAGGGCTCTTTCCTGTGGATCCCGTTTCAGTCGGAATGGTTCGGCGTCGTCATGGCCATCGTGGTGCCGACGGTCATCGCGGGCATCCTCGGAACCATCGTGTTTCGCCAACGCATTGCCGGGGTGTTCGTATCGATCATTACCCTCTCGCTCGTTCTCCTGGTGCGCCTGCTGGTGATCGATGCGCAGCCGGTGACCAACGGTTTCAACGGTCTCACCGATCTCGGCTGGCTTACTGTCGGCGATCTCGTCTTCGACCCCTATTCGGTAGCAACCTACTATCTTGTCGCCGTCGCGCTCACCCTCGTTCTTGGGTTGACGCGCCTCCTCGTCGAGACACGTGCGGGGCTCATCCTGCAGGCGATCCGCGACGATCAGAACCGCGTCCGCTATCTCGGCTTCGACGTGCCGATGTATCAGATCTTCTTCTTTGCGGTATCGGCGGCGATCGCTGGTCTTGCCGGCATGCTCTATGTCGTCGTCGCCGAGTTTGCCTCGCCGACATTCATGGACCTTGCCTTCTCGATCACCATGGTGGTGTGGGCGGCGGTCGGCGGGCGCGCATCGCTCCTCGGCGCTTGCATCGGCGCCATCCTCATCAATATGACCGAGGCGACGGTTAGCGAGACCAAGGCCTTCGTCGAAGCGTGGAAGGCGATCATCGGCCTCATCTTCATCCTCGTCGTCTTGTTCCTGCCACGCGGCCTCGCCGGATTCGCCAGCGACGTCGCCGACCGCGTGCTGCAACGCTTCACCAAGGTGAGCCGGCCCGGCAGGGCCGAACAAGCCAGCGAATCGGTCGCGCGCGTCCAGCACGGCCGTGCGCGATGACCGCGGCCCTGACCATTGACGGCATCGGCGTCGACTTCTCCGGCCTCAAGGCCGTCGACGGCGTGTCGATGGTGATCGAGGAGGGCGAGCTGCGCGTCCTGCTCGGCGCTAACGGCGCCGGCAAGACGACCCTGATGGATCTCGTGTCAGGCAAGACGCCGAGTACCGAGGGTCGCGTTTTTCTCTACGACACCGATATCACCAATTGGCGGGAACATGCGATCGCGCGGGCCGGAATCGGTCGCAAGTTTCAGATCCCCAGCGTATTCAAGGAGCTGACGGTCCGCCGCAACCTCGAAGTGGCGAGCTGCCCGAGCACCAGCGTGCTCGCCAATCTTGGCTTCGGATTCGCGCGCGAGCGCCGTGCCCGCGTTGTCGAGGTCCTGGACCTCGTCGGTCTTGCCGACGAAGCCGACGTCACCGCCGCCAATCTCAGCCACGGGCAGACGCAATGGCTCGAGCTCGGCCTGCTCATCGTGCAGGACCCTAAGGTCCTGCTGCTCGACGAGCCAACCGCCGGGATGACCCAGGCCGAGACCGCGAGGACCGCGGAGATCATCAACGGCCTCAAGGGTCAGCACACGATCGTCGTGGTCGAGCACGACATGGCCTTCGTGCGCGACATCGCCGAACGGATCACGGTCATGCATCTCGGCCGGGTTCTCGCCGAAGGCGACATCGCCGTCATCGAGAAGCATCCGCGGGTTCGCGAGGCCTATCTCGGCTCGAAAGGGATCGAGTGATGCTGGCTTTGACCGAGGTCAACAGCTTTTACGGCCGCAGCCATATCCTGCACGGCGTCTCCCTCGCCGTCGCGAGCGGCGAGATCACGACGATCCTCGGTCGCAACGGCACCGGCAAGACCACGCTCCTCAAGACGCTGATGGGGCTGACCGATCGCATGACCGGCGAAATCCGTCTCGCCGACGTCGAGATCGGCAGCGCGCCGAGCCACAAGCGGGCCCGCGCCGGCCTCGCCTATGTCCCGCAGGGCCGCGAGATCATTCCCGACTTCAGCGTCCGCGAGAACATCCTGATGGGCAGCTTCGCGCGTTCCGACGGCAAGCGCATCATTCCCGAGCTTGTGGCGGAGCTCTTCCCCTATCTACTCCAGAATCTCGACCGGCCCGGCGGGATTCTCTCCGGCGGCCAGCAGCAGCAGCTCGCCATCGCGCGCGCGTTGGCCGCCGCTCCGAAAGTGCTGCTGCTTGATGAGCCGACCGAGGGCATCCAGCCCAATATCGTTGAGGAGATTAGGCATATCATCCTGCGGCTCAATAGCGAGGCGCGCCTGACCGTCATCCTGGTCGAGCAGAACGTCGCCTTTGCCCGCCGCGCCTCGCACCGCTTCGCCATGATGGAGAAGGGCCGCGTCGTCGCGTCCGGGGCTGCCGGGGAGCTGACCGACGACCTCATCCACCGCCACCTCGCCGTGTGAACGGCATGATCGAATCGATTGACAGCGGTCCCACTCGACGCAGGACGGCGCCGCCGCGGCGCCGGTCGAGCTTCGCCCCGAAACGAAACCCCAAACCGGAGGGAGAACCTCATGTTGCATGGTGACATCTCGAGCAGCAACGACACCGTCGGCGTCGCTGTCGTGAATTACAAGATGCCGCGCCTCCACACCAAGGAAGAGGTGCTGGCCAATGCCCGCAAGATTGGCGACATGCTGATCGGGATGAAGCAAGGTCTGCCGGGCATGGACCTTGTCATCTTCCCGGAATATTCGACGCACGGGATCATGTATGACTCCAAGGAGATGTACGAGACGGCGTCGTCCGCGCCCGGCGAGGAGACCGAGATCTTCGCCGAAGCCTGCCGCAAGGCAAAGGTCTGGGGCGTTTTCTCGCTGACGGGCGAGCGTCACGAGGAGCATCCAAACAAGGCGCCCTACAACACCCTTATCCTGATGAATGACAAGGGTGAGATCGTTCAGAAGTATCGCAAGATCATGCCCTGGGTCCCGATTGAAGGCTGGTATCCCGGCAACTGCACCTACGTTTCCGAGGGACCGAAAGGGCTAAAGGTCAGCCTGATCATCTGCGACGACGGCAACTATCCGGAGATCTGGCGCGACTGCGCTATGAAGGGCGCCGAGCTGATCGTGCGCTGCCAAGGCTACATGTATCCGGCCAAGGATCAGCAGGTGATCATGGCCAAGGCGATGGCCTGGGCCAACAACGTCTATGTCGCGGTCGCCAATGCGAGCGGCTTCGATGGCGTCTATTCCTATTTCGGTCATTCGGCGATCATCGGCTTCGATGGTCGCACGCTCGGCGAATGCGGCGAGGAGGACTACGGCATCCAATACGCGCAGCTCTCGAAATTTCTGATTCGCGATGCGCGCAAGAACGGCCAGTCGGAGAATCATCTCTTCAAGCTCGTCCATCGCGGCTATACCGGAAAGATAAATTCGGGCGAGGGCGTGCGCGGCGAGGCGGCCTGCCCCTACGATTTTTACAAGAAATGGATCGCCGACCCTGAAGGCACCCGTGAGATGGTCGAGACGCTGACCCGGCCGATGGTGGGTACGGAGGAATGTCCGATCGAGGGCATCCCGAACAAGAAGGTCGCGCACCGCTGAGCCCAGTGGATCCGCCGGAGAGGTACCGACACCTCTCCGGCGGTCGCTGCGACACGAACCATCCCAATCCAGGAGTTCTAGAATCAATGCTTCGGATCGATCGTGTGCTCGGAAGCCGCGTCGACCCGGCTCTGTCCGAACGGCTTCATGATCTTGAGCATCAGGGACAAGTCGACACCCTGACGCTGCCAAGTGCCGAGATGGCACGACGCCGGCTGCGCGGATCGACCGCCAACGGTGCCGATGTCGCGATCTCGCTGCCGCGCGATCAGAAGCTGTTCGACGGCGCCGTGCTGCTGCTCGAGGCGGATCGCGCAATCGTCGTCCGGGCTGATGCCGAACGGTGGCTTCGCGTGCTGCCGCGCTCGATCGCCGATGCGGTCGAGCTCGGCTATCACGCCGGCAATCTTCACTGGCGCGTGCGTTTCGAGGGCGAGGCGCTGCTTGTCGCGCTCGAGGCGCCGGTCGACGAATATCTGGCACGGCTCGGCACGCTCGTCACTGAACGCCGGGTCCTGACCGCGGTCGCCGCAGCCGAGCAAATGCCATGCTGAGGCTGCTCGATCTGGGGGCATTTCGCCGGCGGTCCGGGCACCAATCCCGAGGACGTCAAGTTCATCGACGCCAAGCTCAAGGTCTTGCTCGGCGATTGATCAGCGCGATGCGCGGCGCGCAACCATGTCAAGGTGGTGCGTCGTGTGCCAGTCCTTCGCCGTCACTGCAATGCGAAAGACGCCATGGCCGATAGCGATGAAATCTGCAGCATGGAGCCCGTCGCGATGGCTGGCCGTCGCCGGTCGGAGAGTGCTGATCAGGGGGGCGGCGTCGGCGCCGAGCAGACGTTGAGTCTGCTGACGACACTCTGGCAGGCCGACTCGGCCTTTCCGAGCGGCAGTTTTGCCTTCTCGAACGGTATCGAGGGCGCGGCGGCGCTCGGCGAACCCCTCGATGCCGCAAATCTGGCGGCCCTGCTCGCCCGCCGCAATGGCGTGGCATTCCTTACGGCGCATCAGCGCCTTGGCACCCAAGGGGCGGCAGCGTTTCGGGCCGAGATCGCGGCCGGCCGCGCGCTTGGCCATCTGCCGGTCGCACAAGGCTTGGTCTGGCGCAATTGTGGTCTCGACGAAAAATTGGCCATCCTGACTTCGGGCTACGTCACCGCATCCGGCCTGGTGGCGGCGGCGGTCCGGCTCGGCCGCATTGGCGCCGTCGCAGCGCAAGCCGTGCTCGCCGCCATCTTTCCCCTCATTGCCGAATTCGCCACCGAGGCTCCCGGGCCGACGGATGGCGAGATCACCAGCATGACGCCGTGGATCGACATCGCCGCGATCCGCCACAGCCGGGCCGACCTCCGGCTCTTCGCCAACTGAGCCGAGGGACGCGCGCGATGTTGCTGACCCCGACGGAGCTCGAAAGGCTCACGATCTTCACCGCCGCGGAGCTGGCTCGCAAGCGTCGCGCCAAAGGCCTAAAGCTTAACCATCCAGAGGCCGTCGCGCTGATCACGGACGAGATCCTTGAAGGCGCGCGCGAGGGGCGGAGCGTCGCCGAATTGATGGGCTTCGGCTCG
>WNFD01001309.1_pt1 | contig 27458 bp, 23 predicted proteins | sample 5400491 | NCBI WGS metagenome assembly WNFD01 (sample SAMN13153343, study PRJNA577476) | soil metagenome | isolation source: 120 cm saprolite under Douglas fir tree site 2 hole 2 replicate 2 | place: USA:California | collected 2015-04-18
CAGGATCGACCCCATGACCGCCACCACCCGGACGCCCAGCCGTCACGATCCGCGGATTCACCCGCACCGAACCGGTGCGATCCGCGGATTCACCCGCACCGAACCGGTGCGATCCGCGGATTCACCCGGTCCGGGTCGTCACGGTCTGCGGGTTCATGCGCACCGGACCGTCACGATCCCCGGATCGATGCGGTGCGCGCCGGGTCCCCGCAGCTGGGGCAATGGCGTCGATCCGGGGATTGAGGACCCCAGGGGGTCGTCGATCCCCGGATCGACGCCGTCGGGAGGGGGAGCGATCCGGGGTTCCACCGCCACCCGTGGTGGTCAATCCCCGGATGGACGCCGTCGAGGTCCGGGTCGTCACGGTCTGCGGGTTCATGCGCACCGGACCGTCACGATCCCCGGATCGATGCGGTGCCGCCCGGGGGCGCCCGGACCGGGCCTGCCCGTATCGGCTGGAAACTGGCCATGAGCGCGGTGCCAGCCTGGGGGGACACGGCGCCTTCCGGGGAGACCCCGGACCCCTACGGCCCAAAGTCCCCCGCAGTGCCAGCGTGGGGGGCGACCCCCCAGAGCCCCCCGTGACCCGGATACCGGTCGGCGGCGAGCGGCCCTACGAGGTGGTTGTGGGCACGGGTGTGCTCGGCGAGCTGCCTGCCCTTGTCGGCAAGGACGCCCGCTCCGTGGTGGTGATCCACGCGCAGGCACTCGGCAAGATCGCCGGGTCAGCCTGCCGTGTCCTGGCGGACGCGGGTTACGTCGTGCACGCCGAGCAGGTGCCCGACGGCGAAGCGGCCAAGGAGATCCCCGTTGCGGCGAGGCTGTGGTCGCGGCTCGCGTCATACCGGATCACCCGTTCGGACTGCATTGTCGGCGTCGGCGGGGGAGCGACGACTGACCTCGCCGGGTACGTAGCCTCCGCGTGGCTGCGCGGCGTCCGCGTGGTCCTCATGCCGACCACGCTGCTCGCCATCGTCGATGCGGCGATCGGAGGCAAGACGGGCGTGAACCTTCCAGAGGGCAAGAACCTCGTCGGCGCGTTCTACCCCCCGGCCGGCGTGATCGCGGACCTTGCCGCGCTCGCCTCGCTGCCAAGGCGCGACTATGTGAGCGGGCTGGCGGAGGTGATCAAGGCGGGTTTCATCGCCGATCCCGTCATCCTCGACCTGATCGAGGCCGATCCGGAGGGAGCCACCGTGCCGCACGGCCGCCACGCCCGCGAGCTGGTGGAGCGCGCGGTGCGGCTCAAGGCGAGCGTGGTCTCAGCCGATCTCAGGGAGGCCGGCCCGAGGGAGTTCCTCAACTACGGGCACACGCTCGGCCACGCGATCGAGCGGGCGGAGGAGTACAGGTTCCGGCACGGCGACGCGGTCGCGATCGGCCTGGTGTACGCAGCCGAGGTTGGCAGGCTGGCGAACCGGCTGGATCCCGTGACCGCCGCGCGGCACGCGCAGGTTCTCAACGCGGTCGGCCTGCCGACGGCATACCGCCCGGCTCGCCATGGCGGGTGGCCGGTCCTGCGGGCGGCGATGGCGGTGGACAAGAAGTCGCGCGGCGCGCGGCTGCGGCTTGTCGTGCTCGACGGGCTTGGTCGGCCGGGCATACTCGACGACCCGCCAGAGGACCTGCTGGAACGGGCATACCTGGAGGTCAGCGCGTCATGAAGGATGTGCTCGTGCTCAGCGGCCCGAACCTGGGCCGCCTGGGCTCTCGTGAACCCGATGTGTACGGGACGGCGACCTTCGAGGACCTCGCTGACTTCTGTCGCAGCGCCGGCAGGAAGCTCGGCCTGCACGTGGATGTCAGGCAGACCGACGACGAGACCGAGCTGATCCACTGGGCGCACGAGGCCGCTGACGCGAGGACGCCCGTGGTGCTCAACCCCGCCGCGTTCACGCACTACTCGTACGCGCTGCGGGACGCGCTTGCCCTGCGGACGGCCCCGCTTGTCGAGGTGCACATCTCCAACCCGGCGGCACGGGAATCATTCCGGCACGCCTCGGTCGTGGCCGGGGTGGCGGACGGGACCATCGCGGGTTTCGGGCTGATGTCCTATCAGCTCGCGCTGCAGGCGATCGCAGTACTGGCCTGGGGGGACGACCCCCCAACACCCCCCGCGGTACCGGCCTGGGGGGACGACCCCTCAACACCCCCCGCTCGGGGCACGGCTGCCCAGGACGAAGCCGGTTAGTCGCGGTATCCCCGCGAGACGCCGCGCAGGCGTGAACAGCTGCCGTCCGCTTGCCGCTGGTTCCCGTGATCGTGTGAAGAAACCCGCAGATTGGGGCACTACTGAGGCATCCACGCGGAAATGGCGTCTTCGTCAAGCCGCCCGCGTGGTCTGGACCGGTCTAGACCGGGGGCGGGCTACGGGTCTGCTGCCAGCGTTTGGTGTGGATGCCGCGGTGAGCCGCCCGCCTGGGTCTGGACCGGTCTAGACCGGGGGCGGGCCACCCGCCCGTCGGCGCGGCTCCGCCGGAGGGCAGCTCTGACCGTACATCACAGCAAGGTCAGACAAATCGGGAAAACAATGTTATTTCATGGCAGGGTCATGCTGCGGGGAACTCCCCGCGATCAAGGCTGGCAGCACCGGCCGCCTTCGGCGCGCCGAAGCTATTCACTGACAGGGCACGGGAGCGGACACAAGCTCCCTTCTCGTGGACTACCTCGGATCCCGGCAGCCCCGCGCCCCGCTACTGTGCATAGACTGCCGAACGGGATTCGGCTGCTTCGACGCACGCGGAAGGTGCCACACGATGCGCATCGGGATGTCCCTCAGCTACGCCGGCGGGTTCGCCGAGACCGTCGACGAGCTCGCCGACTACGAGAAGGCCGGCCTGGACATCGTGTTCGTGCCCGAAGCATACAGCTTCGACGCGGTCAGCCAGCTCGGCTACATCGCGGCGAAGACCGGCCGGCTGCAGATCGCCGCCGGCATCCTGCAGCTCTACTCGCGCACGCCGACGCTCACCGCGATGACGGCCGCCGGTCTCGACTACGTCTCCGGTGGCAGGTTCACGCTCGGCATCGGCGCGTCAGGGCCGCAGGTGATCGAGGGGTGGCACGGGGTTCCCTACGACGCGCCGGTCGGCCGGACCCGCGAGATCATCGAGATCTGCCGCACGGTGTGGCGGCGGGAGCGGCTGGAGTACGCGGGGCGGCACTACACGATCCCGTTGCCGACGGACCAGGGGACCGGGCTCGGCAAGCCGCTCAAGCTGATCAACCACCCCGTTCGCGAGCGCATCCCGATCGTGGTGGCGGCGCTCGGCCCGAAGAACGTGGAGATGGCGGCCGAGCTCGCCGAAGGCTGGGAGCCGATCTTCTACCTGCCGGAGAAGGCCGGCCAGGTGTGGGGCCCGTGGCTCGCGGCGGGAAGCGCGCGCCGCGATCCCTCGCTCGGGAAACTTGACGTGATCGCCCAGGCCGCGCTGGCGATCGGGGACGACGTGGGAGGGTACCTGGAGCTTGGCCGGCCGGCGATGGCGCTGTACATCGGGGGGATGGGCGCGAAGGGCCGCAATTTCTACAACGACCTGGTGCGGAGGTTCGGGTACGAGGCCGAGGCGGACCGCATCCAGGAGGCGTACCTGGACGGCAGGAAAGACGAGGCCGCTGCTCTCGTGCCCCGGGAGCTCCTGTCCGGGGTGTCCCTCGTCGGGCCGGAGGGCTTCGTGCGGGAACGGCTCGCCGCGCTGCGGGAGTCGGGCGTCACCACGCTGAACGTGGTGCCGCTCGCGGCGACGCACGCCGACCGGGTCGCGCTCATAGAGCGCGTGCGCGACCTCGCCGCCTGAGCGTCGGCGCAAAGCGACCCCTGGGTACCATGACGGTTATTCACAAGCCTTCATGCCGCGATCTTGCCGGGCCACGCGGCCGGCCCGGGCGCCGCATCGCCGCAACTACAGCGGTGGTCCACCGACACACACCAGACTGTGTGAGTGGACCACCGCTGTAGTTCGCTGCTGGCCGTGGCGAGGGTCGCCAGGCTGCCGATCTTCATCAGAAACCACCTTTGAATAACTCACCATTTATCCAGATTTATAGCGAAATATCGGGATAAATGGTATTTATTCCTTGAACCTTATCGGATGCTCTGCCGTGAGCTGGCATCACCGCAGGTCAGCGACTGACGGGAGGTTTCCGGTAATCCGCCTTAGTTCTCTATTGTTGCTGAAAGATCTCTGAGACGTAAAGTCATGAGCATGCCCGAGATCCATGCGGCGCGCAGGGCGCGCGCTCAGGCGAAGGTCGCCGCCCTCGACGCGGACGCCGCCCTGATCACCCATCTGGTCAACGTCCGTTACCTCACCGGCCTCGCCAGTTCCAATGCCGCGCTGCTGCTGCCCGCCTCCGGGCGCGCCGTGCTCGCGACGGACTCGCGCTACGCGCTCGCCGCCGAGCGGGACTGCCCCGATGTCGAGCTGATCACCGAGCGCTTCATCGAGCCGCGGCTCGCCGCGCTCGCCGTCGAACGAGGCATGCGCCGACTGCGCTTCGAGGCGCATGAGATGACCGTCGAACGCCACGGGATGCTCGCGGCCGCGGCCGACGGCGCCACCATGCTCCCGTTCGGCCGCATGATTGAAGAACTCCGCATGGTCAAGGATGAAGCCGAGCTTGAGCTGCTCACAACGGCTTGCGGGATCAGCTGCCAGGCTTTCGCTGATGTCCTGCCGGATATCTGCCCAGGATTTACCGAACGGGCTCTCGCAGTGGAACTCGAACGCCGGATGGTCGACCTCGGCGCGGAGCAGCCCGCGTTCGACACGATCGTGGCAGGCGGGCCGAACGGCGCCATCCCGCACCACGCGCCCACCGGCCGCCCGTTCGCCCCCGGGGATCTTGTCACGATCGATTTCGGCGCGCGGTATGGCGGCTACCACGCGGATATGACCCGCACCGTGGCGATCGGCGAGCCGGCCGGCTGGCAGCGGGACATCTACGAGCTCGTGGCGCATGCCCAGCGGGCCGGCCTCGCCGCGGCATGCCCGGGCGCCGACGCGGCGGCTGTCGACGCGGCCGCCCGTGACCTGATCCGCGAGGGCGGGCACGGCGAGCACTTCAAGCACGGGCTCGGTCACGGCGTCGGGCTTGAGGTCCACGAAGCCCCGATGCTCGGGTACGGGAAGACGGGTAAACTCACTGACGGGGTTCCGATCACCGTCGAGCCCGGTATCTACCTGCCCGGCAGAGGTGGCGTCCGGATCGAGGATGTCCTGCTCGTGGGGGCTGGCGGACCAGAGGGACTCCTCACCACGACGACAAGGGAACTGCTCGTCCTGTAACGGGCGGCCTGTTCCCGCGCTCAGGAAGACGACACACGTGGCCACCACGAACGATCTGAAGAACGGCATGACGCTGAACATTGACGGCCAGCTCTGGACCGTCGTGGATTTCCAGCATGTCAAGCCAGGCAAGGGCGGTGCCTTCGTGCGCACCAAGCTGAAGAACATTCTCTCGGGCAAGGTTGTCGACAGGACGTTCAACGCCGGCGTCAAGGTGGAGGTAGCCAGCGTCGACAAGCGGGAGATGCAGTACCTCTACCGTGAGGGCGAGGACTTCGTGTTCATGGATACGCAGGACTACGACCAGCCGCACATCCCGGCCGGGACCGTCGGCGACGCGGCGAACTACCTGCTCGAGGAGCAGACCGCGGTCGTGGCGTTCAACGACGGCATCCCGCTCTACGTGGAGCTGCCCGCCGCGGTCGAGCTCGCGGTCAGCCAGACTGACCCAGGCGTGCAGGGCGACCGCTCTACCGGCGGCACCAAGCCGGCGACGCTCGAGACAGGCGCCCAGGTCCAGGTGCCGCTGTTCATCACGACGGGCGAGAGGATCAAGGTAGACACGCGCACCGGCGACTATCTCGGCCGCGCGTGAGGCAGATTCCCGAGGCGGCCTGGGCTGCTCGCTGGCCTTCGGCCAGCTTCGCCGAGACCCGTAATACTTACCCGGGAGACGACCCCCGGACCCCCGAGGCGGGGGCTCCGCCCCCGCGAGGACCCTAAGGACGGTTGCTGTCAATGCCTGCGCGTAGCAGGGCGCGCAAGCGCGCGCTCGACGTGCTTTTCGAGGCGGAGGTGCGCGGCGAGCCGGTACTCGAGATGCTCAGCCTCCGGATGACCGAGGGCAGCCCGCCTGTCCCCGCGTACGCGGCCGAGCTCGTGCGCGGCGTGCAGGTGTACCGGGAGCGCATCGACGAGCTGCTTGCGGCGTACTCCGAAGGCTGGACGCTGGACCGCATGCCAGCGGTCGACCGCAACGTCCTGCGCATCGGCGCGTACGAGCTGCTCTGGGCGCAGGGAGTGCCGGACGGGGTGGCGATCAGCGAGGCGGTGCGGCTCGCCCGCGAGCTGTCCACTGACGCGTCGCCCGCGTTCGTCAACGGCCTGCTAGCCCGCCTGCTCGAACTCAAGCCGACCCTCACCCTGTAGTGCCTTCCACTAATCCGGTGGGATCCGGGACGGCCGTTCCGCTGCCGGATCATGGGCAGGGACGGGTGAGCGAGTTGCTCGCTGCTGCGCGGAAGCGCTGGTAGGGGGCATCGTAGGCCGACGCGTCGTGCGGCGTCGCGGCGAGGACCGGCGGCGGCGCCAGCTCCGACGCCGCCCGCACATCGGGGAACGTCCCCGCGGCGACACCGCCGAGCATCGCCGCGCCGCGGGCGGATGCTGAACTGCTCGCTACCTCGTACAGTTCTTCGCCGAGCACGTCAGCGAGCAGCTGGCGCCATTTCTGGTGCGTCGATCCGCCGCCGGCGAGACGCGGGCCGCGGATGTCGGCACCGGTGGCCGCGAGCGCCTGCGCCGCGTCCCTGATGGAGAACGCGACTCCCTCGAGCGCGGCCCGCAGCAGGTGCTCGCGGCCATGATGCAGGCGCATGCCAGCCCAGCTGGCGCTGAGCCGGGGGTTGAGGTGCGGCGTGCGCTCACCCGTCAGGTACGGCAGGAACACCAGCCCGTCGGCACCTGGCGGCACCGCGTCGAGACTGCCATAGGCCGCCTCCCAGTCGGCGCGCAAGGTCCGTATGACCCACTCGAGCGCGAGGCCGGCGTTCTGGATCGCCGCCATCGAGTACCAGCGCATGGGGGCCGCGGCGCGGTATGTGTGGGTGATCCTCCGCAGGTCGGCTGGCACCTTGTCGCGGGGCACGATCAGCTGGGCGCCCGTTCCTATGGTGATCTGCATGGGGCCCGGATCGATGAGTCCGCCGCCCAGCGCCGCCGCCGCCGTGTCCGCGGCCCCGGCGGCCACAGGCAATCCGGCCGGAAGGCCCAGGTGACGGGCGGCTGCCGCGGTCAGCGAGCCGGCCCTTAGCCAGGATTCCCGCAGCGGCGGCAGGAGGGCGGGGGGCGCGGACGGCTGTCCGAGTGCGTCGAGCACCTCCGGTGCCCAGCGGTCAGTCAAGACGTCGTAGAGCAGGGTCGCCGACGCGTCGGTCGGATCGCTGGCGGCGTGTCCGGTCAGCTGGAAGCGCAGCCAGTCCTTGGGCTGGAATGCCCATGCCGCCCGGTCGAGCGCCAGGGACTCGTGGCGTGCGAACCAGAGCAGTAGCGGGCCCGCCATGCCAGGCGCGATCGGGTTGGCCAGGCTCGCCAGCAGGTCTTCGGGCAGTTCACGGAACCTGTCCGCCTCTTCGCAGGCCCGCGTGTCCGCCCAGAGCGCCGCGGGCCTGACCGGCGCGCCGGAACGATCCGCGAGCACCACGCCGTGCATCTGGCCGGCCACGCCGATGCCAAGGACGCGCGCCTGCGGCGCGTCCCCGAGCGCGCGGGCGGCGGCGGTGCCGACCGCGTCCCACCAGTCAGGCGGATCGCTTTCCGCCCATCCGGGATACGGGGAATGCACAGGATAGGAAGCGCTCGCCGCCGCCTGGACCTGTCCATCGGCGGCAAGGACGATGACCTTGACCGCGCTGGTTCCGAGGTCAATTCCGAGCAGGGCCGCGGCGCCTGGCCTTCCGTTCATCTTCCGGGGGGTCCGGGGGGCGCGAAGCGCGCGGAGCGTCGTCCGGCCGGGATATAGAACGTCAGGCCTGGGCGAAGCGCAGCCGTAGCCCCAGCTTTCGCAGCACGGAGAGGAACCATAGCGTGCACGCGCCGCCGCCTGCCACGGTCAGGCTCACGGTGGCCACCGTGGAGAGCAGCAGGAACATGCGGGTCGGCTCGGTGACCATGAGCACCGCCAGCGCGGCCGTGAGCAGGAAGAAGATGCCGGCCCACAGCCAGGTTGCCCGCTGGAAGAACCGATGCAGGCCCGGATGGTGGGTGGACGGCTGCCTGAGCGCGACTACCTCCGCGGCCAGCTGGGCCACCAGCGGCCGGTGCGTGCGGGCGGTAATCGCGAAAAGCACGCACAAGCAGAAATTGGCCAGCGGGAACTGCAGCAGGTAGATCCAGATACTGCCGGTGGCGAGCACCATGCTGGTCTGGAGGCTGAGCACCACCGCGGAGATCGTCAGCAGGCCGGGAACGGAACCCGTGACGGCCTTGCGCGCGACGACGGTCAGCCAGACGGCGGCCAGCCCTGCCACCAGGCCCGCGTCGCGGCCCGCTAGCCAGGCTGCGAGGGCGTATGCGCCGATGGGCAGGCCGACGGATTCGCTCAGGTTCCATCCCGCGGTGCGCAGCAGCCGCCAGGGGCGTGGCAGCTCGAGGTGCTCGGGCATGGCATGAGCTTACGTCCGCGGGCGAGTGCCGGTGACGGCAATGGGGAGAGGTAATGCCAAGGTAATTGGTGGCACCGGGCGATCTGGGCTGGCGCATGCTGCCCACCTGCCGATAAGCGCACCCGGCCGGCATGAAACTGTCGGCGGCGGCACTAGATTGGAGCACGTTGGCCCAGTGTGCCTGGCGCTCGTAACGAGGAGAACTGCCGTGGCCGGTGATGCTGCTCGCCGGCCTTCGGCCGGCTTCGCCGCAGCCCGCGATACTAACCCGGGGGGACGACGCTCCGCGCCCCCCGGACCCCCCGGACCCCCCGGACCCCCCGGGGTCGCGGCTGGCGAGTTCCATGCCTCGTGTGCGCAGGGCGGACACGGTGGCAGGCGTGACGACGTGCGCACCGCGGTGATCTGGGACGCCCTGCGCGGCGTGCTGTCGGCGCGGGCAGCGGAGACCGGCCGGACCCGGCTCGACATTGTTGACGCCGGCGGCGGCACCGGCGGGTTCGCTGTGCCGCTGGCTGTCCTCGGACACAACGTCACCGTGGTCGATCCGAGCCCTGACTCGCTCGCGGCGGCGCAGCGACGGGCAGCCGAGATGAGCGTGCCGCTCCGCGCCGTCCAGGGCGAGGTCGCTGATCTGCGCGGCGTGTCGGCGGCTGAAGGAGCCGATCTCGTTCTCTGCCACAGCGTGCTCGAGTATGTCGATTCTCCTGCCGCCGCGATGGCGGTAATCGCCGGGGTGCTGCGGCCGGGCGGCACGGTGAGCGTTCTCGCCGCCAGCGCCGTGGGAGCAGTGATACGCCGCGCCCTCGTCGGGCGTTTCGACGAAGCCAGGCAGCTGCTAACAGGGACGCCAGACGGCTCCGGCGAATCCCTTCCGCGCAGGTTCACCCTGCCCGGGCTCGTCGGGCTTATCGAGGGGGCAGGGCTGCGCCCGGGGGCCGCGCACGGAATCCGGGTCTTCGCTGACCTGGTGCCAAGCGCACTCGTGGATGCGGACGCTGACGCCGCAGAGGCGCTGCTCGCGCTCGAGGAGACGGCCGCCGGGCAGCAGGCGCTTCGCGACATCGCCACCCAGCTGCATGTACTCGGGCATCGCCGAGAGCGCGATGCCTGAGGTAGCTTGTGCCGCTCACCGGCCGGTGCCCGATGACACGGGCTGTCACGTTCTCCATGTGGACATGGACGCCTTTTATGCGAGCGTGGAGATCCGTGACCGGCCGGAACTGGCGGGCACGCCGGTAATCGTGGGTGCGGGAGCCAGCCGCGGCGTGGTGCTCTCCGCGACTTACGAAGCGCGCGCCTTCGGCGTCCACTCGGCGATGCCGGTAACGCGGGCGAGAAGGCTCTGCCCGCAGGCAGTGTTCATCCCGCCCCGCCACGGCGTCTATGCCGCCGTGTCCAGGGAGGTCATGGCGGTCTTCCGTTCGGTTACGCCGGAGGTGGAGCCGCTCGCCCTCGATGAAGCGTTCCTCGACATCTCCGGGTCGCTGCGCCGGCTGGGGCGTGCCGCCGGGATCGGTGAGCTGATCAGGGAGCAGATCCGCGAGCAACAGGGCATCACCTGCTCAGTTGGCGTCGCGACCTCCAAATTCGTGGCCAAGCTCGCCTCCGCGCATTGCAAGCCGGACGGGCTCCTCGTCGTTCCCGCGGCTGACGTCCTGACCTTCCTCCATCCGCTCCCCATGGCGGCGCTATGGGGAGTGGGGGAGCGGACCGGGCAGGCCCTCGCCCGGCTGGGCCTCCGTACCGTGGGTGATATCGCGCGCACGCCGGTCGCCGCGCTGCAGCGCGAGCTCGGGGTCTCGGCCGGCGCACACCTGGCAGCGCTTGCCTGGGGCCGCGATGAGCGGCGGGTGGTGCCGGGCGTAGCCGAAAAGAGCGTCGGCGCGGAGGAGACATTCGTCACAGACATCGACGATCCTGAGCTGATCAGGCGTGAGCTGCTGCGGCTGTCGGAGCGGACGGCGCGCGGCCTGCGCGCGTCCGGATGCGTCGCGCGGACGGTTGTGCTGAAGCTGCGGCTGGCCAACTTCACGACGATCACGCGGTCCCGCACGCTGCCAGAGCCCACCGATGTGGCCCGCAGGATCTACGCCACGGCCTGCGCGCTTTACGCCGCGGCCGGGCTCGACGCGCGTGCACGGCTGCGCCTGGTCGGCGTGCGTGCGGCGGGCCTTGTCCCGGCCTCCGGTGCCTCCATTCAGCTTTCGCTCGGGGAGCGGGCGGCGTACTGGCGTGAGGCGGAGCAGGCAGTGGACAGGATCGCGCGGCGATTCGGCGCGGACGCTGTCCGGCCGGCCACCCTTGTCCCCGGCGCGACAGGCGAGCGGACCGAGGGCGATCCCCCGCAGGATAGTGGCGGGGATGACGCGGAAGCCTGGAGCGAATGACGGCGGGGAAGGGGCACGCGAGCCAGGCCGTTGAGGCGGTACGGATGGTCCACGCGGAGCGCGGAGACCGTCGCGGAGCCGTGGGCGTGACGTGGGCTACGCAAGTGACCTGTGCGGTGGTCAGCCGCCGGTCCGCGACACGTCGGATTGCTTGGCATGGCAGTGCCCTTCCACGGGGCGTACTCAGGCTCGTATTCTGGGCATGAACCAGGGCCGTGAGGTCACGGTGACCGCACTCAGTCCCGCGCGCGGGTTGATGGGAGGCGTCGTGCCGCTGTCTGAGCACGAGCAGCGCCTGCTCGAGCAGATCGAGCAGGGGCTCTATGCCGAGGATCCGAAATTCGCGCAGACTGTGCGCGCCAGCGATCCCCGCGTGCACTACAAGCGCCGGGTAGTCCAGGCCGCGGTCGGGTTCGTGCTCGGCGTCGGGCTGCTCCTGGCCGGAGTCATATCCAAGTACATCTGGATCGGGGTGGCCGGCTTCCTCGTCATGCTCGCGTGCTCGATGTGGGCGCTGACCAGCTGGCGCCATATGACGGGAACAGGCACTGGGCGGACCCGTGCCACCACCGCCGCCACGAGCGCCAGCCGCCGCCGTGATCGTGACCGTGCGAGCAGGCCAGGGCTCATGGAGCGTCTGGAGGAGCGCTGGCGCCGCCGTCAGGAAGGAGGCGGCTGAAGCAGCGGGCGGTTATGTCCCGCCGCGCTCTCCGCTGAGCTTGCCGCGTGCCATCCGGTCACGGATCCGCCATGACGCGATGTCCATCCAGCCGAACACGTCGAGCGCGTTCTGCGAGCCCGCACGCAATGGGGCAATCGCGGAGGAAGGAAAAAGCCGCGCATGCCAGAGCGCCGGCCGGCCGGCTGACGAGGCGATGGCCCGCCGCACCGCATTGCTGTCCGCCCGCAGCGTGCCTGACGAGGCCGGCTTACCTGAGTACCGGGCGCGTTCCTCCGCCATGGCGATGCGATCAAGTGCGTCGCGGGCGGCCGACGGCGGGCCGAGCCGGGTGGCGACCCGCCTTGCCACCGCGCGCGGTGACTCGTTCGGCGGGCAGCGCATCCCGTGATCCGCGAGGTCGTCACGGAGTTCCCGCCAGGCCGCGTGCGCACGTCCCGCGTCGCCTGCGGCGAGAAGCCAGCGCCGCCGTCTGGTGAGCGACCGGATTGACCTTGGAGCCACGAACGCGAGCGCGAGCAGTACGAGGATGACCGTCAGCGCGGTCGGAAGGACGCTGCTCGACGCGCGCTTGCCGCCGCCCCCGCTGGCGCCGGAGAGATGGTTGAGGCGGGCATTGATACCCGCGTTGGCGCCGCCGGGCGCGGTGGGCGCCGGATTCACCTGGCCGCCGAGAGCTGGTCCCGTCCCGGCACCCGGGCCCTGCGCGGGCAGCGTGAGCGTATACACGGGCGCCGATGCCGTCCCCTGCCCGTTCGTGCCTGTCGGCGTCGGCTCGAAGCGCAGCCAGCCGGCGCCCTGGAAGTAGAGCTCGGGCCACGCGTGCGCGTCGCTCGTCTTGACCTGCCAGTCGCCCGTTGACACATAGGTGCCTGGCGTATAGCCGACGACGACCCTGGACGGGATGTTGAGCAGCCGGGCAAGCTCCGCCATCGCGATGGCGAACTGCTGGCAGTACCCGCGCTTCGTGACGGTCAGGAATCTGACCAGGCCGGCGGCGCTGTTCGCCTCGCTCGCGGTCACGTTGTAGGAGAAGGTCCCTGACAGGCCGAGCCAGTTCTGCAGGGCGACGGCCTTGTCGTAGGGGCTCGCGGCGCTCGCGGTAACCCGCTGCGCGATCCTGGCGAGCTGCGACCGGTAGGCGGCCGGGGTCGCGAGGTACGACCGCGCGATATCGGCGGGCGGTCCCGGTGCCTGGCGCAGCTGCTGCTCCGACGGGTCGACGTATTCGCTCGTCACCGGATAGACGAGACCCGAGAGATGATCATGCGTGGAGTACACCATGAGCGTGCGCGGGTCTGCCTGCCAGTCGCCAGCGACATGCACGGTCTTCGCCGGGTAGAAAAGCGGGAGGAAGCTCACGGAGGACCCGGAGTTCAGCCCCCGGTTGAGGGTGATCGTCGATTGCTCGGTGATCCCGCCCGCGTCCGTGAGCCCAGGCGTGGCAGGCAGTCGCCCGTTGTCCACCGGTTTGCCGAGTCCCGGCGGTGTCATGCCCCAGGTGCCGCTGACGGCGTTGTAGCTGAGGACGTACACCTGCAGGTAATCGCCCCGGGGGTACGTCGTGTGATAGGTGAGGACCTGCGCGGTCTGGCTCCTGCGTAGCTGCCCTGTCATCTGGGCCAGCGGATCGGGAAGCTGCACGGACTGCCCGTTACCCGGGCCAATCGCGTTCCCGCTCCCGGTGAAGAGCTTGTGTACGCTCAGCCCGGGCAGGAACAGGGGGATACAGATGGCAAGGACTGTCGCGGCCAGCCCCACCCGGCGGCCCGCGGCGGCGAGCACACGGGTGTCGGGAAGGCTTCCGGCCTGGGCCTGCCTCGCGTTCTGGCCGTGCTGGCCGGCGTGGCCGCCGGCGTCGGCGGGCCAGAGCGTGACCACCCGGCCCCAGAGCCTGAGCCGCTCACGTCCATCGGCGCTGAGCATGGCCAGGTATCCCGTGACGCCCAGGCAGAAAACCACGGCGGTGCCGGCGCTGCCGCGGGTGACACCGGTGGCTACCGGCACGGTAAATATCGCGAGCATCGGCAGCCCGGCCAGGGCGGCGCTGCGCAGCCGCACAGCGAGCAGGTCGGTAAGCACGGCGACCAGGCCGATTCCGGCTGTCGCCAGCAGCAGCAGGCCGTGCAGCCCCGGCACCGGCGGCGCGTACCTGCCCGACTCGGCCATGCCCTGCCCGGCGAGCCACCACAGGTGAGCGAGCGAGGACGGGGTGGGCAGGATGAGGAGCAGCGACTGCGCCCCTGCGAACACCAGGTTCAGGTAGAGCAGGACGCCGAGCAGGGCCGCGGCGAGGCAGAGGAGCGCGGGAATGGTGCGCAGCCTGGTGGCGGTTCCCACGGCTGCCACCGCGATGACCGCGCCCGCCCCCTCGAAGAACCAGGTCCACGCAGCGAACAACGGGTGCAGCGCGACCGAGACAAGGACGACCGCGGTCGCGGCGGTCAGCGTGAGCCTGGAGTTCATCGGTCCGCCTCCGGGTGTACGCCGTTTCCCGTCCCGATGACTGCCTGGACCGGCCGGGCGGCCGCGGCGTCGGGAACGGCCATCCGCGGTGCACCGGAGGCCGGCCGGTGCAGCAGCTGCCAGGCCGTCGCGAGCGGTGTGCCCGCCGTGACGATTGCCACCCGCCACCCCGCTGCCCTGAGGATGCCCGCGGCCGTGTCCGTCTCGTCCCGCAGCCGGTCGCCTGGCCGCTCACTGATCCAGGTCGACACGGCAAGGAGCAGCGCCATGGCGGGGACCGGCCCCCTGCTGCTCGTGGCGAGGCGCTTGGCCTGGGCGGGAGAGAGCCGCCCGGTCACCGCGATGACCTGCCCGGCGCCGCTGCGCTCGGCGGCGGCGAGGCCGGCATGCAGTTCCGTGCTCCGTGACGGACGGATGATCGCGAGGGAGTCGAGCAGCACATCCTGGAACGGGCCTGGCGCGCTGACTTCACCCGCATCGGTAATCAGCTGCGCTTCGAAGCCTTCGCGGGCCAGGTGGACGCCGACCGACGCGGCGGCGCTGACGGCGAGCTCGAAGGACGAGGCCGCCCCGGTGCCCGCGTGCGCGCTGCGCCGGGTGTCGAGGAATACGACGGCGCGGTTGCGCCATTGCCGTTCCTCGCGGCGCACCATCAGCTCGCCGTACCGCGCGGTGGACCGCCAGTGCATCCGCCGCAGTTCATCCCCGTCGCGGTAGGCGCGGGGCGCGATGTCGTCCTCGCCGGCCGCGGCAGCCATGCGTATCCGGCTCTCGCCGTCGCCGAGCCAGCTGCCGTCGATCACGTCGCGCGGCAGCGGGACGACCTTCGGCGTGACCATCAGGGTGCTGCGCGAGTTGAAGGAGCGGCCGAGTTCCACCAGGCCGAACGCATCCGCGACGCGGACCTGGAGCGGCCCGATCGTGAACTTCCCCCGCAGCTCGGAGCGGACCTGGTAGTGCAGCTCGCGGGCCCCGCCAGGCTCTATCCCGTTCAGGACGAAGCGCGGGCGGCTGCCGAGCGTGTACGGCACGGTGTCCTCGGCGAGCAGCAATCCGCTGCGCAGCCGTGAAACATTCCTCAGCCGGATGCTCGCCTGGGCGGCCTGCTCGGCGGGAACCCGGGCCGGAAGGACCTGACGGGTGCAGGTGAGCCTGTAGCGCGTCCGGCTCGCGGCGAGCGCCGAAAGCAGCGGGAGAGCGAAGAGCATCGCGCCGACGCGGAGCAGGTCGCGCTCACCGAGGCCGAGCCCGCAGACAGCCGAGGCAATGCCCGCGGCAAGGAACGATTTACCGCGCGTGGTGAATCCGGCGAGCATACCTCGCATGGCCGGCCCTTCCTTCCGCAGTCCTTCGTCTAACGCGCCGTCGCGCCGTCAGGTTCGCGGCCGCTCATCTGAGGTGGGGCAGCGGAAGCTGCGCGACGATCCTGTCCAGTACCTGCTCGGGCAGCTGGCGCTCCATCACCGACTCCGCGGTGGGCAGCAGCCGGTGGGCGAGGACGGGCACTGCCAGGGCCTGGACGTCGTCGGGTATCACGTAGTCGCGGCCGTCGATAGCAGCGTATGCGCGGCTGGCGCGCAAGAGGTGCAGGGCCGCACGGGGAGAAGCTCCCAGCCGCAGCTCGGCGGACGAGCGGGTGGCATTGACCAGGCTGACGACGTACTGCTTCACCCCGGTCGAGACGAGCACGCCTCGCGCGGCCCCGGCAAGCTCGCGCACGTCCCTGGCGTGGGCAACGGGCTCGAGCTGATCGAGGGGCGAGAACGACCCGTGCGTGTCCAGCATCTCCAGCTCGGCGGCCGGGGTGGGGTATCCCATGGAGATGCGTGCGGTGAAGCGGTCACGCTGTGCTTCGGGAAGGGGGTAGGTGCCTTCCATCTCTACCGGGTTCTGGGTAGCGATGACCATGAATGGGCGCTCGAGCGGGTAGGTCGTGTTGTCCACGGTGACCTGCCGTTCCTCCATGCATTCCAGCAGCGCTGACTGAGTCTTGGGAGAGGCCCGGTTGATCTCGTCACCCACGACCACGTTGGCGAAGACCGGTCCGGGCTTGAACTCGAACTCGCGGCGCTCCTGGTTGTAGGCGCTGACGCCGGTGATATCGCTTGGCAGCAGGTCGGGCGTGAACTGGATACGCCGTACCGAGCAGTCGATCGAGCGTGCGAGCGTCTTCGCCAGCATCGTCTTACCTACGCCTGGGACGTCTTCGATCAGCAGGTGTCCCTCGGCGAGCAGGACGGTAAGCGTGAGGCGGACCGTCTCTGCCTTGCCCTCGATCACTGAGTCGATGGCGGTGCCGATGCGGCGGGCCGTCTCTACGAGGTCGTCGAGCGTGCGCTCAGCCCCGCGCCCCGTATCCAGTACCACATGGCCTCCTCGCCTCGTCCACCACGCCCCGGGGGGACCTGCCGTGCGCAGCATGACTGTGCCTACAAGACAGTACGTCTTCGGGTGGTGTGCGCGCGATGTCTTGTCTCCGGATCTGCCTGGGCAGGGCGGGTGCCCGGTGATGCGGCATCCGTGGCGGAGGCAGGGGCAGCCTGAGCGGCGGGCCACGGAAACCAGCGCCCGGATCATGGCCGGGAACCGGCGCCGGATCGTGCGGATTCCGCTCCACTTCGCTCCACTGCCCCTGAGCTGCGGATTCATCGCCGATCCAACGCCAGAAATAGCTCTCTGGACGTTGACGGTGGGGAAATGTGGAGTACAGTGGTGCGCTGTGGAGCGGATGTCACTCCACAGCGCACTGCTCGCGGGGGAGCCGAAGGTGGGAGGTGAGCGCCGTTGTTTCTCGGCACTCACACGCCACGCCTCGATGAGAAGGGGCGCCTGTTCCTGCCGGCCAAGTACCGGGAAGAGCTCGCTGCGGGAGTGGTGATCACGAAGGGCCAGGAGCGCTGCCTCTACGTCTTCCCCGAACCGGAATTCGCCCGCATCACCGAGGCGCTGAGAGCGGCGCCCGTGACGGCGAAGTCCGTCCGCGACTACAGCAGGGTCTTCTTCGCGAGCGCTTCCGATGAGCTTCCGGACAAGCAGGGGCGGATTACCATCCCGCCTGGCCTTCGTGACTATGCGGCACTCCAGCGCGACTGCGTCGTCATCGGCGCGAACACGCGCCTGGAGATCTGGGAGACCGCCGCCTGGGACGCCTATCTGGCCGAACAGGAAGACGCGTTCTCCGCTGCATCCGAGGAGGTGCTGCCCGGAATCCTGTGAACGGCGCCGGCACCTCGGTGCCAGCCGCCTGTCCCGGAGCCCCGCTCGCCAACGCGGCATGCCGCGGGTTCCTGGAGAGGCCCTGGGGTGCCCGGCGAGGTCTCCACCCGCGCCTAGGTCACTTTCCCGCTCAGGGTCGCTCATCACCCCTGGAGGGATCGCAATGAATGAGGGACAGCAACCAACACTGACATCACTTCCCCGGTGCCAGATGGCGGATGACCCTAGCGCGGCGCGGATGGGGACCTGGCCGGGCGCCAGGGGGACGCGCGGCGCACCCCGCATATCAGACGGCACGCGAAGACCAGGGAAATCGCGCGCGAGGACACGGCAAAACGCAAGAGCGGAGGGTCCGATGGGAGAGACCGCGGGTGCGGCCGCCGGGCATCTGCCGGTCATGGCCGACCGCGTCCTCGCCCTCCTCGCGCCCGCGCTCGAGCCCGACGGGGCGATCCTGGTGGACGCGACCCTCGGCAGGGCCGGTCACGCGCGCGCCCTGCTCGACGCCCACCCGGGACTCGCGATCATCGGCGTGGACACCGACGTGACGGCCATCGAATGCTCGCGCCGCCTGCTCGCACCGTACGCGGCCAGGGTGACGCTCGTGCACGCCGTCTACGACGAGATCCCCGAGATCGTGGCGGGACAGGGGCATCCGCGGGTGCAGGGGATCCTCTTCGACCTTGGCGTCTCATCGCCCCAGCTCGACGATCCTGAGCGCGGGTTCGCCTACTCATACGACGCGCCGCTCGACATGCGGATGGACCAGACACGCGGGATCACCGCCGCTGACGTGGTGAACACCTATCCGGCCGCCGAGCTCGCCGGGATTCTGCGTGAGTACGGCGAGGAGCGCTTCGGCAGGCGGATCGCGGACGCGATCGCGGCGGTGCGAGCCGACGCGCCCATCACGTCGACTAAGCGACTTAGCGACATCGTGCGCGAATCGATCCCGGCCGCCGCGCGGCGCACCGGAGGGAATCCCGCCAAGCGCACGTTCCAGGCGCTGCGGATAGCGGTGAACGGCGAGCTGGCCGCGCTCGACCGGGCGCTTCCCGCGGCGCTCGGCAACCTGGCGGTGGGCGGCCGGATCGTCGTGCTCGCCTACCACTCGCTGGAAGACAGGGCGGTCAAGCGGGCGCTCGCCGCCCAGGCGACGGACAGCACCCCGGCTGGCCTGCCGGTGCCGCTGGCCTCGGGCCAGCCGCGGTTCCGGCTGCTCACCAGGGGTGCTGAACGGCCATCAGCCGACGAGCTGACCAGTAATCCACGCGCGGCCTCGGCCCGGCTGAGGGCCGCGGAGCGAGTCCGAGACGCCGCATAAGGGACATAAGGGGCGGGATGGCGACTGACCTGGGTGACACGAAGCTCACCACGAGACCTCGTCGGCGGAGCGAGGACAATCATTCAGCCGAACGGGACGTTGCGCTGCCTCCTGCCGAAGGCGCACCGCCACCCGCGAGGCCGGCGAACCGTCACCAGGGCCAGGCTCGCACCCGGACCGCGCAGCCATCCCGCTCCCGTTCGGTATCGCTGCCTAGCTCGTACACCGGAGCCGACCCCCGCCGGCGACAGGCAACGTCACCGAACCCGTCCCCGAGGACGCTTCCCCCGAGATCCCCGCGGCGCTCGCCTGGGGGGACGACCCCCCAAAACCCCCCGCTGGCAACCGCGCAGGCCCCGGCGCGGACTCCCTTCATCCTCCTCGTCGTGGGGCTGCTCGGCGGGGCGCTCGTGTGCCTGCTCGTGATCAGCACCACCCTCGCCGAGGGCTCGTTCCGCATCACCGCGCTGCAGCAGGGCAATACCGCTCTCGCGCAGCGGCAGCAGGAACTCGCGCAGCAGGTGGCGGAGGAGGGGTCTCCCAGCGTGATCGAGAAGCGGGCCAGCCAGCTCGGGATGGTGCCCCTGGGGGAGCTGAGGTTCATCGACCTGAAATCAGGGCGGATCGAGGAGTACACCGCCGGCCAGCAAGGGGTGCCTGCCGTTCCGGCCGTCCCCGGGTACAGCCCGTGACGGGGCGCGAAAGCGGAGCGCGCGGCGGCCGCCCGCCGGTGATCACCGGCGGGCGCGGGCCAGGGAGCGAGCGGCGCCGGCGGCCGGATGAGCGTCGCCGCACCGACGTCCGCGCCCCCCGGCCGCGGATAGTCAGGGGGGACGCCCCTTCCCGCGAGGCCGCGCGGCGGGAGCGGGGCCCGGACCCGCGCCTGGCCGGGCCAGCGCCGCCCGCCCGGCCACGTGAACGGCCGCGCCCGGTCCCGCTGCGGCGCGGCGATCCGGTCCGCAGGCTGCGCACGGCGCTGCTGTGCATCGCCTTCGTCCTGTCGCTCTTCGCCGGCCGGCTCGTGCAGCTGCAGGGCATGCAGTCCGCCAGGTACCGCACGCTTGCCCAGCACCAGCGGCTTTCGACGATCCCGCTCGCAGCGGTGCGCGGAGAGATCACGGCAGCGGACGGCAGCATCCTCGCGATGACCGTGCAGACCGACCTGGTGTACGCCGACCCGACGCAGATGACCGTGAATCACGTGAATCAGGCGCCGCAGATCGCCGCGCGGCTCAGCGGCTTGCTCGGCATGAGGGCCACGGACATCCTGAGCCTGATCACGCATCCGACATCGCAGAAGTACGTCGTGCTGAAGCGGACGGTAACCGCGCAGACGGGAGACCGGATCACCGCCCTCACCCTGCCGGGCATCGGGATCACGCCCTCGTACTCCCGCTCCTACCCGGACGGCGATCTCGCCTCCGGCCTGCTCGGCTTCACGAACACCGACGGCGCGGGGAACCTCACGGGCGAAGCCGGGATCGAGTACGCGTACAACTCCCTGCTCACCGGGCGGCCAGGCAGCGAGCAGGTTGAGACAAGCACGGACTACCAGCCGATCCCGCTTGCCGGGGAAAAGGTCACCGCCGCCGTGGGCGGCCAGAATGTGCGGCTGACCATCCAGCGGGACGTGCAGTGGGAAGCCGAGCAGGCCTGCGCGCAGGAAGTCAGGCAGACCGAGGCGGACAGCTGTACCGCCGTGGTCATGCAGCCGCGGACCGGCCGGATCATCGCCCTCGCGCAGTCGCCCACGTTCAGCCCGGCGGCCCCTGCCGCCGCGGCGGCGACAGCCGACATGCCGGTGCAGGATGTCTTCGAGCCCGGCAGCACCGCGAAGGTCATCACCGCCGCGGCGGCGCTCGAGCGCGGTGGCCAGACTCCGCAGAGCGCGTACACGGTCCCGTATCAGATCTACGTGAAAGGCTCCGCGTACCATGACGCCGACCTGCATCCCACCGAGGGCATGACGCTGGCCGGCGTCCTGGCGCATTCGAGCAACGTCGGCATGGTCCAGGTGGTGCAGCACGTAAGCCCCGAGGTGCAGTACCAGTACTTCAGGGCTTTCGGCATCGGCGAGCCCACCGGGCTGAACCTGCCGGGCGACAGCCCTGGAATCCTGGCCGTCCCGTCCAAGTGGTGGGGCGATCAGCGGTATACGCTGTCGTTCGGCCAGGGCGTCGCGGTGAATGCCGTGCAGATGGCGAGCGTGTACGCGACCATCGCCAACGGCGGGGTCCGGGTCCAGCCGTCCATCGTGGCGGGCACGACCACCAGCCGAGGGGACTTCAGTCCCGCCCCGGCACCGCGGAGCCAGCGCGTCCTGCAGCCGCGCACCGCCCAGCAGCTGCTCGGCATCCTCCAGCAGGTCCCGATGCTCGATGCCACGCTCGCGAACCAGCCATGGGGCGTCATCCCGGGGTACACGATCGCGTCCAAGACCGGCACGGCGCAGCTGTGGGATGCCAGGAAAAACTGCCTGTGCCTGTACGGATCCAGCTACATCGGCATCGCTCCCGCTGACAACCCGCAGCTGGTGGTCGCCGTGAATGTGCAGAATCCGCGCAAGGGCAGCATCTACGGCAACGCCGTCGCCGGGCCCGTCTTTTATCAGGTGATGAAGTTCGCGCTGCAGAGCCTGAAGATCGCGCCGGATGGGGCCACGCGCCCGAACGTCCGGCTCACGGCCCCGTGAGCGTTGCCCGGACGAGGTTGCGCCGCATAGGCCCGAAAAACGCGAGCATTGAATGCCGCACCGCGAAGGGAGGTACCCTCTCCGCGTGTCAGCGGCCATCCGTCCCGTCCACTCCCGGCCCCGTCCGCTCTCCGAGCTTGCCTCACTGCTCGGCGCTGCGATGACCACGGCGGCCGGTCTTGACGTCCTCGCCTCCCGCGGCGGCCCGCGGGAGGTGTCAGGTGTCACCCATGACTCCCGCCAGGTGCGGCCCGGCGACCTCTATGCGGCACTGCCAGGAAGCCGTCAGCATGGCGCGCGATTCTGCCGTGACGCCGCCGCGGCCGGCGCCGTGGCCTTCCTCACCGACCCCGGCGGCAGGGAGCGGGCGGCGGCTCAGGGGCTGCGCGTGTTCGTCGTCAGCGACCCGCGGGCAAAGCTGGGTGAGGTCGCGTCCTGGGTGTATGGCGACCCCTCGCGGCGCCTGCTGCTGATCGGCGTGACAGGAACGAGCGGCAAGACGACGTCGACGTATCTCATCGAATCCGGGCTGCGGATGGCCGGCCACCGGGCAGGCCTCGTCGGCGGGGTCGAGACGCGCGCGGGGACGTTCAGCGTGCCGAGCGCGCTGACCACCCCGGAGGCGACCGATTTGCAGGCGCTCTTCGCGCTGATGGCCGAGCAGGAGACAACCGCCGCGGCCATGGAGGTATCCAGCCATGCCCTCGCGCTTGGCAGGGTCGCCGGTACCTCGTATGACGTGGCGGTCTTCACCAACCTCTCGCAGGATCACCTCGACTTCCACGCCGGCCTCGAGGACTACTTCGCGGCGAAGGCGATGCTGTTCACGCCCCGCTATGCCCAGGTCGGCGTCGTGAACATGGATGACGCCCACGGACGACGGCTGGCCTCCGACGCGCCGATCCCGATCACCACGTTCTCGGCGGCAGGCGACCCGGATGCCGACTGGCGTGCCACGGACGTGCGGGCGGGCGCGGACGGCAGCACCTTCCGCGTGGTGGGTCCTGGCGGCGTGGAGGCGGACGCGTCGGTGGCTCTTCCCGGGCCCTTCAACGTCGCCAACGCGCTTGGCGCCGTCGTGGCGCTTGTCGAGGCCGGCATAGGGCTGGCCACCGCGGTGGCGGGCGTGGCCGCCTGTCCTGGCGTGCCAGGCCGGCTCGAGCGGGTGGACGCCGGCCAGGACTTCACCGTCCTCGTGGACTACTCGCACAAGCCAGGGGCAGTGGAAGCGGTACTGCGGGGACTGCGGGCGGTCACCCAGGGCAGCCTCACCATCGTGCTCGGCTGCGGAGGGGACCGCGACCGCGCGAAGCGCCCGCTGATGGGCGGCGCGGCGGCGCGCCTCGCGGATGTGGCAATCTTCACTAGCGATAACCCCCGGTCTGAGGACCCGCTGGCGATACTGGCCGCGATGCTCGGCGGAGTGCTCGATGTGCCGCAGCCGGAACGGGCGCACGTGATCGTCGAGCCCGACCGCGCCGCGGCGATCGACCGCGCCATCGCTGATGCGGGAAAGGGCGATGTCGTGCTCGTGGCGGGCAAGGGGCACGAGCACGGTCAGTACATCGCCGGCTCTGTGATCCCCTTTGACGACCGGGATGTCGCGGCGGAAGCGCTCACGCGGCGCCTTGCCGCAGACTTTGCGAGCACTGTGGCCGCGGGCGGCACGGATCATGGCAGCCCTGAGCGTTATTCAAAACCGACTCGCGAGTGCAGGCCAGGAGGGCCTGCGCGAGCGATCGGCCCAGGTCAGGACCACGGTCAGGTTGGCACGTAATTGTGGATAACGCGACTTTGAATAAGACACACCGTGTCCCGAACGCGTACCGAGACGGAGGATGAGTGATTCCGCTGTCCCTCGCGCAGATCGCCGAGATCACCGGCGCCACCCTGGACCGGGTGGCGGATCCCGGTGCCGTCGTGGCCGGGCCCGTGGTCATCGACTCGAGGCGCCCCGCTCCGGGCGGCCTGTTCGCCGCCTTTGCCGGTGAGCGGGCCGACGGGCATGACTTCGCCGCCGCCGCGGTCGCCGGGGGAGCGGTCGCGGTGCTCGGCACCCGTGCGGCCGGGGTGCCAGCGCTCATCGTCCCCGACGTCCCCGCCGCCCTTGCCCGGCTGGCCAGGGCGGTGGTGGACAGGCTTCCCCGCGTCACCATCGCCGGGATCACAGGCTCGTCAGGCAAGACCACGACCAAGGACCTGACGGCGCAGCTCATCGCGCGCCTCGGGCCGACAATCGCGCCAGAGGGCTCCTACAACAACGAGATCGGCCACCCGCTGACCGTGCTGCGCGCTGACGAGCGGACCCGCTACATGGTGCTCGAGCTGTCCGCGCGCGGCGCAGGGCACATCAGATGGCTGTGCGAGATCGCGCCGCCGCGGCTGGGCGCGGTGCTGAACGTGGGACGGGCGCACGCGGGGAAGTTCGGCGGCCTGGAGGCGGTGGCCAAGGCGAAGGGGGAGCTCGCCGAGGCGCTGCCGCCGGACGGCGTGGCGGTACTCAACGCCGACGACCCGCGGGTGGCGGCGATGGCGGCGCGCACGGCCGCACGGGTGGTGACGTTCGGCCAGGCCGAGGGTGCCGACGTGCGGGCGGCGGGCCTGCGGCTTGACGAGCTCGGCCGTGCCGCCTTCACGCTGGTGACCCCGGCGGGCTCGGCGCCCGTCAGGCTCAGGCTGCACGGCGGGCACAACGCGGCGAACGCGCTCGCCGCGGCCGCCCTGGCCTGGCAGCTCGGCATGGGCACCGCGGCCATCGCGGACGGGCTGTCAGGGGCGGTCGCGCGGAGCAGGTGGCGGATGGAGGTCACCCAGCGGCCCGACGGCGTGACGGTGGTCAACGACGCCTACAACGCCAACCCGGATTCGGTAAAGGCCGCGATCGAGGCGCTCGCCGTGATCGCGCGGGGACGCCGGGCGATCGCGGTGCTCGGCCACATGGCCGAGCTCGGCGAGGAGTCGGCGGCCCGTCACGAGGAGGCCGGGGCGCTCGCAGCGCGGGCAGGGGTGACGCGGCTCATCGTCGTCGGACAGGACGCCGCACCGATGCTCGCGGGTGCCAGCTCCGAACGGGGCTGGCGAGGTGACCTGCTGCACGTTCCTGACGGGGACGCGGCGCTCGCGGAACTACGCAGCCTGCTCGCCCCCGGGGACGTCGTACTAGTGAAGGCATCCCGCGCGGCGGGCCTCGAGAGCGTGGCGCTCGGGGTGCTGACCGAGACAGACCAGGCTGGGAGCGACACGGCAGTGGCCAATGATGGGGTAACGCAGTGAAGACAATCCTCGTCTCCGCCGCGGTCGCCATGCTGCTCGCGCTGCTCGGCACGCCGCTCGCGATCCGTATCTTCACCAGGCGCGGGTATGGCCAGGAGATCAGGGAGGACGGCCCGGCGGGGCACGCGAGCAAGCGGGGCACGCCGACCATGGGCGGCACCGTCATCATCATCGCGGCGCTGGCCGGCTACTTCGCCGGCCACGGCACGACCAACAACCCGCCGTCCTCGTCCGGCCTGCTCGTGCTCTTCCTGATGACCGGACTCGGCCTGGTCGGCTTCCTCGATGACTTCATCAAGATCTACAAGCAGCGCAGCCTCGGCCTGCGCAGCGGTGCCAAGCTGGCGGGCCAGGCAGTGATCGGTGCCTCGTTCGCGGTGCTCGTGCTGCGGTTCCCCGACGGCTACGCGATCACTCCGGCGGACACTCACGTGTCGTTCCTGCGGGATGTCGGCATCTCGATAGGGCCGGTCTTCTTCGTGCTCTGGGTCATGTTCATGATCGCCGGAACGTCCAACGCGGTGAACCTCACCGACGGCCTGGACGGGCTTGCCACCGGCGCGGCCATCCTGGTGCTTGCCGCGTACGTGCTGATCGGCAACTGGCAGCTGCGCAACGACTGCACGGTGGCGCTCGCGCCGAACTGCTACGACGTGCGCGACCCGCTCGATCTCGCCATCGTGGCCGCAGCCGTGCTCGGCGCCTGCTTCGGCTTCCTGTGGTGGAACGCGCCGCCCGCCCGCATCTTCATGGGCGACACGGGCTCTCTCGCCCTCGGCGGGGCGCTCGCCGGACTCGCTGTCACCACGAGAACCCAGCTGCTGCTCGTGATCCTCGGCGGCCTCTTCGTGATCATCGCGCTGTCGGTGATCATCCAGGTGGGCTCGTACAAGCTGACAGGGCGCCGGGTGTTCCGGATGGCACCGCTGCAGCATCATTTCGAGCTGCTCGGCTGGGCGGAGACCACGATCGTCATCAGGTTCTGGCTGATCGCCGGCCTGTTCATCGCGCTCGGCCTCGGCATCTTCTACGTCGAGTGGATGCCGAAGTAAAAACGTGAGTACGGTCGGCACTTATCGCGCGACACGCGCCAGATGTCCGAGGCCTGGCGGAAGCCGGCGCCGAGACTTGGCTCATGGAGGACGTGGCCGTAGAACCCGATACGAGCGTTGCCTTGGACGCTGGTACGCCCGCGCCAGTGCTGCGCGACAGGTTCGCGACGGGACGGGTGCTTCTTGACCGGCCGCTCACGTCGTATTACCTGACCGTCGGCATCAGCGCCCTGCTGCTCGCGCTCGGGCTCGTCATGGTGCTGTCCACCTCGTCGGTCGCCGCGCTCGACAGCGGCGCGTCGCCGTACTCGGACTTCCAGAAGCAGCTATTCGGCGTGGCGATCGGCCTGCCGCTGATGTGGGCCGCGGCACGCTCGTCTCCGAGGCTGCTGCGGGTCGCGGCCTACCCGCTGCTCGCGGTTTCCGTGCTCGGCCTGCTGCTCGCGCTCATCCCGCACGTGGCGGTGGCAAAGGGCGGAGCTTCCCGGTGGATCGCGCTCGGCCCGTTCCAGCTCCAGCCGTCGGAGTTCGCCAAGCTCGCCTTCCTCCTGTGGGGCGCCGACCTGCTTGCCCGCAAGGAGAAGCTCGGACATTTCACCGACTGGCGGCAGCTGCTCGTGCCGCTCATGCCCGGGGCCGGCATCCTCTGCATGCTCGTGATGCTCGGTGACGACCTCGGCACCACGTTCGTGCTGCTCACCATCTTTCTCGCGCTGCTGTGGGTGATAGGCACGCCGGCCCGGGTGTTCGTCGGCATGCTGGCGCTGATGGGCCTCGTCGTGCTCATCCTGATCGTCGTTTCCTCGTACAGAAGCAAGCGCCTGACCAGCTTCGTGAACCCGCAGGGCGGCCCGACCGGATCCGACATGCAGGGCATCCAGGGCAAGTGGGCCGTCGGCTCGGGCGGCTGGTTCGGCGTCGGTCTCGGCGCGAGCCGGGAGAAATGGGGCTGGGTTCCCGACGCGACCACCGACTTCATCTTCGCGATCATCGGAGAGGAACTCGGGCTTGTCGGCACCCTGTGCGTGGCCAGCCTGTACGGCGGTCTCGCCTATGCGGGGCTGCGGATCGCGCGGCGGGTCGAGGACACGTTCATGCGCCTGGCGGCGGCGGGAGCGACCGTGTGGATCGTGCTGCAGGCAGTGGTGAACATCGGCGCGGTGATCGGCGTGCTCCCGATCACCGGCGTCCCGCTCCCGCTCGTCTCCGAGGGTCTGTCGTCACTGCTTGTGACGATGGTCGCGCTCGGCATGCTGATGTCATTCGCCAAGCGGGAGCCAGGAGCGCGGGAGGCTTTGGCCGCTCGCGGCCCCGGGCTGCCGCTGCGCGTCCTAAGCTGGCTTGGCCTGACGGCACGACGCCGATGGTGAACGAGGAAGGGGCATGGCGATGATGGTTGTCCTCGCCGGCGGCGGGTCGGCTGGCCACATCGAGCCCGCGCTCGCCCTCGCCGACGCGTTGCGGCGGGCCGATCCGCGGATCGGGGTGACGTGCCTTGGCACCGAGCGCGGCCTGGAGGCCAGGGTGATCCCGCTGCGCGGCTACGACCTCGCTCTCATTCCCGCCGTCCCGTTGCCCCGCGCGCTTACCCCGCGGCTGCTCGCCGTGCCGGGGCGGCTCGCCGGCGCGGTGAATGCCGCCGCCGCGGTCCTCGACCGGGTGCGGGCCGACGTGCTCGTGGGGTTCGGCGGATAC
>WNFD01001063.1_pt1 | contig 27453 bp, 33 predicted proteins | sample 5400491 | NCBI WGS metagenome assembly WNFD01 (sample SAMN13153343, study PRJNA577476) | soil metagenome | isolation source: 120 cm saprolite under Douglas fir tree site 2 hole 2 replicate 2 | place: USA:California | collected 2015-04-18
GGCAACATTTATTGCGCGGTGCAGGGGGAGCGCCAGGGCATCTACGCGTACTCTCCGGCCGGGAAGGAGCTGGCTTACATCCCGACGCCCGAGAGCCCCACGAACGTGAAGTTCGGCCGCGCCGCAGACGCGCAGACGCTGTTCATCACCGCGGGGAAGAGCCTATACCGGATTCGGGTGGAGCGGACCGGAGTGACCCGGGAGTGAGGTGTTGACCCGCCGCCGGACGGTCTCGATGTCCTGCACCGGCCGCACCTCGACGCAGCCGGTGTGGCTCCACGGGAAGTCCGCCGCGATGCGGACCGCCTCGTCGATGTCTGCGGCTTCGATCAGGTTGAAGCCCGCGAGCATTTCCTTGGTCTCGGTGAACGGCCCATCCACGATCGTCTGACGCCCGTTGCGGACGCGCACGGACTTGGCGGTCGCCACGCCCTCGAGCATCTGGGAATCGAGCAGCTGTCCGTCCTGGCGCAGCTCGTCGGCATGCTCGAGACAGTCGCGCATCTTGGCGTCGAACTGCCCCTCCGGGAGCGCGTCGAGGAGCTCTTTGTCGGTGTAGATCAGGATGACGAATTTCATGCTGTAATCTCCCGTTACCCCGTCAGCGAAATCAATGGCTGATCGCGAAGAACCACGCTCCGATGACCGGCCCCCGCGGCGGGCGGGCCCCCGGCTGCGGTGGTGGCGAGCCCGGGGCGGGGGCGGGGGCGGGCGCCGGGCCGTACTCTGGCTGGAATAGATAGGCCACATGCTTTAGCGGATCCACGCTGATGGTCTTGGCGCCCCGCATGGTGGCGACTGTGGCCACCACCGTGTACTTGTCGGGCCCGTCCTCGTGCACCACGGTGACGTTGCTGTCGCGCCCCGCGGGGATGTAGATGAGCTTCTCCGCCGGGTCCCACCCCAGGGCATCCACACCGTCGCCGTTCGCGATCGTCGCCACGATCTTCCCCGTGACAGGGTTCACCACCACCGACGTTTTGCCGCATCCCACGAAGATCCGGTTGGTGGCGCGATCGTAGGCGATACCCGTCGGGCCCTCGCACGGCGCCAGCGGCCATGACGCCAGCACCTTCATGGTCTTGACGTCGAGCACCTGCATGGTGCTGGTGCCTTCATTATTGACGAAGATCTTGCCCTTGCCGTCGCTCGCCGCGCCTTCCGGGCCGTCGTCCTCGAGCTGCGCCGTGCCGACGATGTCGCCGGTCTTGGCATCGAGCGCCACCGTGGTGCCGATGGGCCGGCTGTGATTGGTGAGGATGATCCGGTCGGAGAAATCCTCGTACATGATGCCGTCGAGACCACCGGTGGGGATGCGAAGCTTCTTGATCACCGCCAGGGTCTTGAGATCGAACATCGTCACCGTCGAGTCACCGCCGTTGGTGATGAATCCGCGGCCCGACTTGGGCGCCAAGGCGATGCCGTGCACGCGCGGTGTGTCGGGAATGTCGCCCACCAGCTTGCCGGTGGCGGCGTCCAGCACCATCACATGGGTGCCGCGCGACACGAACACCCGTCCCGTGCCGGGCTCGGCGGTCAGGTAGTCGGTGCCGCCGTCGCCGCCGATAGAGAACTTCGCGGTCTTGAACCCTTGCGCGGTGGTCACGCCGGGCCAGGCCAGGGCGGCGGTGATGAGGAAGGCGGATGTGGCAAGGGCGTGCCGGGTCATGAAATCCTCGGTCGAGGCGGTTGATCGTTCTTTTACCGCTCGAGGACCTCCGACAGCGCGTGTCCATCGAGCGTTTCGTCTGGCGCGATGCCCAGCAGCGCCGCAAGCGTCGGCGCGATGTCCACGGTGCTCACCGGCCGCGTCACCATTCGGGCCGGGACGCCGGAACCGAAGAATACGAGCGGCACCGCTTGATCCTCCGGATTCGCCGACCCGTGCGACGCCTGCAATTCGCCCCCTGACCAGATGTAGCCGGGCTTGGTGAGCGCGCACATCAACCAACCGTAATCAGGAGGTAGCAGGTTGCGCCAGAGCGCCGCGCCGGCGTCGGGCTGGGGCGCGGCGGCGAGCGTTGCCGGCGTATAGACCGCGGCAACGCCCGGGACGGTTGACGCCTCGGCCGCCAGCGCCGCCGCGACGCTGTCCACGTTCACACCCCGCGCCCGCATTGCCTCTACGTCCGCCGTGACCAGTCCGTTGTCGAACCCAACACCGAAACCGGGGCCGTAGCGAAGCGTGAGCGTCGCCATGGTACATCCAGGAGAAGACGGACTCGCTGCGCGACGACTCGCGGACCGGCGCTCCGATATATATCCAGGGCCGGATAGCCTGACGCGCGCGGCCGCCTCGCGCAGCAATCTCTTCCACGCCGACGTGCTGCTCAGCTATCAACCCGTGCCGGGGACGGTCGTGTTCGCCGGGTATGGCAGCAACATGACGGACGAGGAGGCCTTCCAGTTCCGGGGCCTCAAGCGGACGGACGACGCCTTCTTCCTTAAGGTGAGCTATTTGTTCAGGCTCTGACGGTCGCTGTAGACAAGGTCCTACCGCGCTGATAGCTTCGCCCCTTCCTCACTCAACCCTATGTCACCTTTCCTTGCAGAAGTGCTCGGCACCATGCTGCTGATCATACTGGGCGATGGCGTGGTCGCCAACGTGGTGCTCAACAAGACCAAAGGCCAGAACGCCGGGTGGATCGTCATTACGGCGGGCTGGGGGTTCGGCGTGGCGGTCGCGGTGTATGCCGTGGGCGCCTTCAGCGGCGCGCATCTGAACCCCGCGGTGACCATCGGCCTCGCCTCCATCGGCAAGTTCGCCTGGGCCTCGGTGCCCGCCTACATCGCGGCGCAAATGCTCGGCGCGTTGCTCGGCGCCACGATTGTGTGGCTCGCCTATCTGCCGCACTGGCCCGTGACCGAAAGTCAGGCAGGGAAGCTGGCCGTGTTTTGCACCGGCCCCGCCATTCGCAACCCGGCCGCGAACCTCCTGACCGAGGTCATCGGCACTTTCGTCCTGGTGCTCGGCGTGCTGGCGATCCTGACACCGAAGAATCTCAACCCGGTACATGGCTGGGACGCAGGATTCGGTCCGTTCCTGGTTGGTATCCTGGTGTGGGCCATCGGTCTCTCGTTGGGCGGGCCGACCGGCTACGCGATCAATCCGGCGCGTGACCTGGGTCCGCGAATCGCCCACGCGCTCCTGCCCATCGCCGGCAAGGGAACCTCGGACTGGGGCTATGCGTGGATTCCGGTGGCCGGACCGATCATCGGCGGCCTGATCGCGGGCCTCGTGTACAAGACGTGGTGGCCGGCGTGAAATACATCTTGGCCCTTGACCAGGGCACCACCAGCTCGCGCGCCATGGTGTTCGACCATAGCGGCAGCGTCGTGGCGCTGGCCCAAAAGGAGTTCCGCCAGATTTTTCCCACGCCCGGCTGGGTGGAGCACGACGCGACCGAGATCTGGGCCACCCAGCTGCATACCGCCACTGAAGCACTCGGCAAGGCCGGGCTGACGGCCGCCGACATCGCCGGTATCGGGATCACGAATCAGCGCGAGACCACCGTGGTCTGGGACCGCGACACGGGCGAGCCGGTGCATCACGCCATCGTGTGGCAGGATCGCCGCACGGCCGCCCGCTGCGACCAGCTGAAGGCCCGCGGCCTGGCGCCCATGATCAAGCGCAAGACCGGCCTCGTGGTGGACGCCTATTTCTCCGGCACGAAACTCGAATGGATTCTCCGCAACGTCCCGGGAGCGCAGGCCAAGGCGAAAGCCGGCAAACTGGCGTTCGGCACGGTGGACTCGTGGCTCGTGTGGAACCTGACGGGCGGGCGGGTGCACGTGACCGATCCGAGCAACGCCTCACGTACCATGCTCTTCAATCTCCGCTCCGGCGATTGGGACGACGAGCTGCTGAAGCTGTTCGGCGTGCCGCGCTCGGTGCTGCCGGCGGTCGGCTCATCCAGCGAAGTGTACGGCGAAACGACGCTGCTCGCGGGGGGCAGGGCGGTGCCGATCGCGGGCATTGCGGGCGACCAGCAAGCCGCCCTGTTCGGCCAGGCTTGCACGCAGCCCGGCATGGTGAAGAACACTTACGGGACCGGATGCTTCATGCTCATGAACACCGGCACCAAGCCGATCGCGTCCAAGAACAATCTCCTGACGACGGTGGCATGGCGCATCGGCAACCGGACCGAGTTCGCGCTGGAGGGCAGCATTTTCATCGCGGGTGCGGTGGTACAGTGGCTGCGCGACGGCCTGGGCATCATCGCCTCGTCGTCCGAGGTCGAAGCCTTGGCCGCGCAGGTGGAAGACACGGGCGGTGTGTATCTGGTCCCCGCATTCGCCGGGCTGGGCGCGCCGCACTGGGATCCCTACGCGCGCGGCTTGCTCGCGGGCGTCACCCGCGGCACGACCGCGGCGCATGTGGCGCGCGCCGCGTTGGAGGGCATCGCGTTTCAGGTCGCGGACGTGCTGCGGGCGATGGAAGCCGATGCCAGAATCAAGCTGAAGGAGCTGCGCGTGGACGGCGGCGCGTCGGCGAACAACTTGCTGATGCAGTTTCAGTCGCACCTGCTGGGCGTGCGGGTGGTACGGCCCAAGGTCACCGAGACCACGGCGTTGGGCGCGGCGTATCTCGCGGGATTGGCGGTGGGCTACTGGAAGGACCAGAAACAGATCGCGACGCAGTGGCAGGTCGATCGCCGCTTCACGCCAGGGATGAAACCCCCACAGCGTAAGCAGCTCGACGCCGGATGGCGCAAAGCGCTCGAGCGGTCGCGTCGCTGGGAAGCGGAGGGCTGAAGCGTGGAAGTCATCATCCAGCGCGACTACCAGCAGATGAGCAGGGTGGCGGCGCAACTCGTCGTCGACGTGCTCAACACCAAGCCGAATGCCGTACTCGGTATGGCGACCGGGTCCACGCCACTCGGCCTGTATCAGGAGCTGGTACGCCTGCACCAGGCGGGGCAGGTCGACTTCTCTCGCGTGACGACGTTCAACCTCGACGAATACGTCGGCCTGCCCGCGAATCATCCGCAGAGCTACCACCACTTCATGGATGAGCACTTCTTCCGGCAGGTGAACATCCCGCGGCACAACATCAACATTCCCTCGGGCACTACCAGCAACTACCCAGCCTTCTGCCAATGGTACGAGGGGCGCATCGCGGAATGCGGCGGGATCGACGTGCAGATCCTCGGCATCGGCTCCGACGGTCACATCGCCTTCAACGAGCCGACGAGCTCCCTGAGCTCGCGCACCCGGCTCAAGACGCTCTCCAAGCAGACCATCGATGACAACGCGCGCTTCTTCGAGCACCGGGAGGACGTGCCCGTGTATGCCATTACGATGGGCGTCGGCACGATCCTCGATGCGCGCAAGCTGCTGCTGGTGGCGAGTGGAAAAACCAAAGCGAAGGCGGTTGCACAAGCGGTGGAAGGCCCGGTGACCAGCATGGTGACCGCGAGTGCGCTCCAACTGCACCGCGACGCCATCGTGATCGTGGACGAGGAGGCGGCGGCCGGGCTGACCATGCGCGAGTACTACGAGTTCATCTACGCGGCCAAACCGGCGGCGCCGAGGACATAGCTAGGAGGATCGGCATGCGAACCATTTCAGTCGTTTTTACCCTATTCCTGTTGACTCAGCCTGTCGATGCACAGACGCGCGCGATCGTCTATACCACCGCCGAGAGCACCAGCTTCCGGCTGACGCCCACCGACACGCTGACGTTCAAGCCTTCGGAGCCGACATCCGAAGGAAAGATTTACGTCTTCGTCGACCCGCGCAAAATCTTTCAGCCGTTGATTGGAATAGGTGGGGCGCTGACCGATGCCGCGGCGGAGACCTTCGCGAAACTCCCCGCGGCGCGACAGGAAGAGCTCTTGCAGGCGTACTACAGCACGGACCGGGGGATCGGCTACACCCTGGCCCGGACCAACATCCACAGCTGTGACTTCTCGAGCGAGAGCTACACCTATGTCGATGAGGGGGACAAGGACCTGAAGTCCTTTTCCATCGCGCACGACCTGCGCTTCAGGATCCCGCTCATCAAGAAGGCGATGGCCGCGAGCGGGAACCGGCTCAAGCTGTTCGCCAGTCCCTGGAGCCCGCCGGCGTTCATGAAGGACAACAACGACATGTTGCACGGCGGCCACCTGCGCCCCGATTACGCTCAGGCCTGGGCACTCTACTACGCGAAGTTCATTCAGGGGTATCGCAAAGCAGGCGTGCCGGTGTGGGCGATCACCATCCAGAACGAGCCGATGGCCGTGCAGCGGTGGGAATCCTGCGTCTATCAGGCGCAAGACGAGCGGGATTTTCTCAAGAACCACCTGGGCCCGGTCATGGTGCAGCAGGGGCTCCGCGACGTCCACATCATGGTGTGGGATCATAACCGCGACCTGATCATCCAGCGGGCCCAGGCGATCTTCGACGATTCCGCGGCCGCGAAGTATGCTTGGGGGATCGGATTTCACTGGTATGAAGATTGGTCGGGCGGACAGCAGATGTACGAGAACGTGGCCCTCGTGAATCGCCTCTACCCGGACAAACACATCCTCTTTACCGAGGGCACTCCGGCGACGTTCGATTCGACGGGTTATGGAAGGTGGACCCTCGGAGAGGCGTACGGCCGCTCCATGATCCACGATTTCAATTCGGGCACCGAGGGATGGACCGACTGGAACATTCTGCTCGATGAGCGCGGTGGCCCGAACCATGTGGGGAATTTCTGCTTTGCCCCGATCCACGCAGACACGCGAACCGGCAAACTCATCTACACCAATTCGTACTACTACATCGGCCACTTCTCCAAGTTCATCCGTCCCGGTGCGCGACGCATCCTCGCGTCACCCAGCCGCAGCATGCTGCTCACCACCGCCTTCGTCAACGAAGACGGCACGGTGGCCGTCGTCGTCATGAACCCCACGGCGCGAGGCGGGCAATACTTCCTCGCGGTCGGGTCTGCGTCGGTGGAGATCAGCTCGCGGCCACACTCGATCCAGACGGTGGTCTTCACGGCTCGGTGAGATTGGTTGTCACGGTTCCCTCTCGACAAACGCTTTCAATCGGTCGGCCGCGGCGTCCCACTGGGCGGCGATGCGATCCAGGTACTGCTTCGCCTTCTCCAGGCGCTTCAGGTCGAGGTCCCAGACCCGCTCGCGCCCCCGGCGGGCATGGCGCACCAGGCCCGCCCCGCCGAGGGCGTAGAGGTGCCGCGTGATTGCCTGACGCGTCACGCCGGTACCCTCGCTGAGGCGCGTAATCGAGAGCGGTCCCTCGACCGACAGGCGCCCCAGGAGGCCGAGCCGTGTGGCGTCTGCCAGGGCGGCAAACACCGGCACGGCCTCGGTCACCTTCAGAGCGGCCGCGCCGCGGTTACGAGACATAGCGCGTGAGGTTCTTGATCTGCCCGGCCCACCCCGCGTCGTTCATGCGGAACGCCTCGGCCCGGCGCGCGAAGGGAATCCGATCAAACCCGGACTCGACAATCGTGAGGGCGGTGCCCCCCTCGGTGTCCTCGAGCGTGAACTCGACCAGCGTGGTGGGCTCAGTCAAGTAGTCCACCGCGGGGTCGATCGCATACGGATGCCAGCGATACGAGAAATAGCGCTCGGGGTCGATCCGCTCGACCAGCATGTCCAGCGTCACATGCTCGTACCCCGGAGCAGTGACCCTCCCCCGGGTGGTCGCGCCCTCGGCAAACGCGCCCTCGAGGTTCATCCGAAACCACGATCCAAACTCTGCCGCGCTGGAGATGGCGCGCCACACGCGCGAACGCGGGGCACGCAGGACGACCCGCTTCTCGATACGGTCTGTGCTCGTCATGGCTTGAGCCTTTTCGACTTTAGCCGTCATGGTTGATACCCTCTGATGTAAGGTCCTTTAGCCGTATTGGTGATTACGCACCTTTCTTGTTGCGTATCATAATACGGGGTCGTCATCAATGCAACAGTGGTGTTGCGTGTTCAGGCTATCAGGATGGCGATGGATCGCTTACGCTGGGCCACGGTAGGGCCCTCCCGGCACGCCCCACCCCCACTGCGGCATCGGCGCCTTGGGATCGACGGTCGCACCCGGCTGCGAATTGAGTACCGCCAAGCGCGATCCCCATTCGAGGTAGGCCACCAGCGCAGAGCGGAACTCGGGGTCGTCGGGCAAGCCCGCCTCGTCAGCCGCCTCGAGCAACAGGCGCACCCACTGAAGCCGCTGCGGCTGCGTGAGACGGCGGTTGAGATGGCGGGATATCATGTGCGGATGCCCGCCGCGCGCCTTGCTGTACGACGCCGGCCCCCCGAGGACCTCGGCGACGAAGTGAGCGACGTGCTGGGGGTGTTCCGCGGTCATCTGGGCGAAGACGGGCGCCAACAAGGCATCTGCTCGAACCTTCTTGTAGAACAGGTCCATCAGCCGTTCGATCGCAGGCATCCCACCTGCCCATTCGAACAGGCTGGGTGGAGGTTGCGGTGGCATCGTGGTCGTCCGGGGTGTGGTCCTTACCCGTGCAGCACCTGGTGGACCGCGGCGATCGCGATCGATCCCTCGCCCACCGCGGAGGCCACGCGCTTCAAGCTTCCCGACCGGACGTCGCCGACCGCGAAGACTCCGGGGCGGCTCGTTTCGAGCAGATGGGGAGGGCGGGCGAGCGGCCACTTCGCGGTGGCCAGGTCCTCCGGCAACAGGTCCGGTCCCGTCTTGATGAACCCCGTGTCGTCCAGCACGAGGCAACCGGCCAGCCAGTGAGTGCTGGGCACCGCGCCCGTCATGGTGAAGACATGCCGGATGCCGTGCGTCTCGACGCGCCCGGTCTGGTTATCGCGCCAGCCCACGCGCTCGAGGTGACCGTTGCCCTCGAGACTCACGATCTCCGTTTCCACGTGCCGGACGATGGCCGGATGGTCTTCGATGCGACGGATGAGGTAGCGCGACATCGTGTCGGCGAGGCCGGCTGAGCGGATTACCATATGCACCCGCCGCGCGGTCTCCGCTAGGAACACGGCGGCTTGGCCCGCGGAGTTGCCGCCGCCCACGACGATCACTTCATCACCGGCGCACAGCTGCGCTTCCATGAACGTGGCGGCGTAGTACACCCCGGCGCCTTCGAACTGCGATAGATTCTCAATCGGGAGGCGCCGATACTCGGCGCCCGTGGCGATGATCACGGCGCGCGCCGGCAGCCGCTGCCCGTCCCCAACGTTGAGCGCGTACGGTGCGCGGTCGCAGCCCAGGTGTCGCGCGCTCCCGATCATCAGTTGGGCCCCGAACTTCTGTGCCTGGCTCGTGGCGCGTGACGCCAGGTCCAAACCGGTGATCCCCGTTGGAAAGCCGAGATAGTTCTCGATCCGGGAGCTCGAGCCGGCCTGGCCTCCAGGCGCGATGGACTCCACGAGCAGAACATCCAATCCCTCCGACGCCCCATATACGGCCGCGGCCAATCCCGCGGGTCCCGCCCCGACGATGAGCAGGTCCCGGACCTGGGTCTGGTCGATCGCGTCGTTGAAGCCGAGGGCGTCGGCGAGCTGCTGATTGGTCGGATTGCGGAGCACGACTTCACTGCAGGTGATCACGACCGGGATGTCGGCGGCGGTGACGTGGAAGCGATCGAGCAGCTCCTGCACGCCGGCGTCGCGGTCCAGGTCGAGCATCGTGTGGGGATGCCCGTTGCGGGTGAGGAACTCGCGGACGCGGAGCGTTCCCTTGCAATGCGGGGACCCGATGATCACGACATCGCTCACGCCGCGGGCCATCAATTCCAGCCGACGCAGGATGAAGGCGCGCATGAAGAGGGTGCTCAGCTCACTGTCGGTCTGGATGAGCGCCAGCAGGTCGTCGCGACTGACCTCGATGACCTCGCTGTCCATTCCTGCCCGGACCTGGGCGAGCCCGCGGCGGCCCGACAACATGGTGGCTTCACCGGTGAACATCCCCGGGCTGAAGGATATCACGACCTCTTCGGTGGCCGACGGGCGGATGACATCGATCCGGCCCGCGAGGACGACGAAGATACGCGCTACACCCTCCCCCGCATGCACCAGTACTTCGCCCTGCGCGACCTGGCGCCGGCGCCCGTGCGCGGCCACGCGGGCGACCTGTGCCGGCGTCAGCGTCGGATAAAGGCGATCGGCGCGCGGGGCGAGGAGCGGGGAAGCAGGGGCTGCGGTCATTGGCTAGCCTCGATCAATAGCCGTCGACTTCGACGACGGCGTCGGCAAATGCCTGTTGAGCTTCGGGAAGTCGTGCCGGTACGCCGAAAAGTAATACCATGGTCATCTTGACTGCTCCCATGGTCATTGATCACCCGAATGTAAAGCAAAAGGCCTCGAGGCCGGGATCGAGGAACGCGATCTCGAACTGTCGATCTGCGATGGGCCTGGGTTGTCGGATCAACTGATACAACCGCTGCTCGGTGACGGTGCCGTTGCCCTGGTCGTCGACGTCACCGCCGTGGGCCGCGCCCGCCGGCGGTCCATCGATGAGCACGTGAAAGCGCACGGACCTTCCTCGCGCAGCCGGTCCCATGACGAGATGCAGATCGCGGGCGTGAAAGCGATACGCGATCCGCCCGTTGGCCTGGTTCAGCAGCGTGGCCTGTTTCCCGACCGTCCAATCACCGGAAAGCGCCCATTGATTGAGCCTCAATTGGGCGGGGACGGCGTAGACGCGGCGCGTATCCGATGCCGCCCCACCGGGAGACGCGAAGTTCTCGGTGCGGTCATAGCCGAGATAATTTTCCCCAGACTGCAAACTGTCCCAATCGGCGGCAGCCTCGATACCACGAGCATCGACCGCAACCAGCTCGTGACCGACGCTGCGGACTCCGGCCTCGGCCAGCAATTGTTGAATCATCCGCTCCGACTGTTCGTATGCTCCCTCGCCGAAGTAATAATGGCGAATGTGCCCCTGCCCATCGACGAGATAGAGGGCCGGCCAATACTGGTTGTTGAAACCCCGCCATATCGCATAGTCGTTATCGATCGCGATCGGATAATCGACCTTCATGTCTTTCACGGCTCGGCGGACGTTGTCGATGTCCTTCTCAAATGGGAACTCGGGCGTGTGCACGCCGATCACGACCAATCCTTGATCCTTGTATTTCGCCGCCCACGCCCGGACATAGGGCAGGGTGCGTAGCCAGTTGATGCACGTGTACGTGCAGAAATCGATGAGGACGACCTTCCCTCGCAGCCCGGCCGCCGTCAATGGCGGTGAGTTGAGCCATTCGGTCGCCCTGCCGAGCGAGGACAGCTCTCCCTCCATGTGCGGTATAAGGCCTTTCGCAGAACCGAGCATGCCGAGCTGGGTGGCCGCCACGGCCGTGGCCGTAGTGCTCAGGAAGCGGCGGCGATCCAGGTCGCGCAGGGCGTGCACTACCACACCGTGCTTGCTCGCTTCGGCCTGGATCAGCGCCGCCATGGCCATGCTCCCTATGCTGTACGCAACGACTTGAACCCGGCGCGGAGCTCTGTCACGAACGTCTCCGGCTGTTCCCACGCCGCGAAGTGACCGCCTTTGGGCAGCCGGTTGTAACGGAGCAGCTTGGCATATGCGCGCTCGGCCCAACTCTGCGGGGCTTGATAGATCTCGTCCGGATACGCCATCACGGCTACCGGGATCTGAACGCCCCTGATGTCGAAGAATCCACCCTTTCCCCCAAGCTGCATTGTGCTCCAATAGAGACGCGCCGAGGAGACCGCGGTGTTCGTCAGCCAGTAGAGCGTGATGTTGTCGAGGATGTCGTCGCGCGACAGGCCCTCACTGCCTCCGTCAAACACCCGCACGATGAGCTCCTCGCTGCGCGCGTCGTGGTCGGCCATCCAGGCCGCGAGGCCGACGGGAGAATCGGCGAGCGCGTACAGCGTCTGCGGGCGGAGCGCCATCTCGTTGGCGTAGCCAAGCCCCTTCTTGTAGAAGAAATCGAGCTGGTCCCAGGCGCGCCGTTCGTCGGCAGACAGCGTGGCCGGTGGCGCCTCACCACGGGCCATGGCCTGCGCGATCTCGGGCGGCACAGTGGCCGACATGTTGGTGGAGATACCAAGCAGACCCGGGGGTTGCTGCAGCGCCATCACCTCCGAAACAGCATTCCCCCAGTCTCCGCCCTGTGCGACGTAGCGCGTGTAGCCCAGTCGTTGCATGAGCTCCGCCCAGGCGCGCGCGATGCTGACGGGGTGCCAGCCCGGGGCGGTCGGCTTGCCCGAGAACCCGTAGCCCGGGAGCGACGGAATCACGACGTGGAACGCGTCCGCGGCTGTCCCGCCAAATGCAGTCGGGTTCGTGAGCGGCTCGATGATCTTGAGCTGCTCGATGATCGAGCCCGGCCAGCCGTGCGTCACGATGACCGGCAGTGCGTTCGGGTGCTTCGATTTCACGTGAATGAAGTGCACGTCGAGCCCGTTGATCGCGTGGTGAACTGCGGCAGCGCGCTCAACTTCGCCTCGCACTTCTTCCAGTCGTATTCCGTTCCCCAGTACCGCGCGAGGTTCTGCATCGCGCGGAGCGGCACGCCGTCCGATGAATCCGGCACCCATTCCCGCTCGGGCCACTTGGTGGCGTTGATGCGCCGGCGCAGGTCGGCCAAGTCCGCATCCGAAGCCTTGAAGCGAAACGGACGAATGTCGGTTGCGCCACTACCCGTGGGTTGCGCGACTGTCGATCAGAGCATGCGTCATGGCGTTAACCCTCCCAAAAAGTCCTAATGGGCCAGCGGCAACCGTTGCCGCCGCAACACCGACAAAGCGACGGCGATCAACATCAGGCGGCTTTGACATGTCGTGTCTCCTTTCACCATCCAGCACGCGTAGCGGGACTTCGGGCCAGGACTCGGCTCACGACCACGACCCAAGCGAGGCCGATGATGGGCCAGACGAACCGCGCATAGGCGCCGTCCGGGGCCCAGAATCCTCCGCTCACCCACGTGGTGCCGCCCAGCACTCCGAGCACGACGGCTGCGACGCACGCCCCGAACAGCGCGTTCGAGATCAGCCCGGCCCGCCACAGCCCGAACGACCCGGCCATGACCAGCATCGCGCGCGGGAACGAAGACAACACGGCGCAGGCCCACCAGAGGTCGTTCAGTCCCGATGTTAGCGTCTGATTCCCGGAGCCGGCGATCGAGTAGGCGAGGGCGGCGCCCACCGCGATGAGCAGGAGAAACAGGGCTCCGACGGCTGTACTGGAGGCGGTCGCCGCCGCGCCCCACCCGTCTTGCCCCGCATCCGCCAGGGTGGTCCTGAGCGCCGCCGCGAACCACAGGAGGTTGAGGACCGCCAGGCCGGAGACCACCGCAGCGATTAGGATCCGCGTGCGATGGCCGTCGTAGAACGCGACGAGTGCGTCGGCCGGCGCGCCGACCTGCGGCGGATTGCCGTAGATGACGTACGCGATGATGGCGAAGACGACGAAGTTGGTGCCGCTCATGCGCCACAAGCCTTCCCAGAACCCGCGGGTGCTGGTGGATGAAGTCATTGCTGTGGTGGATGCGCTCATGAGGATCTCCTCTCGAACTGAAGGTGAATTCGGAAGCCCCGCCATGTCGTCAGAGGATCTCGTCGATCCGGTGCACCGCTCCGTCCGGGCGAGCTTCACCGACACCGACGCAGATGATGCGATTCAAGAACGCGTAGGCTTCTGACGAGGTCTCGTATCGCGGCAGTGTTCGGAAGTAGGGGCCATGACGCAGCCCCTGAAAGGTCATGTAGATCAGCGCATGATCGTCTGTTTCCAGCGCGATGCGTAGGTCCAGCTCCAGCACGCCGTCGGGGCGCAGCAACAGCCAGTCATCTCCTCCCGGCAGAACCTTGCCGCGCAGCCGCGGGCCTTCGAAGTCGCCTCCCGTGACCGGCACGATGCTACGAATGCCGTGGGGTACCGTCCCGAGCTTGTGCGACGGAGCGGCGGCGATGTTCACCGTCATCAATGGTCGCGACGTCATGGCGGTCCTTCCCTCGCTCGCAATGAGAACGCGGTTGTCGGCGTAGGCATCCGGCGTGAACCCGGCCCAGGCTGTCGCAGCGAGTGCCTTGAGCACGTCCCTGCGACGAAGGTCCATGGTTAGAGGATTTCCTGGATCGTGTAGATCGGTCCGGTCGCGCGGCGATCGCCCATCGCGATAGCGATCAATCGGTTCAAGAACTCATACTGCGGCGCGCTCGTTTCGAACCTGGGAGCGGTCCGGAAGTAGTACGTGGACGGATCGACGGACTCGCCGCGCGCGAGCGCCGCTAGCACCTCAGGCGGGCCGTGACGGAGGCCGAAGGACGTCATGCTGATCAAGGCCCCGTCGTCGGTCTCGAGCGTGATTCGCAGATCGAGCTCGAGCACGGCGTCGGACCGCAAGAGGGTCCAGTCACCCCCGCCCGGCAAGACCCTGCCGCGCAGCCGCGGGCCTTCGAAGGTTCCGCCCGTAATCGGCGCGATGACGCGTGTTCCATGCGGCACCGCGCCGAGCTTTTGAGGCGGCGGCACGACGACCTGGAGCGTCATCAGCCGGCGTGAAGTCATGTGTCTTGAGCTACCGCAAGGACTCCCTCCTTTACATGGGCGACTTGTCGCTATTGAAAATGTTGCCCAGCACCTTCCACTCTCCGTTCACGCGCGTCCACGCCTCTACGAACTTCCCTACGTCCGCAATGCGCTGCCCCTTGGGACCGTCCATACCAAGCTGGTAGGGGCCGGTCGCGACCGCCAGGTCTCCGGCGCTCGATACGACGACCTTGGACGACGCAAAGCTGAGGGAAAGGTTCGGCGCTTTCAGCAGCGCGGCCCACGCCGACCGCACAGCGGCGCGCCCGCTCACGCGCGGAGCGCCAGGCGGCAGGAACTCCCCGTCCTCGGCGTAGACGTTGCCGATCGCCGTCGTGTCCTTCGCCGCGACGGCCTGAACCCATTGCTTTTCCAGCTCGCGGATGGTCCGCGCTTCGGCGGCGACGTCGGCGTGGCGGGCGCAGCCGCCCACGCTTGCCGCGGTCGCGAGGGCGAAGATCAGGCTCACAGGGCGCATGGAAACCTCGGGGGCGAAGAGATGGCTCAGTCGTTTCGGCGGCGTGTCTTGGTGGCTGCTGACGGATGCCCGCTTAGGTCCGGGACGGGCTCGCCGAGCGCGGTTGCCAGATCGATTTGATGGTCCTGTTCCTCTACGAGGATGCGGCGAATCTGCTCCGCCATCGCGTACTCTCCGAGCGCCTCGCACTGCCGGATGCGGTCGCGGTAGTTGCGGATGGTGTCGGTTTCATTCTCCAGATCGTACCGCAGCATGTCCTTCGGGTCGTTCGATGTGCGAACCGGTTTGGCGGAAACCGCCGGCATCTTGCCGAGATAGTCGACCTGCCGCGAGATGGTTAAGGCGTGATCGAGCTCCTGCTTGGCGTGAATCTCGAGCTGCGCCGCGATGTCCATGTACTGGGCGCCGCTCAACACCTGGGAATACACGACGTATGCGATGATGGCCTGGTATTCACGTGACAAGTCCTCGTTGAGGAGCTCCGCGAGACGCTCGTGAGAAATCTCCTCCGGTGCTGCGGAGTGCGACTCAGGCCGTGGGTTCATGGGGTGCGGTGGACGACATGCTCGTTCAGAATCTGTGCGACGCTCGGGAAAACAGTCCGCGCGGCGTCGGGCACCGAGAGCCAGTCTTTGGCAACCGGTTTGTCACTGAAATAATCGAACGCTTCTGCGCCTGGCCCCGTCGCGTGCCCGACGATAATCCGACCCACCATCCCGACCAGCTCGTGAGGTGCGCAGAAGAAGTCGTAGACCCCGGGGACCGTGAGCGTCACCTCGAAGCGATCCCCCGGATTCACGAGGAACCCCGAATCCCACGGCTCTGCTCCCTCGGGAATGCGCAGGGAGTGATTGCCGTTCTTGGGGTGATAGGCGGTCGTCGTGTGGACGTTCTCTTTGACCACCCAGCTGATAGTAGTATGCGGCTCGACGAAGACCCCCATTGGATCGAACCAGACCTTGGCTCCTAATTGGTCGCTCCGCATGGCGATTTGGACCACTTTGGTGGACGGGGCCAGCTCTCGCCACCACAGTGGGAGCGCCAGGCTGGCGATGAGCGCACCGCCAGCCTGAACGAACGCGCGTCGCGTCGGCACGGCTCGGCTCACTGCAGCGCCATCGCCTTCTCGGCTGAGACATACCACAGGATGATGTGATAGTGCGGCTCAGCCACGCCCGGATGGCCGGCGTTGAACACAACGTCGACGTGGTCCACCCGCTCCCCTTTCCCCGTCTTCAGCCCAGCGAACGCCTTCTGGGCGTCCATGTCCTTGAGCGGGATCATGTAGATCGTGCTCACCAGATTGCCCTGGCGGTCATACGCGGGCCACGGCCCCGCCGGCAGCGTGGCGGGATCGGCGTACAAGATCCCCAATCCCGGCAGGAAGTCGGGTAGCTGGGCCAACGTGCTGGCCTTCTTGTACGCGCCGCCCGGTGGGGCCTTGTGCTGCGCGGCGGCGGTTGGCGGCGTGGCCAGGAGTAGGCTGAGACCGAGTACGACACCCGGCGCTTCAAGCAAGAGGCGTTTCATGGAATGTGTTCTCCTTGCGAGTCCGATTAGTTGCTCAGCAATTGCGGAATCTTCGCCGTCTCGCTGAATCGGAGCCGGATCCACATCCCGGCGGCGCCGTGCCCGGGCACGCCGCAGACGATCAGGTACTCCCCCGCTGGCTGCGCCGCGAAGCGCATGTCGTCTGTTGCTTCAGAAGGAAGCCCTTGCGCAAGCTTGAGCGTGAAAGCCCGTGGGATCGCGGGATCGCCAGGCAGAGCCGGCGGCGGCGTCTGCGGAGCGATCACCTCGGCGCTGTGCGGTAACACCCCGTCATGGTTACGGAAGTCGATCTCCGTTTGCCAACCGACGGGTACGACGAGCGTGAGCTGCCCGTCGCGGAACCCGTTGAAGTTCAGGGCGCCGTTAAGCCCGGTGAGTCCAGCGATCAATTGGAAGCGGACGGTCTTGGCGGCCGTATCGACGCTCAGCCAGGTCGGATCTACGTTCTGCTGCTGGGCAGTGTTCTGCTGCTGGGCCGTCGCGGGCGCGGTGGGCGACGGCGAACGTCGATTCGCCACGGACAGCGCGTACACCGCGGACCGAAGCGGCGGTAAGGGATCATCGGAGAGCTGAATCCCATCACTGAGGAAGATCGGGTTGAATTGGAGCTTCCGCGACAGTTCGGCATTGTCCGGCGCGACGGTCGTGAGCGTGACGACGCCGAGCTCGACGAGCTTGCGGTCGTCCGGCCAGACCACCGATGCATCCGAGGTCGGATCACCCGGGTTCGCGAGCTGCACGAGCACACGAACCTTCACCGGCTGTTTCGCCAGCCGGCGCGCGAGCTCGTCGAAGAGGTAGTTGGCCGACACCTTCGGCGCGGCGGCCGAGTCCAGGTACGTCGGGCCACCGATAGGGACGAGCCGGTAGCGGCCTGGCTGCTTCACGTTTTGCGCGTTGACGAAGATGAACGCGTCGTTGCCGTAGTACACCTCCGTGGCGAAGCTGACCGGCACCCGCGCGGGGTCGGTCACGAATTTCATGGCGGCCGGATGCGTGCCGAGAAACGCCTCGATCGGCGACGGATGCTTACTGTCGGGCTTGGTCGCGAGCGCCGCGTCGAGGAAAGCGGCGAAGTCCTCGCCCGTGCCGACGACGAACCCGTTGTGCGAGTTCGCCACGATGTCGGTGTAGGCGCCGTTCGGCAGCTGGAAGCGAAGGGCGAGGCCGCGTGGCACCGCGTGAGGGCTGTTGTCGGCCACGTCTGGGACGCCGCTGCCGTTCGAGTAGCGGGCGATGACCGGTGTCGACGCCGCCACCAGGTGAGGAGCGCGGCTCAGCGACGTCGCGCCGCGCGACGGCGCGAACGTGCCCGTCACGACAATGCCCTTGGCATGTGCGATACGGTAGCCGGGGTGTACGCCACCGGCCAGCGCGATGAAGTCATCGGCGATACGCTGCTGGAGGCTCTTGTCCTGCCCCTGCAGAGCGAGCGGATAGCAAGCGAGACTGCAGGCCAGGCCGACGCGAACCGACCACCGCGCGAACATAAAAGACCCCCGAGAAGGATAGTGAAGAATGTCGACGCAATCGTACTGTGTGCGGGATCGCAAATCTATTGGACGATGGTATCGGTCAATTTCGACTAGGCGAGGAAGTCGACCAACTCGCGGTTGACTTGCTCGGCGTGAGTCCAGAGCACGCCATGAGGGCCATTCTTGAGCTCCACGAACTTCACGTTCTTGATCATCTTCGCCTGTCGTCTGGACGTCGCATCGGGAGGCAGAATGCGGTCCGCGTCCCCATGCAGCAGCAGCGTGGGGACATCGTTGCGCACGATGTCCTTTCGGAAGTCCTCGATCCACGCGTCGACACAGGCGAGTGTACCCGTGGCGGAGGCGCCGACCGCGACGTTCCAGTTGTCTTCGACCACTCGTTCGCTCACGAGTTTTCCGCCCAGCACGTCGTAGTTGTAGAAGTTGTGCAGGAAATCGAGCAGGGTCGTGGGCCGATCGGCCTTGATCGCCGCCTTGAGTCCGTCGAAAACGCTGGCGTCGACGCCGTCGGGATTGTCGGAGGCCTTCACGAGGTAGGGGCCGAGCGTGCCGATCAGCACGGCTTTGCGCACGCGCTTCGTGCCGTACTTGCCGATGTAGCGCGTTACCTCTCCGGTCCCCATCGAGAACCCCACCAAACACACGTCCGTCAAGTTCAACGACGTCAGCACGGTGTTCAGGTCGGACGCAAACGTGTCGTAATTGTATCCGACAGCTGGCTGGCTCGATCGTCCGAAACCGCGGCGATCGTACGTGATCACCCGATGCCCGGCGGCCAGCAGTGCCGCGGTCTGCTTTTCCCACGACGCGCCGCTGAGCGGCCAGCCGTGAATCAAAACGACCGGCGACCCCGAGCCATGGTCCTCGTAGTAGAGCTCGATGTTCGTCGAGTTCTCCTTCCCGACGCGGATCCGATTGCTGTCCATGGGGGTGCTCCGAGAATTGGGGCGAGGCTCTTGCGAGGGTACCGCAGGGGCCGCCACGGTAGCGGCCGCGACCGTCGCAGCGCCGGTGCGGAGAAAGTCACGACGTGAGGGGCCATCCTGTGCGGCGCGTTTCCTTAACATTGATATCTCCTGACGCGGTTAATAGTGGTCGGCTCCGACAATGACGTCGGCGAAGGCCTGAGGGGCTTCGTGCTTGAGGTGACGCTCAATGCGAAGCTATCAGGTTACTGCTCACGATCCTGGCCGCTGTTCCGCACGCAGAATCTCGAGCGCCGCTGCCACGGCCGTGACCGCCCGCACTGACGGCCTCTTCGAGAGACCGAACACCCAGTGCACGCACGCGCCGTGGACGATGGCGAATGGCAATCTCTCGATGGCCCAGGGCACGCAACGGGTGCGAAAGGCACCTGAGTCCACACCACGGCGGATGACCGCGGATAGGATACGGGTTCCTCGCTGTACCAACTCACGTCGGGCGAGCAGCGCGCGCACGGTCTGTCGCGACGGCTCGAGCGCCGGCTCCGAGACCGCTTGTGTCACGGTCTTCCAGATGGCCTCCACTGTGTTGCGCAGCGCCGCTGCCGGGTCGCCCTCGGTCTTCGCGGCGTCCTCGAGCGCCCGCAGCGTAGTCTCGATCCCTGTGGGCAGCAGCGATCCAGAGACCCGCCCCGGGCGTCGCTCGGCGCGCGAAGAGTTCTGAGCGAGGACTTGCAATGCGTTCATGGCCGTACGCGGAGGATACCGATCCGTCGACAAGCGCGATATTGCACGATCGTATCAGTCGGTACCTCAGCGTCAGGACGAGGCCTTCCCGCGAAGTCACTTCTGTTGTTGGTGCTCACGCGGATCGTCGGCGGGATTCAAGTACTCGAGGCCCAACGGACCAATGGCCGTTACCTGGGTGACGTACTCACCGGATTTTGCCCAGTGGAAGTGGGACGTATTGCCGGGCAGAACGATGACGCGGCCGGGCGGATACGCCTCCACACACCATTCCCAGGCACTGGCTGCGGCGCTGCTGCGGCGAGACGCTCATTGAGCGGCGAAAGGGGATGAGACCCCGCGAAGAGCCCCCGAAACGTGGGGGACATTCGGGGGGACAGCGGTGAGTGCCGCGGTCAGGGCCGTTGACCAGCCACCGTGTACAGCTCGGTGTGCACCAAGCGGCGCAGCTCATTGAGGCGCGCGGTGGCGTCGCTCCACGACTTGCGGAACACCGCCTGAGACGCTGCCTCGAGGTTCCGCTGGAAGCCACCCTCGGACGACGGCGATGCGACCTCAACAATGGTGAGGTTTGTGTACTCTCCAGAACCGGCAGTCTTGGCGAGTAAGAGGTATGACACCATCGCCTTGCGCTTCACCATCTCGTTGAAAAGGGGCGTCAGGACGTTGACGAGCGCCGAATCGTGTGCCTTCTCGTCGCCGGGGCGGACCTGATAGTAATTGACGTGATAGAAGGGACCCGGTTTCGCCTGACCGACGAGCGGGGTGGCGAGCGCAAAGAGGCCAACGAGAGGAGCCAGCGAGTACGCAAGGCGCGTGCGGTGCCCGAGCTCGACGTTCGTGTCCGATGACATGATCGCCTCCGAGTTACGAGTGATCCAGGCACTATCGGTGCTGAGGTCAAGACCGTCGGCACGCAGTCACCCACGCCGAGTTGGAGACAGTGGGCGTTGTAGGAGCAGCCTGAACGTCAGCCCGTGTGTGATCAAGAGGAGCGGAACAATCACTGTGATAAGAAAGAACCCTGCACCCAAGGACCCGGGGGACAAACCGACTCCGAAGAGGCCGTGAGAGAACCCATAGAGCAAATCGACCGCACCCCAGAGGTTGAAGAGCCAGACGACGGCAAGGCCCCAGGAGGTCGCGAGCACGGCCAGTGCTAGGAGCGCGAGGATCGTTGCGCCGAGGTCGCCGTAGGCCGCTGGACGGGCGAAGGCGGCTGGCAAGTCCGGCCCTACAACTCCGGGCACGAGGAAGGCGAGGCCCACGACGCGGAAGGCGTGAAGGGTGAGCAGGGGGCGCAGCGCATCGCGCTGGGGAAGAACGCGCAGCTTCGGCCAGAGGTAGAGAGCCGTAACCACTCCCCAGGCGGCAAAGCTGAATGCAACACTGATGCCAAAGAGGGCTAACGTATCCATATCGGCTCCTTTGCGTGCTGCACGCTACTCACGCGCATGGGGCGAATCGATTGGACGATGGTATCGGCCATACTTTCGCATCAGTCGGCGGAAAGAGTCCTGAACAGCCCGGGGGGATGGACGGAGGAGTTGTCCCTCGCCGAGCGCACGGGGGTGCGGACACCCGACGCTGACCGACACCAAAGTATGATGGACAACGAGTTGGCATCGCCCCATGGGTATTGTGGGGTTCCTGCATTCGCGGTAGGTCTGGTGTGGTACGGCCCCGCTCTCCCTGCGGGAGGGCCGTTGCAATTCGCATCGGATGGTGGCGGTGTTCGAGCGTTGGCCAGCGGCAGCGCGGGTCCTGCCATGCCTGGTCCACCCAATCTTTGATCGGAGACAATTACCATGCACCGTGACCTTGACCATGAAGCGGACGGGGTGAGGGAATGTGAGCCCTGGGATCGAGTGGTGGCGGACGCCGCCCCCTGCGATCACATCGTGCAGCTCTATCAGGACCAGGATTTTCTCAGCCGCGCCGTCTGCCGGTTCGCCGGCGCTGGTTTCGCGAACGGAGAGGGCATCATCCTGGTGTCAACGCTCACCCACTGGAATGCCTTCCGCCCACGCCTCGAGGCCGAGGGCGTCGATGTGCAAGCGGCACAGGAACGCGGACAGCTGATGGTGGTTGACGCCGAGGAACTCCTGCCCCGCTTCATGCGGGACGGCATGCCGGATTCGACTGTATTCCCAGGCGTCTTCGCCGACGTCGTCAGACAGGCGCGCGCTAGAGGGAGCTACGAACGAGTGCGCGTGTGGGGAGAAATGGTCGATATCCTGTGGGAGCGCGGGGACGTCGCCGCCAGCATGAACCTCGAGGACCTGTTCGATCAGCTTGCCAAAAAGGTTGACATTTCGATCTTCTGCTCGTTCCTGATGGACAACTTCAACGGCGACGTTCATGCCCACATGCTGCCCAGGCTCGGGACGAATCACTCTCACCTTATTCCAGTGGAGGACTATGCTCGGCTGGAGCGCGCCGTAGCCGATGCGCTCCGGGAAACGGTCGGCCCGGACGAAGCCCGTGTGCTTGAAAGTCGGCTGCTCTCCCGCTATCGGCCGCCCTTCAAGATGCCGCCCTCCCAAGCGTTGCTGCTGGCATTGCGTCAGTTTCTCCCGACAGTTGCTGATCCCGTGCTGCAACGGAGCCGCAACCTGTACACTGCTTCCGCGGCCGCCAGATGACGACGCCATGCGTTACGCTCAATGACGGCTGGACCGGTTTCCAAGGCGTCAATGGTGACGACGCGGCCGCAAACCCGGCGACGACCGATCCGATCAGCATCCTTGATACCGTTGACGTTCCTATCGTCGTGTTGCGACGCGACTTTATGCTCGTCTGCTTCAATAAGGCGGCGTCGGGTGTGCTTCGCCTCTCGCCATCGGACATTGGTCGCGCGTCCCGCGATATCGCGGTGCTCGCCGGCTTGCCCTGTCTGGAAGAGCAATGCGGCCAGGTCATCGCAAGCGGAGTAGAATCTCGGGCCGATTTTCGCGATGGGGAGAAGTGGTTCGTTGTGCGGATATCCCCCTACACAACAAGCGATCGCCAAGTCACCGGCACCGTGCTGACGTTCACTAATGTGACTGCGTTCCGCGCAAGCATCGATCAGGTCATCTACGAACGCGAATGCACCAAGGCGATCCTCAACACGGTTGTCGATCCTCTCGTCGTGCTGAACGCTGACCAGCGAATCCAGTCGGGCAATCGCGCCTTCTACACAATGTTCTTTCAACTTGCCTCGTTGCGTACGCAGCTCAAAAAGCTGCTTGCCGGCGGTCATGGGTTCCAGCCCGTTGAGGTGGATCACGTGTTTCCGGGAGAGGGTCAACGGACGCTGATTCTTGCCGCCCGTCCCTTGTCTTTGCCGGGCCATTCCGAGCGCAGGGTACTGGTGACGTTCCAGGACATCACGGCGCGCAAACAGGCGGCGGCAACCAACGATCTGCGTGCCATCGCGGAACGCAAGGAAGAGTTGTGGCGCAGCGAAGCATTTCTCGCAGAGGCTCAACGCCTCAGCTTAACCGGCAGTTTCTCCTGGCGTGTAACGACCGACGAAATCACGTGGTCAGCACAGCTCTATCGCATTTTCGAGCTTGACCAGGGTATGCCCATGACGCTCGAGCTGATCGGCACTCGAGTCCACCCGGAAGACATCCCGTTGCTGCATGACATGATCGAGCGGGCACGAGACGCCGGCACCGACTTTGAATATGAGCTCCGGCTGCGGATGCCCGACCAGTCGATCAAGTACCTGCACATGGTTGCTCATGGGACGCGAGACCAGGATGGCCGGCTGGAGTACATCGGCGCCGTTCAAGACGTGACGGCACGGCGATTGTCGGAGCAGGCGCTCGGGAAGGCACAATCCGAGCTCGCACACGTCGCCAGGGTTACCACCCTCAGCACTTTGACTGCGTCCATCGCGCACGAAGTGAACCAGCCGCTCTCGGGCATCATCACTAACGCGAGCACCTGTCTGCGGATGCTCGCCGCGGACCCGCCGGACGTCGACGGCGCGCGCGAAACCGCACGGCGGACGATCCGCGATGGCAACCGTGCGTCTGATGTGATTGCGCGAGTGCGTGCCCTGTTTACCAAGAAGGAATCGACGACCGAATCGGTGGACCTGAACGAGGCCACGCGAGAGGTGATTGCGCTGTCCTTGAGTGAGCTTCAAAGAAATCAGGTGATGCTGCGGGCTGAACTTGTCAGCGACCTGCCGCATGTCACAGGGGATCGTGTGCAGCTGCAGCAGGTCATCCTGAACCTGCTCCGGAACGCCTCAGATGCGATGAGCGGCGTCGACGATCGCCCGCGGCAATTACTGATCAGAACCGAACGAGAAGGCGCGGATCGTGTGCGCGTGACCGTGCGGGATGCCGGTGTCGGCATCGGGCCTCAGGCCATGGACAGGCTGTTCGATGCGTTCTACACGACCAAGAGCGGCGGCATGGGTATCGGGTTGTCTGTCAGCCGCTCGATAGTCGAGAAACATCACGGTCGTCTCTGGGTAGAGCAGAATGACGGACCAGGGGCCACGTTCGCGTTTTCCATTCCTGGCGAACCCCTCGCCCCGGAGGGGGAGCGGGAATCGCCGGGAAAGCCCGTCGATATCAAGGTATGATGGCTGATCGGCGCGCAGCGGCGCATGATGCGGGCATCACGTGCGGCCTAGGAGGCCACGGAGATGAGCGTGCAATGATCGCCGAACGTCCCCTCGTGACCGTCATCGACGACGACGAGTCCGTCCGGGAGTCGCTCCCCGACTTGCTGCGGGAGTTAGGCTTTGCGGCCCTGGCCTTCTCCTCGGCGGAAGCGTTCCTCGCATCCGATTGCGTCCACGAGACCAAGTGCCTGGTCCTCGACATCCTGATGCCCGGGGGAATGTCAGGACCCGATCTCCAACGAGAATTGACGCGTCGCAGCCAACAGATTCCGACCGTCTTCATCACTGCCAACGGAGATGAGACCGTCCGTCAGCGCTTGCTCGCAGAGGGGGCCGTGGCATGTCTGTTCAAGCCGTTCAGCGAGACGGCTCTGCTTGAGGCGATCAATGCCGCACTTGGAGTGAACTGAGGGATCCGCGAAGCGAGGGCCTCCACTTATGACGGACGCCATACCAACGGTGTTCGTTGTTGACGACGATATCTCGGTGCGCGAATCGCTGGAATTGCTAATTCGCTGCGCCGGCTGGCAGGCGGAGACATTCGCGTCGGCGCAAGAATTCCTCGCCCGTCCACGGGCCGTTGCGCCGAGCTGCCTGGTGCTCGATGTGAGCATGCCGGGCCTCAACGGCCTCGATCTGCAGCAGCGCGTCGCTGTTGAGCGCGCTGACATGCCGATCATTTTCATCACGGGTCACGGCGACGTGCCGATGTCGGTTCAGGCAATGAAGGCGGGGGCCGCCGAATTCCTCACGAAGCCGTTTGGCGACAACGTACTGCTGACGGCCATCCGGAACGCCATCGACCGCAGCCGTACGGCAGTGAGTCGCGAGGCGGAGATCCGCGCCCTCCGGGACTCCTACGCGTTGCTCAGCCGCCGCGAACGGGAGGTCATGGCATTGGTGGTCTCCGGCCGGTTGAACAAGCAGGTCGGCGGCGAGCTCGGCATCAGCGAGATCACGGTGAAGGCGCACCGTGGCAAAGTGATGCGGAAAATGAAGGCCGGCTCGCTCGCCGACCTGGTGAAGATGGCCGGGCAACTCCGGCTCGCGCCTGCGACGATGCGAAATCATCTCTCCGCGCATTAGACCTTCGTCCAATTGTCGCACTGGGTTTACCCTCGCCATCCTGTAGCCGTCGCGAGTCGATGACCATGGGTAACGGGGTGATGCGTCATGACGGCCACAATTGCGGTGCGCATGCCGAACGACGTCTACTTGCAACGACTCCGTGTCCTCGGAGCGTGGTGGCGGCTGGGGTCCAGCGCCCTCGATCCGGACTTCCTCATCGAGCACGTAGAGTACGAGGTTCGTGACGGATATGCGCCATGCGACGTGCCGGGTCGCTGCTGAATCTGGGCATGGGCGCCGCCCTCCTCCCGGCGCTGGGTCTCGTCGCCTTGCTAGCGGCGCGGACGGCGTCTCCACGCCCGCTCCGAGCGGCGTCGGACGACACGCGTGCCCTGGTCCTGTCGGATCAGGCCCGTCGCTACCTGGCGCTCCAGTTTCGGGCGTTCGCTACCGAGTTCATGGGATGCATGATCGGCGACGTGCGCGGCGCGGTGGTGCTGGTGCGGCGCATCGCGCCGGCCGACGTCGAACCGGCTCAGTCGACGCAAACGCACGTCATGCCGACGCGGACCTGCGAGCAAGCCGGATGGCAGGGAACGGTCGGCATGATTCACAGCCATCCGGGCGGCGAGCGGTGTTTCTACTTTTTCCCGGGCACTCGAGTTGCCAGCTCGGACGCGCAGTCCTTCGCAATGCAGTCGTACGCCATCGACGCGATCATGTGTGGTGACAGCATCGTATGGGTGAATCGCGATCTCGTGCAGCGAGAACTGCCGCTCACCGGGAAGCGCTTGCCGCAGGCCATCGAGCTGGCCCCTGGTAACCGCCTGCGGTAGCGCGGCGCCGACCCCACGAAAGGGACCTGTATGTCAGACACGAGAGTAAGCACCCGTGCTGTTGCCATACTTGGCGCTGCCGTGCTCATCGCGACCCCGATTGGTGCGCAACGACCCGCGGCAAATCCCCTCGATCTTGTTCCGGAGAAGATGCCGTTCGACGTGTCGTATGGCACACCGATATCGCTCGAACGCGCCGAGGCAGCCATCCGTGCTGCCGTGGCAGAGGCCAAGAAGCGGGATTGGAAAATGAACGTTGCCGTGGTCGACGGCGGCGGTAACCTCGTTGCGTTCCAACGAATGGACGGGGCGCAGCTTGCCTCAATTCAGATCGCGGAACACAAGGCGCGCGCGGCCGCGACGTTCCGCCGCGAAACCAAGGTCTTCGAGAACGGCATCCAGCTCAACAATCTCACCTATCTGATGACGCTCGACGGAATCATCGCATCTCGCGGCGGCATTCCACTGCTCGAGCAGGGGAAGATGATCGGTGCAATCGGCTGTTCGGGAGGTGCCAGTTCACAGGATGAGGTAGTCTGCAAGGCAGGTGCGGCAGTCATTAACTAAGGTATCGACCGAATACCATCGTCCAATCGATTCGGCCTTCATGACGTCGTAGTGGCGTCTAGGTTTGCCAACGTACAAAGATTTGGAGGTGAAGTATCATGCTGATACGAGTTGGTAACGCGAAGGATGTCACGGCGGGGCAGATGCACGTCTTCGATGTCGCGGGAACCAAAGTAAGCGTGACGAGTCTGGACGGTCGTCTGTATGCCTTCGACGACACCTGTACCCACATGGGATGCTCGCTTGCGATGGGCAAGCTGGATGGCACGACCGTGACGTGCCACTGCCACGGCAGCCAGTTTAACGTGACCTCCGGCGCCGTGCTCCGCGGACCAGCCACGCGCCCCGTGCGTTCCCGGCTGGTGCAAGTTGAGGGCGAGGCTCTGCTCGCCGAGGCGTGACGGAGAGCTCCGCCCCTTCAACCACCTGAAGCTGGACTCCGGTCACCGCGGAAGTATTCCCGCGGGAATTTCCGCCGAGCCCCCGTGGTCCTGTCGGGAGACGCTACTCCCGAACCCTGTCAGGAGGAGGACCCATGGTGGTATCGACGGCAGTATCGCAGCTCCTCGCGCGGTGGGGGCACTTCTACGGCCACACGCCCGTGAGGGCCTCGGTGACCTATCTCCATCTCCTCGGCATCCTGGTAGGGGGCGGCGTGGCCGTCTCGGCCGATCGCGCGTCGCTC
>WNFD01001066.1_pt1 | contig 27415 bp, 17 predicted proteins | sample 5400491 | NCBI WGS metagenome assembly WNFD01 (sample SAMN13153343, study PRJNA577476) | soil metagenome | isolation source: 120 cm saprolite under Douglas fir tree site 2 hole 2 replicate 2 | place: USA:California | collected 2015-04-18
CCGTCGATTTGGATGGACCGAGCGTGGCGATGCGTTGGTCAGCGATGAGCAGCGTCATGTCCTGCTGCGGAGGAGAGCCGGTGGCATCGATTACAGTGACGTGTGTGATGACGAGAGCGGGATCGCGCGGTTTCGAACACGAGCAAAGCAGAGTGACGACGCTCGCAGCGAAAAGTGCCCCCCTCAGAAGGCGGCCGCTAGAGGTGCCCGGCAACGGCCAGGCCAGGCGCTCGATTCGTACGCGATGCGGGCCGTGCATCATGGCGTGAGACGATTATATTTCTTAAGCACTTCGCGGAGTTTGTCGTGCGGGAGGGCGACGACTCGGTGATTTTCGATGCCGGACATGGTTTCGGCGGCGACCATGGCGTTGATCACCGCCTCTTCGGTGGCTTGCACCGTTGCGGCAAAGACGGGGTCCAACTGATCGTTCGGGAACATTTTAAGGTCGACAACGCGATCGGCAGGGGCGGCGCCGGGATTGGCCGTGGAGAAGGCGATGAAAATGTCGCCGGAGCCGTTGCCGGAGATGCTGCCGTTGCGGCCGAGCCCGAGGGAAACGCGGCGAGCGAGGCGCTTCAGTTGATGTGAAACGAGCGGCGCATCCGTGGCGACCACGACGATGATGGAACCGCGGTCCAATTCGTTGAAAGATGTGGAAGCGTACGCGGGATTTTCAGGAATTTCCCTTCCCACCGGCACGCCCGCGATGCGCAAGTTCGGCCGCACTCCGTAATTGCACTGGACGAGCACGCCGACGGTGTACCCGCCAAACTTGGCGTCGAGTTTGCGCGACGACGTGCCGATGCCGCCCTTGAATTCGTTGCAGATCATTCCCGTGCCGCCGCCGACGTTGCCTTCTTCGACGGCACCGGTGTGCGCGGAATCGATGGCGTGAAAGGCGTGCTCCGGTTTCAGGTGAAAGCCGTTGATGTCGTTGAGCCAGCCATCCCAAGTTTCCGCAACGACAGGCAGCGACCACCAGTAACCGGTCGGATCGGGCTGGCCGTGATTGACGCGCCATTGAATGACGGCGTCGCGAACGACGCCAACGCTGTGCGTGTTGGTGATCATCACGGGGCCTTCGAGGAAGCCGGACTCTTCCACCCACGTGGTGCCGGTCATTTCGCCGTTGCCGTTGAGCGACCACCAGCCGGCGAAAACGGGATTGTTCATCGAGTCTTTTCCACGCGGAAGAACTGCGGTAACGCCGGTGCGAACAGGTCCATTGCCAACTTGCAACTTTCCTTCGCCGGAAACGAGCGTGGTATGTCCGACGGTGACGCCGGAAACATCGGTGATCGCATTGAAAGGACCGGGCGTGCCGTCAAAAGGAACGCCAAGATCGCGGGCGCGGGGCTTGGCAGGAGGAGTCTGCTGAGCCGCGGCCAAAGGAATTGAGGAGAGCGAGCAAAGAAGAATCGCGAGAGCGCGAGAATAATTTGCACGAATCATGGTATGTTTTTCTCCCAGGAAGATTGCGCTGAGCGCAGCAATTTGGCGTTTTTCTCCACGGCTTTTTCGAGCAGCACCGCTTGTTTGCCCGCCAGTTTCCAATCCTGCTTTTCCACGGCTTCGGTGAGTCCGGGGAATTCCAAGTGCGCGTAAGTGTAGCGCGAAGAATAAAGAAGATGCTGGAACCACGGCCTGCCGGGAATGCCCGCGGGATCGAGCCAGTTGGATTCGACCCGCAGCAGCTGTTCGTTGAGGCGCTGAATCTTCTCCGGCGAAGCCGCACCTGACAGGAGATCGCGAGCGACGGCGTCGCGCAGAAGGTTGCCCGCTTTCTCGAATTCAGCGATGCGAGAGTGAAGCCGTTTCAATCGGAGACGCTGTGGCTCGACTTTGTTTTTTTGTTCGAGCTCGCGCAGGAATTGTTCCAGCGCGGAAGCGTTGAAGCCGAAGTCAAACGGAAGAATATCCGCGTTAGCCAGACGGAGCGCGACGAGACCCCAGATCCGCGTGAGCGTGTCGTGGTATTCGAACGCGGGATCACCGATATGCGACATCCAGTAATGATCGTCGTACATCGAGTGATAGACGCCGTAGTCGCCGCCAAATCCGAGATTGATCACCGGCCGGCCGAGATGATTGAGGAACACGGTGTGATCGGAGCCGCTGCCGATGCGCGTTTCGACGAGGGAGCTGTCGAATGGCGGCGTGCTCGCTTTCGAATCGCGCATCGTTGTGGCGCGCCAGGCTTCGTACAGAGATTTTCCCGAAGGCGCGCGAACGTCTTTCGAAGCTTCCACGAGCATCGGCGCGAGAGAAGCTACGGCGGAAGGCGAAAAGCTGAGGCCCTCGGGACCCGCGGTGGTGGCGGCTCCGGCGACGGATTCATCGACGTTGAGATAGGCGACGAGTTTTTTCTTCAGGTCATCGGCGAATTGTTCGCCCCATTCCGTCGAGCCGGTCAGCGCGTATTCTTCGCCATCCCAACTGCAAACCACGATGGTGCGGCGCGGGCGGATCCCACGCTGGTTGAGTTCGCCAAGCGAACGCGTGAGCTCCATCATCGAGGCGGTGCCGCTCGAAGGATCCACGCCGCCGAACGCCCACGCGTCGCGATGATTGCCGAGCAGCACCCATTCGTCCGGAAGCTCGCTGCCGCGAAGGCGCGCTTCGACGACCGTGTACGGCTGCATGCTGGTGTCCATGTCCACTTTGACGTGAACTTTCACCGCGCCGGTGAAGCGATACGTGATGGGCAGAGCGCCCTCCCAATCCTTCGGCGCTTCGGGGCCGTTCATGTTTGCAAGAAGCGGTTTGGCGTCGCGCCAGGAGAGAGGAATCGCGGGAATCTTCGGCAGCGAGCGCGCTTCTTCCGGCGCGATGTGCTTTGCGCCGGGAACGGAAGCCCATCCTGGCGTAGTCGGATCGCCGGGAACAATGTAATCGTAAGTAATTGCGCCGCGCTGAATGTGACTTTCCGGGCCCCACGGACCATCCGGAAAAACTTTGCCGCGCGTGTAGCCGTCTTCGGCAGGGTCTGAATAAATGAGCAGAGCAGCCGCGCCTTCCCGTTCGGCAGTGAGCGCCTTGAAGCCGCGATAACTGTATGGATTCGAATAGCGGACGAGAACGATTTTGCCCTTTACGCTGATGCCGTTTTTCCGAAGGAGATCGTAATCTTCGGGATTGCCGCTGTGCGCGTAGACGACTTCGGCGGTGACGTCGCCCGATGCGGAATAGCCAAAGTAAGAGCCGGAGACTGCGGGATTATTCGTGTCCGGATCGGCGTCGTAAGCATCTTCGCGCAGAGACGCGGTGAACTGGACTGGCTCCGTCATTTCGAGAGAGACGCTGCGCGGGCGCGAGTGCAAAACATCGTAGCGGCGAAGCGTGACGCCTTCCCACCCCTGCTTGCGCCATTCGTCCGCGACGAAATCCGCGAGCTGGTTGTTGCGCTCGGAAGCCGCGGGGTGCGGTTCGGCGGTGAAGGTGCGGTGCCATTCGCGCGCTTTTTCGGGAGACGGAATCGACTGAAACGCGGATTCGAGCTGGTGCTCCGCGGCGGCGTGCGGCGGGGAAAAGCCGAGAATCGGAGAGGCCGGCGGTTCGGGCTGCTTCTGCTGGGTGGAAAGCGCGAAAGCAAGAACGAGGAAGGAACAGAAGAAAGCGTAAACATTGCGAGAACGAAGAAGCATAATTATTTTGTTCTCCACAAAAAACGGCCGGGCAGACTGCAACGAAACGGAACGGCCAGACAGCGTATCAGGAGGGAAACACTTTTTCCAAAGCTGACTGGAGCGCGCCAGCGATCAGCGCGCATTCCTCGGGCGAAATAGTGAAAGGCGGCGCGAGGAGGAGGTGATCGCCGCGCACGCCGTCAACGCAGCCTTGCGTGGGGTAGGTAAGCACGCTTTCTTCCAGACAGGCCTGGCGAATTTTCTCAGCGATGTTTTGCTCTCTTGGGAAAGGCTCGCGCGTGGCTTTGTCTTTGACGAATTCGACGCCAAGGAGGAGACCGAGGCCACGGATTTCACCGACATGGACGTGCGATTGAAGTGGAGAAAGCGCGACGCGGAGATTCTTTGCGGCGGGAGTCACGCGATCAAAGAGCTGGTGCGATTCGAGGTAGTCGAGAACGGCGTTGCCCGCGGCAGTACAAACAGGATGCGCCTGATAAGTGAAGCCGTGCATGAAGGCGCCGGAGCCGCGTTCGAATGCTTCGACGACGCGCGCGGAAACGAGAACCGCGCCGAGCGGCGCGTAACCGCTGGCGACTCCTTTTCCTACCAGGATGATGTCCGGCTCGATGCTCCAGTGCTGCGCAGCAAAAGGCTTTCCGGTACGGCCCATGCCGGTCATAACTTCGTCGGCGATCAGGAGAATACCGTTCTTGCGGCAGATTTCCGCGATGCGCGCGGCGTAACCTTCGGGCGGCACGGCGGCGCCGAGAGTGGCGCCGACGACCGGTTCAAAGATAAAAGCGGCGGCCTTACCGGCTTGCTGTTCGAGCAGCTGGACTTGAAGATCGTCGGCGCACGCGATCTCGCATTCCGGAAAAGTTTTTTCGAAAGGGCAGTGGTAGCAGAAACACGGAGCGATGTGACCCCATTCCGAGATGAGCGGCTCGTACGGCGCGCGGCGGGCGACATTTCCGCTTACGGACATCGCGCCAAGAGTGCTGCCGTGATAGCTCTGTCGGCGGGAAAGAACGCGGTAGCGATCCTTCTGGCCGCTTTCGAGGTGAAACTGGCGCGCGAGTTTTATGGCGGTTTCGGTCGCTTCGGAGCCGCCGGAAGTGAAATAGACGCGGCCACCGTTACGAAAATTCGGCGGAGCCATCGCGAGCAGCCGCTCGGCGAGTTTTTCCGCCGGAGCGGTGTGAAATTGCGAAGTGTGCGCGAAAGCGATCTGCGACGACTGCTCGGCCATGGCGCGGCCGATTTCCGGGACACCGTGACCGATGCTCACGACCGCGGCCTGGCCGGAGGCGTCGAGGAAGCGGCGGCCGTCGGCAGCGACGATCCAGCAACCTTCCCCGCGAAAGGCAATAGGAAAAGTCTTCTTGAAATTACGGGGGAAAAGTCCGCTGCTCATCGGCATGAGGTGTCCGGAAAAGGATTGTAGCAGAGTCGCAAGTGCGCGCAACAAAACGCGCGGAAGCCCGTAAACGAAAATAGCTTGTTACCGCCAATAGAACTGGAGCAGTTTCCGTTTATCCAACGCAATATAAAAGGGCGCCCCTTTTGGAGTAGGTTTTAAGTGTTCGCCTCAGGTGCCGGTTCGATTCCGATAAGCCGCTCCATTCTTTCAATCACTTACCGACGACCCCTTCCTCTGCGTGGGAACACGAAGGAACAAATGGCGTTCTTGCTCCTGGCTGGATCAACTCAACTACCTTCAAATGGGCCGCCCGCTTTGCAGGAGAGAGCGCTTGCGCGTATACGTCCAACGTCATTCTGCTGTTTGCGCGGCGCGTGAGCCTCTGCATCGTATTCAGGTCTTCAACGGCGCCCTTCAGAAGTGTTGCCAAGGTTCTGCGGAATGTACGCCAGCCTCTTTGCTTTGTGATGCCCACGCGCCTTGCGGCAGGTTGCACGAAGTGTTTGAGCGGCGTTTCTGGCCAGTATGGCTGCTGGCCTTTCCACCTTGCGCTGGCAAACACCCGGTCTTCCGGCGGGCGATAAAGCGCTAGTGTGCCCCACTCGCGTAACGAAGCCGCTAACGCTCCGTCCAAGGGAACTGGCTTTTGTGATGCTTCAGTTTTCATTTCACCAAGATGCCGATGAATGATCGAGCGAGATAGGTTGATGGTGCCCGTCCCGAAGTCAACGTCAGACCACTTCAACCCCGATCAAGTCGTGCCTCTCGACCGTCGAGAGAGTGGCGGGCAACGTGAAACGCTGGCACGGCGGGGATCAGCCGCTGCGCTGGACCGCCACAGGGGTGCTGAAAGCGGAGCGGAAATTCCACAAGCTGAAAGCCTACCGCGAACTGGCCACGTTGCATCGCAAATTGAATCCGGCGTTGACTCAACAGGTCCGCGTCGCGTAACGTGCAGTCCTCACGGGAGCTGCCACTTTCGACTACGCTGGGGACAATTTCTCCCGGGTTCGTTTTGCCCGTAGCTGTGCGGCACTTTTGGTGACACCTTTGCGCAGAATAGCCTTCTTCGCCGTCCTTCTTGGCTTGTGTTCTGAGCTCCAGGTTCGCGCCCAGTCTACCAATGCATCGCTGACCGGCCGAATCACGGACTCCAGCAAAGCAGTCGTCGCGGATGCCAAAGTTATCGTCATCAATACAAGCACGCGCATCCGCTACGAAAGCTTTACAAACCAGACGGGAAGTTACTACGTCACGAACTTGCCTCCCGGAACTTATCGCCTCGAAGCCGAAAGGCTGGGATTCAAGGCCGTGATCAAATCAGATGTCATTCTTCATGTGCAGGACACTCTGGAAATCAATTTCGAAATGGAGCTGGGTTCTGCCTCGGAAAGCGTCACGGTGCAGGGGGGCGCTCCGTTACTCGATACGGAATCTTCGACCATTGGCACAGTTGTGGAACAACGGAAAGCCAACGAGCTGCCCTTGAACGGCCGCAACGTTTTTAACCTGATCGAATTGGTTGCGTCCGTAGTCCCACAGGGCAGTTCCACCGGCACGCCTGTGGGTGTGAATCCGTTTGGCTGGGGCAATTACCAGGTAAACGGTTCGTTCGGCAACCAGAGCGCGGAATATCTGGACGGACAGCCGCTCAACATCGGCTACATCAACCTGCCTGTCCTGATTCCGACGCAGGATTCAATACAGGAGTTCAGGGTTCAAACCAGCAATCTAGGACCGGAATGGGGCAAGTTCTCCGGTGGAGTGACCAACTTAAGCACGAAATCCGGTACGAATTCGTTGCACGGCGAGGCATACGAATACATTCGCAACAAAATCTTCAATGCCAACGACTTCTTTCTCAATGCTGGCGGGAAATCGAGGCCACCCTGGGTGCAAAACCAGTTCGGAGCAAATGCTGGCGGGCCTGTGAACTTTTCGCGCAACGGCGGCCGCAACAAGACATTTTGGTTTTTCAGCTGGGAGGGCTTCCGCCTGCGGACAGGCCAGCCGTTCACTACCACAGTTCCAGATGCTAAAGAAAGAGCTGGCGATTTTTCGGAAATATGTAAGTCAGGTTTCACTGGTGGTATCTGTAACGATCGCCAAACGGATGCTAACGGCAAATCCGTTGTCATCAATCAGATTTATGACCCTTGTGCCAGCAGCGTGAACGCGCAGGGAGCTTGCCCGGGTAGCACGGCCACTCCCGCGCCATTTGCAGGCAACATCATTCCGTCCGGCCGGATCAATCCCACCTCCGCGAAACTCCTGAATCTCTGGCCTGCGCCCAACAACGCCACTGCGTCAACCAATAATTTCACTACAGTCGCCAGCACCGGAGGAGACCAAAACCAAGTGGTTTGGCGCATGGACCACAACATCAAAAACAGACAGAGGCTTTTTCTCCGTTTCAGCTACTGGAACATATTGGACCTGCCCATCGACCCGTTGGGAAGCGGCCTGTGTGCCGACCGCTGCGCTGAGAACTACCACAGCCACGCCTTGGCCGCCGGGTACACTCACACTTTCACCCCGACAGTAATCTTTGGCTTCAACGTGAGCGTCAGCCGTTTCCGCTATAACCGTAGTCCGAAGAATTCTGGATTTGACCTCACGACCATCGGTTGGCCTGTGGCTTACAACCAGCGTGTCCCCGCTGTCATGCGCACTCCGCCGACACCGTGCGTCGCGAACTTTGCTGATAACATAATGTGCACCCAGGGACAAAGCTTCATTCAAGACCGCAACACCCAGTACAACCTATCGCCCAGCATCTCCATGTTGTGGGGGCGCCACCAATACCAATTCGGCTTCCAGTTTGAGGTGGGCCGCGACAATTACGCGCAGTCGAACATCGCCAGCGGGGCTTTTGATTTCTGTGCTCCCGGCCAGGCATGCTTCACCAGCCTGCCAGGGGTCTCCGGGACCGGCTTTTCTTTCGCAGATTTCTTGCTCGGCTATGCCGACAATTTTAACAACTTCGGAAACCATTTTTTTGCCCAGTCTGTCGTGCCGGCTTTCACGGCGGGACAGCAGATCTACCGGGCGGTCTATTTTGCTGATTCATGGCATGCAACCAACAAGCTGACTCTGAATCTGGGCTTGCGTTACGATCTGCAAGGACCCTGGTCGGAGCGCTTTGACAGGCTGTCCTACCTTAACCCCAGCGCCACGAACTTCCTGACGCAATTTCTCCCTGCGGGCTCGCCACCCCTGAAGGGGGACGTCTTTCTCGTGAACTCTGGAGACCGGAACAATATTCCCCTCGAGAAGATCGACTTTTCCCCACGCGTCGGGCTGACTTATGGCATCAATTCAAAGACAGTTATTCGCAGCGGCTACGGTATCTTCTGGATTCCAAACTACGTGTCCTTCGGACTCAACCCGCTGAACGATATGGTCAATGCCGCTACCACCACGTATTCGGGGACAATCGACGGGACTCACCCGGTCAACACAATTGCCCTTCCGTTCCCAGCCGGCATTTCAGCACCGCCCGGGCGGAGCCTCGGCACGCTGGGTACGCAACAATTTCTCACACAAGTCGTGCAGTCGATCACGGAGGCGAATCCCAGGAACCATCCTGCCGGTTACGTCCAGCAGTGGAATCTCAACATCCAGAGGGCGCTGCCGGCAGACTTTTTCCTTTCTGCGGTTTACGTGGGTTCGAAAGGGACCCACCTTGAGCAATACTCCCAGCAAAGCAATCAGATCTCGGACGCTTTACTTGCGCAGGCAGCGGCGCAGGTCGACCACTCACTCCCAAACCCAAGACAAAACGTTGCCATCGTCCAATCAACGCCAAATCCCTTCTTCATTAACGGCCAGGCGCTTGCGCTCACGGGCGCGACAACGACCGAGGGGCAGCTCCTTCGTCCTTATCCCCAATACACGAGTGTGCAACTCGCAGGCCAAGGGTCGTACGACAGCACCTATCACTCGTTTCAGCTTACAGTACAGAGACGGTTCGCAGGTGCAGGGTCGCTCCTGGTTGCTTACACCAATTCAAAGCTCATCAGCGATACCGACACGCTGACCTCGTGGTTGGAGACGGGCGTCGGAGGGATTCAAAATAACAACAATCTGCGCGGGGAGCGTTCGCTTTCCTCGCAGGATATTCCCCAGCGTTTGGTGATCAGCTACGTCCTCGATCTCCCGTTCGGCAAAGGTAAGATGTTTCTCTCGGGAGTCACTGATGCGGCCGAAAAAATTGTGGGGGGATGGGGCGTTGACGGCGTCACCATTTTCCAGCGGGGGTTCCCTCTGGTCTTTACCAACGGACAGCTTAACGGCAGCACACTTTTTGGCGGCGGTTCCCGCCCAAACCTGGTGTCCGGCTGCCGTACGTCGGTGTCCGGTGCCGCTACTGCAAAGCTCGGGGACCCGAATAACCCAAGCGCACCGCGATGGTTCAACTCCTCTTGTTTTACCGCACCGCCTGACTTCACTTTCGGAAATGAGCAGCGCGTGGATCCCCGGCTGCGCTCCCAGGGAGTCGATAACTTCGACTTCGCCCTGTTCAAGAGGACCAGGTTCGCTGCCAACGATCGGCTCGACCTCGAGTTTCGCACGGAGTTCTTCAACATCTTCAATAGGACTCAGTTCGCCCCGCCCAACACAATTTGCTGCACCGCCAACAATAAGAACTTCGGGGTCGTAACCAGCACGGCTCCTGGGACAAATCCGCGTCTGGTTCAATTCGGATTGAAATTCATCTTCTAGAGTGTGACGTCCGGAACAGTTAAAGTTTGGTTCCAGGTGATACGCGCGTTACTGGGTTTCTGTACCAAAAACGTCAAAATTCCTTGAAGAATTAAAACTGCTAGCTGGCATCGAAAAATCTTCTCATTCGGTCGGCAAGTGGTGTATGTTTCGAAAAGCATCGTAGCTGGGCTGGGGGGAGTCCACCGATGCACGGGGTGTCTCGCTGAATGTGCAGCGTTATGCCGCGGAATTGAGAGCTATGCATGAGTTCTCCGCCGCAAGGACGCGCTCTCACATTTCCCATCGCTTGGAGCCGGAGCCAGGAAGGTTCTGCCCCGGCGCCGAAAGCTGCCGGAGACCGCTCTCCGAGCGATGAGGAGGTGATGGCTCGTCTGCAGTCAAATGATTCCGGCGCCTTGGAGATTCTCTTCGGCCGCTACGCCCGCCTTGTGCTTGCCATTGCACGAGGCATCGTCCGCGACAGCGGCGAGGCCGAGGATGTCGTCCAGGAAGCGTTTTTCTACCTGTATAAGAAATCCATGCTTTTTGACGGCTCAAAGGGAAGCGCGAAGAATTGGATTACGCAAATCGCGCTTCACCGGGCGCTCGACAGGAAGTCGCACTTGGCGCGCAGAGGCTTCTACGCTGGTACAGACATCGGTGCTCTCGGCGATACTTTATTGGGGGAGACCGATCTGGACCGGGAGATCGGCGCCAAGCTCAACCGGGTGCAGCTCGAGAGAGCCTTCGAGCAGCTTCCCGAAATGCAGCGCTTGACGCTTGAGTTGTTTTATTTCGAGGGATTGGATTTGCGAGAGATCAGCAAGAAGCTCAACGAGCCGTTGGGGAACAGCCGCCACCACTTCTATCGTGGCCTGGAACGGTTAAGGAAGAGCGCGTTTGTACAGAGGCTTCGGGGAACGAAACAATGCTAGACGGCCAAGAGGGTCGGGAAAAACACGAGAAATTCAAGGAGCTCGGTGCTTTGGCAGGCGCCGGCACGCTCACCCCGCAAGAGTGGTCCCAATTGAAGTCACATGTGGACAATTGTGAGGAGTGCCGCGAGGTTTCTCTCCAATACCGCATTCTGGAGACACAGGGAATTCCCACAATCGCGGACGCTTACACCGAGCGGCCGGGGCTGGGAAGCTGGGACGAGGAAGCAGCGCTCAAGAAATTGCTCGCACGTGTGCGGTCGGAGCAGCGCCCCGTTCTCGAGCGGAACGGGCACGTACGAATCTCCGCACCGCCTTCGGTTTTGCGCCAAATGATCGCTAACTCGTTGGCACAAGCCGCACTCGCGGCTTGCCTCGTGGTCACAGTCGGGGTCCAAGCCTATCGACTGGGGGCTCAAGCGCAGGGCTCTGCCAGACCGGCCCCGGTGTCTCCTGATGATCGGCTCCAGAAGCTGGCGGCCGAAAAGAAGTCGGCGGACGAACTGCTTGCGGCCCAGACCGGAAGGCTCGCGCAATTGCAGGAGCAAAGTTCACGGGAAGAGCGTGAACTGGCGAAATTGCGATCGGCGTTGCGTGAGTCGGAAGAACATTCGAACGAACTCATGGCAGGCAACACCCAGTCTGGTGGAAAGATACAAGAGATCTCGCAACAACGCGACACTCTGAACACCCAGCTTCAAGACGCGAACCAGGCCTATCAGAATGTTCGAGCCGAACTCGCAAGCCTGCGGGCCGATCGCGAAAAATTATTGCTGAGGACGACCTCGCTCGAAGCGAAAATAAACGAACTCACGGCCATCAACCGAGATCAGGAACGCAGGCTCAAAGACACGGAACAGTATCTCGCCTCCGATCGGGACATTCGCGAACTGATGGGCGCAAGGAAGCTTTATATTGCGGATGTTTTCGATGTTGATAGCGGTAGCCGCACGCGGAAACCCTTTGGCCGGGTCTTTTACACTCAGGGTAAGTCTCTCATCTTCTACGCTTTCGATCTCGATCGCCAGCGTGGGCTCGTGAATGCCAACACGTTCCAGGTATGGGGCCAGAAGGAGACCGCTCAGGGAGAGCAGCCGCTGCCCCTGAATTTAGGCATTTTATACATGGACAACGAATCCAATCGCCGCTGGGTAATGCGATTCGACGATCCCAAGCAGCTGGCGGAGATTGACGCGGTGTTTGTTACCGTCGAGCCGCGTGGCGGCAGCCCGAAACCAACGACCAAACCGTTCCTTTACGCCCTTCTCCGCAACGATGCAAATCATCCGTAGACCCTGAAAGTCCGCAGCAGAATTCTCCGGCTAGACCGTGGGGCAGGACTTTCGCCCGGGCTGGTATTTCTTCGAGTCTTTTGTCGCTTTCTTTTCCCGTCTCAGATACCAGGCTGGTACATATCTCTTCACGGGTCCGTAACAGTGGGTAAGTAAACCCGGAAAACTGTCGAGGAATTGTGTCCGAGAAAGAAGTTCCCACTACGGAACTCGCGGAGGAGTATGTCCCTCCGATGGAGTTTTAGTAACCGGCGGGATCTAAATTGGGGGTTAGGAGCGCAGATCATGAAAAAAACACGTAGCCAGTGCCTTGCGGTGTTTGCCTTGGGGCTCTCCTTCTGGATCGCCTGCATCGTCGTGGTCAGCCCGCCATCGTGGGCTCAATCGACGTATGGCACGGTCGGCGGGTCCGTCACGGATTCTTCGGGAGCCGCAATCGCGGACGCGCAACTTACATTGACAAATCTGGGCACATCGGAGAAACGCGTTCAATCGACCGGTACCGACGGTCTTTATACCTTTGTGAATCTAAATCCGGGGCGGTACACCATCGACGTCGAGAAGTCGGGTTTTAAACACGTTACCCGTTCCGAGGTCATAGTCGACGTTGCCCAGAGTGTGCGAATTGACCTTACGATGCAGGTGGGGGAGGTCAGCCAAAGGATCGAGGTCACTGGTGAAACGCCTCAGCTACAAGTCGAGACCTCGTCGTTGGGACAAGTGGTCGAAGAGCGGAAAGCAAATGAGTTACCATTGAATGGTCGTAACGTTTTTAATCTTGTTAGTTTGGCTCCCTCTGTCGTCCCTCAGGGCAGTGCCACGGGCACGCCGGTGGGCGTTAACCCCTTTGGCTGGGGCAACTACCAGGTGAATGGCTCCTTTGGAAATGAGAGCGCAGAGTATCTTGATGGCCAGCCGCTCAACATCGGGTATATCAACCTGCCAGTCGTGATTCCAACTCAGGACTCGATCCAGGAATTCAAAGTGCAAACCAGCAACTTGGGAGCAGACTGGGGAAAATTTTCAGGCGGCGTCATCAATTTGAGCACCAAGTCCGGTACAAACAGTCTTCACGGAGCAGCCTATGAATATCTTCGTAATAAACTGCTGGACGCCAATGATTTCTTCCTGAATAAAGCCGGGCAGAAAAGGCCACCCTTCACGCAGAACCAGTTTGGAGCGGATGCCGGTGGCCCGCTTTATATCCCGCACCTTTACGATGGCCGGGATAAGACCTTCTGGTTCTTCAGCTGGGAAGGTTTCCGTCTGCGCACCGGCACCGCATTCACCACCACAGTGCCAGATCCGAAGACCGAATCTAACTTCGCCGGCGGCAACTTTTCTTCACTCTGTAAGACGGGCTTCACCGGTCCCGGCGGTATCTGCGCCGATACCGTCATAGACCCAACCACCGGGAAGTCGAAATTCGTTGACCAGGTTTTTGACCCGTGCGGCGGCACGGTTACAACCGCTGTTGCCTGCCCAAACTCTCCTGGCCCTACGCCTTTTATGGGGAACATTGTTCCCGCCGGCCGCCTTAATCCTACGTCCTTGGCTCTGCTAAAGTTTTTTCCCGCGGCCAATACCACAGGTACGCCTGGACAAATTGGAACCAACTTTTTCACCAATAACTTCACCACTGCGACGAGCGGCGGGGGCAACCAGAACCAAGTTGTGGGCCGGTTGGACCAAAGTCTGGGCACAAATCAGCACCTCTTTTTCCGGATCACCTACTGGGATGTGCTGGACCTGCCCGTTGATCCGCTGGGAAGTGGTCTCTGCGCCGACCGCTGTTCAGAGAAATACAATAGCCATGCCGAGGTTCTCGGGTACAACTATGCTTTGACTCCCACTACGATCTTGAATTTGAACGCAAGTCTCAGCCGTTTTGCCTATAACCGCTCCCCCAAGAACTCCGGCTTCGATCTAACGACAATTGGCTGGCCCGCGCAGTACAACGCTGCGGTTCCTTCTATCGCCAGGACGCCGCCCACTCCGTGCATCCTGAACTTTGTGGACAATATCACGTGCACGCAGGGGCAAAGCTTCATTCAGGACCGCAATACGCAGTTCAACTTCTCTCCCAGCGTTACGCTGGTCCGCGGCCGTCACACACTCAAGCTTGGCGCTCAATTGGAGCTGGGACGCGATAACTACGCACAGACCAACGTCGCGAGCGGTTCCTTCGCTTTTTGCGGCTCGGGGCTCGCTTGCTTCACAGGTTTCAGCTTCGCGGACTTCCTGCTTGGATACGCAGACAACCCGAGCAGCGTAGAGAACCACTTCTTCGGTCAAGCCGTGGTTCCCGCCCTGGTGGCTGGACAACAGTTTTATCGGGGGTTCTACGCCGATGACACCTACCACCTCTCGAACAAGCTGACCTTGAATCTGGGCATTCGCTACGACTTGCAAGGACCGTGGTCAGAGCGGTTCAACCGTCAATCCTATTTCGACACAACTGCTCAAAGCTGGCTGTCGAATCCTGCTGCTACCGCTGGCTTGACCAACGTACCCGGCTTGCCAGGGTTGCGAGGCGACGTGTTCCTTGTGAAGCCAGGCAGTCGGACCAACATTCCCCTCGATAAGACAAACGTGTCGCCTCGCATCGGCTTTGCCTACAGTTTTAACCCCAAGACCGTTGTTCGCGGGGGCTACGGAATCTTCTGGATTCCGAATTACGTTTCCTTTGGTCTCAACCCGAACAACGACCCGGTGAACGACGCTACGACGTCTTATACCGGAACGGTGAACGGCACCGTGCCTACAAACACTATTAATACTCCGTTCTTGCCAAGCATCGTTCCGCCGGTCGGCCGCACTTTGGGGACCGTGGGCACTCAGCAGTACGCGACACAGACGGTGCAGAGCTTCGCAATAGCCGATCTGAGGGACCATCCTGCTGGATACGTTCAACAGTGGAACCTGAATATCCAGCGGGATTTGCCTGGGGGATTCTTCGTCTCAGCGGCCTATGTTGGCTCAAAGGGGACGCACCTGGAATTATACGATTCAGAGATTGACCAATTGGCTGACAGCTTTTTCGCTCAGGCCGCTTCACAGTGCGCCTCTCAGGTAGCGGTGACGGGCAAGCGCTGCGTGGGCACTGTCCCATCTGGGGTTCCCACTGTGACGGTTCTACAGCCCATAGTCAGTCCTTTCTTTGACCCAACCACAGGCACAGCCTTTGCTTTGGGGAGCTCGACGACGACCAAGGGCCAGCTTGACCGTCCCTATCCTCAATATTTAAGTCTCCGCCTGGCTGGCCAGGGAGACTACGATAGCATCTATAATTCGCTGCAACTGACCGTTGAGCGCCGCTTTGCCGGCGCCGGGTCGCTGCTGGTTGCTTACACGAATTCCAAACTCATCAGCGACACAGATACGCTCACCAATTGGCTTGAGACAAGCTCCGGCGGCATCCAAGACCACACTAACCTGAAGGGTGAACGCTCCCTATCTTCCCAAGACGTTGCTCAGCGCCTCGTCATTAGCTATGTCCTCGATCTCCCCTTCGGCCGCGGCAAAAAGTATCTATCTGATGCAAGCGGAGTCAAGGATAAGCTCGTGGGTGGATGGGGAATTGACGGCGTGACTGTATTCCAGAAAGGGTTTCCGCTCGTCTTTTCCAACAGTGTGGCTAACTACACGACACTGTTCGGGGCGGGCTCACGACCCAATTTCACTTCCGGTTGCAAAAAGGGATCACCCGCCAGCGGCCGCGCCAGACTCGGAGAGTGGTTCAACACGGCATGTTTCAGCGCGCCGGCCGACTTCACTTTCGGTAACGAGGCTCGCGTTGATCCCTCTCTTCGCTCGTCCGGGGTCAACAACTTTGACTTCTCCCTGTTCAAGAGGACGCGTTTTGGTCCCGATGAGAAGTTGGGGCTCGAGTTTCGGACCGAGTTCTTCAATCTTTTCAACCGGACACAGTTCGCTCCTCCGAACACCAGCTTTGGATCATCGACATTCGGAGTTGTAAGCAGCACGTATCCTGGGACGAACCCGCGATTGATCCAGTTTGGATTGAAGTTCGTATTCTAGTTTTCTCTGTTAGCCAGGGTGAATGCTTTCACTGCATCCACCCTGGCGATTGCATCTCGGGCTCCGATGAGGCCAGCCTGTTCTTACTACGCTTTGCGTCCAGCTATCCTGTCTCCGTTTCGTGTTAGCCTATTTTTGAGTACCGAATACGCTGAGCATCAACTCAAGGCACCAGGAGTCACGCACAAACATGGTTCGCCGGTCTACGCGGCGTGATTTTTTGCGCTATGCGGCCCTTGCGGCGGCTGCGCCAATTTTCGAAGCCAAGCCGTTGCGGGGAATTGACTTCATTCTTCAAAATTCTCCTACGCCTCAGAAATATCTCATCGAAACAATGCCGGGCGGCGTCGCTTTGTTCGATTACAACGACGACGGTCTACTCGACATTTTCCTGGTAAATGGCGGGCGCGTGACCAGCCCGATGCAACTTCCAGAAAAATTTGATCGTAGAAACCCGCGTTACTGGAATCGTCTTTATCGCCAAAATAAGGATGGCAGCTTCACGGATGTGACAGAAGCGGCCGGCCTGGCAAACGCTGGCGTCGGCAATTATGGCATGGGCGTCGCGGCAGGCGATTATGACAACGACGGCTTTACTGACCTCTTCGTCACGAGCTACGGAAAAAACATCCTCTATCACAACAACGGCGACGGAACCTTCACCGACGTCACTGCCAAGGCAGGAGTCGCGGGCGGGGGCTGGTCCGTCTCCGCGGGTTTCTTCGACTTCGATAACGACGGCCACCTCGATCTTTTCGTGACCCGCTACATGGAATGGGACACCAAGCACAGCAAGACCTGCGGTGGGGCTTGGCAAACCTATTGCCCGCCCGGCGAATTTCCCGCCACGACAAACCTTCTATATCGCAATCGCGGAGATGGCACGTTTGAAGATGTCAGCGAGAAGTCCGGCATTACGGCCAAGAAGGGCCGCGCCCTGGCCGTGGCCTTCGCTGACTATGACGACGACGGCTTCACGGACATCTTCGTCGCCAACGACGGCATGCAACAATTTCTCTTCCACAACAACGGCAACGGAACGTTCACCGAATGCGCTCTCGAATCCGGCGCCGCGCTCTCCGCCGACGGCAAGCCACTTTCCGGCATGGGCGCTGTCTTTCAGGATTACGACAACGACGGCAAGCCCGACATCATCGTTACCGAGCTGCCCCGCGAAATCTACGGCCTCTACCACAATGATGGCGATGGCTCGTTCACCAATCGAAGCCTTGAATCCGGCCTCGGTGCACTCACCGCCGGCAGTTCCGGCTGGGGTGTCGGCCTGGAAGACCTCGACAACGACGGCTGGAAGGACTTGCTCGTCGCTCAGAGCCATGTGTTAGACAACGTCGAGGCCATCGACCATTCCCTGCATTATCTGGAACCGCCTCTGCTGGCACTGAATCATAATGGTCGTTTCGAGCGCGCCGACTCAGGAATTACAATGCCGGTCGCCGGACGAGGTCTGGCCTTTGGAGATCTGAACAATGATGGCTGGATGGATGCCGTGGTGACAGTATTGGGCGGGCACCCTATTGTGCTACTGAATCGCGGCGGCAAGCAGCACTGGTTGACGATTACGCTTCGCGGTACACGCAGCAACCGCGACGGACTTGGAGCACGGGTCCGCGTGAACGGGCAAACCCGATTCGCCACCACTGCGGGAAGCTATCTCTCCGCGAATGACAAACGTCTCCACTTCGGCCTGGGCGATTCCGATATCGCCACGGTCGATGTATCGTGGCCTTCCGGCGCCCATCAGACATTGAAAGACGTACGCGCCGACCAGTTTCTCGAAATACGCGAACCGGAGCATTCGTGATACACGCAGTTCTTTTCTTCTGGCTGGCCTTGCAAAGTGTTTCTCCCGAGGGCGCTCAGCACATGCAGGCTGGCGTTGAGGCCCACAAACAAGGGCACTTTGACCTGGCCATCGCCGAGTTCCGCAAGGCGACAGAGACCGATCCAAACCTGGCAGAGGCCTTTCTCGATCTGGGTGAAGAGTTGATGCAAACCCGCGATTACGGCGCTTCCATCGTCCCGCTCAAGCGGGCCTTGGAGCTCAGCCCGAATCTTGACGCCGCGCACCTGCAGCTTGGCTACGCGCTGCTGTCGGAAGGTTATGCAGCCGAGGCCATTCCTCATCTGGAGCGTGTGAACGCTCTGGAAGCATTGGGAATCGCTCAGATCGATACCGGACAATACCAGGAGGCAGTCGCAAACTTGAGTGCGGCCCTGGTTAAACGTCCCGGTGATCCGGATCTGCTCTACTACCTCGGCCGTGCCAGCGGTCTACTTTCCAAACGCGCCATCGACACCCTCCTCGGCGCCTACCCCGACTCCGCGCGGGCTCACCAGGCCATGGGCGAAAACTATTTTGTGCTGCGGCAGATGCCGCAAGCCGAAACGGAATTCGGCGAGGCGTTGCATCAGCGTCCGGAGATACCCGGGCTGCACCTGGAATTGGGACTGGTCTACGCTGGCGCCGCGCGTTGGGATAAAGCCGAAGAGTCGTTTCGCGTCGAAACCAAGATGCAGCCAGGCAACGCTGAAGCCGCATACCGTCTCGGCGCTGCGTTACTCCAACAGGGCAAGGCGCATGAGGCGAGACAGGAACTGGTGCGCGCCGACCGTCTGAAACCTGACATGCCGGAGACGCTGTATTCGCTTGGCAAAGCCGCTTCACTCGACGGTGACCCTGCTGCCGCCGAAAAAGCATGGACCAGATTGATTGCACTCGAGAAGGACACCGCGCTTGCGGCGCAGGCCCATTTCGGATTGGCAAATCTCTATCGCAAGCAAGGAAATGCAGCGAAGGCGCAACACGAAATGCAGGAGTATCAGAGATTGCAAAACAGGGTCCCTAACGCCCAAAATCCACCGACCTAGCGAAATGCTTAGAAGCGCGGGATTCTAAATAAATTATCCGCCGTACGTGCCGGCTCCTGCGTTGGTGCTGAGAACACCGATATTGCCCGTGCCGATTCTGATTTTTTCGATGGCTCCCTGCACCATCTGAATCGGCAAGTCGGAATTGCAAAGTCTCCCTCGACTCTATTTGCATCCGCTGCTGTTGTTCGCCTGCAGGATTTCTCCTTCGTTTCCGGAAAGCAGGGCCCAAGAGCGGGCTACCTGTCAGTCACGGTTCGTCGCCGCCCCGGAACTCCGGGCATACGCGCACAAGAACCCTCGCGCAGCCGCAGATGTGGTGATCGCACGGCAGCGGACGACCTTGGAGAATCGTATGCTGATATTCAGACGCAGGTATGCCTTTGCGCAGGCCTCTGCGCAATCCAGAAATCAGGACGGTTGGCGGAACCTGTTCATCAATGCGGCTAGACGTGTGCGGTCTTCATCAGTCACTGCGGTGAACTTCAGTGCCAGTCCATGACCGGGCTCTACACGCCTCACGACAGCATCGGCCCTGATCTGTCCCTCCTGGACAAGAAATTCAACCTTGGCCGTCGAGCCCACACCTCTTGACTTTGGTGTCTCGACAAACAGACCACCCAGGCTCAAATTCCGAACTCGTGAAATGTCTTCACGTCCAGCACAGAGCCAATCGACCCACACGCCCTCGGGCGTCTGGACTCGCGACGTGAACCTCCTCGAATGGGGAAAGGATTGCTGCAACATGTGCCACCACCGCCTGCGGGCTTTCCAGAGATGGCGGAATGCAGAAGTACGCAGGACTTCACCGGCGGGAATCGATGCGAAGGTTAGGTCTAAGGAAGCTCAGCGCACTACCCTTGACCGCGTCCCCGCCTCTGGGCTGAGGAGAACAGAATTCGGATAATAGACTTATGTTTCTACCATTGCAATATGAAAATTGGCCCGGCGTCACACCTCTTTTTTAAAAATGTCCCCTTTCTTAACTCGATAAAAATGTCTCCTCGGTGGAATGGGAAGCGCTCACCGCGGCTCGAGCGGCGCGCCGCTGGCCGGACTATTGGATTCGTAAGAGAAACGTGACATCATCCGGGATTCTGCAAAGCGGGATTCTGCTAGTCATGTTGCGACTCATCGTGTTTCACAGGAGAAGAATCGATATGAAAGGCGTCATTTTGCCGTGCGGCTTCTTGGGTGCGTTGCTGCTGGGATCCGGACTTGCCGTTTCTGCGCAAGAAGTGGCGAAACATCCCATCACCTTCGACGACATGAGCAAGTTGCACCGCATTGCGGAACCGCAGGTGTCGCCGGATGGAAAGTGGGTGGCGTACACGGTATCCACCCCGGACATGGAGGCGAACCGCGGCGTGAGCAACATCTGGGTTGTTTCCACGGCGGGCGGTTCCGCGATGCAGTTGACGCAGAGCGGGCACGATTCTTCGCCGGTGTGGTCGCCGGGCGGGAAGACGCTCGCGTTTCTCTCCTCGCGCAGCGGCGATTCGCAAGTGTATTTGCTTTCGATGGAGGGAGGCGAAGCGCACGCCTTGACGAAGTTGTCCACGGGCGCGGATATCGTGAAGTGGTCGCCGGACGGAAAGTCGATTGCGTTTACTTCTTCCGTTTATCCGGATTGCGTCAGCCGCTCGGCGGCTGCCTTGAACAACGACGACGATTGCAACAGCAAGCGCGACGCGGAAAAAGAAAAGAGCAAAGTGAAAGCGCACGTGGCGGAGCAGCTTCTCTACCGCCACTGGACGCACTGGAACGAAGGCAAGAGGAGCCATCTTTTTGTGGTTCCGGCGGATGGAAGCGCGGCGCCGCGTGATCTGACGACTGGAGCGAACTACGATGTTCCACCGGATGAGCGGAGCGGACCGGGAGATATTGGTTTTTCGCCGGATGGGAAAGAGATGTGCTTCACGGCGGTTACGGACAAAATCGAAGCGACCAGCACGAACGGCGATCTGTTCATTGTTCCGGTTGCCGGAGGCGAAGCGAAGCGCATCACGACGCAGCCGGGATTTGACGGGAATCCGGTGTATTCGCCGGACGGAAAATTCATCGCGTATCACGCGCAGCTTACCGCCGAATATGAAGCGGACCGGTGGCGCGTGATGCTCTACGACCGGCAGAGCGGAAAAAACGAAAACCTTTCCGAAGGCTTTGACCGCAGCGCTGACGAACTGGCGTGGTCGCCGGACAGCAAGATGATTTATTTCACGGCGGAGAACGAAACGCAGAAGCCGGTATACGCGATGGCCGCGCGCGCGGGAGCGGAACCGAAAGAGATCATCGCCGACACCTATAACACCGCGATTTCGTTCAGCGCGGATGGAAAAACTCTGATTTTTGAGCGGACAAGCCTGACGCTTCCGGCGGAAATTTACGCGGCATCGAGCGACGGTTCAAATGTTCGGCAACTCACGCATCAGAATGATTCGATCCTTGCGGCGCTGGAGATGAACGCGCCGGAGACATTCTGGTTCGAAGGAGCCGAAGGCACGAAAGTGCAGGCGATGCTGATCCGGCCGCCGAAATTTGACGCGGCAAAAAAATATCCGCTGCTGGTGCTGCTGCACGGCGGGCCGCAGACGATGTGGTCGAACGCGTGGGGGTACCGGTGGAACGCAGAGGTTTTTTCCGCGGCGGGATACGTGACGCTGATGATCAACCGGCGCGGGTCCACGGGTTACGGGCAAAAGTTCACGGATGAAATCACGAATGACTGGGGCGGCAAGGCCTACGTCGACGTGATGAATGGCGTGGATTACACGCTGAGAAAATATCCGTTCGTCGATGGAACGCGCATGGCGGCCGCCGGCGGTTCTTATGGCGGATACATGGCGGACTGGATCGCGACGCACACGGGCCGGTTCAAAGCCATCGTCAGCCACGCGAGTGTGTACGACAAGACGGGGATGTGGGCGACCGAAGAACTCTGGTTTGAAGAGCACGACATGCAGGGCACGCCGTGGACGAATCCCGAGAGCTACAAAAAGTGGTCGCCGTCGACGTATGCAGGCGAGTTGGGAAAATTCAAGACGCCGACGCTGGTGATCGCAGGAGAGCGGGACTATCGCGTGCCGTATACGCAATCGCTGGAATTTTTCAGCGCGCTGCAGCGACAGGGGGTGCCGTCGAAGCTGGTGGTCTTCCCCGACGAAGGACACTGGGTGCTGAAGCCGCAGAATGCACAATTTTGGTACAAGACGTTTTTGGATTGGCTGGCGACGTACGTGAAATAAGTGCGTACCTAATACAAGTATGGAGGCGTCGAAAAGCATTTCCTCAGGGGCTAAAGCCCAATGCAAGCGAACATTCTATGTCGGAGCTAAAGCTCCGACCGCCCATGCAAAGAGACATTCTTGAGTAGCGTGTCAAATAGCCAGCAGGCGCTGAAAGGCCCGGCGCGCGAAGCGGAAGAGGTGGTAGAGCAAGAAGGCCGAAAGCGTGACGAGTGCGGCAACGATGATGGTCGTGGCAACGGGATGAGCTGCGGCCATCCAGGCCAACCAAACGGCGAGGACATCTTCGCCAAGACTTAATGCCCAATTACTGAACGGCTCGGGACTGGCATTGACGGCGGCGCGCGCACTGGCTTTTGTGCCGTGCGCGGTGAGGGCAATTCCGCCGGCGATTAATGCGGTGCCCCAGCGCCATTCCGGTGGGGCTTCTCCAGCGGCGGCGAAAGCAAGAAGCGCGGCGGCGGGCGGGCGGATGAAGGTGTGGACGGCGTCCCAGACGGTGTCAATGTAGGGAACCTTGTCCGCGAAGAATTCCAGCAGATAGAGCGCGATTGCGATTCCCAGAACCCAGGGATGAGAAAGAACCTGCAGCCCGAGCGGCAGGTGGAGCACGCCGAAGCGCTGGAGAAGCCCGAGCGTCGCGACCGTGGCGTAAAGATTGAGGCCGGAAGAAAATCCGGCGCCCAGCGCGAGACCGAGCGTTTCGATCGGATTCATTTCGCACCATCATAGCAAGGGAAAACGGTCCCATCAGGCAGTAACTTCCGCATGCACCGAATGGAGTTTCCGTTTGACCGCGCGGTGAAGGGAAGCGATTCTGTTGGCAGGCGATCATCCATGTTTGGGCTCAGCCATCTCTTTTATCCCTGGGGGTTCCTGGTGCAGATCTTCGCGATCGTGCATTTTGTGCGAAGGCGTCCGGAGAACTACTGGTTTTACGTCATTTTCTTCGGTGGCTGGCTTGGCGGCGCGGTGTATATCGTCGCGGAGGTGATGCCCGACCTTGGACTTCTTCGCGGTGTGTTTCAAGGATTTGGGCGACGGTCGCGCATTCAAAAGGTTGAGACGGATATTCTGGACAATCCTTCGCCAGCGAATTACGAAGAGGTGGGCGAACTCTATAAAGATCAAAGGCAATTTGAAAAGGCGCGCGAGGCATTTACGAATGCGATCGCGGCGCGAAGCGATTCGATTTATACGTTCTATTCGCGAGCACTTTGCTCTCTCGCGCTAAACGATTTGGCGGGCGCGATTCCGGACCTGGAGCGCGTCATCGCGGCTGACCGGAAGTTCGACTACTACAGGGCTGCGGGACTGCTGGCGGAGGCTTACGCGCGAACGGGACAACTGGAACGCGCGGATCCGCTTTTCGCGGAGGTCACGCAGATTTCGACGACTCCGGAAACGCTGTTCAACTATGCGAGTTTCCTGAAGGCGACGAACCGACGCGAAGAGGCACGCGAGTGGCTGCAGAAGCTTCAGGCGAAGAAGCGCACGCTGCCGCGGTACATGCAGAGGCGCGAGCGGCCGTGGTTCCGCAAAGGCAAGGCGCTGTTGAAGGAACTGGCCAACGCGTAGAGTAGGGGACGCGCAAGTCCGCCCGGGATGCCGAAACGCATCCGGCAACCCCATCCGAGATACCGAAAGCGCAGCTTATCGAGAATGAACAGAGAGCCCTCGGCTTCCAAGGGTGGCGCGGGATAGACATGCTCGTCGCATATAGATCCTTCGTCGCCCGCCGCGGCGGGCTCCTCAGGACAGGTTCCGTTGTAGCAAATCTGGTTAACAATAACACCCCCCTCCCCCCTATGTTTTTCATAAGTGTTCATTCTAAAGGACTTTAAGTTGTCTAGAATCAACACTTATAGAAGTGTTGATTCTAAAAAAGTTGCGGGAAGGGTGGTCATTCTGTAAGTCCTTTGTTTGCAGTGCATCCGAGAGGCTCGGAAGTGTAGATTCTTGGCACGGAGAGCGCACGGAAGCAGTGATCCAAAGCAGTTGGGCAGAATCGGGCACAGCTCGGCACGAAAACAGGTTCGGGAATGCGCGGAAAATGAAAAGCCGAAGGAGTTACGCAGATTTACCTGGAAATAACTGTATCACAATGCAATCGAAGATCAAGAGGGATTTGGAGGCGCGAGGCGGAATCGAACCGCCGATAATGGTTTTGCAGACCATTGCCTTACCACTTGGCGACCGCGCCGCCGGACAAAGCTGGTTGTCAGTACTTAGTACTTAGTTTTTAGTCGGATCAAAATCGCCACTTTCCTTTCATGGGTTCGCAAGAATGAACCGCGATGTCTTCGTTGCGCCGCCCTGAGCTGTGTGCACCGTACGGATGAAGAGATCTGGGGGCGAAGGCTGGAGAGAGGGAAGTCTCCGCCCGTCCATTTCTCTGTTCTGTACTGCACCTGCAAATTCTTGATGATGAACTCTCCTTTTTCATTCCGAATGGTCTTCAGTTGTCAGTTCTCAGTTGTCAGTCAGGAAGGAAAAATACGTTAGTGGTTGTCGTTGATCTGCCAGCTGGATCCGAACGCATCTTCGATCGTCCGGCGTTGCGCTATGCACGGGCGGGGCAAGCCTCGCCCCTACAAACTCGATCGTCAATGGTTTTCGGTCGTCAGTTCTCCGATGTCAGTTAGAAAAGAAAAATACGCCAAATTGCCCGCGGTCCTTAGCGGGCCGAGGCGGCCAGCCCGGGTTGGCCGGCGCGTGTTTCGTTGACTATGGGGGCGCCGATCAGGTTGCCCCACTCGGTCCAGGAGCCGTCGTAGTTGCGAACCTGGTTGAATCCGAGGAGATACTTCAGAACGAACCAAGTGTGCGAGCTGCGCTCGCCGATGCGGCAGTAGGCGATGACTTCGTCCTTGCCGGTAATGCCCTTGGACTCGTAGAGCTTCTTCAGGTCGTCGAAGGACTTGAAGGTTCCGTCTTCGTTAGAAGCCTGCGCCCACGGGATATTCGCAGCCTGGGGAATATGGCCGGCACGCTGCGCGGTTTCAGACATGCCCGGAGGGGCGATGATTTTACCCGTGAACTCATCGACGGAGCGAACGTCAACGAGTTGGCCGGGTTTGCGGCTGTCGACGATGGCGAAGACTTCGTCTTTGTAGGCCCGGAGGGATTCATCGGTGCCGGAGACGTGATAGGAGGCCGGAGCGACCTTTGCCGCGTCGGTGGTAAGCTCGCGCTTTTCTTCCAGCCACTTTTTGCGGCCGCCGTTGATGAGGCGGACATCTTTGTGGCCGTAGTATTTCAATTGCCAGAGGGCGTAGGCGGCGAACCAGTTGTTATTGTCGCCGTAGAGAAGGATGGTGGTGTCATTGGAAATGCCGGAGGCGCTGAGAAGTTTTTCGAGGGTAGACTTGTCAATCAGATCGCGACGGATGTTGTCCTGGAGCTGGGTCTGCCAGTTCCATCCGACGGCGCCGGGGATGTGTCCCTGGTCGTAGGCGGTGGTGTCCACATCGACTTCGACAAGGCGGAGATTGGGGGAATTGAGATTGTTAGCGGCCCAATCGGTTGAGACGAGAACTTCAGGGTGTTTGTATTCGGACATTGCGTTCTCCTTTTGCGTTCAGCTTTGAAAATCGTTTGCTCCAAAAAACTAAAAACCCACCTGCCAGTTCATTTCTGGCGGTGGGGTGGTAAAAACGTTCGAGGCTAGGATTGAAACTCTAAATGCTCAGCCTCCCCGCGCCAGAAGACACACGCATACAGCAAAGACAACAGATGCAGCGCTGTGCGTTCTTCTGCGGGAAAATTGACATGGATAAAGGCTACATGAGAGGCGGGAATTTGACAATAGTACTTGGTGAGCGCGTGCCCGTTGCGATTGGCTCGGAAATGGCCTTAAACTGAAGCAGTTCCCACTCGTGCGCCCGTAGCTCAGTTGGATAGAGCGTCTGCCTTCTAAGCAGAGGGTCGGGAGTTCGAATCTCCCCGGGCGCGCCACTCTCATGGATGTCATTGATGTGACGCCACTTGCGTAAACATATCTTCACCCCGACCGTCTGCTTTTCGACAGATGGGTCTGAGGAAATTCGATATGCAGTTTGTCGATGCGTAGAAACATTTGTCCTTTCCTTTCATTCAATTGGCACGCTGCGGAGATCAGGAATTGGGAAACGGCGAATTAGCGATCAAATCGCAGAAGTTCGGGCTCTTGTAGCCCGATATGAAGCGCTCGCAAACATCCGCTTTGACGGTGCCGAAGGTGGAAGCGGGCTTGTGTGCAAAGCCGCCAAAGAACGCCTGAACGATGCCTTCCTTGAAATTCACGCGGGGATACTCAGCCGTGATCTTCTCGCGCAGGTCGCTTGGAAAATCTTCAAAGCCCTCGCCTAGAACATCCAGTCCCACGCCTGTGTAAAGCAGGGCCACCTCGGGTTCCATGTACTGAGTTACGCCTGGTGTGGTGTGGAGCGCAATCGCTTCCCACACCGTCTGAATCGATTTTTCCGCGATATTGTAATGTGAAAGGAATTGCCGCGCTGCGTTTGCACCATCCACTTCGAAGCGTTCCGTCACGCTGCTGTATTTCTTGATCAGGCCGAGATCGTGAAAGACGGCGCTCACATAGAGCAGTTCCGGATCGAATTTCAGCTTCGCCTTCTTACCCTGAATCGAGGCGAAGAAATAAACTCGAAGCGAATGATTGAAGAGCAGAGGTGTGCTCTGTTCATGCAGAATCGTTGTCGCTTCTTGTGCCAGCTTGCTGTCGGGAATCTTAGCTTCTACGATATTGAGTGCCATAATGTCTCCTTCAACGACTTAAGCGTAGGTCGACTACACTTCTGCCGCCACGACATAGATCCGACACTTTAGGACATGCTTTTTCTGGTTCCTGTATCCTGAAGCCATGCGCCGCATTGTCCTCACCGGAGCACCGCCAGTACGGATGCTCGATGTCACCGGACCTCTGGAAGTCTTTTCCAGCTTGCCGGACTACCGGATCGACATTGCGACTCCGGAGGATTCGTCGGTTCTACGCACAAGCCAGGGATTTCCGATTGCTGGCGCAACCGCGTTACGTGATCTGAAAGAGGCGATCGATACGCTACTTGTGGTCGGCGGCCCTGGTTCGGAAGGAGGCGTCTATGAATCTGAGTTTGTAGAGTGGATCGCCGCGACATCAAAACGAGTGCGGCGTATTGGGTCTGTCTGCACTGGTGCCTTTTTGCTCGCAGCTGCCGGCGTTCTGGATGGCAAGCAAGCCGTAACGCACTGGGCTTTTTGCGATCAGCTTGCA